>Ga0181520_10009811_pt1 | contig 13088 bp, 11 predicted proteins | sample PEATcosm2014_Bin_29_FD_132451 | JGI IMG/M metagenome (GOLD analysis project Ga0181520, IMG submission 132451) | Peatland microbial communities from MTU Mesocosm Facility, Houghton, MI, USA - PEATcosm2014_Bin02_30_metaG | ecosystem: Environmental > Terrestrial > Soil > Wetlands > Peat | place...
CCTGGCAGGCCCCGGGGCTTTGTGATGTCGTCCGAAGACGTAGCCCTTTAGTTCCTGGACCTGTTGGTCGAGTTGCGCATTCTTTTGCTGCAGCGCCGTCAGCTCTTTTTCGAGACGCTCACAATTCGGGCAGCGTTGTAAGTTTGAGTCGGGCACAACAATAAACACCATTTCTTGAAAGAGAAATCAAACGGAAATGATGGATCCCCCGCTGACGACCGCGGAGGATGACGGCGGGGGGGGGCCCACGTCGTGAAGGTATTCAGGTACCTTGCAAATATGGGACTTTTGGGCATAAATTTTCACCCTTAACTCCCTTGTAATAATTGATTTTTAGACTTATATAAAACTTAGTATATAAACATGCTGAGCCAAGGACAGAAAAACAAGGCAGCTTGCAAGGGGCAATTTATACCGATAACAGCCATGATGGCAGTTGTCGGCGTGTTCGTGGCTGTTGCCAGTCTTAATCTATACCAGATAGCACGGGCCGAGCTTCAGGCGCAGAACATCGCCGATGCCGTAGCGCTCAATTTGACGGCAGCCGAAGGCCAGACGCTTAATCATCTGGCGATGAACATGGAAATCCAGAACTACCCTCCCTACAAATGGCCCACTTGGAACACCCCGACAAACGTCCTTGGTTCGATGTTTATTCCTGCAGTGAACAATCAGATCACGGACTATGAACAACCCGGGATCCCGCGGGAAAAATCCTGGGAAACCAGTTGGGAAAAGTTTTTCTATCATTCAGGGATCTGGCCGGCAGACGGCACGACGTGGTCAACCGGATGGTCAAACGGGTGGACGAACGCTTTCCTCACAAAAACGAATTTCGGATCATGGACAAATACGCAGCCCATGACAGGCGATTATATTGCGTACCTGCCACCTCCGCCTCTATCTTATGCCGAAAATAATACTGACATTACCGCTAACAACACCGCCCTGAACAATTACATTCACAGTTGCGGCGGATCTCCGGAGTTTTGCAGTGGGAAGGCCCCTTTGACAGATATTTTTAAGAGCAATTACGCCGCGAATTACGTTTTTTATAATACGGCTTACTTGAACGATTATGCCTTCACCATCAATGAGAATCTAGCCTGGGACAAATTCAGCATTGATCAGTACAACTCCAATTATTTTACGAATCAGTCTAATATGCAGAACATATTATCCAATGGAAGCATTTCTGAACTCGCCCCGGGCGCAAACAACGGCTATACCTTGATCGTATGGAACAGCGACGACCGAACTGCAGACGCCGTGAAACAAGCATCGGCGACTATTAACAATCTGAAGCAGAACCCTTCCATGGCGACAACGGTCACGACTTTAATGAATCCTCTGAAATTTCATATACATGGCATTAAAGTCCAATACCTCGTGACACAAAGCAATACATGCGTCAATGGAAACCCGTTCTCGGCAGTGGTGGGCAGCGGCATAAATTGCGTGAGAACGGGAATCAACGCGGGGAAAAACTGCATGTGTAATGGAACAGGTAATTTGTATTACCGGCCGACCTTGAATCCCTCAGGATCAGCGGATTTGAGCAACTTCCTGCTGTTGGGCGCCTATGACCCCTTTTCCGGCGGCGTCATACAGTGCAACAATCTGGATGCCGATAACCCGTGCGCGATCGGATGGCCCCAGATGTTTGATGAGTCCCGCAAACCTGTAACGCCCATGCTGACCGCGACAGTGGCGAACCAGACTCAACACTTAGTCGGCGTAGCGGTGTTCCTAGTCCGGAACCTGCAGGTTCCGGTTCTAGGCAACTGGACGATTACAGCAAAGGCTTTCGCCTATCTTGTCAACGGTTCAGGAGAACTGGCAGCAGAACGCCCGGATGAACAAGGCATCAACAGGCCCCATTTCAGCCCCACTTACTTCGTGGGATTGGGAGAGCCAAACACACTGCAAGGAATGCACTGATGGAAAGGAATTAATGTATAAAAAAAATGATCAGCGCGGGCAGGCGATGGTGGAAATGTCCGTCCTTTTGCCGACTTTGGTTCTTTTCACCCTGCCCCTAATTCTGCTGATATTTATCGAGTGGCGCGGCATCAAAAACCGCGAGGCCGTTAACATGGCCGCCCGAATATACGGCCAGCAATGTTACGGAAATAATTCCAGTTATATTTTTAACTTGGTTTTTGCGGAATCCTCAGATCCGCATAACGATACTTGCAATGGGATCGACTCGCCGCCTGCCTGGAGTCAGATTCCGGCGGGCGCATCGCCTTCAATCCAGGGCTATATAAATTCGGCGCAAATTAATAACATGGCCAATCAAGTCAGAGGATATCGCGCCGACAACAACACCATTTACGGGAAAATGATGGGAGCAGTCCATGCTTTTATCGGTTCCGCAAATGTCATAATCACGCCGCCGGTACCGGCGCCTGATTTGGCGCCGTACACGATTTGGTCCGGCGGCCGCGTAGACAATCAGCCCTCGCCTGGACAAGCCACGGTAAAAGTACAGATCATTCAGTTTTTTAATCTTCCAACGATTTTAAAAGGTTTGCCTGCGGGTTTTGTCTTTAACGATACTGCCTACAGCGGCGACGATACCGCCATCTATGGCTTCCTGCGTCAGGCCGCGTCATCGTGTTCAGACATGCCGCCATGGGTACAGGCGATACAGACCCGTACTCCGTACATTAATAAAACAAACGGCTGGCCGACTTAAAAATTCTCCAGCAACGAAAGTTTGGATACTTTATATTTTGCGGACCGTTTCTCCTATAAAACCTTCAACGGGCGGACGGGACGGAAAACACCAGCGCTTCACTGTCGGTTCTGTCAGGCGCGTCCGCTTTAACGGTTTCACCTTCGCGAATCTCGCCGGCGATGACCTTACGGGCCAACGGATCGAGCACCAGCCGCTGCAGCGCCCGTTTGAGCGGCCGCGCGCCGAAGCTCGGGTCGTAACCTTCCTTGGATATCAGCGCTTTTGCTCCTTTGGTCAGCTCCAGCGATATATGTTTATCGCTTAACCGCTTCAGCACCTGCGCCAGCTGGATGTCGATGATTTTGGAAAGATGTTCGGCATTCAGCCGATGGAAGATAACAATCTCGTCTATGCGGTTAAGAAATTCCGGACGGAAATGCGCGCGCAGCGCCTCCTGGACACGTTTACGCATCTCACCTTCATTTTTCTGCTCTTGAATCCAGTTCGAGGCTATGTTCGACGTCATGATGATGATGGTGTTCCGGAAATCAACGGTCCGGCCCTGGCCGTCCGTCAGGCGGCCGTCGTCAAGAATCTGCAGCAGCACGTTGAACACTTCGTGCGCCGCTTTCTCGATCTCGTCGAACAGAATCACGGAGTAAGGACGCCGCCGCACCGCTTCCGTAAGCTGGCCGCCTTCTTCGAATCCAACGTATCCAGGGGGCGCTCCGATCAGGCGCGCCACGGAGTGTTTCTCCATGTATTCGGACATGTCTATGCGCACCATGTTGCGCTCGTCATCAAAGAGATACTCTGCCAGCGCCTTTGCCAGTTCCGTTTTTCCCACCCCGGTAGGCCCCAGGAAAATAAAACTGCCTATGGGACGATTGGGATCAGCCAGCCCGGAACGCGCGCGGCGGATGGCGTTGGCCACAGCGTCAATCGCCTCGTCCTGCCCGACCACCCGGGCATGCAGGCGCTCCTCAATTTTTAAAAGCTTCTGCATTTCCGTTTCCAGCATCCGGGAAACCGGGATGCCCGTCCATTTCGATACCACCTGAGCGATATCTTCCTCGTCGACTTCTTCCTTTAGCATGCGGTTTTTCTTCTGGAGGCTCGAGAGCTTTTTGTTCCGCTCTTCCAGAGATTTCTGCAGGCCGGGAATTTTGCCGTAGCGGATCTCGGAAGCGGCGGCCAGATCTCCGGAGCGTTCCGCCTGCTGCTCCTGCGCTTTCAATGCTTCCAACCGCTCTTTGGCACCGCGGATGGAAGTAATAATTTCTTTTTCCTGCTGCCAGTGCGCCCGCATGCTCTTTGATTCTTCTTTGAGATCGGCCAGGTCTTTCTCAAGCCTGTTAAGGCGCTCCTTGCTGGCTTCATCTGTTTCCTTTCTCACCGCCTGCCGTTCGATTTCAAGCTGGCGCACCCGGCGCTCTATGACATCAAGTTCGACCGGCAGGGAATCTATTTCCATGCGCAGGCGGCTGGCGGCTTCGTCGATCAGATCAATGGCTTTATCCGGGAGAAAACGATCCGTGATGTAGCGGTTGGAAAGAACAGCGGCCGCGACCAGCGCCGTATCCTTTATGCGCACGCCGTGATGCACTTCGTAACGCTCTTTCAGCCCGCGCAGTATGGCGATTGTATCCTCAACCGAAGGCTGTCCCACATATACTGGCTGGAAGCGCCGCTCCAGCGCCGCATCCTTCTCGACATGCTTGCGGTATTCGCTGAGAGTTGTTGCGCCTACGCAGCGGAGCTCTCCGCGGGCGAGCATGGGCTTGAGCATATTTGCGGCATCTATGGCTCCTTCCGCCGCGCCGGCCCCCAGCAGGGTGTGCATCTCGTCAATGAAAAGAATGACCTGCCCCTGTGCGGAAGTGATCTCACTGAGCACCGCTTTCAGGCGCTCTTCGAACTCACCGCGGTATTTCGCCCCTGCGATAAGGGCTCCAAGATCCAGACCGATAACTTTTTTATTTTTCAGGGTTTCCGGAACGTCGCCGGCAACAATCCTCTGGGCAAGGCCTTCGACAATAGCGGTCTTGCCTACGCCCGGATCTCCGATCAGGACGGGGTTGTTTTTAGTGCGGCGCGCAAGCACCTGGATCACGCGACGGATTTCTTCATTCCTGCCGATGACCGGATCGAGCTTGTTCCGGCGCGCGAGCGCGGTAAGATCGCGTCCGTATTTCTCGAGCGCCTGATATTTGGATTCAGGCTCAGGATCTGTAACGCGCTGAGATCCACGGACCTCCGCGAGCGCTTTCAGTGCGCCCTCCGAGGTTACTCCGTAACGGCTTAAAAGTTTCTGCATTTCTGGCTCCGCAGACTTTATAATCGCCAGCAGTAAGTGTTCAGTTGAAATAAACTCGTCCCGCAGCCCTTTGGCGGCTGTTTCCGCCTGATCCAGGACCGCGCGCAGCTCGCGGCTCATATAAGGCTCGCCGCCGGAAACAGAGGGACGTTTAGCGAGAAGCTTATCAAGGTCGTGGTGTAACGCGGAAATATTCACGTTCATACGACTTAAAACGGCAGGGACAATTCCTTCCGGCTGGTCCAGAAGCGCCAGAAGAAGATGCTCGGGTTCGAGCGCCTGGTGTCCGCGCGCCTGCGCAGCCTGCTGCATCCCCTGCAGCGCTTCCTGAGCTTTGGTGGTAAGTTTGTTAAGGTTCATCAGAACACTCCTTCACATGCCGTCTTCCCGGCAGGCTGTAAGCCGGGACGCCACACTTCAGACGTCCGACTGCCTTGTGTCGTATTCATCAAAAAGATCTTTTTGGATGGGCCCCGGAGAACATATCTCCGGGGCGACGTTCAGGGTGAGCATTAGCACTCACTATACCTGTCTGCTAATTATAACCCAGAAAGACAGTTTCATCAAGAATGATCAGGGCGAGTGATCAGGAGTGCTGATGCTGCTGCGGAAAGTTTATGGGGATGGTATTGCAGCGAGGCCTTCCTTCAATTCACGGGAAAGACCGAGGCGGCAATCCGCCTGTTGACTCTGCAAGCAGGATCGCCACGGCAGCCATCGAATCCTGGCTGGTCCTCGCTACGACAGCTCTGCTTTCCCCCCCACCGGACAGGTGTATCAAGAGGTGTATCAGCAGGTGTATCAGTGTATCAGTCGCTGATACACCTGGCATTTTTCCGTCGATGACTTAGGTGTATCAGTCAGTGTATCAGAGGTGTATCAGTGTATCAGTGTATCAGTGTATCAGTGTATCAGTGTATCAGTGTATCAGTAGGGAGTTCTTGAGAGAAACCCCGCCGTACAACTAAAGAGATTCAGAGAAACCTGCCGAGGGGTCAACCCACTTTCCGTGGGTTTTGATAAGCTCGACGAGCTTATCGACAGCCCGATCGGAAGGGATTCCTTTTTCGACGCAGTTCCTGCCGACGTACAGATTGATTTTCCCGGGCGCGCCGCCAACGTACCCGAAGTCCGAATCGGCCATCTCTCCCGGGCCATTCACGATGCAGCCCATGATGGCTATTTTTACGCCTTTCAAATGGCAGGTTTTGGACTTGATACGCTCAATGGTGGACTGTAGATCAAACAAGGTCCGGCCGCATGAAGGGCAGGAAATATATTCCGTTCTAGTGACGCGCGCTCCGGCGGCCTGCAGTATGCTGTACGCCAGTTCCAGCCCCTGCGCAGGATCAGGCATGCCGCCAACCTGAACCGAATCGCCAATTCCATCGCACAGCAGCGAACCGAACACGACCGAAGCGGCGTAAATTGAACTTCCTCCCCCCTTGCGGGGGAGGATTGAGGTGGGGGGTTCATTCTCCGCAATACGAGCCCCCCCATCCCCACCTTCCCCCTCCAGGGGGGAAGGAGCTTTGTCTTCCAGAACTTGCAGATGTATGGGATAATCCTTCCCCTGTTCCCGCAGCAGCGCCGCAGCCAGGCGAATATTCGCGATCAGCTCCTCCTGAGTCGGCAGTGTCCAGGTGAGAAGCAGTTTGTGATGCCCTTCTTTCTCGCACATTTCAATTCCGCGCAGCATATTACGCGCAGGCTCAAGGGGTCCCCTGTGGCAGCGACCGGATTCGAGCATGACAGAGACGTTTGCGGCTTTGGCGGCGCGGATAAATTCCTTGAAGTTCGCCGTCCGCTCTTCGGCAGAAACAAGCCGATCTGAAATCAGCGTTGTCGCATGAACCGAGTTCATACCTTCCCTGGCCAGATCGAGCGTCTGGAATCTTCCCAGGAACCCGCATCTGGCGGTATCGCCTCCGAACAACTTCCAGCACTCCTGAAGTTTATGCAGGTCAGCCTGGGACGCGACCGTCCAGACCAAAATCTCAGGCACAACATCCGTGCTGCTTTTAAAAAGCTTTTGAATACCGGCTCCATATTCCGTCACATCAACAAACACGCGCGGAACGTTTGTTCCCCCCAGCTTTACCGGGCCAATGGCAAGCACCTGAGCAGGACGACGGAAGTAACGGTAGAAGTTGTCGACATGAGCACCTACCTCCTCCCCCCTTGAGGGGGAAGGAATTTTCTTAGATTGGTACGGTTTCGCGATCTCCAACGCTACCGGAATTTCGCGTTCCGGGTCTTCGGTCAGAGAAACGCGTATGGTGTCGCCGATTCCGTCATTTAAAAGACTGCCTATGCCGATAGCAGATTTGATGCGGCCGTCTTCCCCTTCTCCGGCTTCGGTCACACCGAGATGGAACGGATAATCCATCCCTTCCGCAGACATGCGCGCGGCCAGAAGCCTGTAGGCAGCGATAACGACTTTGGGGTTCGAAGACTTCATGGAAAGGATCAGTTCGCGGTAGCCGTTTTTCTCACAGACGCGGACGAATTCAAGCGCTGATTCAACCATCCCCTCAGGGGTATCGCCGTAACGGTTTAATATCCGGTCTGAAAGCGACCCGTGATTGACACCGATACGCATGGACCGGTCCAGCTCTTTGCACTTCAGAACCAATGGAGTAAAACGTTCTTCGATGCGGGCCAGCTCCCCGGCATATTCGGCGTCCGTATACTCCTTAACTTTGAATGCTTTGGAATCGGCATAATTGCCCGGGTTTATGCGGATTTTCTCCACATGCTTTACTGCCTCCATGGCGCATTCCGGATTAAAATGGATGTCTGCGACCAGCGGGACGCGGATTCCCCTGGCAATAAGCTTCTTTTTGATATCACCGAGCGCCCTGGCGTCCGCCAGAGTGGGCGCGGTAATGCGCACGATTTCGCAGCCCGCCTTAACCAGCGAAATTGTTTGCGCTACTGTAGCGTCAACATCCGTGGTGGGCGTGGTGGTCATGGATTGAATACGGATGGGGTTATCCCCGCCAATACCGATATCCCCCACCATCACAACGCGGGTTTTTCTCCGATTGTATTGGAATAGATCAGGAACAAATGGCGGTAGTGGTGACATTGTTTTATTTGAAATCATAATAATTTTGATTTATTGCTTTGGCGGCACCGGCGACTGCGTCGGCACAAGGCCGCCGGGAGGATCGCAGCGCAGGAGATTCTTATAAATCACCCACTGATTTTTATCAATTTCGTCAACCCAGAAAACTGCGGCTTTCTTAGGCCCCAGATCCACGACCTGGGGAACGGACGGTTTTACCAGTCCTTCGGCCGCGGCCAATCCCTGATCGCCGCAAAGAAGATTCCCGTCAGGAGAGACTTCCTGCAAATAGACGCCGGCAGGACCAGAACGACCATCAATCCACGCGGCGAAAACCCCGTTAAGCCCATCGTAGGTCAGCGCAAGCCGGCCCTGGTCAGTGGGCAGCGCAGCCAGGGCGATATCAGGACCGCTGCGCGCCTCCTTATCAATGCGTACATAGCGCAGGTGCACTTGCCAGTATTGCTGGTTGCGGTAATCCTCCCAGCCTACCCATGTGCCACCACCGCCATCGCCGTACAAAACGGGGTTCCATTGCTCCCACTGGCCGATAGCCACTACTTCTCCGTTGGGATTCCATCGTAGTTCCCCGTTAGGCGTCATTGATTGAAGAAAAACCTCATTTGAACCCTGGGGCGCCGCAACCCATGCCAGGACTGACGAACCTCTTCCGGCGTCATCCATGTTGGGAACTTCCTTTCCAAGTCCTGCGGGCGCGGTAACGACCTGCCCCTCATTCCCCCACAAACGCATGCCCTGATAATCAATGCGCTGCGTCTGAAGCTGCGAAGCGCTTTCCCGCACATCATTCCAGGCTACAATGGCTCCCGCAGAACCATCAGGGATTACCCTGGGACGGCGCTGATCAGACGGCCTGAGCGATACGCGCACTCCTTCTTTTCCCCACAATGCGTAACCCTGAGCATTAATATGCTGAATCATTAACACGTCCCGGTCCGGGAACCGCCGCTCTGACCAGGCGATATAAGCTCCTCCGCCGCCGTCAGGCGCGCCCGTAGGAAGCAACTGTTTAAAATGCGAGTTGGAAAGGAAATTAACATCTTTAGACCAGAGCGGATGGCCTTCCGTATCATAGCGCTGAGCGCGGATACGATCATTCTCTTCCCAAGTCACAACGAATCCGCTGTGGCCGTCGCTGAAAGCGTCCCAATCCGTAGGAGAAATTGTCCCGGTGGTAAGGTACAGGCCGTAGTGAGGCCAAAGACGGTCCTTTTCGATGGATCCATGCTGCGCCAGAAGCGCCAGCGGATAACCTTCTTTCTGGTGTGGCCAGACAACGTAAAATCCGCCTTTGTCATCCTCGATAGCGCGAAAGCTGAAATGCTCGGCTGTTTCCAGCGAGAAAGGTTTCCTGTGCCCAGGAACCGGGCGTCCAGCCGCAGAGACCAACCAGGGAATCAACAGGAGAAGAAATAACGGTCTGGATTGCCGATACACGAGGTCCATTTTATCATTCATTTCCACATAGAGTTTGAATTCCGGGGTGTGGTCGGTTATACTTTCCTCATGTCAGATCACATTTACATCAGCCGCAAAACCTATCAGAAGATGCTGGCGGAAGTTGACGAGTTGAAGCAGCGCAAGCCTAAGATCGCCCAGGATATCAAGGAAGCGATGGAAAAAGGCGACTTGAAGGAAAACGCCGAATACCATGCAGCCAAGGAAAACCTGATGCATGTCCAGAGGCGCATTGCCGAGCTGGAAGGCAAGCTGTCTTCTGCACGGCTTCTGGAAGATCAGACCAACATTCCATCTGATAAGGCTTACATCGGCGCAAGCGTGCTGGTGAAGGATGAAACCGGGCAGGAATCGACTTACACGCTGGTAGATGCGACAGAGGCGAATCCGCTGGATGGACTTATTTCGGTTGCTTCTCCAATTGGTCAGGCTCTTCTCGGGCAGGGCGTAAACTCTACGGTAAAAGTCCCCATAGGCAAAGCCGGCTACAAACTGACAATCCTGAAGATCACTAGAGACTAGGGAAAAGTTTTTCCCTTTTCCCTTTACCCTTTGCCTTACGAAAATACTTTCTTAATTCGTTCGAACACTTCTTCAATCGTTCCCAACCCATCAATATCGCGAATCTTTCCTTTGGGCCGGTAGTACGCCAGGCATGGTTCGCTCTGATTCTTATAGGTATCGATCCGTTTCTGAACAACCTGCGGGCTGGCGTCATCCGCACGACCTTCGATTGTCGCACGTTTGGAAAGACGCAAACGTATTTCCTCGTCAGACACGGCGATATTAATCACGATATCGATGTCCCTGCCAAGGCTGCCTAGTATTTTGTCAAGCTCCTGCGCCTGCGGCAGGCTGCGCGGAAAGCCATCCAGCATAAAACCTGACCTGACATCGGTCTGCTTGAGGCGGTCTTCGACCATTGCGATCGTGACTTCATCCGGCACGAGCAGCCCTTTGCTCATGTACTCTTGAGCCTTTTTGCCAAGCGGCGTTCCACTCTTAAGATGATGCCGGAACATGTCGCCGGTTGAAATATGGGGCACTCCCAGAAAAGCTATCAATTTTGCCGCCTGCGTACCTTTTCCCGCTCCGGGAGGTCCAAAAAGAATTACATTCTTCAGCTTTGCCATATATTTCTCCTTATACCGGGCCGTGAATCGTTGGTCAGAAGTATTGCTGGAACAGTCAGTCGATTTTCTTGGCGGGATCTATCTTGACGCCCAGCCCCATGGTTGAAGCGAGCGTAATACTCATCAGGTACTGGCCTTTGGCAGACGCAGGCTTGGCGGTATTCAGCGCCCTCAGGACGGCTTTCGCATTTTCCGCGATCTTCGCCGGTTCAAAACTTGCCTTGCCAATCCCCACATGCATGATGGCCGTAGGGTCCAGCTTAAACTCAATCCGGCCGGCCTTCAGTTCCTTCACTGTCCGCGCGATATCGAAAGTAACGGTACCAGCTTTGGGATTCGGCATGAGGCCTTTGGGTCCCAGAACCTTACCGAGCCGGGTCAAATCCTTCATGGCATCCGGAGTAGCTACCAGCACGTCAAAATCGAGCCAGCCTTTGGAAATCTTTTCGATGACGTCCGCGTCTCCAGACAAATCAGCGCCGGCCGCTTCCGCTTCCTTGGTTTTCTCGCCTTTGGCTACAACAACCACGCGTTTGGACTTGCCTGTACCATTCGGGAGAGCCACCGTACCGCGCACATTCTGATCCGACTGTTTGGGATCGACCCCCAGGCGGACGTGCAGTTCGATCGTTTCATCGAATTTTGCAGTCGCGTTCTTCTTTACGAGCGCCGCAGCCTCATCGACCGTATAAAGCTTTGTACCATCAAAATCTTTTTCCAGTGCAGCCGTACGTTTACTCATATCAGGATCCTTATTTTTCGATTTCAATTCCCATGCTGCGCGCCGTGCCGCGAACCATCTCGACAGCGGCATCAAGGCTGTTGGCATTCAAATCCGGCATTTTTTGTTTGGCAACGTCTTCAGCCTGTTTTTTTGTGAGTTTTCCTACTTTTGTCCGGTTGGGTTCGCCCGAACCTTTCGCCAGCCCTGCAGCTTTTTTCAATAAAGCGGAAACAGGCGGCATCTTTGTAATAAAACTGAAGGAACGGTCCTCATAAACCGTAATGACGGCCGGGATAACCATTCCAGGCTCGTTGGATTTGGTCCGTTCATTAAACTGTTTGCAGAAATCCATTATATTCACGCCGTGCTGACCAAGGGCGGGACCTACCGGCGGCGCGGGGTTTGCCGCGCCCGCGGGGATCTGCAGCTTAATCTGTGTTTTTACTTTCTTTGGTGCCATAAAATTAACTCCTTACAGCTTTTCTACCTGCAGGAAATCCAGTTCGACAGGCGTTGGCCGTCCAAAAATGGAAACCATGACTTTTAGTTTACCACGCTCTTCGTTTACTTCCTCGACCACGCCTATAAAGTGGCGGAACGGGCCATCGATGATCCGGACGCTTTCTTCTTTGCTGAAAGTAACAGCCGGACGCGGCTTTGCCTGCGGCTGAGCGGTCGCAAGATCAAGCAGATTATTAATTTCAGCCTCAGGCAGGGGGATTGGCTTGTTTCCACCCAAAAATCCCGTCACTCCAGGGGTATTGCGGATAGTCCAGTATGTCTCGTTATCTACCTGCATCTCAACAATAACGTATCCCGGGAAAAATTTGCGCTTTTTTACCTGTTTCCGGTTACGCTTGATCTCCATAACTTCTTCTGTGGGAATCATGACCTTTTTGATTTTGCTCTGCAGGCCAAGATTCTCGATCGATTTTTCGAGCGAAGCTTTAACCCGGTCTTCATGACCGGAGTAAGTATGAATTACGTACCATCCGTTATCTGACATGCGATTGCCTTACCTTAATGGAATAGAATGCTGGCAAAGAAAAGCAGGATACGATCGATGATGCCTACGTAAGCGGCTATAATCAAAGTCAGAATCATCACAATGACTGTAGATCCTGCCATGGCCTTGCGTGAGAGCCAGCTGGAGAGCCTTAATTCCTGATAAGCTTCCCGGCAAAACTTTGTAAATTCCTCGATCATTACAACCTGCTTTTCGAAAATGGCGGGGGAAGAGGGACTCGAACCCCCAGTCAGGGTTTTGGAGACCCTTGGTTTACCAGTTAACCGATTCCCCCAGAGTCTTTGCCTTTAGACAATAAAAACGCCCCCCGTGCAACCCGAGAGGCAAAAATGATTTTACCTCTCTCTGGGGACGAATGTCAATTTTTCTTGACCTACGACGACTTGGTTTCTTTATGTACAGTCTGCTTGCCGCAGGCACGGCAGAACTTTTTCACTTCAACCTTATAGTCTTTCCGCTTGCCGCGGGAAAACGTATAGTTCTTGTTTTTGCAATCACTGCAGGCCAGTATATAAACGATTCTCTCAGCCACTATGCGATCACCTCGGTGACAACACCGGCGCCCACAGTGTGGCCGCCTTCCCGGATGGCAAAGCGCACACCCTTCTCCAGCGCTATCGGAGTGATCAGCTCCGCATCAAATTCAACATTGTCC
>Ga0181520_10009812_pt1 | contig 13087 bp, 14 predicted proteins | sample PEATcosm2014_Bin_29_FD_132451 | JGI IMG/M metagenome (GOLD analysis project Ga0181520, IMG submission 132451) | Peatland microbial communities from MTU Mesocosm Facility, Houghton, MI, USA - PEATcosm2014_Bin02_30_metaG | ecosystem: Environmental > Terrestrial > Soil > Wetlands > Peat | place...
CGCAACGCCTGTGCTCGCCGTTGCCATACCAAAGAAACTCGCCGAGTTTTGCGGAGCATGGGCATCAAGCTGACAGAAACTCCCGCATGTAAATGGAACTCAAGTTAGCGCTGTAGTACTAGGATGAAGTGAATGATGAAGCCAGATCACGCAGAGGCGATTGCCAAGATTCAGTTGTTGCGAGGCGACGTTGCGATTTCGGTCGACCTCTCTTGGTGCATACTCGACGATGCAGCCTTGGAGTGCCTCAAGGGCCTGCCTCAACTCCAAGAGCTGTATCTCTCCCATACCGAAGTCACCGACGCAGGTTTGGAGCACCTGAAGGGATTGCGCCAACTTCAAACGCTCGACCTCGGCGGTACCAACGTCACCGACGCCGGCCTGGAACACCTCAAGGATCTGCCCCTGCTCCAGACGCTGGACCTCAGCAACGCCGAAGTCACCGATGCCGGTCTGGAGCACCTCAAGGATCTGCTTCAACTCCAGACGCTGGACCTCAGCGGCGCCAGGGTCACTGACGCCGGTTTGGAACGCCTCCAGGCGTTTCGGCAGCTCCAAGAACTGGGCCTCAGCGGCACCGAGGTCACCGACGCCGGTCTGGAGCACCTCAGGGGTCTGCCCGAACTCGAAGGGCTGTGCTTCTGGGCCACCGGCGCCGGTCTGAAGCACCTCAGGGGTCTGCCTCGACTCCGAGAACTCGACCTCGGCGGCACCAAAGTCACTGACGCCGGTCTGAAACATCTCAAGGGATTGCGGCAACTCCAATCGCTGAGCCTCACCGGCACCGAGGTCACCGACGCTGGTCTGGAGCACCTCAAGGGGTTGAAACAACTCCGAACGCTGGACCTCACTCTTACCAGGGTCAAGGGGCCCTTGGACCCGACCGAGTGGGAATCGCAAGGTCCGCAGTTCGTGGGCCTGGATGTCGGTACCGTCCCGCAGCGCGCCGTTGGGCTTGACCGCGGCCAAGCGAACGAGCAGTTGAGGCATGAGACCCAGGCGCGTCGGCAGACAGAGGAACAGTCGCGCAAGGAACAGCAGCATCTCCGCTACTTGCTGGAAGTGAATGAAAACCTGGCTAATTCTGATGATTTCTCCGACCTGTGTCGGTGGACCGAGGAAAAGGCCCGCTTCGACGGGGTTGGGACCGCACTCTTACCCGAGGACGAGGAGCCGGAAGCAGAACGGCGTCTGCTTCATTCCCAGAGGCTCGAAAGCCTGGGCATCTTGGCCAGCAGTATCGCCCATGACCTCAGCAATATCCTGGCTGGGATCATGGGCTATGCCGACCTGGCGAAGGTACATCTGCCGTCCCCCGACTTAGTACGCAACGACATCGAAGTGATCAGGAGCGCCGTAGGACGGGCCACGGACCTGACGCGGCAAATGCTGGCCCACTCGGGCAAGGGCAAGCTCATCGTCGAGCAGGTGAGCCTGTCGGAGGCTGTGAAAGACATACGCGAGATGGTGGAGATTTCGATCTCCAAGAAGGCTATGCTGAAATACAACCTGACCTCCCATCTTCCGACAATCCAAGCCAATGCCTCCCAAATTCATCAAGTCATCCTCAATCTCGTCATCAATGCCTCGGAGGCGCTCGGTGAAGATGGCGGCGTAATAGTGATCTCCACCGATAGCATCCGGTACACCGCCACAGATTTTGCGGCTATCGGCGAAGGGAACGATTTGCGGGAAGGGCTTTACGTTCGCCTGGAGGTGACCGACACAGGTTGCGGCATCGATGAAGAAACACTGGAGAAGATATTTGATCCTTTCTTCACAACGAAGTTCAGGGGCCGGGGGTTGGGTTTGGCAGCAGTTCACCGCATTGCACGAGGGTATAAGGGGGTCATCCGAGTCGCCAGCAAGCCCGGCAAAGGGACCACGTTCCAAGTGTTGTTTCCCGCCAGTAACACGACCGCGCCCTTCTCGGCTCGTGAATCCATCCCTGCCAAACCCGGTCGCTGCGCCGGAACTGCGTGATGGTTGACGATGCGGCGATGATCTGCGGCTAGGGATCCCTATTTCGGCAGAAGGGCCGCAACCGCTTCCGCAGATTCGGGCCGCCGGGCTGGATCTTCTTCCAAACATTGCAGGATGGCCCGTTCCAGGGCAGGCTCGATTTCGGGACACAACACCGAAGGTGGAATCAGTTCTGCGGCGGCTCGGAGGCCATCGGCCGGTATGCCGCCGAACGGCTCCCTTCCCGTTGCCACTTCGTACAGTACGATCCCGAGTGCATAGAGGTCGCTTTGTTTCGAGGGTTGCTTGTGGTGAAACAATCCGGGGGCCATGAAAGCGGGTGTCCCGGCCAAAGGAATCTCGCCTGCGGCAGTGGGAACGAAAGCCGCAATGCCGAAATCGGCAATATGAACGTGACCGTCTCCGTCGATCACGATATTGGACGGCTTCAGGTCCCGATGCAACACGCCATGATCGTGCGCGGCGCCCAGCCCGGCGCACAGTTCCCGGGCGATTTGTACGGTCTTTTCACATGAGAGCCTGCCGGCGCGGCGGAGCAACGACGCAAGGTCTTCACCATCGATGAACTCCATCGATAGAAACACCTCGCCATCGGCAAGTTGGCCGATGTCGTAGACCCTGACCACGTTCGGATGGGCAACCTCACGGGCCATCGCGACTTCGCTCACGAAACGGCTGCACGTTGGGTCGCCGCCGGTCTGCCCGAGAGCGAGAAACTTCAACGCTACGTCTTGATCCATGATCTGATCGCGCGCCTTGTAGACCTCGCCCGTGCCGCCTTCCCCCAGTGGCCCCAGAATCTTGTAGCGCTCCGCGGCAATGAGCTCACCCGGCGAAAAACGCCACGGATTATCAGCCCGTGCCGCCCCAAAGGGGATATCGGCAGGAACAAGTTCCCGGGGAAGACGGGCGAGGGGGGAAAGGACCTTGCCACGGGCGGCGTCTTCGCTTGACATGCCGATGATGGTTGTCGAACGAGGCTGCTTCAGCAGGGATTCCAGCTCCGCGCGAAGCTTGGGATCGCCCGTGCATGCGTGATCGAGAAACGGGCCAATCTCGCTTTCGGCAAGCTCGCACGCAGCCAGGAACAGCCTTCGAACCTGCGCGTAACGTTCCGTGCTCACGGCAGGCCACTCCTGCCGAGCTCCCGCCGCAACCACGCGCGAACCATGGTCCATTCCCGTTCCACCGAACGTTTGGACATCCCCATCACCTTCGCCACTTCCGCGATGTCCAGGCCGCCAAAGAATCGCAGCTCGATCATTTGGGCCTGGCACGGGTCGAGCTTCGCGAGCTTGGCCAAGGCGTCTTCAATCGCCAACAGGTCAACGTCGCGACTGGACTCGATGACCAGGTTGTCGTCAAGTGTGATGCGGTGCCGATTGCCACCCCGCTTCGCCGCGTTATGACGCCGAGCATGATCCACGAGGATCTCGCGCATGGCTTGAGCGGCAACCGCCAAGAAGTGAGTCCGGCCCTGCCAATCGACGCGCGTTTGACCGACGAGCTTCAAGTAGGCTTCGTGAACCAGCGCGGTTGGCTGAAGAGTATGGTCCTTTCGTTCCCGGTGCAGATATCGCGCGGCAAGCGATCGCAGTTCGCTGTAGACGTCCGCAAACAACTGCTCTGCGGCATGGCGGTCCCCCGGTTCGAATTTCTCCAGGAGTTGTGCGACCCGAGATGATCGGCTCGATTTCATGGCTGTCTGACCCACTAATCGCTAAGGACCAAGTACGACAGCATTGTCGCACTCGCAATTGGGTAGGTCAAGGTGGACGGCAGGTGGCAAGAAGTGCGGCCGGGGTTCCTCGCCGCCAAGACGCATTCGGACATGGTTGTAGGCACAATCCACAGATAACTTCCCGAGTCCGACAACAGAAGCACGCGAAATCTGGCGGACCACAGGCGCGGATTCCGCATTAACAGTAGACAGGAAGGAAAAAAAGCCATGTTGCCACGCACCCCCGACGAAATGGGAATGTATCTGCGGGAAGTCGCCAAGACTCCGCTCCTCAGCCGCGAAAACGAATTGGCAATCGCTGAAAAGGTCTGCCGGACACGCCGCACGTACCTCACCCGGCTCCTGGCGAACGACTACTCGTTCCGGGTCGTGTTGACCGCAGCCCGCAAGGCCGCTGAACGCAAGCTGCGCATCGATCACGTTGTTGACGTGCAAGGGATCGATTTGGCCGCACGGCAAGCGGCCTACGATCGCGTCGATGCGGGCGTGAAAGTGCTGCGACGGGCACTGCACAAGAACCGCCGGGATCTGCGGATCGCCTGCGACCGGCACCAATCGGTTGCAACGCGGAAGGAGGCCCGAAAGTTGCTTCTGCGTCGCCGTCGCACGGTTGCGCGTCGAATTCAGAAGCTCCGGTTCCAGTCCGTTCTGCTGAAGAAGCCCTTGGGCCGCCTGTCGCGCATCGCCGCACGCATGACTGATGCCGTAGTGCAACTCAAGGTCCTGGATCCCACGCCCGCCAACGCGGCGCGGCGACGTGAAGCCCGCGGGGAGTTGCGCCGCTTGGTCCAGCTCACCGGCGAAAGCCCCACGTCGCTGCCGCGACGGCTGGTCGATATTCGCCGGCTTCGCCGCGAGTACGAGGCCGCTTGTCACGCCTTCATGCTGCCAAACCTGCGACTGGTCGTATCGATCGCAAAACAGTCTGCCACGCCGCAAGTCGGTCTGCTGGACCTGATCCAGGAGGGAAATCTCGGCCTCGTGCGGGCGGTCGACAAGTTCGACCCCGAACGGGGAAACCGTTTCTCGACGTATGCCTATTGGTGGATTCGGCAAACGATCCGCCGCGCCCTCACGAAGCATCGCAACGGGTTTCATACCTCGTACATGATGACCCAGAAGCTCGACAAGATCCAACATGCCAGCGAGCGGCATCTGCAAACCCATGGGACCGCGCCCTGCACCGACGACCTGGCCGCCACCGTGGGAATTGGCGCCCGCGAAACGGAGAACCTTCTCCGCGTGCAACGGCAGCCGCTATCGATCGACGGTTCGGGCGTGAAAGAGGGATCACGGACGCTGGCCGAACTGCTTGCCGATCCCCGCCAGGAATGCGCTGGCGACCGGCTTGATCAACCCGGCTTGGAGAAGCGGATGGACGAGATTCTCGGCGATCTCGACATTCGCGAGCGGCAGGTGTTGCGGATGCGCTACGGCCTGCAGGGCGGGCAACCGCTGGGTCTCGGCGACATCGGCAAGGTATTACGGGTAACCAGGGAGCGGATTCGTCAGATCGAAGCGAGTGCGATGTCGAAGCTGCGGCATCCGCAGCGCGCCGCGCAGTTCGTCCAATTCTTTCACGAGCCGCCCGAGCGTCTCATGAATGCGCTCGCCACGCTTCAGCGATGCAACGCCCCTGGCGATCCCCGCGGCCGCAAAACACGGCAAAGGGCATAAGATGACCAACTCCTCCTGGGGGGGCGAAGCGGACGTTGGCGTGTATTCAATCGCAGACGGCCTGGACCCGTCCCCAGCCCTCGGGCGCCCTATTGAATAGCCCCCCGGCAACCTCTTGACCTGATAACGGACGAAAATTGGTTGTCGTGAGCATTGCCGCAAGCCGTTCTCGCCCCCCGATCGCTCAGGTGAGCGATCGGATTGCCGGATGCGCCTTCGCTTGCTCCAAAATCGCGCTGGCAAATTGTGTCAAACGCAACTCGATAGCGGCCCCCGCGGACCCTTCACCAAAATGCGATTCCATCTCTTGTGCTTGGATTCCAAGGGCGCCAAGGATTTCTACAACCACTTCCCTCGCCGCTTCCCTGACTGTGCTGTTCGACTCATACATGATTGGTTTCTCCTATAGGCCCAGGTTCTGGGACTGATCGGCCTCTGCTTGGATTCGTTCCCAGACTTCGGCACGATGAATGGGAACATCCGCATCGACTTCAAAGCCCAGTTTCACGTTCGCGCCGCGAATCTCCAGTACTTTGACTCTGAGCAAGCGCTGAAAACCATCAACGCCGCCGACGACCACCGATTCCTGCTTCTTCCTCGATAGAACTAGCATGTAAAACGTCCGTTTCTTGTGACGACTTCCCCGCTCCGTTCCCGCTCCAACTACCCGCAGGCACACCCTGCGCGAGCAAGAACACCTGCACCATCGTGCCCGTCGTGAAGACCTGCACTACGGTGCCCGTCGTTGTTTCGACTTCCGCGGTCGCTTCGCGCACCTCGACCCCGGTGATCCGCTTGATCTCCTGCCGCAGCTTGTCGGCGGAGTTGGTGAACAACTGCCGGTGAAAGTCCTGCACCTGGGCAGCACCCTCGGGGCTTTGGGCCAAGACCTTTTCGGCCGGCGACAAGGCCCCGTGCAGCGTGATCAGCAGGGTGTCTCCGCTGAGAACGACGGCCACCGATTGGGGCTCGTGGCCCGTTCGCTCGTGCTGGAAAGCGATTGCCGCTTGTGCAATCTGCTGTGCCACGCTCGGATCGAGCTTTTCCATCGCACTCCCTCCCGGTAGTGATTGTGAACGTTTGCTGGGAATCATCGCACAAAGGTCAGGCCGGGGTCGCTGGGGTTGTCTCCCGCCAGTTTGAAGTTGAAGCGGTCGCCGGCCAGCGTGGCGACCTGGCCCACCATCATGGGATTATTACCCTGCTTGAGAACGAGGAGGTTGTCGGCAACCGTATACGTGCCGCTGAACTGCTGTGGTTTGCCGTTTTGGTCCAGAGCCCAGGTGAACTTCCCATCGGCGGCCAATGCCAGTTTGATCGTGGCGCTATCCGCACGCGTTGCGGTCCAGTTGCCCGCGAGGCTCGATGCATCCACCGGCTTTGCAGGCGCGGCGGGTTGGATTGGTGCGATTTGCCCGGCAGCAACTGGTGCGACAGTATCCGCCGCGGAGAGGCTCTTGAGCAATTGAGCGGACAACTGGTCCTTGGGATCCAGTTGCACAACTGCCTTAAGCTGTAGGGCGGCAGCATCGGTGTAGCCGCAAGTCAGGTAGTTCTCGGCCAACAGGAATTTCGCCTCCGAGGCGGCTGGGTGCAATGTTGCGTACTGCTCCAAAGTGCGGAGTTGCGCCGTGTAGACCTCCACGTTCGGATAGAGGGCGCTGAGCGTCGTCCAATCCCAGCCGGGACCGGCGGACAGTACCGCATAGTCGGCGGTAGCCGCTTCCTTGTAGCGTCCCAGCGCGAAGAGCACCAAGCCGCGGAACTCGTGCAGCACCGTGTCGTTGGGGACTTGCGCAATGGCCTGGTCTGCCTGGGCCAGCGCGGTCTTATAATCGCCCTGCATAAAGGCATTCCGGGCCGCATCGAACAAGGGCGTCGCCTGTTGCTCGGCTGTCAGACCCGCTGGGGCGCCGGGCAGCGCGGCAGCCATGGGGGCCGCTACGATCGGCTGCGAGTAATCGATGGTTGCGCCGCCGTCGACGATCGGACCAACATAGTACGGGTTGTAGTACGGCCAATACCCCCAGGACCAGGGAATCGCGGAAACGGCGTCACCAGCCCAATAGCCGGCGCCCCACCAACCCACCGGCCCATAATTCCAAGCGTTGTTCCAGTTGCCGTGCCAATCCCCGTGGTACCAGTCGCCGCGATTCCAATCGCCATGCGTTGGCCGGACGAAGTTGTTCATCCCGTTGCTATTGACGTTGTTGCCGAAGTTCGGATGGTTTGCGACGTAGGCCCGATTGCCCATATTGGCCTGATGGTCGATGCTCGCGCGATTCCCGGCGTTCAGGCGGTTGTCCCACGCGGGCGTGTTGGCAATTCCGGGCTGTTGGCCGACCCCCGCGCGGTTGGCCCCGAGATTCGGCGATGACGGCCGAAACGTGGGCGTCTCGGCGCGACGCGGCGCGTTAAAACTCTGACGCGGCGCGTTAAAACTCTGACGCGGCGCAGCAAAACTCTGACGCGGGGTGCTGAAAGAAGGCGCGTGGTATCCACCACCGCCGCCTCCACCGCGGTATCCACCACCGCCCCCACTGGCATGTCCACCGCCCCCACCGGCATGTCCCCCGCCCCCGCCGGCATGTCCACCGCCCCCGCCGCCATGACCTCCACCACCGCCCCGGCCTGCCATGGCCAAGCCGGCCGACAACACAACGACCAGTACAAAGGTCACAACTGTTTTCAATCTCATAATCATTGGTATTTCTCCGGTCTATGCAGATAAAGCTGCGAGGCTGGCATGTTACTTGGGCGTGGGCGGTTTACGCGTGATCGGGGTCTCCGCGATGTCGGGCGTCTTCTCCCCGCCGACGATGCGGTCCCGCTGTTGCCACGTCATTCGGTCCTTGGACACCCGGGTGATGATGTTGGTCGCCGAGGCAACCTTTCCGTCACGCGTCACGCCGGTCCTTTTCACGACCCATTGGTTGCCCTCTCGGGTCCAGGTCCCTTCGCCAAACCCGCCTTCCGAGTCGAAGACCCAGGAGCGGATCGTTTTGGCCAAGGGGTCCCAGCCGATGCGCTGGGTACCGGTCATCATCGCACGGCCGCCGACCTGGACCTTGAATTCGCTCAAGATATAGCATTGATTGTCAGTCCATCGGTAGGAGGTCATGACCAGGGCTTCCGGGCTTTCGTCCACCCATTCGCCGATCATCCACTGGAGTTGCTTGAGTTGTTCCTCGGGCGCGGGTGTGTCACCGGCAAGGTCTCGCGCGCTGGCCGTCAGCCACTTGCCATCCTGGCTGGCGTAGACCACCGAGTAGGGACTGAGCTGGGCAGGCTCATCGGGCGCGTGGGTCACGGTCGCGATCCCCTCCTCGACCGCCATGTCCGCACCGATGAAGCGAATGGACCCAATGGCCAGATCCATGTGCGTCTTGGGATGTTGCTTGAATATTTCGGCGAAGACTTGCTCGATCGCGTCACGCCCCTGAGTGGGTTGGCCTTCTTCACTGACGATCTCTCCGTCCGTTACGAACAGTCGCCCGATCGCACGGGCGTCGCCCGCGTTGTACGCCTTGGCAAACGCCCCAGCAGCCAATCGGATCGACTTCTCGTCCTGCGCATGCGCCGGAGCGGGAGCGGATACGGCGGTCGCCGTGTCGGGCTTGACGGCCGAGTCTCCCGATACGCTCTTCTGCGGGCCTTGGGCAACCGCCATCGCGACCAACGCGAGAGCCACCATCCCTACCATGATCATAATACTTCGCATGTGTTGCAGCCTTTCATATTTCATTTCATGTTAGAAATTTGGTTTAAACACGCTTGTTTCATCATTCGTTGCCGCATAGCGGGCGCACTCCCTCGATATGAAAACGGACGAGGTACTTGCATTCCTCGGCGCTCATAGGCAGATCCATTTCGGTGTGGCGGCGGATCGCCTTGATCTTCTCGGAATCGGCATCCTCACCGACAATCACCAGCGATAGCCGCTTGCCGACGAACCCCCCGCCATCTTCGATGAAGAGATACGATGCGCTTGGGTTATGCTCCACGTTGTCGTGGGTCAGGTGCTTGCTCATAATAAAAGAGCAAGTCCCGTCGTCGTCCTTGTCCAAGAAGAGAGGTTTGGCGTAGATCGCCTGATTCACTTGTGCAGCGGCGTCGGTTGTCGCCAAGACGCCAAAACCTCTGGAGTTCTCGAAGTATTCGCTAAGTGTCATGTTGTCCCCTTCGCCTTTCGTCGGTGTTCGTGCGAGCATGCCCCGGACCTCCTCGTGGTTTACATTCACGACAATCTTATGACTTGGCGGGTGCGAGTATGTTACCGACCGTTTCCGCTCACCGTCGCGGGTATTGTTCCTGATCCATTGGCATTCCCGGATTGGGAAGAATCTCTGGCTCCTGGGGATGCATCCTCGGGTCGCACGTTCGTCAGCGTAGCGGTACTCGCACCGTCCCGGCCACTTTTCATGAACGGCGCCAACAGTTCCAGTGGCAACGGAAAAATGATGGTGGAATTCTTCTCCGAGGCAACCTCCGCGAGGGCCTGGAGGTAGCGCATCTGCATCGCCATGGGATAGGGCGTCATGATCTGGGCCGCTTGCCGGAGTTTGTCTGCGGCCTGGAACTCCCCTTCCGCGTTGATGACCTTCGCGCGCCGGTCGCGTTCGGCCTCCGCCTGATGGGCCATGGACCGCTTCATCGGCTCGGGGAGGTCCACATCCTTGACTTCCACGACGGAGACTTTCACTCCCCACGGTTCGGTGTGCTTATCGATAATCTCTTGCAAGCGGTGGTTCACCTTATCCCGCTCCGTCAAGAGGTCGTCGAGTTCGGCCTGGCCGAGCGTGCTGCGCAAGGTCGTCAAGGCCACCTGGGAGGTGGCGAATAGGAAGTCGGCCACCTCCAAAACGGACCGCATGGGATCCACGACCCGGAAATAGAGTACGGCATTGACGCGGACCGAAACGTTGTCGCGCGTAATGATGTCCTGGGGCTCGATGACCCTTGTTATGGTCCGCAAGTCCACTCGCATCATACTATCGACCGGCGAAAAGACCATGATCAGCCCCGGCCCCTTGGGCGTGGGCATCACCCTGCCCAGGCGGAAGATAACTCCGCGCTGGTATTCGTTCAGAATGCGGACACAACTCGCCAGGTACAAAGCAACCAGCGCCAGGGCGCCGCCCAGGCCAATGGCAGCATAATACATCCACATAACGTGAACCTCCGAAAATAGTTTTTCTGAAAAAGAAGGAAGGGCGAAGTTGCCCGGGCTCTTGTCGGCATAAGACGACTTCGTGGGTCCCTCGAACCCCGAGGGCCCGCCGCCGGGATCCACCCCCGTGAAGTACCACGCCATGACGCCGAAGTAGAGCGCTCCGCCGACGACCAGCCCGATGACGACCATGATCGCAGCCTTCAACCGGTACGAATGATGTTTGGGACCATGTGTTTCCAGTGTGCTGACGTCCATCCGATATGCTCCCATCTGGCTCGCCCAGGATCACGGCATCGCCGGGACGGGCGGGGAGATCTTTCCCGGGCCTCGTCCCAGACCGAATCGCTCGTTGTCCGACACGACATATATGATCATCGCGGCCAGCATCAGGCCGACCATCAACCACAGCCGCCAATCGTGATGCAACTTCCTACGCGGCGGCGCCTGGTGATGGCCATGTTCGTGTTGGTGCTCCATGGTTCCGGACCTTATACGCCGACGGCGACCCGCTGGGCATGAACCGTTGCTGTCTCCACTCCCGTCTGATGCAGGAGGTCCCGGGCGTGTTCCACCTCGTCGGCCGTTCCGTGGGCAAGCAGGAGAAGCTTGCCGCTCTTCACCTCGGTCTCGTATTGCACGATGCTGTTCTTGGGAATGCCGATGCTATAAAGTCCCGCGCCGAGGGCGCTGAACCCTCCCGTCAAGACCGCGCCTTCGAGCGCGGCGACGATCCAGGTCACGAGCGGTCCCGCCACGATGAGCGGGCCGATGCCCGGCACCCAGAAGAACGCGGAGCCGAACAACAGCCCCCAGAAGCCGCCCCAGAAGGCCCCCAGCTTGCCCCAATACATCATGCGGTCGCCCGTGTTGTAGTAGCCGACAACATGCTCGTCGGTGTGGTAATCCTTACCGACGATTGACAGCTTCGTCATGTCGAAGCCATCCTTCTGGAGTTCGCGAACAGCGGCCTCGGCCTGACTGTGAGTTTCAAAAATAGCGACAACGGAGTTCTTCTCGGACATGATCAGGTTCCTCAATTGAACAACAGGTGGGTCTTGGACAAAAACTGCCCCAAAACGAAAAAAGCCGACGTGGCGGAACACCCAGAGGTATTCGACCACGTCGGCTTACTCGCTAACGAGCCCCCCGGTACGGCCGAGTTGCTCTCTATTTAGTCATCCGACAATTTCAGTGGCGAGTCGCGATCAGTGCATCGCGGCTCTTCCAGTACCATCATTGTATGCCGCTACGGGGCAAAGGCAATAGGGCAGCTTTTCTGGCCCTCACGATCTCTACGCGGATCCACATGGATTCCGTGCGTGTCCTCACGGCAACTCTCGCAGTCTCAATAGCGCAGTATAGGCGGCCGGAGGGACCGCAACTCCCGGTTCGGATTCTTTCAGGGCCGCCAATAAAGGCCGCAGAATCGGGGTGAGCTTTCTCTTCTTGACCAAAGTGTGACAGATATGGTGCGCGCCCTCGCAAAACGACGATGATTCAGCCCGCTGGAGCAGTGCCGCCAACAACGGTTGCAGTCCCTCGCGGCCCAGAGCGGCCAAACCCTCGGCCGCCAACCAACGCACGTCGCCGTCGCGGTCGTCCAAGGCATTGACCAGCGCGGAAGCAGCAAGCGGTTCGGCGATACCGCACAGCGCCTTGGCTGCTTCCCATCGCACGTGAGACTTTCGATGCGAAAGGAGTCGAATGAGTGCAGGCACGCTGATCTTTCCAAGGGCAACCAGCGCCTTTCGTGCCTTCGTTCGCACCGTCGGATCAGTATTTGCCAGATCCGTTACGAGCGACGGGATACGGGCCGCCCTCTTGTCTGCAAGGTCTACATTGATTCGCTTGGTGCTGATGGTCATGGTTTCTTGGCCAAGAGGGGCAAAGTAGTTGGATCGAAAATCCGATACGCGAGCAATTTCAGGCGGTCATTGATGAGAAACCAAGCCAGGGCATAGCCCCAAACAAAGATCGCCCAGCACCAGCCGAGGGGTGTCATGAACAGTCCATAAACGGCAATCAACGTCGCCAGGATTTGCGTGCCGAGCACGGCTACGCATAAAATCCGCGCGGGGCGGATCGACCAGAAGGGTCCGCGCGTGCGCGTGAGGAAAATCGTCAAGTGTCCGGCCACGGACAATTTCAAATACATTAGAGTCTGAATGTGCGCGCGGTCGAGATTAAAGACCCGCTCACCGAGATAGAACAAGCCGAAGGCAGAGACGACCCCAATGACGCCCAACACGGTGGAGATCCCCAGCACCATGGGCATGTTCCAGGCTTCGGGCTTGTCCTTGTAATGAACATTGTCATAGGCGATGGACAGGATCGCCCCGTCATTGAGTAACGCGATCATCACGATCATCACCGCGGTTACCGGATAAAACTTGAAGATCAGGATCGCCAGCGTCATCAGCAACAGCACGCGCAGCGTCTCGGCGATGCGGTAGATCGCGTAGCTGTTCATTCGCTGGAAGATCTTCCGGCTCTCCTTGATGGCATCGATTATC
>Ga0181520_10009813_pt1 | contig 13087 bp, 5 predicted proteins | sample PEATcosm2014_Bin_29_FD_132451 | JGI IMG/M metagenome (GOLD analysis project Ga0181520, IMG submission 132451) | Peatland microbial communities from MTU Mesocosm Facility, Houghton, MI, USA - PEATcosm2014_Bin02_30_metaG | ecosystem: Environmental > Terrestrial > Soil > Wetlands > Peat | place...
AGATCCTGCTCCAATTGCTTCTGGGTCCTGTGCTTTTCCTTTGCGGGTTGAGCGGCGGGTTGGTTGGTGGAACTCTGCGCTTGAGCGCCGATTACACTGGCAACCAACAATAGGACACCCACTGTCTTACTGGCCTTGATCATTTGCCCTTCTCCTTGAACTTGCGTGGAACCCACCATCCGGCGGTTTATCCGACTTACCAGACCGCCTCTTGGCCCTGCATTTATGGGAGTAATTCGATCTCTCATTTTCTCTGGGCCTGTCACGGCTTCTTGCCTAGAGTGTTGTTTTGCACACCCAGGGATAAAGGTGTAACGACCGGGGTCGCCACGCCGACGAATTCCGTGACAGTACTGCTATTCGTCTGGATCAGCACCCAGACATTACCGGAACCATCCACGGCGATGCTCGCCGGGCCATCACTAATATTCGGACCGACAAACCCGGGAGCAGACAGGTTTTGATTGAGTGATGCGCCCGAACCGCTCAACTCGACCACCGCGGGCGGTTGGCCATTGTTCAGGTTCGCGTACGTGGCCAGCCACAAGTTTCCCGATCCGTCGATGGAGATGGGCGAGTATACGGGGGGAATTGCGAGGCTGAGTGATTTCCCAATTCCGCCGTCATTTGCGGTCGAGCCACCGGCAACGAGCTCGTAAATCTGTGCCGATCCGTTCGTATTCGGGTTGGGAATGTAAACGTCTCCGGCGTTGTCAATCGCCATGGAATTGCCGAAAGCGTTCGCGTTCAGAACGCTCTGAAGGGGGATTTGCAAGCTGCCGGTGGTTGGGTTGAGGAGGTACCCGTAATCTGTCCTGAGCAGGGCGCCGTTGGCACTATTTAACTCTGCCGCAGAATAGGTGGCGCCATTCAAGACCCACACAATCCCGGCCCCGTCGAGGGCGATGGCCCCGTTGGGGGAATGGATGCCGTTCACATATCCGCCCGATGGAGAGACAGGCTTTCCGTTGGCCACGGGCTTGCCATCGACTTCGGCGTTGTATCCAGCGTATTGAGCCACATCGCCGGGAGTCCCACTGTCAGTTACCCAGACAAATCCCGAACCGTCGATGGCCAAGCCGTTTCCGTGCATAGTCCCGCCGCCGCTGAAGGGACTGCCGGCGATGGCTTCGCCGGTAAAGGCAAACTCGCTGAGCGAACTGTCTCCGTTGAGGGCCCAGGTATTGCCCTGTTCGTCGATGGCGACTTGTTGGGGATGGCTCAGGCCCCCGCCTTTGAATCCGCCCGCTGATGCAAGCGTTCGTCCGGTCGTGAAAGGAGAGATGGGAGCGCCAAGGTTGGATAGCTCGGTCAGGCTCGATGTTCTAGTATTTGCAATCCAGACATTGCCGGAGGCGTCAATGGCCATGGCAGAGGATTGCGGACTAGCCTGAGAAATTCCGCCCAACCCCCCACCGGTAAAACTGAGCGCGATGCTCCAGTCATTGGGAGCGTCAGTGAGAACCGGGGTGAATGGCGGACTGGCCACACTGGACAAGAGGTTGAAAAGCGGCGCGCCGCTGCTGGGGGAACTGTACAGGTTGCTCGGGTATTGGGCCACTTCGAGCAAAGCCCGGAGAATGCTGGTCGGTGAATTCGAAGGAACTCCCAAACCTAACGGGCTTACGTTCGATGCTTCAAAAAACGCGCTGCAGGCACTCCCGTCTCCCGGCAGGCCGCCTGCCGTTGCCGCACAGGTATTCACCGCATCCGCCAAGGTATTCAATTCAGCTTGCGGGACCGTGCCGTACCCAGCAGGGGTGAGGGACAACGTTGTCCCCGAAGTGATATCCACCAAGTTATTCACGGTCGCAAATGCGTGGACAAAACCGTTGGCGTAGTTGGAACTGCTGGAGCCGATGTGCGCGTAGTCGGCTCCGGTGAAGGGCGCCAGCGCCCAGATCGAAGCCACTGTCGTGACTTCGTTCACCATGATCGAAACGGACGAATTTAGGTTGCTGCACGGCCCGAGCGCGGTCATCAATCCCAGTTGCGGATTGTCCTTGGTTCCGCCAGGTGCGCCGCGCTGAGCGATCAAATACAACTCACTCGTTTGAGAGGGGCAAATATAACCCGCCGGAATCGCGAAGCTTCCGTCCTTCCCGGTTTGAACAATCGTGCTGCCGTTGGAGATGACGAGGGGAGCAGAAGCAGAACCGTTGCCAGTGGAGCTGGCCGCAAAAAGCTCAACTTGCGCTTCAGAAACTGGAAGATTGCCAACCTGTACCTTGCCTTGGAGCGAGACACCAGTCACTCCTGCAGTGTCGTTATTCATGACGATGACCGGCGCAGCGCTGGCAGGGTTCGATGGGTGGGCTTTCTTGTCGGCCGTTGAGGTAACGGTGATGGTCAGATTTCCGCTGCTGGGGGACTCTGTGGGAGGAAGATAGCTGACGGCCTGACCGCTTGCGGCGTGCAAAGTGGCCGCATACACAGGAGGAACCGCCAACGTAGTAGAGGTGGCCGCAAGGGCGGGCGTTACGAGGAACTCCCCACACGTCGATGCGTCCGAGCACACGGCCCAATCCACGCCTGCATTGGAAGTGTCGTTGGCAGCAACCGCTACCAGATTGACGAGGATCGGCGACGACGGATTGGCGACTGGCAGTGCGCTGGGCGCGAAAGGAACGAAGTGCACATAAGTGACCGGAGTGACGGAGACCGTAGTGGAAGCCGAACGCACAGGGGGCACCGTCTCTGAAGCTGTGGATGTCGCGGTAATCGTGACCGTGGTCGCGGGCGACCGGAGCGGCGCGGTGTAGTGGATTGTTGCCCCACTGGCGGTGTGACTTGGTTGGGCCGCATTCCCTGAGTCGAATGTGCCGCAGTTGGGAGCGCCGCAATCGGTCGCAGTCCAATCCAGACCACCGGGAGCAATATCACCGGTTACCGTCGCGCTGAAGGCGGCAGGCTGGCCGGCCGTAACGGTTGAGACCGCCGTCTTGAATGCGACGGTGATCGTTGGCACGAGTTGGATGGACGCCGACCCGCTCTTGCCGGAATCGGCAATCGAGGTTGCTTCGACCGTCAGGGAATTGCTCGGCGGGGGGACAGTTGGAGCGGTATAGGTCGTAGTGAAAGGCTCGCTCGTGCTGGAGAAAGGTGAGCAAGCTCCGGGACTGCATTGCCAGGTCACACCGGAGTTGCTAAAGTCATTTGCCACCTTGGCAACCACTGAGGTAGATCCCCCTAACTGCATCGAAGTCGCGCCGGGGACGATCTTTACACTGATGGGTGGAGGTATCACGACTGACAATTTGATCGTTGCCGTCGCGGTGGGCTGAGCGGTGGCACTGGCCACAATCGACACCGTTCCGCCGGCAGGCACAGACTTGGGCGCCTTGTAAGTTGCTGCGACGCCGGAGGCAGTGTGAGCTGGAGTAATTGAACCGCAGTCGCCGGGTGTGGCGCAGACCGGTGAGCCCCAATCGACCCCTGCGTTTGATGCGTCATAGCTGACGATCGCTGTCAATGCAGTTGAAGAACCCTCAGGCGCAATCAGGGTCTGGGGTGAGACAGTCACCTGGATCGGCATGATCGCAATCTGCGCGCTGATCGATTTGGTTGAATCTTCAACAGAGGTTGCGGTCACGGTGATTTTTCCGCCTGATGGGATAACTTCCGGGGCGGTGTAGACCGTGGCGTAGCCACTGGCTGTCAGCGTGGGACTGAGCGAACCGCAGGAACTGCCGCCACAGGAGACCGTCCAGTTCACGCCGGCAGCAATCGGATCATTAGTGACCGTGGCACTTAACTGCACCGCCTCATCTACGCCCAAGGCGGCAGGAGGCAGAGTCGAGCTGAATGCAATCGTAATGGGCTGCGGTATGATCGTGAGCGTGACGCTGGATTGCAGAGAGGGATCACTGGTCGCTGTCGCCGTGAGAACGACAGTCTTTCCAATGGGAACATAGGCCGGGGCAGTGTAGATCATGTTGATATTGCTGCCAACATGGACGGGGTTCAATGTGCCGCAGACATTGGTCGTGTAAGTGGGAACGGAGCTGCCGCTGCAAGTCAGCGCCCAGTCCACTCCCAGGCTGTTTGCGTCGTTGAACACCGGGATACTAACTGCTGCGGTGGCATTGACAATCACGGAAGTTAGCTGTCCATGCACAGTCCCGCTGGGGTCTGTAACAGAGATGACCCCAAGTTGTTGCTTGAGCCCCGAGCAGCCGAAAAGTCCCACAAGAAGCAAAAACGAACAAAGTGCGGGCAAACGGCTGTGCCGTTTCGCCGAAGCCGCTAGAAGTAAGCGATGCGTCCGCAAAGCTAAACTGCCGGTGAGCCATGGAGATACGCCCGTTGCAGCCGGGTTCCTGCGGGTTGCAATAAGAAGAATTGGTTCTCCAGGCCCCCCGAATACTTTGAAGCTCTTCATTATCTTCCTCTTGAACTCTTAAACCGCCCCAACTTGAGCAGCCTAAGTAACTACAAATCTGGAATCGGCACTCGATTGCATTCGCCGCTATTCAGCATGGATATTGCCGCGCTCGCGATTGCCGCTTGGGGCAGATGTCTTCTGCTCGTCGCCCGCGGCTCAATGCGTCCCTGCAGCGACGACTTTCAGCGTTGCGCTGGACGTGATCGACGGGAGTGCTGTCGCGTGCGCTGTAATCGTCACAGTGGATCCAGCCGGAACCTCGGCGGGCGCATTGTAAGTGCTGATGATGCCGCTCGTGGGATAGAGCGGAACCGGGCCGCTTTCCGTATTGGCGGGATTGAGTGTGCCGCAGGCGGTATCGATCGAGGTGCCGCCGGGCACTGCCGCACTTCCGCAGGTTACTGTCCAGCTCACACCGAGAAGCAGATCGTCATTGGTCACATCCGCAACCATGTACACTTGGCCATTGACATGTATAGAGGACGGAGCCGGCAAGATCGCTCCAGAGGCGGTTGTAAATTGGATGGGGCCGATCTGGGGCTTGGCCATTCCACCACATCCCGCCAGCGTGCAGATGAAAAGGGCTAAAGGAGGAAGCGCAAGTCTGCGCCACGGCCGGAGAACTGTAGGTGCTCCAGTGCAAGATTCGCTGCTCAATGAAACTCCTTGCATATCGTTCTGAGAGAAACAAAAACAAGCGCCAAGCCGATCGGATTGTGCCGAAAACCCCTTGCGGGCCGTTCATTCCAAAGCATTGATAACTTCGTCTGCGTGGCCAATACTCTGGCCTCGGCGATGCAGACGCCAATGCAGTCTGTCTACTTGGAATCTCTGGCCGATCCGCAAATACTCTTTGCCCGAAGCCATCCGGGCACGAATGCAGGTTCCAAGGAAATACGGAGCCGTTGGTTCCTATTTGTTGAGCAGGATGCGCGAGTGCAATCCAAATGCGGCCAGCGCGTTCAACGATTTCCTGCGACTTGATTGACTACGCCTGGCAGGTGTCACTGCCAGGCGCGCCAATCGTGTTTGCGATTACCAACTTGCGCGGAATGTCTGAGCTATGGCTTGGCGCCGTAGGTGTGAAGATTCGCATCTTGGGCAGCGACCGGGTTGGCTGGAGCCGCCAGTCCGACAAACTCGGTTACGTTGCTGTCGTCACTGCCGTTACCAATCTGTCCCGAGGCAGTGGGATTGACGCTGTTCGAGTTGACCACCCATACGTTGCCCGATTGATCCACAGCAACGCCGCTCGGTTGACCCAGTGCCGTGTAAGCGGTGCCTCCTACATAACCGAAGCAGGCGGGTGAGACAAGGGAACCACTGGCTTTGAGGATGGTAATGTTCGCCTGCGTCCCTGTCGAGCATCCAGAGTTGGTTACGCCTCCCTGGTTAGCGAGGTAAAAGTAGTTGTTCCCATCCACGGCAATGCCGGCTGGTGCGGCCTCGGAACTGGGAAGGATCGCCGAGGGGATGGTATTGATCGATGCGATAAGGGCATTGACCGGCTGCACATTAAGCGTGCCGGCATTGCCCTCAGGAATCCACAGGATCTGGTTTGCGCCAAAGGCCGCATAGGCGCCGGGGCCGGAGAGATCGGCCTGCGTGGACGACGTATACGCCGAGCCAGTATTGGTCAGAGCGCCAAAGTGGCCATTACCCTGATCCACATACCAGACGTTGCCGAGATAGTCCGCGCCAAGAAAGCCCGTAAGGGAATCGAATCCGGACGCAACGGGGAACCCGGACATGAGGGTTCCGGTATTGGTGGCGGAACTAATGTACTGACCGCCAGCAACCCAGACGTTATTGCTGCCATCGACTGCGAGGGCAGACGCGCCTTCCCCTGACTTGCAAACTCCGGTGTAGGGTGTTGCGCTTAGCGGGCTGCCGGCTGGGTTAAATGCCACCAGGCAGGTTTTTGCATCGGTCACCCACGCATTGCCATTCAGGTCAATCGCGATCTGTTGCGGCTCGCCCAGGAGACCGCTAACACTCGCGCCCCATCCGCCAAGCGCCAAGGGCCTGCTGTTCTGCTCAGTTGTTCCGGTGATGGTCGTGGTCGGAGAGAGCGGAGCGCCCAGGTTATCCAGTTCGGTGACTGACTGCCGGTCCCCATTGGGAACCCAAACATTTCCGCTGCCGTCCACGGCAATATAGGCCGCACCGGAACGGCTGTATACATTCACGCCGCCCAAGCCGCCGCCGGTGAAATTCAGCGCCATAGTGAAGTCGTTCGGATTGTTCGAAGGCATGGAGGTAAGCAACGTCGGCTGGAAGGGAGCAGTGGGTGTAACCAGGCCCATGAAGGTGTTGATATTGGCGGCTGAGCCGAGACTGGGGTTGTGGGCAATGTAAAGCGCCGCATCGAGGGTGGTCTCGTTGGTCTTGTTGCCTGTGATGGCGAACAGGCTGCTGCAGGCCGCCGGGGTGCCATCGGTATTGACGCAACCGGCCAAAGCATCGGCCAGCGTGTTAATCGTGTCATTCGGCACGATGCTGCGGTAGGTATCCGGAGTGGTGTTGGCCGGAGGGGTCGCGTACGCGGGAGTTACCTGGAGCGCAAGGCCGCTATTCAGATTGACCAGGTTGTTGAAGGTCGAAAAAGCATTTGACAAACCGACAGCGTTGGTTGTGCTGGTGCCAACATGGGTGGCATCGGTCATGAAGCCTGCCAACGAATAAGCGGTGGCCACGGTTGTTACTTCGTTGATTACAACGTAGCCGCTGTTGCCGACGTCGCTGCACGGTCCCAGAGCAGCTGCCAAAGCCAGAGCCTTGTTGTTGGTCCCGCTGGCGAGCCCGGGATTGCCGCCCGTGGCAACGATGTAAAGTTCGTCATCCGTGTTGGTACATGTGAATGCTGGGTAGGTCCAGGTACCGCTTCCATCGGTCGAGGTGGTGGTGAACACAGTGGACCCGTCAGACTGAACGGGGACGGCTACGCTGCCATACCCCGTGGCATTCGAGGCAGTCGATGCCACCTCGTAAATCTGCACGGTAGAGGCCGCAACTGGAGACTGACCGCCGTGAACTTTGCCATTCAAGCCAGTTATTCGCCCGGAAACAAGCTGCATCGATCCAGCGCCTGTAAATGCCGAACTGCACCCTGAGAGGAGCAGAACGCTCGAAGAACTGAGAAGCACCAGACCCGCAAGCAGCAGCTGGCGCCGAAAGCTCTTCACGAATGTCGGTAAACGGAATGAACCAGGTTCAATCACTGCGTAGCTCCTCATTTTCAGCCGCGTCTTGCCCTAACAGCCCGAGTCGGCCTGGTTTTTCAGAGGATGGATCAGGTTCTCTGCAAGTCGGCTACTGCCTTTTTTGCATTGAACCCGAGCCATCGCTCGGCGGTTTGCTTAGTCGTGTGGAGCTCGCGGAAGGAAGTAGCCCAACAGTAGCAGCCAAAGTGGAATTAAGCCTTCCAAACTCCATTCAATTCCTTTTCCAGGACCGGCTATCTGCTCATGAAGCCTATTCCGATTCTCCCCATTGCAGGTCGGTGGATAGGCTTTTTGAATGCTCCGGTCTAAAAGCTGAGCGTGTTCCTTTTTAGATCCCGATCAAGCGATGCGGCACAGAAGGAATAATCACTTCACTACGCACAACTTTGTCGGAGGTCTACCGGCAATACTACGTCTGCGGAATTCAACACCCTCGTAAAAATAGCGTGAATTTCATTGGCCCTCTGTGCAACCTCCTGGATTTCTTCTGTGGAATGCTCGATCGGCCATGCGTGATGGCGGTCAATTGGCTGGCTGCTGCAAATTCCTGCGTAGAGTTGTAACACTCGACAATCGCCAGGCAACTGTCGAAGTATGCTGCGCGGTTCGAGCAGGTGTGACGGACTGCGGGTTGAAATCTCAATGCGATTGTGAGGCCGGTGATGCTTCGAGCGGAGATAGGGTTGTTACAAACAACACTGCAAGCAGTGAATGCACAGCCCGGCCCTGTTCCGCATCGATGGGGTTGGCAGAATCTTCAGGCCACATCTAGCAATCGACAAGAGTTCCAGCCGGGCAAAGAGCGCGTTGGAACCTTCTATTCAAGGGAGCGTTGCGACGCTCCATCGAGATCGGCGCTCTGGATGATCTGTCAATTTTCAATGAATTCCACCGCTTTAAATAGGAAATTGAACTGTTTGCTCGGGGGATGAACGTATAAGTGTCTCTGCGGATGTTTGTGGCCATCTAGCCAGCACGGCTAAGATTCCGCCCCAAGTGAGTCAGCAAGCGGTGATCTCCAATCCAGCACGAGAACCGCGCAAAACTAGCAGTACTCAGGAGCAGCAGAATGAAAATGAGGCAAGTACGAATTGCAGTCGCTGCGATGCTCGTTTGTGTCGCGGTAAACATGAACGCCGCAACAGTTCGCCCTGTTACCAACCACACTCGTCCCACTCCGGAAAAAGCCCGCCCCGAAGCTACAACATGGAGCCCTGGGGTGCAGTTGGTGGCGATCGGCTCGTCAGCGCTTTGGCTTGAGCTCGGCCAAGCATCTGCAACAAGCATGGGCTGCTCGTGGACCGCTGCCAAGGGCACGGTAAACGCGGTAGATCTTCGCGTGGGCGGCGGAACCGCAGAAAAGGGAGCGACCTGGATCACTTGGACGCCAGGGGCTGGGAGTTGCGCTTCTCCCGGCACCGGCTTCTCAGTAGCTGCCGAAATGAATACTGATTCGGTTATCGGCAACCGGTGCTACTTCGCGAGTCCGCGCTGCACCATCAGCGTTCCGGCTGCTCAGGTTGGGGTTTCGGGTCAGAATTCATTGACCGGAATTACAGACTACGCATTGCCCGCGGTCATTCAAACCGCGCTTAACGGCGCCTCGTTCAACGCCGCTGCCACCGACATTCGGCCCGAGGATGCGAAATTTGCGGCTCTCCGGATGTTCACGGCTTGCGGAACCCCTGTTGTGACCGGATCGCAGTACCTGGGTCTCGGCTATGGAACAGGCACAGCGGGAGTGGGAACTGCAATTAAGGAATCACCCCTCAGCGGTAGCGGCAGCTTCAATGTGTTCGACTTCAACCTGATGGGCAAGGACCCGATCACCGGCAACACGCTGCCGGGCTCCTACGTAGTGACCTCGGTTGGAGCAGTTCCGGTCGTGGTTTTTGTAAACCCTTCGGATGAGGCCGGCTTCGGCAGCCTCCTCGTGTCGAATATCAATCGTGCCGTATTGGCAGGATATTTGGACGGAACTTACGGCAGGACCTCGGACATAAACACCCAGACGGCCGCGGGCGGATCGACCGGCACCGGTTCAACTGTCTTTATCCGTGAACCCCTCTCGGGCACCTATAACACAATGGAGTTTGCGGTTCCTAACAGCGTAGAACTGCAGACGTCGCAGGATCTGGGACTCGCCGCGGTGAATGCCAACGGTGGCACCAGTGGCATTATGATTCCCCCGGCGTATTGCAGCACCGGTGGCGGGGCGACATGGAGTTCGAGCATGAATCCTCTGATCGAGACAGCGGAGAGCCTTGGACGGAGTGTAAGCAGCTCCAATCCCAATCCCGGTCGCTATCGCGCCATCGGCACGGGCGACGAAGTTGCCGCTGTGCTAGCCAATCAAGACAGCCTCGGATATGCATTCTGGAGCGCGGCGAACTTTGCAAAGGCCACTGCGACCACCGGAAAGTACCTTACGGTTGACGGCGTCGATCCCCTGCAGCAGACCTGGGTTGACGGCCTCATTCCCACCAGCGGCAACGAATTGCTAGGCAATGTGACCATGGCGCACGTCAAGGATGGAAGCTATCCCATCTGGTCGATTCTGCGCCTGGTGTCCGATCAAACTGCGGTTACAGCGGTTGACAACTTGGTGACCGCGGCTGCGGCCTTCCTGTCGCCTACGCAACCCGACTTTGTCCACGCCAGCCAGCTCACGATCGTTCGTTCTCACTTTGCTCCTCCGGGCGTTAACTTCCCGAGCTGCACATCTGCGGGGGGGACCAGCAATCTGCCTGCCAACGGAACGGGCACCGCTGTCGAGTGCGGCGGCGACGTAGGCGGACTGGTTATGGGCATCGGGTCGGATAAGGATTACAACACCGACACGGTCAGTCAATTCGGCAACATCGGCCGTCGCCAGTAATCTCAATGGATACACACAGACCGATGGGTGGACCAGCAGAACCAGGCCGGTCTGCCCATCGTCATTTATACCGGCCGAAATCTCTTCCAACGTGTTGATTGCGCCCGCTTGGTTTTGCTGGGTTCAAATTCAGGAGCGCAATTCACAACGGCAATGCTGCATCGGGGGTTCCATGTTCCGCTGTTTTGCATTTCTTTCAATCATCGCTGTTTTGATGACAGGCCCATGTTGTGCTCAGCAAACGGCTGGGCCTTCTAGCGCTCCCACTTCTGCGGCTGCCAACACAGGTTCACTCGCACCAACAGTGCGCATACACCAACCCGAGGACTGGACGAAGCTTCGCGCTGACCGATCGATTCTGAAGCCGCTGCTCAATGGTGCCCCACTTGGCAAGATGGAGACCTCAGAGTATTCTCGCGAATTGGTTCGACTGGAGTGGCGCCATGGCGATCCGATTGACGTTTACATCATCAAACCCCATGGGGTAAACAAGCCGCGGGTAGTACTCTACCTCTACAGTTTTCCATCTGACATCGATCGTTTCATGGACGACGGGTGGTGTAGGCGCGCCACGAAAGAAGGCTTGGCAGCGGTGGGTTTCGTATCCGCGTTGACCGGCGACCGATTTCGCAATCGCCCCATGCGAGAGTGGTTCATCAGCGAATTGCAGGAGTCTCTGGGATCCTCGGCGCATGATGTGCAACTCATTCTTGATTACCTGGGAGAACGCGACGATCTGTCCGCTAAAAAGGTCGGCATGTTTGGACAGGGATCGGGCGGCTCGATCGCGATTCTTGCCGCGTCGGCCGACCCAAGGATTGAAGCGCTCGATCTTCTCAATCCCTGGGGCGATTGGCCCGATTGGCTCAAGGCTTCGCCTGTGGTTCCTGACGAAGAGCGCGCACGGTACCTGACTCCCGAATTTTTGCAAAGAGTTTCCATGCTCGATCCCGTCAGCCTTCTGCCCCATCTTCAAGACCGCGCCGTTCGGGTAGAGCAGATCATGGACGACCCAGCGATGCCCCCAGCAGCAAGAGACAAGATTGCCGCGGCTGTCTCTCCTGATAGGCTGGCTCGATTCAAGGATGCGCCTGCGCATCGAGAGGTGTGGAAGGTCACGGGTCTCTCAGGCTGGATTGCCGCGCAATTTCTAACTGAGTCGCAGCCGGGACCATCAGGCCCAGCAATCGATTCCAAGCAGCCCTCGCGGTAACAGCGGCCGAGGGCTGGAAGCTACCTGGGCCTGTTGACTTCCACGATTGTTTTGTTGATCCGGGGGCGCAATCACGCGATCAATTGACAGAAAAATAACACGGGAAGACTCTCTTTCGCTTGAGAAGTCGTATGGCCGGAGCAGATCATAGATAGACAGGAATCTCCCACAATTTGCGCCGTTCTCTACCGCTTCTGATTGAACTGAATCGATATGGCGAAACAGAGAATGCGCAACACGTACGGAATAGGACTGTCAGATCATGAACAACCTCCCCCAAAAATTTCGCTCTCTCGCGGCCTTAGTGTCATTGTCCCTCGTGCTCGGGTCAGTTCCTGCAGCGCAAGCGGCGTCGACGATCATCAGCTTGAGTCCAAGTTCTGCTGTTGCGGGCAGCCCCGGATTTACTCTGACAATTAAAGGTGCGAATTTTACTTCGGGATCGACGGTGAAGTGGGGCACGACATGGCTGAAGCCGACGGTGACAGGAACGACGAAGATCACAGTGCCGGTTACGGCGGCCCTGATCGCCAAGCCGGGCACGGCGAACGTGACGGTGACTACCGGCGGCGTAACATCGGCCGCTGCGGTTTTCACGATCAAGGTTCCGACGATTAGTTTGAGCCCCAGTTCTGCCGTTGCGGGCGGCCCTGGATTTACGCTGACGATCAACGGCGCGAATTTTACTTCGGGATCGACGGTGAAGTGGAACACGACATCGCTGAAGCCGACGGTTACAGGAACGACGAAGATCACAGCGCCGGTTCCCGCGGCCCTGATCGCCAAGGTGGGCACGGCGAACGTGACAGCGACTACCGGCGGCGTAACATCGGCCGCTGCGGTTTTTACGATCAATCCTGCGTCCACGATCAGCAGCTTGAGCCCGAGTTCTGCCACCGCGGGCGGCCCAGCATTTACGCTGACGATTAACGGTGCGAACTTTACTTCAGGGACGACGGTGAAGTGGGGCACAACATCGCTGAAGGCGACGGTTACAGGAACGACAAAGATCACAGCGCCGGTGTCAGCCGACCTGATCGCAAAGCCGGGCACGGCGAGCGTAGCGGTGACCACCGGTGGCGTTACCTCGGCCGCTGCGACTTTCACGATCAAACCTGCGTCGACGATTAGTAGCTTGAGCCCGAGTTCTGCTACCGCAGGTGGACCGGCATTTACGCTGACGATCAACGGAGCGAACTTTACTTCAGGGGCGACGGTGAAGTGGGGCACCACATCGCTGAGGCCGACGGTTGCAGGAACGACGAAGATCACAGCGCCCGTGTCAGCCGACCTGATCGCAAAGCTGGGCACGGCGAGCGTAGCGGTGACCACCGGTGGCGTTACCTCGGCCGCTGCGACTTTCACGATCAAACCTGCGTCGACGATTA
>Ga0181520_10009814_pt1 | contig 13086 bp, 9 predicted proteins | sample PEATcosm2014_Bin_29_FD_132451 | JGI IMG/M metagenome (GOLD analysis project Ga0181520, IMG submission 132451) | Peatland microbial communities from MTU Mesocosm Facility, Houghton, MI, USA - PEATcosm2014_Bin02_30_metaG | ecosystem: Environmental > Terrestrial > Soil > Wetlands > Peat | place...
GTCGCGCGCCGTCGCGGTCCAGCAGATCGAAGGTCTAGCCTCCATCAGCCGGAATCTCGCTCAGCCCGTCCCACGCCACGGCGAAACGCGTATAGCCCTGCGAATCCGCATGAATGTTGGGGCTTTCGCCTGAAAAGACAGGGTGTTCAGCGGCGAGGTTCGGCAACTCGGTCCATGGGCCGGGATAGAGTTGCCATGCAAGGCCGGGCAGCATCGACACTGCCACGCTTGCGGCTTCATGCCAGTGCGCCACGGCAACCACTCCCTGCGCAGCCCAGTCCTGATTGGTCGTATCGGGGTCGCCTGTGGGCTCTTCCACATGCAGCAAAACCCGAAAGCGGCCAGCGCCCTTTCCAGCCCCATCCAGTTCGGTTCCCTCCGCGTCCGGAAAGCGGTGACTCACGCGGCGGCCGCTCCCATTAGCTCCGTCGCCAAAAAGCCATGTGTAGCGTGCGCCGGGCGAGGGTTGCGCTGTAAATGTGACCTTCTCACCCGGCGCAAAAACCGGCGGGTCCACGGTGAACGCCGCTTCGGGACCGTGTTGTGCGGGAAACTTCGCCTGCTGCGCGCCGTCGGCAGTCGAAAGCGGCAGGTCCGCATTGCTGGCCGCGCGCTTCTGGCCGTACTTCACATTGTCAAAAATCACGCCCGCCACGTCGCCGCTCATTGTCGAGTCAGCCAGCGGCGGCTGGTCCAGCGCCCAGATGTTATGAAATGTGAACCCCAGCAGACCCGGGTATTTCTGATCCATCTGCTCCAATGAATACCAGTTATCCAGGAACAAATTTTCAAAAGTGTAGTTAACGTGGCTGCCTTTGGCTTCGTTTGCGCCCCAAAAGCCAAGCAGGCCAAAAGTCTGCCCGCATGCACCGATGCCGCCGTGCAAGATGTCGGAATCGCGCAGAGTAAAGTTGCGCGAGTTATACGTCTTCCGCGGCCATCCCGCGCGCAAAATATTTGAGATGCTCGTTGAAAGCACGCTGTGTTCAATGAGAATGTTCTGTACATCGTGGCCTGGGCGCAACATCTCTTCGTCCGTGTAACCGTCCCAATTGCCCTGCATGGCAAAAACGTCATCCGAAGACCGTATGAATGCATTGCGCACCACGGAGTCGCCGCCGCCCAGCCAATCCATCCCGTCCTGGTTGGCGTTTCCGGGGTTGCCGCCAATCACGCGCAAATCGTCATAAGCAAATCCAGTCGAATCCTTCATCTGGATCGACCAGGTCCTCGACCTCACAATGCAGGTCAGCCCGTCAATCTCCACGTTGTGAGCTTCCAGCGCGCCCACGCAGTGCCAGTCCGGCTTTTGCATCCATCCTTCGTCGCTGTTGGGGTCCTGCGGCCCGTCATAAACAATCGTTCCCTGGCCCAGAATCCTTACGTTCTCCACTTTCCAAAGATTCAGGCTGCCGAAAAAATACGAGCCGGGCGCAAGGTAATATGTCTCGCCGCTTTTGGGATTGATGCTCTCGTGATAAACCCCCGGCTTGTAGACGTGAATCTTTGGGTCGCTCGGCATGGGCGGCTGCGGCGTACCGGCAAAGAGAAACAGCATTTGTGCGTAATTCAAAAAGTCGCCCGGCCGCGAGATGGAAAGCTTGGCCGGACCGGCAAGTTTAAAACGAATCGTCTGGGACTTCGGTTCGCCATCGGGCCTCTCAGCCCGCAATCCCAGTCGCCACGGCTGAATGTCCACGCCTTTATCCCAGAAGCCCGGCTCCGCGGCGGTAATCTCCACGTCAAAAGGGCCACGCCCGTTGAAGCTGGCGCAATCGTATCTCGCTGCGGCGTGAGCCACGTCCACCGTCTGCCCGTTCACGCGAACCGTGAAATCAGTAGCCTTCATCTCCGGCGGAACTGGTGCAGACTCAACGCGAGTGGCCGCATGAGCGGCGAGTGAAAGCGCGAGAATACCCAAGACCAGCGTACGAAAATCCGGCAAGAAGCGGACCCCGGTAAGAAAGTGAGGACGAAACCACTGTAGCACTTGGGGAAGCGCGCGGTTTCACGACATCGCGATTCATTCAACTTCAACGAAAACGGGGTAGACTGCTGTTGAGTTCCTTGGTCCCCTGTTGAAACGAGGGCGCCCGAATGAGACTTTCCCCTGCGATCAGAAAACTGCGGTTATTCGAGCGGCGATGTCGCCACGCGCGAATGGTTGCGCGCGCATTCAAATCACGGGCGCATCCCATCCTCGCCCATATCATTCCCGTCCGCCGCTGCAATCTCTCCTGCGCATATTGCAACGAATACGACAAGGTATCCAGCCCGGTGCCAACCGCTGAGATGCTGCGCCGCATTGATCTTCTCGCCGCTCTCGGCACGGAAATCATTACCTTCAGCGGCGGTGAGCCGCTGCTGCATCCGGACCTCGACGAGTTGATCCGGCGAATCCGCAGCCATGGCCGCATTGCCACGCTCATCACCAACGGATATCTTTTGAGCCCGGAACGTATTCGACAGTTGAACCGTGCCGGCCTGGAGCACTTGCAGATCAGCATCGATAACGTAGAACCCGACGAGGTTTCGAAAAAGAGCCTGAAGGTCCTGGATAAGAAGCTTGAATGGCTTCGATATTTTGCTGAGTTTGAGGTAAGCATCAATTCCGTTGTTGGAGCCGGAGTGAAGCGTCCCGAAGACGCGCTCACCATCACGCGCCGCGCTATGGAATTAGGGTTTGACACGACGGTGGGCACCATCCACGATCACAAGGGGCAACTGCGTCCATTGCCGGATGCCGACAGAACCGTTTACGAGCAAATACAAAAGGAGCGAAAGCCGGGGTTTTGGGCATTTGCTTACGACAATCTTTTCCAAAAAAACCTGGCTGCCGGTCAGCCGAATGACTGGCAATGCCGCGCCGGTAGCCGCTATCTCTACATTTGCGAGGACGGGCTTGTGCACTATTGCTCGCAGCAGCGGGGCTACCCCGCAATCCCGTTGGAGCGCTACGGCAGCGAAGATCTCGAACGCGAGTATTGGACTCGTAAATCCTGCGCCCCCTATTGCACGGTTTCCTGCGTACACCGCGTTGCGATGATCGACCTGGTGCGCGAAGATCCACGCAACGCGATAACCAGATTCTTTCCGCCCGCGGAGCCGGGCGCAACCGCGTCAGCCCCTTTAGGCGTAAGGTTTCTCTCCTCTTTATTTCTTCCGCCGGAAAATGGCAAGCCTCACGGCGCGATGAAGAAGGCGATGGCAGCCGGTGTCAGAAGGCTCTTCGGAATCAAGTGAGCGCCCCATGCTGCCAGAACCAGCAGCGCCATTGCCGCTCCCAGCCACACATCGATGGCGTAGTGGTATCCGCCCACAATGGCCGCCACGCCAATCCATATGGCGATGGCAAGAAAAATCGCGCCGGCCACCGGAACGTAATACAGCAGCACAATGGAGATGGCAAGCGCGCAAGCCACATGCGCGCTGGGAAATGAAATCGCCTGAATGCTCGCGTGATTCAGAATCCACAAATTAAAGACGCGGCTCTTGGCTCGCACTCCTGTCGCATTCGGCTTTCCTTGAATGTTACGCGGCGGCAACGCAGGCACAAGCGGCGTAATCGCATAGCAGAGATAAGTCGGCAGCAGAACGATCGGCCAATATGTAGTCGCATAGTGCCTCATCCCCGCCGCGTAAAGCACCGCAAGTCCAGCCACAGGCAGCGGGTAGCAGAGCATATAGGCCCACTCCATCGAGATGCGCGAGTATCGGCCGAAGGCGAGCACCGATGGGTGAAGGAGCTTCGAGAGACTGCGGTCGGACTCCGCGAGCCAGTTCTGAATCTTCTCATTCGGCCCAGTGAAGAATTGGCCTGTCTGGTAATACGGCACGAGCATGAGAGCCACCGGCAGCCAGTCGCGGAGAACCGAGGACTGAAGCGGCGCGAGAACATAAACCGAAAAACGGCCTATGAGGGTGACAGCCACGGCGATCGCCCCAAGTTCGGCTATGACTGCCCGGCGCCTGGCTGCGAGCGGTGTAATCCACGAAGCCAAGACCAGAATGACGGCGAAACCTGCCTGTATCCACTCCGAAGTTCGCATCGATCTTCCGCTTTCTGCGGTTGATTGAACTCCCAAAATCTGTCATCAACGAATGTAAGTCAGCCACAGTAAAGACAAAATGAATGTGGCGTTGCGACACCACAAACAGGCGAAAGGGAATCAACTCAGTTAACGGATTAGATCGACAGCGCGAGATTTGATGAAGCCCTTTGTCCGGGCCAAACAAACTCTGCGCGGGTCCGCCTTGTGTCAGGGCACGTTTGTGTCAGGGCAAGACTTCAACGCTTGCCGTGAGCGCAGTCGAAGTGTACCGCTAGCGCCAAAGTGAAGAAGACTTTATCCCCCGAAGGAAAGGCAATTGACTGATCGCCCACTCAGACAATTCTCAGATTGCGATTCGAACAAGCTCCTCAGTACGGCTCGGCGTTTGGTGCAAATCTCGATTCAGAGCGATCGTCGGCATGGCTGGATACTCATCATACGTCCGACCATCGAGAAGACGCCCCGCCTTGCCCTTATTTACTCCTCCCCACGGTTTGAAGAAGAACGGAACATCGTACCGACGGCATTGGCGCAAGATCCTCCTAACCCACGAAGCATCCAAGGCGCGGGCTCCCGGGCCGCTCTCACCGCCGACTATTACCCAATGAATCCCGGAAAGATCTATCTCGCCGAGGTCCTCCAATAGGGGTTCAACCGATAGAAACTTTACCCTTGCAGAGCTTGCTTGCAGATGTTCGATCCGAGGCAATCCGTGTTTTTTGTCTTCCACACTAACACCCCACCAGATGTTGTCCTTTGCTCCAGCAAACAGCAGATCATCAGCGAGCATTGTCCGCATACGTTCCGATCGTTTGGTAAGCACTTGATAAACATGCCAGTCGGCCTCAACCATCACACTCACGACTTTACGAATGTAGTCTGAGCTAACACCTGCCTGAAAAAGGTCACTCATGGAATTAACAAAGACTTTCCTCGACGACTTCCACTTGAATGGATCGAGCAACTTCTCCGGTACAAGCCTTAGGTCAAAGCCCTGCTCATACGGGTGGCCCGGAACCCCGCGGAACCGCTCAGCAAAAGTTTGAGCATAGCAGTGTTTGCAACCTGGACTAACTTTTGTGCACCCACGAATGGGATTCCATGTCGCATCCGTCCACTCAATTGACGAATTGGCACTCACTGTGGACCTCCTTTGGGAAAGTCACTTTCACATCATCAGGAAAAGTCCGCTCACCCTTTCGCATGCGTCGTTTATCTGCGGGAGGATCCGCTTGCAGCTTCCCAGCACTCTCCAGGTTGCTCAAGGCATGCTTATAATTGCGACTGATGAACGGGCGCCCAACACTGTGCTTCTCATAGACGTCTTTCATGGTTAACGTCTTGCCTGCAAATTGGCGCATCAGCTCTTTCTCCAGATCCTCCAACGGAGTTGTCAAGTTAAAAAGCAACGGAAACCTTTCGGATGCCGGAGAATACCGGAAAGAAGGAACTCCTTGATCGGCCTCCGAGCTCTCTAGCGCCATGATACCCTTCATGATTTCATACCCTTTGAAGGCCTTGCTTACATAGATCAAGTGGTGAGTAGTGCGAGAGCCTGTGTCGTTCCTAAATGTGAATGGCAGTACGAACTGCCCTCCCATCTCGTTTAGTGCTTTAGAGAGTTCCTCGACAATGAGTGTCTCTTTCTCCTCGGGGCTCAGTCCGTTCAACTTCTCGCGTACTTGATCGGCCCTCTCTTCTCCGAAGAGTACGTTCATATGCTCTCTCACCGCTTCATTCGGTAACCCCATATTCACGCGGTTGTAGTTGAAGAAGAAGATGCAGTCACACCCCCAATTCTCGAGGACGGAGTTTATCAAACCAAGGGAAAGGCCCTTGTAGCCCCACGGGTCAACAAAAAAGAATGTAGGAACCATCCGCATACGGTTGAAAAGCTGAACGATTTCGGTTCCAACCTCCTGGTTTGCAATTTGAGGTTTGTACTTCATCTTCTCAATCCCCGGCAACCCACCGATCGCCGTTTCAAGCTCCCCGGCGTTTTTCTCATCTTTGTCGTTGAACAATGTGACAAGCATTTGGCTCATATCTGGGTCAGCTATCGCTTGCTCCAGAATCTTCAACGGCGTCGAAACAGTCCCATCTTTGTACCTACCAGGTCCCGCGAAGAGATCAATGTAGGCAATCCGGTTGGCGTGCTGCTTCGCTGTCGGGATGATGACTTTAGCCCACGCCCAGAAGTACTTCGAGATAATCCGGGCTTTGATGACGGACTGCTCACGCGATTCATCGAAAAAACTCTGATCCACAGTGTATCCTCCAAGGCGAATAAAAAGCAAAGATGTTCAACGTCAAAACGCTCACCAAGGTATCTTTTTGGTCAACCAAGCTTAACGCCAGGGGAATAAAGGGCGAAATAAGTTGGGCTACATTTGTTGCAGTATTTGGAAATCCACAGAGTTGACCGATAATCAGAAGCGTTGAAATAAAGGCCAGCAAATTGGAGATCGGTCTTCAAAGACATCCCGTACGCAAATCGCCGCAGGCGGTTGCCGAAAATTACCCACGCCCGGCGCACAATGGAAGCAATGGGGAGAGCGGGTTTTTCTGACCACTGACCACTGATCCCTGACCCCTGTTCCTCAGTCAGGGATGTCCCCGGTCCGTACCTTCAGGTACCCCCTACCCCCCTATACCCCCCTGGGGTATCAATATTCTCATAGTCCTTGCAGATTATTTATAACCCGTTTGAAATCAACGCCGCTTGAAATCCACAAGGCCAAAATTCTCCCGCATCGTGAGAATCGACCCCTGAAAATCACCGGAAAATCCCGTTTTTCGCCCAAATAAAAGCCCCAAAGCATCGCTTCAGGGCCTCTTCGCTGACTTGCTGACTTGCCACTTGCCGACTCGCTAACTCCGCTAACTCGCTTCAAATCCCTTCGCCCATCGAAACATAATGCGGTAACTCAGGTTCTCTGGGACTTGGGCCGCCAGTCGGCTATTGGAGCAATCGAGTCCGCGTAACATCAAATGGATGGTCCATGAGGCGTTCTGTGCGTTCGACGAAATCGTTGGTAGCCGGCAGAGCAGCATGCCGATCAAAGGCGGCTTCGTCAGTCCAGCGTGCATGTAACCAAAATAGTCGTGGATCCCTTACCGAGCGATAGGCTTCGATGGAAATGCAACCGGGCTCAACCCGGACGCGAGCGACCGTATCCCGAAGCTCGGCAGCCAATGCGTCCTCCTTGCCTGCAATCGCATGAAATCGCGCAAAGATCACTAACTCTTCCGACGCCATTTGTGGTTTCTCCTTCGCGGAGTTGACGGCTGAATTAGCCTCCGGATGTTGATCGTTGTTTTGCCCGCCCGCATTCAAGGCGAACAAAAGCAGGACGGCTCCTGCAGTTGCAGCTACGTGCTTACGTAACGGAATCAATGCGAGAAATTGCTCCACGAGACTCGGACTCCTTTCACAGCTTCACAACAAATCTCGCGTCATCTGTACCACAGTTTCGTTTCGGCCCAAATGCGCATACCTTTAACTCGAGCATGGCGGCTGGGACTGGTCTAAGCTAAATCCCTTCGCCCATCGAGACATATTGCCGCAGCCGCTCCAACTCCTCGTGGTATGCGACGCGCTCGGCTTCTTCGGCAGTGAACGGATCCGTTGGCCATGTAACTCCGCCCAACTGTTTCTCCAGCTCTTCCACTCGCGACGAAAGCGCAATCAGCGCGTCGCTGAGCGGGTCCTTCACGTCATGCGGGTCGGTAATCAGCACGCGTTCGCCATTGCGATAAACGATGTGCGCCGGAACGCCGACGACGGTCGATTTAGGCGGAACGTCAGACAGAACTACGGAGCCTGCGCCGACGCGGGAGTTCTCGCCGACGGTGATATTGCCCAGCAGGTTGGCGTTGTTGCCGATGAAAACGCCGTCGCAGACCGTGGGATGGCGCTTGCCGTGGCCCTTGCCGGTGCCGCCCAGCGTCACGCCCTGATACATGGTCACGTCGCTGCCCACGATTGCGGTTTCGCCAATCACCACGCCGGCAGCGTGGTCGATGAAGAGTCGCCGGCCCAGCAGCGCGCCGGGATGAATATCAACGCCTGTAAAAAAGCGCGCAACCTGCGAGAGCATCCGCGCGGGTAGCAGCCAATTTGCTCGCCAAAGTTTGTGGGAGATGCGATGAATCCACACCGCCCACAAACCCGGATAGCAGAGCAGCACCTCCAGCCGCGAGCGCGCAGCCGGATCGCGCTCCAGTACGGAGTTGATGTCATCGCTAATGCGTTCAAACAATTCCATAAACAGTAAGCTAACGGCGAGGCCTTCAGAGGCGGAGAACAGCGGCGCCTTGAAAAGGCAAGCCCTGACGCCCTTTCAAAGCATACCGCTGTGCTGTCCATATACCTAGACGGTTACTGCGTCGACCGGCTGGATCATCGCCTGATGGCGCAGTACATCGTAGAGAATGCTGCTCAGGTAGCGCTCGCCGAAGTCTGGCAGAATCACGACGATTAACTTGCCCGCGTTCTCCGGCCGCGCCGCCACTTTGAGAGCCGCTGCCACTGCCGCGCCCGAGCTGATGCCCACAAAGAGTCCTTCTTCTTTGGGCAGTCGTCGTGCCACTTCAATGGACTCATCGTTGGTGACCTGAATGATCTCGTCTACCAGCTTGGTATCCAGAACGCCGGGCACAAAGCCCGCGCCAATGCCCTGGATCTTGTGCGGCCCGGGTTTCCCGCCGCTCAGTACCGCGCTGTCTGTCGGCTCCACGGCGATAGCCTTGAATCCCGGCTTGCGCTCCTTGATGTACTTTGACACGCCGGTGATGGTGCCGCCCGTTCCCACGCCGCTGATGAGAATGTCCACCTTGCCGTCCGTATCGTTCCAGATTTCAGGGCCGGTGGTGGCGTAGTGAATGGCCGGGTTGGCTGGGTTGTCGAACTGCTGCAGAATGAATCCATTGGGGGTCTCGGCCAAAAGCTCGTTTGCCTTTGCGATGGCGCCTTTCATGCCGTTGGGGCCCGGTGTCAGCACGATCTCCGCGCCGAATGCCAGCAACAGCACGCGGCGTTCCAGGCTCATCGTCTCCGGCAGGGTGAGAATCAGTTTGTAGCCTTTCACCGCAGCCACAAAGGCCAGCGCGATGCCTGTGTTGCCGCTGGTAGGCTCAATCAGCACGGTCTTCCCGGGAGTGATCTTGCCGGCCTTTTCCGCAGCCTCAATCATCGCCAGGCCAATGCGATCTTTCACGCTCGAAACCGGGTTTTGGCTCTCCAGCTTGCCCACAACGGTTGCGGGCAGACCGGCCGCCACGCGATTCAACCGGACCAACGGGGTCCCGCCAATGAGTTCCGTAACATTCGCAGCTATGTGCGCCATGATGATCTCCTTTTCCAGGATGCGATCCCGGACGGTTCTGTGTTGTGGGTGTGATGGAAGAGCTATTCGATGGGGAAGACGGTGCGCGAAAGAGGCGCGCGTCCGCATCGCGGTTGACACCAGGGCGGTGTTAGCGACATCGACGCATGAATCAAGCATAGTACGAGTGCAAGGTTCGTTGCAAGCGGAAGATCACTTATCTTTGATAAACAGAATGCCCTGGCGCTGGAACATGAGTGCATACCGGTTTCCTCAACCCGTATTCCTCAACCCCGCCGCTATTCCGCTGATGGTTGCCGCAATGGCCCGGTTGACCTCCGGCGTGTCTTCTCCCGCGCGCTTGCGGCGCAGCATGTCCACCTGAATTAAGTGCATGGGATCGACGTAAGGATTGCGCAACTTGATCGACCGAGCGAGCACATGATTCGATTCCAGTAACTCCTTCTGCTGAGTTACCGCCAGCAGCGCTCGCACCGAGCGATGAAACTCCGCCACGCACATTTCATAGACGCGCTCGCGCAGCGCAGCATCCCCCACCAGTTCGGAGTAGAGCCGCGCCGTGCCCATGTCCGCCTTGCCCAGTGCCAGTTCCACATTGCGAAGCAGGTCAATGAACAACGGAAACTCGCGGGCCATGGTCTGCAACAGCGCCAGTGCGCCGGGCCGCTCTAAGAATTTCTCGAGCGCGTACCCTACTCCAAACCACGCCGCCAGCATCATCCGCGATTGCGTCCACCCAAAGACCCACGGAATGGCGCGCAGGTCCGCGAGCCGGTTCGACTCACCTCGGCGCGAGGGCCGCGAACCAATCTTGGCATGCTCCAGCTCGCTCACAGGCGTAGATTGCTCAAAATAAGTCACGACATCCGCGTCTTCGAGAATGTGTTTTCGATAGAACTCGAAGGCGATGGCGGAAAGCTCGTCGAGCGCCGTTTCCCACTCCGGCCTCAAAACGCCGGTGAAGTGTCCGGCCTGGTCACGGGCATTGGGCCTCGCAAGCGCATCCAATGAAGCGGCAATCATCAACTCCAAACTGCGTTCCGCTAACACCTCGTCGGCATACTTGAAATTGAGTACCTCGCCTTGTTCGGTAATCCGCAACTGCCCTTCAAAGGAATCCATCGGCTGCGCAATGATCGCGCGATGCGTGGGCCCTCCGCCGCGCCCCACCGTGCCGCCTCGGCCGTGAAAGAGACGCAGCTTCACGCCAGCTTCGCGTGCCACTGCGTGCAGGTCGCGATGCGCGCGAAAAATCTCCCACGTGCTTGTCAGCATGCCGCCGTCCTTGTTGGAGTCGGAGTAGCCCAGCATGACCTCCTGCCAGTTGTCCCAGGTGGCCATCAGCTTGCGATAGTCTGGCCTGCTCCACAACTCGCGGCATGTGGAAGGCGCCTTGCGCAAATCTTCAATGGATTCAAAGAGCGGTACCGGCATCAAACCGGGGTCGCGTCCAGCCCCTTCCACCTTCACGCCGCCCAGGCGCGCCAGACGCACCACGGCCAGCACATCTTCCACTGTGGATGCGCCGCTGATCACATACTGGCGAATTGCCTCTGGCGAACAGCCGTTCTTGACCTCCGCTACCGCGCGGAAAGTCTCCAACACGCTTGCGGTCTCCGCTGACAACCCGCCCGCCAGCGACTGCGCCGCCGTGTCGGCAATTGCCTCCTGCAACGCCACTGCGTGCACACGCGCATGTTGGCGAATGTCGAGAGTATGCAGATGAAATCCGAATGTGCGCGCCTGCAAAATCAGCGGATCAACCAGCGTTCGCGCAATGCGCAACCCGCGGTTAGCTGCAAGCGACTCGCGCAGTGTCTCCAGATCGTCGAGGAACTCCTCAGCCGAATCATAAGCCGGCAGAACCTGCGCCAGCCTATCCTGGCTGCGCGCCAGAGTGTATCCCATCACCGGCAGCGTCGCGCTCTCGCGGCCTGGCTGCTCTGATACCTCCACCGTTCGCTGGATACGGGCCTTCAGGCAAATTGCAAAGCGGCGATAGTACTCGAATTCATACTGGGCTCCGAAGAGCTGTGCCTCGGGCGTGTGCACCTGTTCCACGTAAGCTTCCAACCGCCTAAGCAGTGCCTCGCTAATGCCAACTTGCTGTGTGCTTGCCGTCAGCAGATCGCAAATCTCATCGAGCTGCCGCTGGTAATAAAGCATCAGTTGACCGCGCGCCAGCTGAACCGCATCGCGCGTCACATCGGGTGTGACAAAGGGATTGCCATCCCGGTCGCCGCCGATCCACGAGCCGAAGCTGAGCACCTTGGGCAGTGCGTGCGCCTCAATCTCCAAGCCATAGGACTCGCGCAGCGCGTCGGCTATTTCGCGATAAAGGCTGGGCAGCGTGGCAAAGATCGAGACGTCGTAGTAATCCAGCCCCATCTTGATTTCGTCGTAGACCGTGGGCCTGCGCGAGCGCACCTCGTCGGTCTGCCACAGGCTGGTAATCTCCGCGCGAATCGCCTCTTCCAACTGCGCCATTTCCTGATCGGGAATCGGAATCCGATCCAACTCCGCCAGAAACTCGCCAATGCGCCGCCGCTTGAACATCACAGTGCGCCGAGCGGCCTCAGTAGGATGCGCCGTGAAAACCGGCACAACGAGCACGCGCCTCATCCACTCCAGAGCTTCGTCCGCGCCAATGCTCACGCGCCGCATCGCGCACAAAGTTCCGGCAAGCGAACCGCGCTGCCGTGCGGCCTCCCCACTCAGGTGCAATGCGATGCGCCGCCGCTTGCGGTGATTGGTCTCCGCCAGGTTGATCAGCTCAAAATAAAATGCAAAAGCTCGCGTCAGCTGAATCGCCCGCTCTACGGGCAGCGAGTGTGCCAGTTCCAGGGCCTTCGTCGCGTGTCGCGCCGCCTCTTCGTTGCGTCCGCGAGCCTCTTCATCCCGGCGTCGAATGGTTCCCTGCCGCAGCGCCTCCACCTGCGCAAACAGCTCCTCGCCCGCCTGCTCGCGCAGCACCTCGCCCAGCAGAATGCCCAGCGACCGCACATCGCGCCTGAGCGGAGCCTCCTTCAGTTCGCCCGCCTGCGCTTCAAGCTCCGCCAGCCTCTGCGTCCAACTGTCGAGGTTCCACAAAAGAGCCATAATGTCTTGATTATGCACGAAAGAATTATGTAAGCAGCCTCAGGAGACAGTACTTTGCCCGTCCAACTGCATCATCAACTCTTCCCACTCAGCAGTAAGCGCTGCTAACTGTTCGCGTAACTCCGCGGCCAGCGTGGACAGACGTTCGGTCTCGGCGGCAGAGACGTACACACCCAACTGTTCCTCGGTGAAGGCAATTGCGGCCTCGATGCGCGGGGTCTCTTCTTCAAGAAACGCGCAACGTTCCTCCATCTGCTTCTGCTTGATGGGGTTTAGGCGGCGCGTTCGGTCTTTGACTGCTTCGGTCGGAGGAACAGAGTCGGGTGTGGCTTGGTCCTCAGGGGCTAAAGCCCCATCCTTTTGGCCGCTTTTCGGCACGACTAAAGTCGTGCCCTGACTCAGTGCAGTCTGCGCTTCTTTCCACCTTAGATAATCTTCGTAATTGCCTTCGTGGCTGGTTACCTTGCTGCCCTCCACTTCGAGTACGCGTGTGGCCAGCCGGTCAATGAAATAGCGGTCGTGCGACACAAAAACCCCCGTGCCGCTGAAGGCCGCCAGCGCATCGAGCAACACGTCTTTCGCGCGCA
>Ga0181520_10009816_pt1 | contig 13083 bp, 10 predicted proteins | sample PEATcosm2014_Bin_29_FD_132451 | JGI IMG/M metagenome (GOLD analysis project Ga0181520, IMG submission 132451) | Peatland microbial communities from MTU Mesocosm Facility, Houghton, MI, USA - PEATcosm2014_Bin02_30_metaG | ecosystem: Environmental > Terrestrial > Soil > Wetlands > Peat | place...
CCACGGCGGGAACCGACGGCGGGCACGCAGCCAGCTTCTTGGACGGGTCCTTCGCACTTGGACACCCTGAAAAACTCAACGATTTTGGCTACCGGTCGCTGCAGGAGACGCACGACAAGGCAATCGCCATCATCCAGGCCTTTTATGGCACAGCGCCGAAGCACACCTATTTCGTCGGCTGTTCTGACGGCGGGCGTGAAGGTCTCATCTTGGCTCAACGATACCCCACCGCTTTCGATGGTATCTACATCGGAGCACCAGCAAACTACTACACCCACTTGCATCTGCCCGGCCTCAAGCTTGGCCAGATGATTAGTAAGGATCCGGCGGCGATCCTTCCGCCAGCCAAGTTGCCGGCTCTGCAAGCGGCCGCTCTGAAGTCCTGCGATAAGGTGGATGGTGTGGCCGATGGCGTGGTCGAAGATCCGCGTAAGTGCAGTTTCGATCCCGTGGTCATGAAGTGCACCGGCGCCGAGACTGACAGTTGCCTGACCGCAGCGCAGGTGGAGACCGTGCGTTACGTCATGCAGGGCTTACACAATCCAAATACCGGAGCGCTGATCTTCCCGGGAACTAACCCCTATGCCGCAGCCTCGACTGGAGGGTGGGGCGGATGGGATCCGTGGATCTCTACAACACCAGCAAACCATGCTTACCAGATTGGCTTTGGCCTGATCGTCCTCGGCAATTTTTACTATAACGACTCCCACTGGGACGGATCAAAATTCAATTTCGATTCCGACCTAACCGCCTATGACGCGAGTGCGGTTGCCAAGGCAGCCGATGCCATCGATCCGAACCTCAGTGCCTTCAAAGCACATGGCAGCAAATTGCTCATGTGGCATGGCTGGGAAGATCCGGGAATTTCGCCCTATAACACGATCAACTATTATGAAGCTGTGATCCGTCAGAATGCGACTTCTGCGGACGGCAAAGCCATTGACCACGCATACCGGAACCCCCAATATCCTTATCAGACCACCAAGATGACTCCGCATAAGGACAATTTTGCCTCTCCGGTCTACAAGACTGCCTACGCACGAGCACTGGCGACCACGCAGCAATTCGCCCGCTTGTTCCTGGCTCCGGGCGTCACCCACTGCGGCCCCGGCCCTGGTCCGAGCAGTTTCGTTGACGCTTCCGATCAGTACGGGGAACTCGTTCAGGCTCTGCAAAACTGGGTCGAAAACGGTGTAGCTCCGGATCGCGTTGTTATTTCTAAGCATACGAAAAACGATCCGGCTCAACCGGTTGTTCGTACTCGCCCGCTCTGTGCCTATCCCAAAGTAGCAACTTATACTGGTTCGGGTAGCACCGACAGCGCGGATAACTTCGTCTGTAAATAATACGGTTTGTTTGACGATAGGTCCAAGACAGCAAGGCGTTCTGGCAGAGTTTCAATAGAACGCCTTGCCGTCCTGTTAATAGCGAAGCTTTCGGTGATCAAAAAAGTGAAAAGGACAAAGATGAACTTTGATGGGCCTGACCTTATAAAGCCATGGAAAGTCGCACTGGAAGAACATTTTGCCATTCCTGACACACTCGGCTACCCCACGCCGAACTTGGGAAAGGACAGCTTACGTACGTTGGACGGGAAGCTGCGCGACCTGCGGAAGCAACGAATTGAGGAGATGGACAAGACGGGAGTCGAACTTAGCATACTGTCGCTAAAATCCCCAGCCATCCAGGCGATTCTCGATCCAAAGAGGGCGGTTGAAGTGGCGCGTGTTGCGAACGACCATATTGCGGAAGCTATCTCACATCGTCCCGACCGCTTCAGATCCTTTGCTGCCCTACCGATGCAGGATCCCGACGCGGCCTGCAAGGAACTGACCCGTTGCATAAAGGACCTCCGTTTTGTCGGCGCATTGATCAACGGCTACTCACAAATTGGCGAGGAGGATACATCCTTCTATTTGGACATGCCGCAGTATCGTCCCTTTTGGGCAGAAGTCGAAAAGCTCAATGTACCTGTTTACTTACATCCTCGCGATCCTCTCCCAAGCCAGCAAAAGCCGTATGACAGGCATCCGTGGTTGCTCGGCGCTGCTTGGGCCTTCGGTGTGGAGACGGCTACGCATGCCCTGCGCCTGATGTGCAGCGGTCTGTTCGACGAACATCCAAACCTGCAGATCATCCTTGGCCACCTGGGAGAAGGCCTACCGTTCTCAATCTGGCGTGCCGAGCACCGTATGGTAGGGATCCCTGCAAAGAAGAAGATCTCGCAGTACTTCTGCAACAATTTCTGGGTAACTACGAGCGGCAACTTCCACACTCAGTCACTCATGAACACGATTCTTGAGATGGGCTCGGACCACATTCTTTATTCCGTCGATTATCCGTTCGAGAACATGGTAGAAGCCGACGAATGGTTCAAGTCTGTGAATATCGCGTCGCAAGATCAAGTAAAGATCGGACGCCTCAATGCTCAGAAGCTTTTCCATCTGGAGGACAGGGTTTCGTAAGTGCTGCTGTGGCGGCTACCGCCGATCAATCGAGTTCCCTCTCGAGACTGCAGGCAGAAGAAACGTCAGGTGCCCCAGGTTCGCGCCGAAGCTTTTCGGCGATAACCTGGGAAGCAATATCATCCGCATCCGCAGGCTTTTTGACGTGTCCCGTCCCACTAACCTTTATCTTGAGCGGTAATATCGATACCCATTGTTTCCGGCAAAGACATCACAATCCCAGCAGCAATGACCAAAGACAGTGAAGCAATGCCGATGGACAGTTTAAACCCGATACGAGGAATCAAATATGGGATCAACAAAGGTCCTATAAAGATCGCAAGACGGCCCACATTCTGGCAAAAGGAAATTCCGGTAGCCCGGATATCTGTAGCGAACATCTCGGAATAGAGAGCTCCATACCCGCCGTAGTAGCCAGTAGAGTAACCGAGGGCCAACGCGACAAAGGGCAGGTAAGCAAGACCACTCTGAGTGACGGCAACGATAAATACTGGAATCATCAGAGCCATACCTATGCAAAAGCTTGCAAACACGATCCGGCGCCCATAAAGGTCAGATAAGTAACCGAACGAACAATATCCCGCCAGGGCCCCGATGCTTGTCCAGATCATGAATTCCGCACCTTTGGTCATGCTCAACCTCAGTGTTCGATCCATATAGGTGGGCAGGAATGTAAACAAAACCCACCAGCCAAACTGTCCAAATGCAGAAACCCCAAGGCCGAGCATAGCCGTTTTGAAATGGTCTTTACTCAGAAGCTTAACCAGTGGCATCGTAGCGCCAGCGAGCGGCGGAGCAGCCTTCTTTATCTTCCTATTCTCCTGCCATACCGGTGATTCTTTGGCAAAGAGTCCAACGGCGACAAAGGCAAGGGCAGCAGGCACAGCTGTGGCATAGAACATTCCGCGCCAGCCATAGCGCGGAATTAGGAAGTAAGCAAACGAGGCCGAAACAAACATGCCTATGCTCCAACCAGAATGCAGCGTGCCGATTGCCATGCCCCTGCTTTTAGCCGGCCAGATTTCCGATAGCAGGGCCATGGTTGCTGGCCATAAGCCGCCTAGGGACAGACCGACCAGACCTCTGTAGAAGTAAAGACCCGCAATGGAATGCGTTGTACCGCAAAAAAAATTACATATTCCATACAATCCTATCGAGAGCAGGAGGGTAGGCTTGCGGCCAATTCTATCGCAAAGACTACCGATAAACACCCCACCGCCGGCCGCGCAAAGGAAGAATACCGACACCACGCTGAAGGCTTGAGCTAATGATACCTTCATGTCCGCAATGATGCCCGGGACGGCAAAAGCGTAAATCGTGGCATCGAGAGCATCGAAGATCCAGCTGCCCATAAGGCTAAAAAAAGTAGCGTAGTGAACCTTTAAGGCTCCGCCGAAGGATTCGCTTGGGACGGTTGCGCCTGTTACTACAGGAACTTCAGTTTCCAGCATATTGCCTTCCTTCGTTATCGATCACTCTCTATTCAGCCATGGTTTCTTTTAGCTTTTAATTCGCAGTGTTACCTTTGCCGAATGCAACGGCTACGTCGCACACTGCCTGAACTTGTTAGCTCCAAACAGGCATAGGCTGCTCATCCCAAGCACAATCGCTGCCCAGAACCAGATGGCTGACATGCCATAACGCCCGGTAAGCACTCCGAGAGCCACGGGCGATACGGCGCCGCCAAGCATTCCGAAGTTCATAACAAATCCAATCGACGAGCCGGTAATAGACTTAGGAACAATTTGCGACACAACAGACAGAAGAATCGGCGTAAGTGGATATCCAAAGAATCCAAGAGCTAACATCGTGATGGCGGTGAGCCATGTTGGAAGGGTTAAAACCAATCCGGCCATCAGCAGGCTGCTCACAAGCGTCATGACGATAAGCGCGGTCTTCGGCCTTTGCAGCGAGCCTTTATCGCAATAGCGTCCAATAATGATTGCACCTACGGCACCGGAAAATCCTAGACTGCTGGATATGACTCCGCCCAAGCCAAGGCTCAAATGCTTGGCCGTCATGAGGTACATTGGGGCCCAGAGCAAAACGATCCACCACCCGCACATCACCAAAAAGAAATACAAACCCAATAGGAATATCGTCGGATTCGTAATCAACTCTCGTAGAGGGACTGGATTCGCCGCGGATGAAGGCTTCTGCGCAATCCCGGCCCCAGGTTGAGACTTGACCAACACTCCGTATAGAAACGCAACCAGGAGGCCCAAGCCACCCGCCACGAAGAACACAACGTGCCAGCCATACCTCGGACCCAGCGCCGTTCCCAGGAGAATTCCGACGGATCCTCCGATTGGATAGCCACACCAATAGAAGGCCATGATGGTAGAGCGTTCTTCTGGCGTGGTCACTCTGGCCACTTCGCAGGAAGCTGCGGGCCAGAACACGCCCTCGCCAATGCCTGTAAGAATTCGGTATACGATCATCGTGAGGAGCCCGGTTGAAAGGCCCGTCGCAAAAGTCGCCAGTGAAAACAGAAAAAGGCCGGCGATCATGACGGGCTTGCCACTCCAACGGTCAGAGAGCAGCCCTCCAATAAACAGAAAAGCTACAAACCCATAAAAGAACGAACTCAACAGCAATCCCTTCGTAGGGTTGTTGAGTCCGAAATCCCTGGCAATTAGCCCGAGCGCCCCTGACATCACCATACGGACAACGGAGTACGTCATGAATCCGAAGAAGCAAAGGATGATGACGGTCCATTTCCTCTTCTTATCCTGCGGTTCCGCTGCTGGATGCAAACCGGCCGTCGTTTCCACTGCTGACGGTGAAGCAACCGTAGCCATAGAAAACTCCTTTAACCTGCAACTAACATTCCACCATCCGACGGGCCAATTAGAGCGTCGCCGGTGCAGACCCCTATTCGTTAGCCATCGTCATCCGTTGGGTCTCCTAGATCCACGGACTCACATTCCAGCATTGCTACGGAGTAAGATCTGATGCATCTAGCTTTTACTCCCAATAAACAGTGGCTCCCTGATGGGCCGATGTGGTCATTTTCTTGTACAGATTGAGCCATCCTGTTGCGGGCTTCTCCACAGGCCGCCATTTCGTGCGCCGTTTGGCGAACTCTTCATCGGTAACATCAACCGTAAGCTTTCGGCTCTTTATGTCGATTTCAATCATGTCCCCGTTTTCAAGCAAGGCGATGTTGCCACCCTCATAAGCCTCAGGGACCACATGCCCAATCGCCAGGCCTCCTGTAGCGCCAGAGAACCGGCCATCGGTCACCAGAGCGACCTCGGATCCCATTTTCTTTCCAAGCACCGCAGCCATAAACGTCTCCAGGTGAGGCATACCCGGAGCGCCCCTGGGACCCTCATACCTTATGACCACTACATCGCCAGCCTTGATCTCATTCCTCAGCAACGCCGCCCAGCTGTCGTCTTGGGATTCGTACACCCGGGCCGGTCCCTTGAACACCCAGGCGTCCTTCGCCACAGCCGAAAACTTCACAATGGAGCCTTGCGTAGCCAGGTTGCCTTTCAGAACTGCGAGTCCCCCTTGTTCCCGGATCGGATCGCTAACCGGCCTAATGACTGTGGTATCCGTGTTTCTCGCCTTCTTGACCTTATCGGCTGTAAGGCCATAAGCTCCTTTTACTTCCAAGTGAATCAAATTTGCCGCCGCCAGCTCCTTCAATACCGCCGACACACCGCCCGCCCGGGAGAACTCCACCATGGTGTTCGATTTGTGGTTGGGGTAGATCGTACTGATAACCGGTACTTTCTCGCTGAGTTCGTCGAACCGTTCCGGAGTGATTAAGATACCTGCCTGTTTGGCGATGGCCGGCAGATGCAGCAGCGTGTTGGTAGATCCTCCCGTAGCCATCACGTAACTTATGACATTCTCAAACGAATGTTCAGTTACAAACTCGCGCGGCTTTCTGTCCTGCAATGTCAGCTCTACCGCCTTACGGGCGCACAGCGCAGCCATCTGCCGCCATTCTTCACTGTTGGACTTGACGCTGGCGTTTCCATCTGGAGAGAAGCCAAGAATTTCTGCGGTCGCGCACATGGTGTTAGCCGTACCCATGAAGGGGCATACCCCAGGTGTCGGACAACAATGTCGCACCACATCCTTGTACTCTTCGCGAGTAATCAGATTAGCTACTTGGGCAGCATAGGCTTGCTTTTGATGTGTCAGGGTAACCATTTTCCCGTTGACGAATCCAGGGTCCATATATCCGCCTGTAAACATGACTGCCGGTATATTCACCCGAAGAGCGCCCATCAGCATTCCAGGCACAATCTTGTCACAGCTCGCCAGCATGACCATGCCATCAAGCATGTTTACTTCCGCTACCGTCTCAACTTCGGAGGACACAAGATCTCGGGTTGGCAGCGTATATCTGTCGCCTGGAGTATTGCTGCACATGCCATCGCAAACTCCGATCACCGGCAGTTCTACCGGCAAAGCGCCGCATTTGTAGATTTCTTCCTTGATCAGTTGAATTACATTTTTGAAAGGGTAGTGCCCGGGATTCATCTCATTCCACGAGTTGACGATTCCTATGACCGGACGCTCTGCTTCTTTTTCGGTAACGCCCATTGCATAAAGCAACGCATTCCTATGATCTTTGGCTTCCTCAGTCCATTCACGCGCCATTACTCATTCCTCCTGCCTGCCTTCAAACTCACATAACCCGTGGATAGGGCTCGTGACACCTAACTCAAGCCCAAAAACAAGGGCTCGAAAAAGCGCCGGGCCTCACTTCATTGGTGAATAGAGTGGGACTGCCCGCCACATCAAGTGGAGAATATTGCCCTCGGGGTCCCGAAAGAAAATCAGTTTGCTCTCTTCCGACTGTCGCGAATCAAAGAACTCGTCAATGCCTTCATTCTTTAAGTAACTTAGGGCCGCGTCAAAATCAGTCACCGTTAACGCGAGATGCCGCAATCCCACTTGCCTTTGACCATACTTTGACTCTTCCCCTTCGGTGGCCGGCAGAATCTCCAGTACCGTGCCGTCCGGGGCTTGCAAAAGATAGGTTGGAGGAGAATTGTGGTTATCGTAGATTACCTGCAAACCGATTACTCTTCTGTACCATTCGGCAAGGCCTTTGCTGTCGCGTGCGGCAATTGCTGCATGTTCGAAGCCCGTGAACATTCCACCTTCTCTGCGTGACTGCGGTATCCCCGCCATCCTCTTACTTCCTTCTTAGTCTTCTTCGTACTCGTACATAGCGAGTCATGCCCTGCCAAGTTTCATCGGGCCTGGCGATTGGTTATGGTTTTAGCACGACTTTCACCGGCTTCTCCTCCCGGCTTGACGCGACTTTCAACGCCCGGTCAATCTCGTCCAGCGGAAATACGTGGGAGACGAGCTTACTTAGGTCGATGACATTTGTCAGCGCCACGGCGGTTTCAAAATCCCAGCAATAGCCTTGCGCGCCCTGTACCGTAATTTCTTGGGAAACAAATAGAGTTGCCGGAATCTGAATGATAGGTTGTTCAAAAATACCTATCATGGTCGCAATACCGCCCTTGCACAGACATCGCATTGCCTGCTCAAAGGTCTTCTCGTTACCCACACATTCGAACGATCTACCAATCCCGCGGCCGCCAGTCCACCGGTGAACCGCATCCACCACGGATTCGTGCAAGGAGTTGATGGTCTTGGTTGCCCCCATGGCCAAGGCCATGTCCAGCCGCACGTCTGCAATGTCGGCTACCATGATCTCCTGCGCTCCTGCCGCTTTACACACCGCGCCTACCAGGATTCCAATCGGACCGGCTCCGATAATCACCACGTGATCGCCCAAGCCTATCTTCGCCCTTTTCACGGCGTGCACGGCGACCGCCAGCGGTTCGATCAGCGAACCCGCTTCGTAGGACATCTCAGCCGGCAACTTGTACACGTAGCGCTGGTCCGCGACAAAGTAATCGGCCATCGCTCCCTGCCCCTGCCGGTAGTGGTAGCTGAGGTTGTCACAATACCCGTATTCTCCCCTCTGGCACGGAGGACACTTACCACAGGCAATCACCGGTTCAACCGTCACCCGATCGCCTATTCGCACCGAGTCGACCTTGGAGCCGATACGGATGACGTCACCAGCCAGTTCATGACCTAAGCTCACGGGCAAAGAAGCCGACGGATGTTTCCCTTTGTAGAGATGGAGGTCGCTGCCGCAAATACTGGAAGCTTTAACCGCGATGATCACCTGGGTTTCTTCTGGCTCTGGCACATCGCGTGTTACGATCTCGGCCACTCCTGGTGATTGAAGAACTGCCATCCTGGTCTTCACAATTCCCATCCTCCTTAGCCCGATACGCAGCAGCCATTTCGCGTTTCTTCGTTCAGCAATAACAACATTCTGCGCTGCGCAAATCCATAACCTGACGGCATTGCATTAAATGTGCTCTGCTATCCTCTGGCTCGTCATAGGCGGCTTTCCTTGCCGGCCCTGCTTGTAAATCGGGACATACACTTTTTGGTCTCGCACTACGCAACCGGTGCACCCGCCGTCACGCATGATGGTCGTGCATTGGCCGCAGCCCTCACATGTCCTCCGCGGATCGAGTTCGCCGGTTTTCAGAATCTCGGCCGCAAAACCCGGAAACGCGATTGCCTGGCGGCCAAACCCGGCGAGTTTCAGCCAACCCTGCTCAATGCAGCCAGCGGCAACGTGGGGCGCATATTGGCGAAGCCAGCTCAGCCCGGCATTCATGATCACCGCCTCCGGAACTGCCTCCTGCATCGTCTTTGCCGCTTTCAATAGCAACGCGACGCCTTCCAGCGGATGCATGGGCGGAATGTAACTTCCCCGGTTGTACGGCCTTGTCAGGTGCGGATTGTAATACGGACTTCCCAGGCTGATCCCGAAGAGTTGCACGCCCTTCTCCCGCAACAGCTTGATGAGTCGGATTGGCTCCGTGAAGTCCGGCTTATGATAATCTTCGCTGTCCGTCCCCCATGAATACGGGTAGGGCATCTGGTTATAGGCGCTCAGCCGCACCGACAGCGTGATTTTGTCCCCGAGCTTCGTTCTTATTTTGTCGATCACATTGCAGAGCGCACGGCTGCGGTTTTCAAAGCTGCCCCCGTAGCGGCCTTCCCTCGTATGCGCCGAGAGTAGCTCCGACAGAAGATAGGTATGGCAGCTCTTGATATCTACCGCGTCGAAGCCAGCCTCCGCGGCCATCTCGGCGGCGGCGACAAACTTGTCTTCCAAAGTTTCCAGTTCTTCGTCGGAGATGACGCGTGCTTGAAACTTGGTATCGAGTAACGGGTTGGCGACCGCGACAATGGGCTCCGGATCGCTGCCCGGCCTGCTGTAACGTCCAGAGTGGGTAAGCTGAATCACCGTGTAAGGACGGCTATTCCCTGCATCCCTGGAAGCCTTGTGTAAGTGTTCAAGTGAGGCAGCGATATCGTCCTTCGTTTCCGCATGAATGTACAGCTGCCGCGGATTCGCCCGGCCCTCGTTCACCACGGCTGTGGCTTCATACCACACGAGGCCTGCGCCCCCTTCGCCGAAACGTTGGTACCGGCGCCGGGTGAGTTCGCTCGGTCTGCCGTCGGTCATGCCATCGCATCCCTCCATCGGACTGATGGCCAGACGATTGGGCACTACTTTTGCGCCAATACTAACAGGCTTACTAAGAACGCTTAAGTCAGAAGAGATAGGAATATCCAGTCCCAACCTAGCAACATCATCTTTCAGTTCGCCCAAGGTCTTGTAATGAAAACTAACGTGCTGTGCCATGCCAATCCTCCAGAATCACTTGTGCCGGGAAACGGTATAGCAAATGGCCGGTCCCTTTTCGCCAAGAACATTGAAATGTACTGCTTTTCTTAACCAACTATTTTTCTGCGTGTACAGCCTACTCACAACCGTGCGATGGTCAAGCCTCCATCCAGCGAAAGTACGGAGCCGCTGGCATAGGGCAGGTCGCCGCGCGCCAGCATGGCTGCCGCCTTGCCGATATCCGACGGCGTTCCCCAGCGCTTTTCAAGCAACAAGTCGCCTTCAATGAGTGCATCGTATTTTGCCTTGACTCCCTTGGTCATGTCGGTCTGGATGATTCCCGGACGAATCTCGTACACGTCGATTCCGAATTCAGCCAGACGAACTGCCCATAGCTTCGTGGCCATGGCGACGCCCGCCTTGGATATGCAATAATCGCCACGGTTCACGCTTGCCACCGTGGCTGAACACGAACTGACGTTGATAATGCAACCGCGATAGGAGCTGTCGGACTGCTTCTGGCGGATCATCCAGCCGGCAACCAGCTGCGTCAGGAAGTAAGGTCCTTTCAGATTTACCGAGACTAACTCATCAAAACTTTCTTCCGAAGCTTCCAGAATATCGGAGCGAACTCGCGGCGCTACGCCGGCATTATTCACGAGCACGTCAAGCCGTCCAAAACGCTTTTGGATGCTATCGACTAATCGTTCGCGGTCGGCAGCCTTGGATACATCCGCCTGCACATACTCGGCGTCCACGCCACTCCGGCTCAGAGCTTCCAGCGCGGTGCTAACCTCGCTCCGGTCGCGCCGTCCGGTGATTACCACCTGCTGCCCCTCGCGGGAAAGTGCCGTAGCAATACCGAGTCCGATCCCCCGATAACCACCCGTGACCAATGCAACCATGTCCAGGTACTTCCTTTCTTTGTCCCCTGCCGATCCAGCTACGCTCTCGCTCTTTCTGGCGATCCACTGAAGAAGCTGTAGTACCGGCCTTCGCTGATGCGTGCCACCAGAAGGCCTAATTCAAGTAAGTGATAGTCTCCCCACATGCTCGATTCGCCTGCGGGAACATGTAGGTTCGGCGGAATGTAGTCCCAGCCATTCGGGCGATGATAGATACTGTGAAGCAAGATACCTTCGTGCCTGGGATCGGTCGAAAGGTAGGGCTCTTCCAGCAAGCGCCGGGTAACGGCGAGTCCCGCCTGCAAGTAGCCGTCCCCTCTCGCGCCGAGTGCCACGCCAAGCCGAATCAACCCTTGCGCGGCGATGGCACTCGCCGAGGAGTCAACCGGTTCATAAGGGTTGTGGGGATCAGCGATAGAGTCGCGCCACTCCCCAAGTCGATAAAGGTTCGGCGCGCCCGTGTCCCAGTAGCAGATACCGTCGGAGGTCGAGGCCTTGCCGAGGTAGAAGTCGCAAGTCGCTTGCGCGGCTTTCGCTAACATAGAAACGGCTGCCGACTTACCCATCACGCCCGCGTGACCAAACTCCGATTCCGGAAGCGAGCTGACAAACTCCAACTCCTCTGCAAATCCGAGCATCGCCCACGCCAACCCCCGCGTCCATGTGCTAAAGGGTGAATAGCCCTGTTGCGACGACGGGCACCGGAACGTGCCACTCACGGTGTTAAAGATGACCTCATGCGAGGTACGTCCGCTAAGCTCGGGAGTATCGTAGGCGTCGCGTCCTTCGCCATAGTAGAGGTTCCATCTCGCGGTGGTAGCTGCGTGCGTCAGCAAGCGCCCCAGCAGGTTGATCCTGGTATCCTGCTCGCCGAGTAGCGCGTGGCCGAGCATATGAGCTACCCCGCAGACCCGCAGCGTGCGCATCGTGTCGATAAACAAGGAGTGCGGTCCGTTGAACGAGTATATGTATCCCTGTCCTTCCGGCAGAGATGTCCAGCGCGCGGCTTGCACTGCCCCACTTACCTTCAGCGCCAACTCGTAATACCGCAACTCCCACGGGTTCAACGGAATCTTGCCTTCCAGCATCAAGCGGCGAAGCTGGCCATAAGTCGATAGATTATTGAACCCGTGATCATGCACACCCGTGTGTGTCAGATGTTCAGCCATGCGCGCGACCGTAGCATCCCGGCCAATCTTCAACAAACCCAGATCGCCGGTGGCATCGAAGCACAGTAGCGCGTTACCGAATTGAAAGCCTTGCGTCCACTGCGTCCAACCGCGCGCCGTGTATTTCCCGGCGACCGTAAATACAGGCGCTCCGTCCGCAACTTGCCAGCGGCGCTCCAACAAGGCGGTCTTCGCTGACGCGAGTTCAAAAAGCTGCTGCACTGCGGGAGTCAGGTCAGACGGCGCGAGTTTGGCCGCAATTTTCATCGGCCCGCCGTGGAAGCCGCAGCCGATGTTCCGCGCCGCGCTTCCTGAACAATCTCCACGTACCGCTTGGCGGCCACTGTAATTTCCTCAGTATTGCCCGCCCGCAGCGCGGCCACAGAGATTAGCTCTCCACCAATACCCAGCGCCGCCGCCCCTGCCTGGATGAACTCCGCCGCGGTGTTCAGATTCACCCCACCGGTAGGAATCATCGGTATCTGTGGCAAGGGCGCCTTGAGTGCTTTTATGTACTTCGCCCCGCCCACAACTCCGCACGGAAACACCTTGACGAAGTCCGCGCCGGCCTTCCACGCCATGATCACTTCTGTCGGACTCAGCGCCCCTGGGATCACCATCACTCCCGCTTCAAGCGCCAGTTGCACCGTCTCTAGGTCGAGACCGGGACTTACAATGAACTGCGCTCCGGCGTACAGACATTGCCGTGCGCTCTGCGCATCCAGAACCGTTCCGGCGCCTATCAGGATTTCCTGGCCCATGCTCTTGCATAGTTGTGCGATTACTTCCAGCGCACCTGGGACAGTCATCGTTACTTCCACGATTGGCACACCACCGGC
>Ga0181520_10009819_pt1 | contig 13078 bp, 3 predicted proteins | sample PEATcosm2014_Bin_29_FD_132451 | JGI IMG/M metagenome (GOLD analysis project Ga0181520, IMG submission 132451) | Peatland microbial communities from MTU Mesocosm Facility, Houghton, MI, USA - PEATcosm2014_Bin02_30_metaG | ecosystem: Environmental > Terrestrial > Soil > Wetlands > Peat | place...
ACCCTAACGCCCACCGACACAACCGACTACAACACGGCCACGGCCAGCGTCCCCCTGACGGTGAACAAAGCAACGCCGGTCATTGCGTGGGCCGCGCCTGTTGCAATCACGTATGGCACGGCGCTGAGTTCGACTCAGCTTGATGCGACAGCAAGCGTGCCCGGGACTTTCGTCTATTCGCCGACCGCGGGCACGGTATTGACGGCCGGAGCGCAGACGCTTTCCGTGACCTTCACGCCGAGGGACACCACCGACTACACCGCGGCCACGGTCACTACCCCGCTGACGGTGAACCAAGCTACTCCAGTCATCACGTGGGCGACACCAGCCGCTATTACTTATGGCACGGCGCTGAGTTCGACTCAGCTTGATGCCACAGTAAGCGTGCCCGGCACTCTGGCCTACACGCCATCTGCCGGCGCGGTTCTGACAGCAGGAGTGCAGACGCTTTCAGTGACCTTTACGCCCACCGACACGACCGACTACACCACGGCCACGGCCAGCGTACCCCTGACGGTGAACAAAGCAACGCCAGTCATTACATGGGCGACACCGGCCGCTATTACTTATGGCACGGCGCTGAGTTCGACTCAGCTTGATGCGACGGCAAGCGTACCGGGCGCCCTTGTCTACACGCCGTCCGCCGGCGCAGTTCTGACAGCGGGATCGCAGACGCTCTCAGTGACCCTCGCTCCGGTGGACACTGTCGACTACACGACCGCGACAGCCACCGTGCAACTCCAGGTGAACCAAGCCACCCCGGTCATTACATGGGCCGCTCCCACAGCTATCAACTACGGCACGGCGTTAAGTTCGACGCAGCTCGACGCCACAGCCAACGTGCCAGGCGTCTTTGTCTACACGCCGGCCGCGGGCGCAGTGTTGCCAGTCGGGTCGCAGACGCTTTCGGTGACCTTCACGCCCACCGACTCGACCGACTACACTACGGCCACGGCGTCCGTTCCCCTGACGGTAATCAATCTGGTAGTGTCGGTGACCTTAACTCCGCCCAACGTGACTCTTTATGGCGGCCAGACGCAGCAGTTCACCGCCACCGTCGCCAATACGAGCAACCTGACAGTGTTCTGGACGATCACCCCTCCGGGCGTGGGTACGATCAGTCAGTCGGGAGTGTATTCAGCTCCGACAACTATCTCCGCTCAGCAGACGGTGACCGTCACCGCGACCAGCCAGGTGGACACGACTAAATCGGCGTCGGCCACCGTGACCCTTTCTCTGACGCAATGCACGTCCAACGGGTACAGCTACCAAAGTGCAATCACCATCGACCACACCAAGGTTGCGAACACCGATCAGACCAACTTCCCATTCCTGTTCAGCACCATCGATCCCCTTCTCGCTACTACAGCCAACAACGGCCACGTTGCGAGTCCCAGCGGCTATGACATTGTCTTCACGTCTGATTCCGCCGGCCAGAATCCGCTGAATTACGAAATGGAGCAGTACAACCCAGTCACCGGCCAAGTGATCGCCTGGGTGCAGATTCCACTTCTCTCGCATACTGCGGACACAGTTATCTATTTGTTTTACGGAAATTCCAGCATTACGGCATCGCAGCAAAACCCGGCCGACGTGTGGGATAGCTATTATGCCGGCGTCTGGCATTTGGATTTGGAAAGTACCGGCTCGGTGTTGTCGTATCCCGATTCCACAGCAAATGCCAACAGCGGTATCGTCGACGGCTCTCCGCAGCAAATCAGTGGGGAGATTTACGGAGGATTGGACTTTCTCGGCAGCAGCGATAACCTTGCCATCCGCAGTATTCCGCTCAATGGCGTCGACTACACTGTCACCACCTGGTTCAAGACGCCGCTGATAACGACGGGCTCATGGAACACCTTGACCAGGGGCGCAACCAACGATCACCAGGTTATTGTCAATGAAGGCAACTGGCATCTTGGCGCTTATGCGGATTCAGCGGGAGGTTTCCAGGATTCCGGATTCGCCGTCACCACACTGTCGAATGGTTGGCACCATCTGGATGCCGCCGCCACGGCTAGCAATGACACCACGATTTTCTATATAGATGGCTCACGGGTGGGCTCGATTCCCTTCAAATCGTCCGCGGATATTGGGTATCTGGGCAACTATCAGGGGGGCGGCCAGCAATTTGGAGAAGTCGATGAAATGCGGATATCCAGTGGGCTTGCCCGCTCCGCCGACTGGATCGCCACCGAGTTCCACAATGAAAGCTCGCCCGGGACCTTCTACAAGCTTTACCCAGAAAACGCTGAAGTGGTGGTTCCGGCTACTGCAAGCCTTTATGCCGGACAGAGTCAGCAGTTCACAGCCTTGGCCGGATGCGGTACCGGAGTGAACTGGTCCATGCCGTCGGGCGCTCCGGGCTTACTTACTGCGAGCGGTCTCTACACGGCTCCTGCCAGTATTTCGACGCAACAGACAGTTGCCATCACCGCAACCAGCCAGGCGAGCGCTGCATTCACAGCCACTGCGACTGTGACACTGTTACCCCCGCCTTCGAGTTCGACGCTTACTCTCGCAGCATCTGCACAACCTCCTTATGTGACCGGAACCACCCAGACGTTTACGGCCACCTTGAAGAATGGGGACGGCACACCGATATCCGGTGAACCTGTAGTCTTTGCCGTCTCTGGCGCCAATAGCAATACCGGCACTGCCACAACGGATGCGAATGGAGTTGCGACGTTCAGCTACACTGGCGCCAACAGCGGCAGTGACACCGTCCAGTCTACGGAAAACGTCGGCAGCCAACAGGTGACTTCAAATACGGTATCTGTTTACTGGGTATTGCCGGTGCAGGGAATCTCGACAACGACAGTAAATGCGGAGTTTTTCCTGTCAGATGGATGCGGATGCTTCGACACGCCGCCAGACGCAACACCCGTCTTCCTGCAAACCTTCCCGGTAATCAACTTCAACCCTCCTGCGGGAACCGTCCCTGGTAACACCTCCTCGGTAAACGTGGAATCGCGGCCGTTCACGGATGTCACTACGGATCTAAACGGCAACTTCACCGGCACCATCGTAGCCCAGGGTAATGGCTATCAGGCAGGCGTGGGCTCGATGTTCACATTCCAGGTCGCTCTCTTTGGCTCCTATACGGTGGCCAGTGCAGGCGACGTGGTGTTCAATTTCTACGATGACGACGGGTTTGACTTCGGTATCGGGAACGGGGCAACGCGCGTGAGCGGCTCCAATTTGGATATGCCGACCTACACCGCGTTTGCGCAATATCCTTCCATGGGAGCCTACGATGTCGCCACCGCTCCTGTCGGCAACCAAGTGATCGTAAGCTTCCCGGCTCCGGGAACCTACCCGTACGAGGTCGATTACTCAGAGTGCTGCGGCGGTCAGCTGGTGCTTACCATGACCAGCGGCGCCACGAGCCCCACAGGCATTCCCCCAACTGGATCGCTTACGCTGACTCCAAATACGGTTCAACCATTGCCGGTCGGCGGACAACAAGCGTTCACGGTATTCGCAAGCGATGCTTCTGGCGCGCCCGTGCCCAATGTCAGCGTGGGTCTCGAAGTTACCGGGGCCGACTTCCTTCAACTGACCGGTACTACGGATTCCACAGGGCACGCAACGATTGTCTATCACGACGTGAACCCAGGCACCGCGTCAGTCCAGGCTGTGGCCTATGTCGGCGGCATGCTCGCATACTCCAACATGGTCAGCGTGCCCTGGACGCTTCCGGCGTCCACCGGAACAGCATCCGGTGGAAGCGGCACGCTCAGTATCGGCATTTCTGCGCAGAGCGCAGTGACGCTGCCGAGCACGCTGCAACTGAATGGAACTATCACCGATAGCAGTTCAATTACGCAGATTGCCTGGAGCCAGGTCAGCGGGCCAGGCACTGTCACCTTTGCCCCTCCGAATCAAGCAGTTACTACTGCTACCTTCAGCCAAGCCGGAAACTACGTGCTGCTACTGAGCGCCAGCGATGCATCGGGCAACAGCGGCTCTGTGCAGTGGCCCGTCACCGTAGATCCGGTTCCTGGTATGACACAGGGATGGGTTGGTGGGCCCTTGAATGGCTCTACGGTCACAGGAGTAGTCCCCATCACGCTCGCTCCCGGAATCGATCTTCTGAGTGGAACTCTGACCTATTATCCGGCGAACAGTCCCGGCAGCGTCACGGTTCTGAATGCAAACACCACAGGATCGGGCCAGATCGGCACGCTGGACACCACCACGATTGGCAACGGTACATATTGGATTTCGCTCCAAGCCACCAATACGAGCGGAGAACTCGAATACAGTCTTGTGCAGGTCACTATTGCTGGCAACTACAAGCCAGGCCGCGTTACGGCAACCGTGACGGACCTGGTTGTCCCGGCCACCGGGCTTGCCATCAACATCCAACGCAGCTACGACAGTCTCAATGCCGGCACCAGCAGCGATTTCGGCTACGGCTGGGCGCTCGGCATCAATACAAATCTCACGGTGGACCCAACGGGTGACGTAACCTTCACCCTGGGCGGGCAACGCAGAACTTTCTATCTAACGCCGACATTCGGAGGCTGGCTCTTCCCGTGGTACTTTGTGGCCTTCACTCCGGAGCCGGGCCTTGCAGGAACGCTTACCGATTCCTCTGAAGGTTGCCCCCTCGATATCGTTATTCCCGATGGCTCTTTGTGGTTCTGCGTGGGTGGCGGCCAGTACAATCCGTCTGGTTACGTCTACACCGATCCCACCGGAACTTCCTACACAATGAGCGCGACTGGAGCGCTGCAGTCCATCCAGGACCGAAGCGGCAATGGGCTGTCCATCGGCCCCAATGGTATTACCAGCACCAGCGGCCTCTCCGTGCCCTTTGTGCGCGACTCGCAGAATCGCATCACTCAGATCACCGATCCACAGGGCAACATCTATCGGTACGGCTACGACAGCAACGGCAATCTCGCCACCGTAACTTACCCGCCAACGCCGTCCGGTACAATCTGCCCCGAAACGACGCTGCCGAATACCAGCACCTACAGCTACGACTCGAATCACCTGTACACCGGCGGCACGGATGGTCGCTGCAATGTGCTACCCACTTCGGCTTACTACGGTCCTGCCGATACCGACGTCAACGGAAACTGGTTGAATGGCCGCTTGAAGAGCGTAACCGATGCGCTGGGAGAGACCACCAGCTATGCCTACAGCGTGGCCGGAAACACCACCACCATCACCTATCCGCCTGACGCCAACGGCAATGTCGGCATAGGGACGATGGTTTACGACAACTATGGCATGTTGCTCAAATCAAGCGACCCGCTCGGCCATACCATTACTAACGTCTACGACGCAAACCACAACCTGACGTCGGTGACTGACCCGCTCGGCCACACCACAAGCTACACCTATGATTCCAACGGGAACAAGACCTCCACCACTTATCCGGCCACTGCAAACACCACCAACACGACCAGCTTTACCACTTATAACCAGGACAGCTCTCCGACATCGACGACCGACGAGCTGGGCAATGTGAAGACGTTCAATTACGATTCCAACTTCAACCCGCAAAGCGTGACCGACGCCTTGGGAACATTGGCTAGCTTCGTCTTCAATGCAAACGGCACACCGCAGGCTGGGGCCATCGGTTACGACATCAGTGTTCAGCCGGCGATGGCCTCGCTGTACACCTATGATGCGAACGGCAACGCGACCGGCCGAACCGATGCGCTGGGTCGCACCACCTCCTACACCTTCAATACGCTCGGCCAGAATCTCTCGATTACCGAGCCGCTTCCTGCTTCACCCACAGGCGGGCCGGCCTCGACCACAACCTTCCAGCACGATGCCCTGGGCAATCTCATCCAGACGGCCGCGCCGCTCGGCAGGACAACCAGTTCGCAGTACGACTCCAACGGCAACAAGATATCTGACACCGATGCGCGCGGGAACACAACGACTTACCTCTACGACGCCTTGAACCGGCTCATCGAGACCGACTACCCGGACCACACCAAGGCAACGAAGACCTACGACTTCCGCAATAACGTAGTCACGGAGACCGATCAGGCGGGCAACGTTACTTACCACGCCTACGATCTGGCTGGCCGCCAGATTTCGATCACGCGCGGTTACGGCTCATCGAGTCCCAGCACCACAACCTACGTTTACGACAACGCCGGACGCGAATACAGCGAGACCGATGCGCTCGGCCACACCACCGTCTATACATATGACGCCGCAAACCGGCTCACTGCCGTTGCGGGCGTAAAAGGAAACAGGCAGTACGGCTACGACAACGCAGGTAATCAAATCTCGAGCACGGACGCCAACGGCAATACCACTCAGTTCCAATACGACGTTCGCAAGCGCCTGGTGAAGACGATTTACGCGGATTTGACCGCGGATATCAGGAGCTATGACGGACCTGGCAACCTCATCTCCGAGACCGATCAAGCCGGCAATACTGTGCAGTACACCTATGATGCGGCCAATCAGTTAAAGACCGTCGTCCAGGTCAATCATCCCAACCCATCGAACAACACGAACTACTATAGCTACGACGACCTCGGTAATCTGACGGGCCTCACGGACGAAAATCTTAACACCACCCAGAACTCCTTCGACCTGTTCAATGAGCCGCTCACCAAAACCCTCCCCGATCAGACTCTGACCGAGACGCGTCAGTACGATCAGGCGGGCAATCTCGTCTCGCTCACGCATTTCAATGGTGTAACGACGAGCTACGCTTACGATGCCCTGAACCGGGTGTTGAGCCGGACCACGCCAGGCGAGCCAACGGTGAGTTTCACTTACACAGCCACTGGCAAGTACAACACCTCGACGGCCGGCAACGGCACCGTCAATTACTCCTACGACAGCTTGGACCGGCTGACGACCAAGGCAACGCCGGAAGGCACACTGAGTTATACCTACGACGTTGCGGGTCATGTGGCATCGGTTGCCTCCTCCAATGCGAACGGCACTTCGGTCGCCTACACCTACGACGGCCTGAACCGCCTCAGCACGGTGGTGGATAACCGCCTGCCCGCGGGCGAGAACACCACCACCTATACCTACGACCCGGCCAGCAATCTGGCTACGGCGACCTATCCAAACGGTCAGCAGTCCGCCTTTACTTACGATCAGTTGAACCGGATCATCTCGCTGGTTACGCCGGTTTCCAGCTACACATACCAATTCGGACCGTCGGGCAATCGCACCAGCGCTGTCGAGCAAAGCGGCCGCACGCTGAATTGGAATTATGACGGCATCGACCGCCTGACCAATGAGACCATCAGCAACGATCCCGCGTCAAAGAATGGATCGGTGTCCTATGGACTCGATCCCGTTGGCAACCGGCTCTCGGAGAGTTCAACGATTAGTGGCTTGGACCCAGGCTCGTTTACCTACAACGTTGACGACGAGTTAGCCGGGGAGACTTATGACTCCAACGGAAACACGCTGACCACCGGCGGCAAGAGTTTCACCTATGACTCCGAGAACCACATGACTTCGATGACCGGAAGCGGGTCCGTTGTTACGATGGTTTACGATGCCTTCGGAAACCGGGTAGCTAAAACAGTGAACGGCGTCACCACGCGCTATCTGGTGGAAGACGATGTGAACCCGACCGGCTACCCGCAGGTATTCGAGGAGTTGGTGGCTGGCGCCGTGACCAGGCAGTATACCTATGGGTTGCAGCGAATCAGCGAGAACCAAGTCGTCGATAGCGCATGGACACCGAGCTTCTACGGCTATGACGGCGCAGGCACCGTTCGCCAACTGACGAATGCGGCCGGCGCGGTCACTGACACCTACGACTACGACGCCTTCGGTAACATCGTCAACCAAACTGGCTCCACGCCCAACAACTATCGCTATCGCGGCGAACAATATGACTCCGACCTGGGCCTCTACTATCTGCGCGCGCGATACTACAATCCGCTGACAGGCAGGTTCGTATCCAGGGATCCTGAGGACGGCGATCCCACTGATCCAAAGACGCTGCATAAGTATTTGTATGCGGGTGGCGATCCGGTAAATGCATTGGACCCGACAGGCCGGGAGGATGAGGAAGAGGAAGGCTTGATAGTCGCCAAGGTCAGCCTTGTCCAGAGAGCATTGGCCTTAAGGAAAGTGGCGGCATCCGTGTTAAAGGTTATCGCGTGCGTAGCTGCAGTACTCTACGCAATTTCCAAAGGCGTCGGGGCCCTTCCATTGGGAATATTAATCACGGCTTGTCTCGGGAATATTCTTGGTTTTTGACAAGCTGAGCAATCCCTCGCGGAGGTGGTGCCTTCTCTGAAAGAAAACGGACCAGTAGCTACACATTTGGCTTTGGTATCCAAATGTGTAGCTACTAGATTGTCAGGAGTAGTCGCTATGCTGAACAGCAGGACACGCGCCAGGGTTATCTTAATATTCTGCGTGGGTTTTGCTGCTCTGATCTTTGCTCGTGACGTATGGATAGCTCCTTACAGGGCATCCCTTTCGCGAGATATGGCATATGCCGCGGGTATCATTCTCGTGGTCGGACTATATCACTGGGTTGCGGCTCGATGGAGTCACTACAAGAGTGTTAACTCGCTGGCGGGGGTTATTGGCTATGGATGTCTAGGATTTGCGTCATGGGCTAGCGGGAACCGCCTTATTGCTGTTATGCTCGCCGTTCTCTGTGGCTGGGAAGCATATGATCTGATCAATGGGATAGCAAGGCAGCGGACGATTGCCACCAAATAGAAAGCGGGTTCACAACTCCATTTATCTTGAGCATCTGCGCTATGGTTGCCGCTCGGTCGCATACCGTTCGGCCCCTGTTGCAGATGGAGTAGAGATGACGGATGAGAGCAAGCATGCCTAGGTGCGCCAGTGGCGGAAAGCGCTTAAATAGTGGGTCTCTCGCCGGGTCTGAATGCGAGACCATTTACAAGAACGTCTATATTCCGAGTCAAGACTCCGGCCCGCACTTCCCTCATCTTGTGTTCCTCTCATTCCCTGCGTGAATCTCGGTTTTCAATGCCCGTCGGACGCAAGTGCACATGTCCCGAGTGTTGATCCTCTGGCTTTTTGTAGACATGCGGATTCTCAACTATGCCCTTCTTGAAAACCTTGCGGATCCCCTGTCGAAGAACTATGTCGCCTTGCAGCACCAGGTCGCGCACCGACTCCTCCGGCCGGCCCCGGAATGATGTCACATGAAAATAATCGTGATCTTCGAGCGGCCTGGCCGAAAAGTAGTAATTCGATACACAGCAACGGCTGCGATCAACTTTGACCTGGTTGACTGAATGCCACGATTTTTCGTGCGTGGCCATCAACACCAATCGATTGAATCCGCTCACAATCTCCCACGGCTCACCCTTTGGGCCTTCGTCCCAAAGCTCCAGGTTGCCGCCGAACTCATGCGTCCAGTCCGGGGAAACATAGTAGAGCAGATTGAGAACCCTATATGCCTGACGGTTCCTGTCGTGCGAGTTATCCAGATGCGGATTCAGGAAATTGTCTTTGACCATCAGGCTGATCCCGCCGACATACAAGTGCTCATCGGGTTCCATCTCTCGGATTCCCGTAATCTCCTCCACCACCTTCAACACGCCTCGTTGCTGGAAAGCATAGACGATCTCTTCAAGCAGTGGATTGTATCTGTTCATCTGCGCCGCGAAGTACTTATCCAGGCGCAAGTTACTTTTGTGCATCATTGCGCCCCTGTCGGGAAATGCGGTGAAAATACGGACCGCTTCCTTCTCTGGAAGAAGATTGTCAATTGCACAGCTCTGAATCGTGTGACTGTGAAATTCCGCCGTGAGACGATCTGTCTCCTCGGCCAACCGCTTTGCGATGATGTCGCTGTACTCGAAGCGATTCACGGGCACCTCCAAACCAACCAGATCTCTTGAAGCAGGAGACGCAAGACGGTCTTCCCTACCGGCAGTCCTTCGTCCCCTCAACGCGGTCTTCGAGGCGATCCGTCGTCATTAGGCACATCGGTCTTCGGGAAAATCTCCCTGGAAACTGCCACCGAGGTGAAAACTTAGGTGCATCTGGCGCCCGGTTTAAGTTTTGGCGAAGCACCGGAGCTTTGGCGAGGCAGCCCTGAAATCTCCCACTCTCCCCGGCGATCTGGAACTAGTTTTGGGCCGATGCCACTTGCAATTCCGGATCCAAGCTCAATCTGAACAAGCTGTGGGATTTGTTTTTCTCTCCGGCCGACTTCGGGCCTCCGTGCCGGGCGCGGTACGCCCGCCGGAGCTTTGAAGACACGCGACTGGCGGTTGAATAGGTAACGGCCTACCAGGAGATAGGGCACCGTTAGCAGGAACCTTGCGGTGCGCTTCGAGCGCGATAGCACCTTCATGGTGAGTCCATCGTGCTCAACGTAGCGAATCAACGGTTCACGCAATGCCGCACCCGGCCAGCGCGATCTTTTCAGGAACACGATTTCTTTGAAGAAATCATGAATGAAACGGACTTGGCTCCCACTGATCGTGCTCTGAGCCAAGGGTGAGTAGTCTTGAAACGTATCGGACATGCTCGGGGAGAGTATTCCTGCGTCCATGGATATCTTGTGCAATTTTGTGCCAGGGTAAGGACAGAAAATGCTGACCATGTTCTTGTCGACCTTCGAATCAGCATTGAAAAACACCGTCTCAAGCGCGTCCGCCGGTGTCTCTCCGGGAAGACCGATCATGTTGAAGGTGTTCACTCCGATGCCTCGTACGTGCAAGCGCTCGAAGGCCTGACCGAACACCGCGTCAGTTATGTTCTTTCCAACCACCAGGTGCCGAATCCGTTCGACGCCGCTCTCAACACCAATCGAAACCGAGTTACATCCAGACTTCTGCAGCAAATCGGCCGTTCGTTCGCTCACCAGGTCGGCGCGCAAGTTGCAATTGAAGGGAATGCCAATACGCTGCGGATAGACATTGGCGAACTCCGAGAACCATGCAAGATTCATGGTCAGAATCTCATCCTGAAAGTAGAGCCCGCGGAGTTTGCCGGGAAAATGGCTGGCTGCAATCTCAATCTCCTCGCAAACCCGCGCGACGCCCTTATAGCGCAGGTAATCTTTTGAGTTAGGCGCCTGTGACCGGATAGCGTGGTTGGAACAGAAGGGGCATTGGTAAGGGCAACCGCGAGAGGCGAAAACATAGAGGACGCCCTCACGAGTCGTGACCAGCTTCGAGAAATCAAAGACACTCCGGTCTGGCATCGGAAGAGAGTCGAGGTTGACTACCAGCGGACGTGCGGCATTGTGATGGATGTTGCCGTTGTGATTGACGAACAAGCCTGTAACATCCTCAAAGCTCCGTCCCTGCTCGATCCGCTCGAGAAACGGCAACATCACCGACTCGCCTTCCCCAAGGCAGACGGCATCGATTCCCTCAACCTCGATGCTCTCCTGGGGGTTCAGGATCGCGTGCACACCTCCCATAAGGGTTGGAACGTTTGGCAGCGCTCTCTTGATTGCAGGAGCGAAGGCCTTGAGATAAGGAAACGTGTGCGTCATGCACGAATACCCAACTGCATCCGGCTTCGTCTCTGCAACGCGCTCGGCCAGCTTTTCTGCACTGGTGGGTCGTGTGACGTGGATCAGTTCGAATTCATGGCCGACATCCTTCACTACCGCGGCGATGGAGGCGATGCCCTCGGAATAGGAACCGGAGAAACCGGGAACCCCAGAACGGATTTCCAACATGAGCATTGTGAATTTCATGATCCATTCCCCCGTTCGAATATCAACTTGTCCATAACACTTCGCAGGCGGCGATTGCGAATGAACAGTCGCTCCAGGAAATTGAAGTTGCCCGCCTGCGCGGCTAGCAATCCTATCGGCCCCCACCTGGCCAGCTTGCGTTTCAGCGTGCGAACCTGAATCTGGCGGCTGGCGCGCCCCGTCAAACGGCGAGCTACGATGCGATCCTTCAGCGGCATCTCCGGGGTTTCGAAGAAAGGCTGCGCTCGGAGCTTCCATTCGTCGGTGCGGTTGAACAAGTCCTCGCGATTGCCAAGCAGGGCCGCGTTCTTATTCACCCAGTCGTTCAGCGCTGTGCCTGGAAACGGTACGAGGTTGAAGAAATAGGCTTTCATGACAGGATGCCGTTTCGCGAGCTCAATCGACTTCTTCACGTCGTCGAGGGTTTCGCCAGGAGTGCCATAGACGAACAGCAGTGTGACATCGAAATCAAGCTCGCAAGCCATGTACACCGCGCGGTCAACCTGCTCCACAGTCAGGTGCTTGCAAATCACATCGAGAATACGGTTGCTTCCCGACTCCACTCCGATACCCAGTTGTTTAAAGCCTGCGCTCTTCATCGCCCTGAGAATGGGCTCGGTGATAAGGTCAGCGCGGATGCCTTGACCGCAGCGAATGACAGCGCCCTTTAGCTGGCGCGACTCAATCTCCGGCAATAGTTCCATGACGCGGCGCCGGTTGGCCAGGAAGTTATCGTCTCCGATCTGAAACGCGCGTACGCCTCGACGGTAAAAATACTCCAGCTCGTCACCAACCAGCTTGGCGTTCCGATAGCGGATCCTGCGGCCCATGTGATCCGGGACAGAGCAGAAGATGCACTTATGAGGGCAGCCACGGCTGGTCGAGATCTCGATTTCATTCGTGTACTGGCCGAGTGGATAACTGCCGAAGCGCGGAAAGGGAAACTGATCGAGGTCGTCGACATAGTACTTAGGTCCGCCATTACGCACCTCGCCATTCGCCCGATAAAACAAACCACGAATGGTCGCCAGTGGAGCTCCCAGGCAGAGGTCCCGCATGGGAAGCTCACCCTCCCCGGAAACGGCATAGTCCACATCGGCGCACTGGCTCATCACTTCGCCTTCGAGAGCGCTCACATGCGGCCCGCCGATAATCAGCTTGATATCTTTGAACCGGCGCCTGAGCTCGGCGATCATCCGGTACGTGGTCATGTACTGGTAAGTCATCATCGTGAAGCCGATGAGATCGGGCTCGAATTCGTTGATCTTGCGATACAAATCGCGATCTTTGAAGCCGGCGTTCAAGTCCAGCGCCGTTGTGGCGACGCCCAACGAGGAGATGAATTCCTCTATGTAGCCGATGCCTACCGGGGGGCGGTAACCACCGAAGTGGCGTCCGGGGTAGGACGGAGTG
>Ga0181520_10009820_pt1 | contig 13076 bp, 13 predicted proteins | sample PEATcosm2014_Bin_29_FD_132451 | JGI IMG/M metagenome (GOLD analysis project Ga0181520, IMG submission 132451) | Peatland microbial communities from MTU Mesocosm Facility, Houghton, MI, USA - PEATcosm2014_Bin02_30_metaG | ecosystem: Environmental > Terrestrial > Soil > Wetlands > Peat | place...
CTGTGAGGGCAAACTTGTCGCTGAAATCTGGGCGATCCTGGCACGATTCCTGCTCCAATCATGCTTCAAAGGCTTCTTGATCGCCTTGCCTTCTGCTTGAAATCGGCTTTTTCAGGATCGACTGATTAACGAACTCTTGAGCGGATTTAGCTTTGTAACAGGGCACGACTTCAGTCGTGCCGCAAAATCGCCAAATAAAATGCGGGCTTCAGCCCCTGCGGGATCTCTCCTACAAAGTTATATGAAAAGCTGATAGCTGATAGCTAAGCGCCCGGAGCGGTCTCCGCCTCTTCCTCATCGATCTCCATGGTGAACTGATGGCGCAGATCGGCACCGCGAACCCAGAAGATTACATCGGTGGCGATATTGGTGGCATGGTCGGCAATTCGCTCCAGGTTCTTGGCCACCAATAGCGCGCGCATCGCCTGCTGCGTAAAGCGCGGCTGCTCCTCGATGAACTTAAGCAGATCGTCGTGGGCGCGATAGTTCATGCGGTCGATCTCGTCGTCCATCTCGCGCACTTGCTCGGCCAGTTGCACATCGCCGTCCAGCATGGATTGCACTGCGGAGCGGATCATGTGCCCGGCAAACTCGCCCATTGCCGCAAAATCCACCGGCAGATCCACCGGCTCCAGCTTCATCATCTCTTTGGTGCGGCGGCTGATGCCCATCGCCTGATCGCCAATCCGCTCCAGGTCGCTGCAAATCTTGATGGCCGCCAAGGTAAAGCGCAGATCGCCGGCCAACGGCTGCTCCTTGGCCATCAGATCGTAGGCCATCTCGTCCAGATCGCGCTGCGCGCTGTTGATGGCCCGCTCGTTCTGTTTTACGTACTTGCACAGCTTCTTGTCGCGTTGCAGATAGGCATCGACCGCGGAATCAACCGACAGCTTGGAAAGCGCCGCCATGGCCAGCAGCTTGTCTTTGAGTTCGGCCAGTTGGATCTGAAAATGAATACGAGGCAAAACAGTTCTCCCTCTATCGATTGTGCATCACCGAATGTTAATAGAAGAAGAATTTGCGCGCCGCGCCACCGATCCTGTCTCATGATCCGCAACAAAATGGGCGCAACTGCGGGAACGCATCTTCAATTCATCTCAATCACTGCTATAAATAGGTGAACAAGCCCGACAACAGGGACGACCTAATCGAAGATCAAATCCGACTCCGCATAGAGGCGCGTCGCTCCCCCCGTCATCCCTGCCGATAGATCTGGCGAATGGAGCCAAAGACCGGCCGCTCGCTGCGCACCGGGCGCTTCAGCGAGGCGCGCACCTCGGCGACGCTCAAATCCAGCTCGGCCATCGTCCGGCTGAGCGTGTTGCGGTGCATCCCCATCTCTTCGGCGGCCTTGCATTGGTTGCCCCGGTGGGCCAGAAGAACCTCGCGCAGATACTGCTTCTTGAACTCCCGCACGGCGTCCTCGTAGCGGATGCCGCTGGAATGCATTTGGGTCACTAAACTATCCAGCTCTCGTCTCACGTTCACCTCGTACACAAATATCTTTATTGCCTTGTTTCGTTGTTCAAACCAAGATTACGCCCCGCCGGTGTTGGGATGCATCCACTGCGGAGTCTCATCTTCCAGAATACTCAACCCGTGGCGAATGCGCTCCGCCAGATCATCAGGACTCATGCGCGCCGTCACATGACAGGCTCCGAAAAACAGGTGCGGCAGGCGCGCCTCTGAAACCCACCGCGCGCGCGGATAAAACGCCACCGCCACCAGAATCGCCACCATCACAAAGAGCGCGCCCTGTACAAAGCCGAAGAGCCCGCCGGCCAGCTTGTCCAGGCATCCCAGCCCCGCCGCATGCACGCCCTTGGAGAGAACCTTGCCCGACAGACTGAAGACGCCCATGACACAAAACGCAATCAACAAAAACGCAATGGTATCGGCAGCCGCCTCAAAACGCACCGAAAACATGATCAGCTTGCCCAGCCTGCCATAGTTCCATGCGGCCAGCGCCAGCCCCGCCACCAACCCGGTCAATGAACAAAAGGAGCGAAGAAAGCCATGCCTGAAGCCATCCAGGATGGTCAGTACCATGGCCAACAGAATCACCCAGTCCACCCACACCATACCGTGCCTCATCCACGCCTTACAAATTCAACTCCCGCCCCGTCAAGCGCTGATAGGCCTCCAGATACTTGGCCTGGGTACGCTCGACCACCTCGTCCGGAAGCCCCGGAGCGGGCGCTTGCTTATTCCAGTGGATTGTTTCAAGATAATCCCGCACGAACTGTTTGTCGAATGAGGGCTGCGCGCCGCCCGGTTTCCAGGCCGCCGCCTCCCAAAAACGCGAGGAATCCGGGGTAAGAACCTCATCGGCCAAAATGATTCCCTCGGCCGTCCGGCCAAACTCGAACTTGGTGTCGGCCAGGATAAGCCCGCGCGCTTCAGCGTGTTCCGCGGCCCGATGATAGACGGCCAGGGTCAGCCGTTTCAGCTCCGCTGCGTCCGCCTCGCCGATAGCCGCCACCGTGGCTGCATAAGAAATGTTCTCGTCATGCGTGCCCGCCTCGCCCTTGGTGGACGGCGTATAGAGCGCCTCGGGCAGCCGCGAACCGTCCAGCAAACCCTCCGGCAGCGGAATCCCGCAGACCGACCGGCTCGCTTTATATTCCTTCCAGCCCGAACCGGTCAGATACCCGCGCACCACGCACTCCACGGGGAACATTGCGGCCCGCTTCACCAGCATCGAGCGGCCTTCCAGTTGTTCGGCGTAGGGCTGCAACGAGGCCGGGTACTCACTGACCTCGGCGGTAATCAGGTGATTGGGAACCAGTTCCTTGAGCAGGTCAAACCAGAAGAGAGAGATCTGTGTCAGTACCTTGCCCTTGCCCGGAATTCCGGTGGCCAGCACATGGTCAAAGGCGGAGATGCGGTCGGTAGCTACCAGCAGAAGCGCGTCGCCCACCTCATACAGATCGCGCACCTTGCCGCGCCCCAGCAGGGGTGTAGCACCTAGATTCGTAGTCAAAAGAACTGCCATGCGGAGTTAACCCTCGGAGGGAGCTGAACTTCGATTCTCAAAGCCCCGGCGCTCTTTGTCAACCCTTCTCTTGCCGCCACCTAGAGAATACGCCGCTTGTCTCATAGTGTGAAACTTTTTATGCTGGCGTATAAAGAAAACAGGATGTATTCGCCCAAAATGATGAGTATTTGAGAAATATCTAGTGCGGGGCCAGAAATTTCACAGCACTGTGATGACCATCACGGAATGGCCCTATTCAGATGAGAGACACTCCATTTGTCAACATGGCTTGGGAAGTGAGTAAAAATGCTTCCTTTGAGCCGGGAGACACGAAGTAGCCGTGGAAAGGGGAAGCCGCTGCTAGCTTCGTTTGTGCAGGGATCGCCAGTAGCCGTGTACTACCGACCTCCAGTGCCGGCTACTGGTTCCCAACTATTCTCTTGTGAACCACAAGCGCCTCCGAAGAGACGACCTCCTTCGGGGGTGTATTTTTGTCCGTTTCCGATACTTTTGTCCTCCTGAGCGACCGTAGCAAAGCAAAGGCAGTCGAAGAGCCAGGGTTTGCTTCTCCGGTATGCTGGAGCCGCCATCACCACTCCGCGCGCTTCTTTATTCCGCCGGTCAGCGCCGAGATCGAGTTTGTTCCAGATGCCGGCGGCGCCATCGCATCCTTGGTCCTGCATCAGGGCGGTCAAGATATTCCCGCCAAGCGCCACTAATCCCGTGAACACATTCCGGATCAACAGCGTCACCGGCAAAAGGTGTGCCGTTGCTCCGGAGTGAGCGAATGGCAACGCTCTAGCAAAACCAAGGATTATGGTTCCTGAAAGCCAAGTTCTTCATCCGGCCCGCTCAACCTGATAGTAGAACGGAGGTCCTTGCTCTTGGGCCAGTGTTTTTATCGTGCGCAGGAAGGCACTGGCGGCGTAAGAGAGCGTCGCTTGGCGTCGATGGACCAGACGCAGGATGCGCTTGGCTTCCAGGTCTTCAACTGGAATGCGGACGAGCGCGCCCGACTCCAACTCTTGCGCCACAGTCAAATGCGGCACCAGCGCGACGCCGTTGCCCATCGCCACAAAGCGCTTGATGGCTTCAATGGTGGGCAGTTCGATGGCCATCTTGAGCGGCGTGCGATGGCGCTGAAAGGCCTCGATCACGCGCTTGCGCAAGGGCGATGCAACATTGTGCGCGATGAATGTCTCCTCGCCGAGCTGGCTGATGGTGACGCGCTTGGCGCCGGCCAGCGGATGCGCCGGACCGACGATGCAGGCCAACGTGTCGGCATACACGGCGATGGAGCGGAAGTGCACCGGGTCGGGCCGGAAGCTGAGCATTCCCAGCTCGAAGGTGCGCAGATTCAGCTCGTCGGGAATGTGCGAGGCCAGACTGCGATGGACGGCCACATCAATGTGCGGAAACGCGCGCCGATAGCGGTCGATGGCCGGCAGCAGATAGATGCAGGTGTACTCGTTGGCGGCCAGTTGCAGGCGTCCGCTCTCCAGGCTCTTCAGTTCGCCTAAAGCGCTTGCCGCCTCGCGCCGCAGGGCAAGCAAGCGCAGCGCATAGTCGCGCAGCAGCACCCCGGCCGCGGTCAGCGAACCGTCGCGGGCTGCTCGGTCAAAGAGCGTTTCGCCTATGTCTGCTTCGAGCTTGCGGATGACCTGACTGATGGCCGGCTGCGTGCGATGCAGGCGCACGGCTGCGCGGGAGAAACTGCGCTCCTCGGCGACGGCGAGAAAGGTTTCAAGCTGATGAAGTTCCATGGCAGGGGTCAGTTTTCAGTCTCTCTCAAAAAAGTTGATTCCCGATTCTCAATTTTTTTTGATTCATCAACTATGGCCTTCTGTTGAGAATGAATCCTCAGAGTGACCTTGTTTTGGCGGCACTTACCCATCGCGCTGATGCCCTCCATCAAGTCAGCGAAAATTTCTCGCTTTGTTTCTGTTTGATTACACATTGCATCTCCTTGTGCTCGCGCATGGCTCCTTCAGCTTCGACCGCCTTGCGTTAGTCCTGTATCCACAGTTCACTATCCATGCTGGAGATAAATTTATTTACTTGGGAGACGAATGGCCAACTAGAGTTTTTAGCAAAGGCCAGATCAGTTGTGTAATGGCGATAATTCCACTGACGAAAAGAATAATATCTTTCCAACGATCACGCCTTCCTTTTTTCTCATTTTCAATTTGTTGTTTCAAATTTTCTCTAGCGATATCTTTCAAAAAAACGTCTCCGGTTGTTTGATGTTGTCCCCAGGATTCACTCTCTGAAGGAATCGGAATGTCTCGATTGCGTGCAGTTTTAATCAATTTTCGAGTTAGCACAACTCGAAGATCGTCATCCAATGTTTCAAGCTCGAATTGCATATTGCTTTCAATGCTTTGCCTCTCCAGAGGATTCTTTGCGGAGCGAATTTCCTTTTGAAAATCCTCTTCCGCAGTATTTCGCAGCCGTCTAAGCCTCCAAATCCTATCAAAGATCATCGCTAACTCCTCTCGATGCTGAAAAGCAATCAGTTTGATTATTTCTGATTATGTTTTTCTAGCCATTCACGAGTGATCCGCTGACCTTTTGCGATTTCTTTGGGATCCATTAGTATTTCTATCTGCTCACGCATGGATTTCGCTTGATCGAAATGCGGTGCTGCCAAGTTAAACCACATATATGCCTCAGACAAATCTTGTTTAACCACTTTTCCATTCGCATACATCGCCCCTAGGTTAAACATAGCTTCTGAATTACCTTGATCTGCAGCTTTACTAAGCCATTTAATCGCCTCTTTTGTGTCTACTGGGACGCCCATCCCCTTTATATACATTAATCCAAGTATGGATTGTGCCAAGTCCGACCCATTTTCCGCTGCCTTCCGATACCAGGAACTAGCTTCTATGTAGTCTTTTGGAACGCCATCTCCATGCTGGTATTCTTTCCCAAGTTCAATCTGGGCCAATTCATTGCCCTGTTCTGCAGCTTTATGAAACCATTCAGCAGCAATAGAGTTGTTTTGCGAAACACCTAGACCGTCGCGGTAAAGCACTCCGAGCTTGAATTGTGAATCAGCGTCTCCTTGTTCTGCAGCCTTCCGAAACCAGAATGCAGCTTGAGCGTAATCACGCAAGACACCTTGGCCATTATAGTAAAGAAGTCCAAGAAAAGATTGAGAATCTTCTTCGCCTTGTTCCGCCGATTTGCGGAACCAGATCGCAGCTTGGGTGTAATCCTGTGCAAGATCTTTTCCTTCCCAATAAGTGAATCCAAGAATCCCGTATGAATGCTTGTCAATAACGAGCATAGGGGGCATTTTGCTCAAATCGATAGAATTGGGATGTTCTGCAGACTTGTGGAACCAATTTGCCGCCTGAATATGATCTTCAGGGACAAGGATGCCAGAGTAGTATGCCCAACCTAAAGCGAATTGTGCTGTAGTGTCTCCATTCTCACCAGCTTTGCGATACCACCTAGCAGCTTCAGTCAAATCCAACGGTGTTTCATCGCCAGCACTGTATGCATATCCGACGAGCAACTGCGCATTCGCATCGCCAGCATTTGCCTTGGCCAACAAAGTAGTGTCAATGCTTTTGGGTTGAGCTTGAGTCTGGGCATGAAGCGAAGGAATAAGCAGGAAAGTCGCGGCGGCTGCAATCAATGCTGATGCCAGGATAAACGTGCTGGTGAGTTGCTTCCGGAATATTTTCATAGCGCCTCTCGGAATTGAAACAAGAATAGCATGAATTCACCGTTTCTTCTCTTTTCTGATAAAAATATTTTCATTCCTCAAAAAATTCGGATTTCAGGATTACCAAAGCTGCGGGACAGGCAGGTAGTCAAAGATTGAATTGATGCTGTCTTGGGTGAGACCTTCCAAAATCGCCTGTGTGTCCACTGTCCACTTTAACATAATGAAAAGTAATCGCAACCCAAAAAATAATAAATTTGCCTTATGGGCTTCCGGCGCGGGAAAATGGGATCATTCAGAAGAGGCACTCCGTTGACAGATACGACCAAATCCGGCAATCAAGTATTCTTTTTCGACACCACGCTGCGTGACGGCGAGCAATCGCCCGGCTGCTCGATGACCACGCAGGAAAAGCTGACTATGGCGCACGCGCTGGAAGACTTAGGCGTGGACATTATCGAGGCTGGCTTTGCCATGGCTTCCGAAGGCGACTTCGCGGCCATCGCCACCATTACGCAGGCGATCCACAAGCCGCGCATTGCATCGCTGGCCCGCGCGAAAAAGGAAGACATTGAGATGGCGGCGCGGGCGCTGCAATTTGCCGACCGCGCGCGCATTCACGTTTTTCTGGCGTCGAGCGATTTGCACCTGGAGTACAAGCTGAAGATCAGCCGCGCTGAGGCGCTTGACCTGACCGGCGAATCGGTGCGGCTGGCGCGCTCTCTGGTGGATGACGTGGAGTTTTCGCCGGAAGATGCGACGCGCTCGGACCGGGATTTTCTGGTGGAGATGGTGCGCATCGCTATCGAAGCCGGCGCGACGACGATCAATATGCCGGACACGGTGGGCTATATGTCGCCGGAAGAGTATGGGCAGATGTTCCGCGAGGTGCGCGAGCGTGTGCCGGCGATTGACGCGCAGGGCATCATTCTCTCTTCGCACTGCCACGACGATCTTGGCCTGGCGGTGGCGAATTCGCTGGCCGCGGTCTCGGCGGGCGCGCGCCAGGTGGAGTGCACCATCACCGGCATCGGCGAACGCGCCGGTAACGCCGCTCTGGAAGAGATTGCCGCAGCGCTTTATGTGCGCGGCGACCGCTATGGCGTGACCAGCGGCCTGAATCTCAAGCAGCTTTATCCGACCGCGCAGGTGCTGGGTCAGCTCATCACCTTCCGCCCCGCGCCGAACAAGGCCATCGTCGGCGACAACGCATTTGCGCACGAGTCCGGCATTCATCAGCATGGAATGTTGGCCAATCCGCTCTGCTACGAGATTATGACTCCCGCTCTGGTGGGCGTGGCGCACAATCATCTGGTGCTCGGCAAGCACTCCGGCCGCGCGGCGCTGCGCAACCGCATCGAGCAGTTGGGCTACACGCTGACTCGCGAGGAACTGCAGCACACCTACTATCGCTTTGTGGCGCTGGCCGACCGCAAGAAGAACATCTACGACTTCGATCTGGTCGGCTTGTTGCCGGATTCGGTGCGCGACAAACGCCGGGAACCCGTCTCCGAACTGGATTAATTTTGTCGCCAGCCGCATGGAGTGGCAGGCAAACGGGAGAACCTTCTACAATCGTTAAGAGAGAGTGAACGCATGAAACTGAAAGTCTTAGTCACCGCAGGAGATGGCATTGGCCCGGAGGTCACGCGCGAAGCGGTGGCTGTTCTGCAAGAGGCCGCAGTCGGCCATGAAATCGTAATCACAGAAGCCCGCATCGGCGGCATTGCCATCACCACCGACGGCACGCCGTTGCCTCAGGCAACCCTGGACGCGGCACTGGCCTCGGATGCGGTTCTACTGGGCGCGGTGGGTGGCAACGAGTTCAATTCGCTGGCGCCGGACAAGCGTCCCGAAGCTGGCCTGCTGGGCCTGCGCGCTGCGCTGGGCGGATTCGCCAATCTTCGCCCCGCCTTCGCTTTGAAAGAGCTCGCCGTCAACAGCCCGCTGCGGCCTGAAGTGATCGACGGCGTGGATATTTTGTTTGTGCGCGAACTGCTGGGCGGCGCGTACTTCGGCAAGCCTCGCGAGTGGAACAAAGAGACGGGCGTCGCATTCAACACCATGATTTATACGCGCGAGGAAGTGGCTCGCGTGGCGCGCATCGCCTTTCAATTGGCGCAGAAGCGGCGCAAGAAACTGTGCAGCGTAGACAAGGCCAACGTGCTGGAGGTTTCGCAACTGTGGCGCGCAACGGTGATTGAAGTGGCCGCGGAATTTCCTGATGTGACGCTGGAGCATCAGTACGTGGATGCGATGGCCATGCACTTGATGAATCGCCCGCGCGACTTTGATGTGGTGGTTACGGAGAATTTGTTCGGCGATATTCTCAGCGATGAATCCGGTGTGATTACCGGCTCGCTCGGCATGCTGCCCTCGGCGACGATTGGCGGCAAAGTGAATCTGTATGAGCCGATTCACGGCTCGGCGCCGGACATCGCCGGCAAGGGATTGGCGAATCCGTTGGGCGCGATTCTGACCAGCGCGCTGATTTTGCGTCACTCGGCGGGACTGGAGAAAGAAGCCGCCGCAATTGAGACCGCGGTGCGCAAGGTGCTGGAGCAGGGCTTCCGCACGGCCGATCTGGTTCGCGGCAAAGATCACGGATACACCGTGCTTTCGACGACGGAAGTGGGCGCGAAGGTGCGGGAGACGGTGAAGACGCTGCTGAAGTAGATTCGTGGCTTCCCACCCATGCGCCAGAAAAAAGCGCATGGATGGGGCACCCGACATTTGTGGATGAGCGAGAAAAGCGAAGCTCCTTCGACTTTGCTGCGCTTCGTTCAGAATGACAAGCTGTTTGTGATTGCAGATGACACTGCGATTTCCAAATGCGATTTCCAAAGAGGATGAAGAATGAGCACCAACGCAAAAACATTATTTGAAAAGGTCTGGGAGAAGCACGTGGTGGTTGAGCCTGCGGGCGAGCCTACGGTGCTCTACATCGACCTTCAACTGCTGCACGAGGTCACATCGCCGCAGGCCTTTGAAGGGCTGCGCCTAACGGGCCGCAAGGTGCGCAGACCGGATCGATGTATTGCGACGGTCGATCATAATGTGCCGACGACGATTGCGGGCCGCCTCAACATCATCGATGAGATTGCGGCCAAACAAATCTCCACGCTGAATAAAAACTGCGCCGAATTTGGCATTGAGTTGTATGGCGTGGATTCGCCCGATCAAGGCGTGGTGCACATCATCGGACCGGAGTTGGGATTCACCAAGCCTGGGATGACGATTGTCTGCGGCGACTCACACACGGCCACGCACGGAGCCTTCGGCGCATTGGCTTTTGGCATCGGCACCAGCGAAGTGGAGCACGTTTTGGCCACGCAAACGCTGCCCCAATCCAAGCCCAAAACCTTTCGCATCGCAGTTGAAGGAGAGCTTCCCAAGGGCGTAACCGCGAAGGATATGATCCTCGCCATCATTGGGCAGATCGGGACGGACGGCGCGACGGGCTACGTGATTGAGTACGCCGGTTCGGCGATCCGCGCGCTCTCGATGGAAGGCCGCATGACGGTCTGCAATATGAGCATCGAGGCCGGCGCAAGGGCTGGAATGGTCGCTCCTGACAATGTAACTTTTGCTTACCTTAAGGGTTTGCGCCATTCTCCGAAGGGTGCGGCGTGGGAGGAAGCAGTCGCTGAGTGGAGCAAATTGGTCAGTGATGAGGGCGCAGAGTTTGATCGCGAACTGACGATTGATGCGTCAACGCTAGTGCCGTATGTGAGTTGGGGAACCAGCCCCGGCATGGTCGCGCCGGTCACGGCCACCGTGCCTGATCCGGCCTCCGCGCCAACCGAACAAGGGCGCAAAGGCTTGGAGCGCGCGCTCGAATACATGAATCTGAAGGCTGGAACTCCGTTGCAAGAGGTTGCCATTGACCGCGTATTCATTGGCTCCTGCACCAACGGACGCATTGAAGATATGCGCGCCGCGGCAAAGATTGCAGCGGGTTACAAGGTCAGCACGCACGTCAGCGCGATGGTGGTTCCCGGCTCACAGGCCGTGAAGGCGCAGGCCGAGAAAGAGGGCTTGGACCGCATCTTTCGCGCTGCAGGATTTGAATGGCGCGAACCCGGCTGCTCGATGTGTTTGGCGATGAACCCCGACATTCTGCAACCCGGAGAGCGCTGCGCATCGACGAGCAATCGCAACTTTGAAGGCCGCCAGGGACGCGGCGGACGCACACATCTGGTTTCGCCGGAGATGGCCGCGGCAGCCGCGATTGCAGGGCATTTTGTGGACATCAGGAACTGGGAGGTAAAGGCATAATGGAAAAGTTCACCACACTCACTTCACTGGCCGCGCCGCTGGACCGCGCGAATGTGGATACCGACCAGATTATTCCCAAGCAGTTTTTAAAGCGCATTGAGCGCACCGGCTACGGCGACTTTCTCTTTTATGATTGGCGCAACAATGCGGCGGGCGAACCGGACGCAACATTCGTGTTGAACGATGCGCGCTACAAGGGCGCGCGCATTCTGATTGCGGGCAAGAACTTCGCCTGCGGATCGAGCCGCGAACACGCTGCGTGGGCTCTCGAAAACTTCGGCTTTCGCGTAGTGATTGCGCCATCATTTGCCGACATCTTTTTCTCGAACGCAGGAAAAAACGGCATCGTTTTAGTTCGCTTGAGTGAAGATCAAGTCAACACGCTGATGACGAACGCGAAGACGATTGCGCATTATCAATTGACTGTTTCGCTGGAAGATCAGACCGTCGCGGACAGCCTCGGATTCAAGGCCAGCTTTGAGGTCGATCCCTTCCGCAAGTTCTGTTTGATTGAAGGCCTCGACGACATTGGACTCACGTTGCGGCACGCCGCTGCGCTCGATGCATTTGAAGCGAAGCACGATCAGGCTGGTTGGCTCAAGGCGAAATGATTATGGAGTTCATGGTGCCCCACCCATTCGACAAAGAGCGTCGAATGGATGGGGCACCCGGCCGGGTGGCTGAAGGCGAAATGGCTGTTGAATTGTTGGGTTCCCACTCGGTCGTGAATTGAACGATTCGCTTGAAGGTGCAGAGAAGATTGTTGGAGCCGACTTAGCGAGTTAGCGTCCGCTTCGCGGACGTAGCAAGTTGGCAAGTTAGCGGCAGTGTTGGCAATCGAGAGTTCATCCCCTCGCAGGTCGGCGAAAGCCGGAAGACGACTATTAAGGAGATCATCATGGGAAATGAGACGCAAGCACTGAATCAACCGCCCGCGCGCCTGACTGGCGCGGAGATTGTATGGGCTACGCTGGTGGGCGAGGGCGTCACCGACGTCTTCGGCTATCCGGGCGGCGCCATTCTGCCCGTTTATGACGCGCTGCGCAAGTTCCCCATACACCACACGCTGGTGCGGCACGAGCAGGGCGCGGCGCACATGGCCGACGGCTACTCGCGCGCTTCCGGCAAGGTGGGCGTGGCGATTGCAACGAGCGGTCCCGGCGCGACGAATCTCGTCACCGGCATTGCCACGGCGATGCTGGACTCGATTCCAATTGTCTGCATCACGGGCAACGTTTCGAGCAAAGTTCTAGGCAGCGATGCCTTTCAGGAAGTGGACATCACCGGCATTACGCTGCCTGTGACCAAGCACAACATTCTTGTCAGCAAGACGGAAGATATTGCCCCTGCGATTCGCTATGCTTTTCAGATTGCGAAGTCCGCGCGGCCTGGGCCGGTGCTGGTGGATATTACCAAGGACGCGCAGCAGGGCACGGCTATCTTCGACTTTGAAGCGGCCAAGCCGCGCGCGCATCGCATTCATCCCATGCGCAAGGTGGAAGCAAGCGGTCTGGCGCAAGCGGCGGAGTTGATCCGCAACTCGAAGCGGCCAGTGATTCTGGCCGGCCACGGCATCATTGAATCCGGCGCAGAGGAACAGGTGCGCACACTGGCCGAGCGCACACAAACTCCCGTGGCGCTGACGCTGCTGGGCCTGGGTGCTTTCCCGGCTTCGCATCCGCTGAATCTGGGCATGATGGGTATGCACGGCGAGGCGTGCGCCAACCAAGCCATCCAAGACGCTGACCTGCTGATCGCTTGTGGAATGCGCTTTGATGATCGCGTCACTGGATCAGTCTCGACCTACGCCACCAAGGCCAAGAAGATTCACATTGAAGTTGATCCCGCCGAGGTGAACAAGATCATTAAAGTTGACGTGGGTCTTATCGGCGACCTGCGCGAGGTGCTGGAAAGTTTGTTGCCTCAGATCGGTAGCCGCGACGGGGTTGCATGGCTCAAGACGATTGAAGAACTCAAGACCGAAACTGCGGAGCGCGACATCAAGAATCTGGCCGACTCCGGCCACCTCTATGCGGCTCACGTGATTCACGACATCTGGCGCATCACCGGCGGCAAGGCGATCGTGGTCAGTGACGTGGGCCAGCACCAGATGTGGGAGGCGCAGTACTACCACCACGAGACGTC
>Ga0181520_10009822_pt1 | contig 13072 bp, 8 predicted proteins | sample PEATcosm2014_Bin_29_FD_132451 | JGI IMG/M metagenome (GOLD analysis project Ga0181520, IMG submission 132451) | Peatland microbial communities from MTU Mesocosm Facility, Houghton, MI, USA - PEATcosm2014_Bin02_30_metaG | ecosystem: Environmental > Terrestrial > Soil > Wetlands > Peat | place...
TCCGCTAAAGCTGTCGAATTTCATGAACGCTGCAATCGCGCTCTGGGTTACCATCTCCTGTAACCCCGTCCGTTCGCTGCCGGATGAGTTTCCCTGAAAGTAGGCTGCAGCCTGCTTGAGAATCGTCGTCTTGTCGAATTGTGGCCCAAAACGGTTCAGGCGAATGATGTCCCCGACGGCGCTGCCGGCCGTGGCCGTGATCAATGCAAAAGCGCCGCAGACGACGATCGCGCGTTTCCGGTTCCAGCCGCGCGTCTTCGCCATCATGATAAGCATGATGAACGGCAGCAACGCGGTGATGCCGACACCCTCAAGAATTCCGCGCGCGGTGATCAGCGCGATCCACAGCCATACAACGATGAGTACCGCCCTGGTTGTCTTTTGCGAACTCCATCGATCCAGCATCGCCACGTATGCAAAGCATGTCCACAATGCGATCATTACGCTGATCGGCCCCAGACCGTTGAACTTGTCGGTGCCCATCTCGGCCACCGCATACAGATTTCTCTCGGCATAGCTGCCGCCGATGGTAGATGCGGGATCGAACAGCACGTTCGCCGCCAACCCGATTGCGGCGATGGCGACCGCCGTCTTATAAGAAACGCGCAACTTGCCGGTGGGTCCGTCGACAATGCCTTTAAAGAACGGGCGCTTGATCAATAGCATGAGCAGGCAAACAATCAGCACCGCGGATTCGAGGCAAACGATCCGGCAGAAGTCTGCATAGTCATTGGTCCCGTAGGCGAACAGGCGATCCGCCATCAAGGTACCGAGGAGCGCCGGAAGAACAAACCAGAGGCCGACGTAAAAAGCCAGCGAAATGGACAGGACCGGAGCCATCATCGGCCGGCGCAAAAGGCATACCACGATCGCGCAGATAACGATCTGAAGAAGGACTACCAGAATGCTCATGACTTTGAGCCCGCTCGAAGCGCGTCCGTGCGGCCGGAAAACCCTCGCGTGGCTGCGGAAAGAACTGGGAACATGGCTGAATTGCTTCGGGAGCAACAGAAATCGATAGGGAGGCGATGGGCGGCCATCGCCAAGCTCTTGATCAACCGGGCGGCGCGCGGCCCTTTCCGGAGGCGGCGGACCGAGCACGAACTTCGGGTCAGGAGGCGGCCTCCGGGTTGGGAATGGAACCGTTTACGGAGCAGGGGACCGGACGGGCAAACACCACCCAGAGGCAATACGTAACGCTGAAGCAAACCGAGGCGGCGGCGACTCCAGGAATGCCGAATGCCCATGCTCCTGCGAAGTTGAGGCCCGTCCCCAGCACCGCGGTGGCGATCTTGGGCGCGATCAGGGTCCTCGGATCCGTGGAGAGGGCATGCTTCAGAGAAGCCACCTGGCCGCAGGCAAAAAGCCCCGAACTCAACACCATTAACGGCAGAAGGTACGCCACCGAGCCGTATTCCGGCGGCAGAAGGTGGCGAAAGAGAACGCCGCCCCCCAGGGCTGCTGCGAGAGTGCACACCAGGGTGGCGAGCAGGGTCACCGTAAAAATATTGCGAATTGCAACGTAGGCCTTCTGCATCCGGACGCCATCAGCCGCGGCGCCCACATGATTGAACAGGATCGGTTGCACGAGTTGTGTCAGGAACAAAGAGGCCATAAAGATAGGATAGAAACCGATTTGATAGAGTACCTGATACAGCCCCACACTGCGCGTCGTGTTGAAGGATTCCAAGGCCCAGCGGTCAGACGCCATCTGCGACCAGGTAAAGATTCCCCAGGTGGTAAAGGGGCGCGCGTAAACCCACAATTGCCGGCGAAACCTGCGCTCCTCGATGGAATCCCGGGCCGGGCGCCAGCAGCCGGACGAAATCACGGCGCGGCTCAGAAAGAACACCTGGGAGATAAGCACGATAGCTGCCGCAATGGCAAAGCCCAGCATCGCCATCGCGGCGCCGCCCCAAAAGCGCACCATAAGCACGGCGAATGCGAAGCGGAGCCACATTCCAAGCCCTTGATGCCATGCCACAATCGTTCGCTGGCGCGCTGCATTTTGAATCCCGTCAAAGACCGAACACACGCCGGCGAGGATGGCACAGACCATGCTCCACCAAGCCAGGGCCGCCAGGTGGTGCCACGGCGAGTACGCCAGACCGAACAAAGCGAGTCCGCCGATTGCGGCGACCAATGCGCAGGCGAAGAAGACGACGTGCCCCACTGCCCACAGATATTCCGATAGCGTGTTCAGTTCGATCGAGGCGGCATAGAACCTCTGCGCGGCATTGCTCACCGGCCCAAGGGTCACCTGCTGAACCAACAAAGCAACCGTTCCCCCCAGGGCCAGTTGCCCGTATTCCTCAGGTCGCAGGAAATGGGCGAGCACGGGAACGCCTACGATGCCGCCGACGGCGGCGGCGATCTGCCCAGCCAGTATCCAGCCCGCTTCACCCAGAACGCGGGCGACAAGAAGCCTTCGCATCGGAAGGATGAGCCGCTGTAGCCAAGCCATGATCGCAGGCTTGGCTTCTGCAGGCGCCCCGATTTCGCCGAACCCACTCACGCCATGACCTCTCTTGTATGCAGATCCCACGTTGGCGGCAGGGGAAGCTCGGAGAAGGAGATAGCTTTCAGCCGGATGCAGTCCGGAAGCCGGTGTGCCATGTTCACTTGGTGGCGATCGCCCACATGGATCGGCCCCAGACCGCGGGCGCGCCGATGCACATCACGCGTAGGCATACGCCGGCTATCCAGCGTGAAATTCTGCACGCCATCCAGCGCGCCGCTGAGAGAATGCCGCGCCGGGGGTGTGCATTGGGAAAGTCGAGAATCCGGACCGAGGCGAACCCCACCATGTTCAAGAGGCAGCAAAGCGCGTTGGAAGTGACGCCCCATGCGTGGGTGATGTCGTTGCAGACATCATGCGCGCCGAATGGCCCATCCGCGCTGGGTACGCGCAGGATCAGCGTGCCTCCCGCTGGCATCGCCTGGTAACAGGCCTCGAGAAAGCGCACCGCCGCACTTTTCTCGAGGTGTTCGATGAAGTCGATGCAGGCGATCAGCGATACAGGTTCGGAAATATTGGCAAGAACGTCGAACGCCTCTCCCCATTCGGCGGGAAGATCGAGAGAACGCGCCAGCTCAACTTGGCGCGGATCGAGATCGTAGCCACGGCAATTCCGATATCCGTGCTTTTTCAGAAAATACAGAAAGTTGCCGTAACCGCATGGCAGGTCGAGGCACATCTGTTCCTTGTCAGCCGGGAGGTAATCCCGCAATCCGTACCAGTAATACTCCGCCAGAGCCTCGAACTCACTCTTGAGCCGATCAGCCGTCAGAAGCCCGCGTGCGGCGGTCTGGTAAGCGTAGTACCGGGCTTCATGGTACCGCGGAGTTGGATTGGCCAAATGATCCATCAGTCGAAGGCGGTGAACCAGAGTGTGATGAGGGAGCGATAGGTCGGCGATTTTCGGTCCGGCGGAGGGACCGCCGCGATGACCTGGAGCGCCGCAGCGTTCGTCTTATTGCTGAATCCGTCTTTCAAGGCGAGGCACGGCTTCTCAATGAAATGCCAGGAGCAAACCGCCGCGATCAGCACCAGAACGTAACTTATCGCGAACAAGCTCAGCGCCCCGCGAGTGCGATTCACGAGGAGTTGTTGAAGCGGCCATGCGAAAATATACAGCCCATAGGAATAGTCGCCAAGGCGGTGAAAGCTTTTGACGTGGACTGAGGGATGATAGCCGAACGCAATCACGCAATAACAAAGAACTGGGGGAAACAGCTTCGCGCCGAGATGAAACGGGAGTTTATGGAAGCAAAGCAGGTCCACGCTCAAGAACGCAACTGCAAGAGGCAGCGAAAGAGGCACTTTGCTCCTCAGCAGGTAACATGCTGAACCCAGCAGAAAGCAGGCAACCCACATCCAGGATGTTGGCCAGGGTAGCGGAGACATTTGCACAGTCAGGAGCAGAGCGACAATCAGCACAGCCCACGAGCGCGCCGTATAGCGCGATGCTGGAGACTTCCACCGGACGATTGCACACGCGACTAGGGTCAGCATGTACATGGTCCACTCGACCGGCAGCGTCCATATAGGCCCATCGACAATGCAGTGAATCGGGTTATTCTCGAAGACGCCGGGCAAGGTATCCTGTGTGCGGTGCAGCCAAGCGTCACGCAGAAATGTGCGGGTCAGAGGATCGCGGAAGTAGTCGCCGGCCGGGAGTGTCGATGCCAATGGGCCCAGCACAAAGGCGCAGAGCATAATTGCCACCACCAGCGCCGGGAAAATTCGCAAGGTCCGTGCCGCTATGAATTCTTCCGGAGTGCTCCGGCTCAAGGCGCTCTTAAGAATGAGATAGCCGCTTACGAAGAAAAAGCAGAAGACTGCGGTTTCTCCAAGATCGCCCCATCCTAGTGCCGCATGCATGGGTTCGTGTGCGTATTCCCCGCGCAAGACAAAGCAATGCGAAAAGATAACTGCAGAGGCGCACACGAGGCGAAGTAAACTCAAATTGTTTCCTCTGCCTTTTTCCACTTCGCCCAGGCGTACCGTTTTGAGAATCGGAAAAACTTCCAGCATGGAGTATCCCAAACCCTTTGCGAATGGCTTCAACTGGGAATTCGACTCGGCAGAATGCATCTTTTCGATGCTGCCGAATTGTCGAATTCCTTCTGCGACGGTCGAATCCCACGCAGGCTCAAATCGAGCTGGAAACCGGTGAGCAAGATGCCGCCAGGCGGGGTTATCTGCCGATCAGCGCGGATCGAAGCTCAACCAGCGATCGTGCCAGCTCTGGCCGGCGCTGGACAAAATCCTTGAGACAAATGAGTGCGCACATTCCGAGCAATGCGATTGCGGTGAACCACAGTGCGATTACCGCGCGATGCGGCGACGATTTCCGTTCCGGCGGAGCGGCCAGTTCCACGACCTGGATCACCGCAGCGTCCTTGGCTTCATCCAGCCGGGCGGCGTCGTATTGCTTCAGCAACAGGTCGAAAAGGGTTTGCTGGTACGTCAACTCGTGCTCGGCGCGCAAGAAATCCAATCCAGCTGCAGGGACTTCGCTGAGCCCCGGACCAGGAAAGCCCGAAGTGCGGCTCTTCTCTTCGAGGCTTGCGATCTGCTCTTTCAGTGCAGCGAGCTGATTCTCGGCCAGCGCAACTTCGGGATTGTGCTCCGTCGCATACGAACGCAGCACCTCGAGCTCGACCTCTTTGGCTCCAACTTGGGCCCGGAGGGTCGCCAGGCTTGTAATCATGGCTCGCGCCTGCGCATCGAGCTGGATCAGGCCCTTACTTTGCTGCACCTGCTGGAACGCAAGCTCTGCCGAGATCAGCGCCTCTTTGCTCTGCTTCAGCTGCTCTTCATAAAAGAGCCGCCGCTGCCCCGCTTCGGTCACCGCGAGCGTTTTCGTCAGCAAGCGTAGTTGATCTGTGTAGGCATTGGCCATCTCCGCCGCGCGTTCTTTGTTCTTGTCCGTAACCGAGACGGCGAGCAAACCGCTCCTCTCCGACGTGATTTGAGTGTTAGCCAATAGCGCCGCGCGCGCGGCCGTCATGTCCCTGGCGCGGTACACATCTTCAAGATCGAATTTGCCTATGATGGCGTCTGCAATTGGCTGAGACTGCAGCAGTCCAATATAGATGTCATTCGGATTGTGCAGCCCCAGGCCGCCCGCCGCGGCGGCCAGGGAACTCGTCGCGGGTCCCGCCAGTTGGCTCAGTAAGAGAGTGGTCTCCGATGGAGTTTGATGGGGGGGCATGATCCTGGTCGTAGCCGTGTAGCGAGCGGGAATCAGCAGGCTGATGGTGATGCCCGCGAATAGGGCAATGCCGGTCACTCTTGCCACCAACCATTTGCGGCGCGCCAGTTGCGTAAGAGCTTCCACCATGCTGATGCGAGGTGAAGCGCTGCTTTCTTCGGGATATGGCCGCTCGTCAGGTGCAACCGCGGCATTGCTGGCAGAGAAGTTCAATGCAGTCATGTTTGTCTTTGTCTACTGTTAATACGCGGTGCCGATGACGGCTCCCGTCATCGCCGTTTGCGAAAGCGTCTGAATGAGGTATGGAAGCTGTTGCATGAAGTTGCTTGGCGACTTCAGCTTGGTGGGGACAATGATTGCGTCCCCGGGCAGCAGGACGGTGCTTTCAAAGTCGGTATGCCAGAACTGGCTGTGGCTTTGCCTGCTGATTACGGTTCCATCCGCCCTGACCAGGAAGATGCGCCTTGCGTCCGCTTGTCTGGTGGGGCCGCCGGCATCGTTGAGATATGCGGATAGGTGTTTCCTGGGCCGATACCGGAAGGCATTTTCGTTGTAGACCGCTCCCGCGACCTGAACCGTGCCGAGCTTGGGCGGAATATAGAAACTGTCTCCATCTTCCAGCGGAAAATTCGGAACATCTGCGACCGTGCTGGCGCCGGGCTTCATGTCGAGAACGATTCGGCCAGTCGGCGTAACTGCCGCGAGTTGGGCTATGGCGGTTTGCTGCGCTGCGAGCTGCGTCTGCTGATCCGCTGCGTTTGTAGATCCCGCTGACGGGGCGGCCGCATAGCGCGAAGTGAGTTCTCTCTGCATTTGTGCGATGGAGACCCGGAGCTGCTCTTCCTCGGCCTGGCGGGTTGAGACGCGCGTCAACCGCGAGGCATAGAGGTAAGAGTGCGGAGTGAGCCCGCCTGCGCGCTCGACCACGTTTCGCAGAGTGTCGCCCGGTTCTACGCGATAGACGCCCGGCGCATTGACCTCTCCGCTCACCCGGACAAATGTCGCGTGCTTCTCCATCGGCAAGGGCAGGTCGCTCCGCGAAAAAATGGTGATCACATCGCCTGGCTTCAAGAGCTGGTTATCGGAGGATGCGGGGTTGCCGATGGCATTACCCAGATTGAATGCAAGTACGCGGGTGCTCAAGTCCTGTTCATCGAGCCGCTGGATGGAGGCATAGTCCCAGTTGATCTCCGCGCTGTTCTCGGCCAGGTCGGTCATCATATCGACATTCACATTCCCGGCTAAGTGGTTTTGCTGGTTCCAATAATTGCTGGTGATAAGAAAGTTGCGGGAAGGAATCAGGTCCGAGACACGCATTCCTTCATGCCAAGGGAAACGGCCAGGTTGAGCAACGTTCCCGCGTAGCGTCACCGCATTGTCGAACTGCGGGGAAATGGGGAAGATTCGCAACATATCCCCGTCTCTAAGCACGCGGTCGAGTCCAGGGACATCCAGTGGGAAATCATCAACCCGCCGCCTTCGATGATTCTCAATCCGCTCCAATAGAACACGATCTGCTTCCGCCATGTTGCTCAGCCCGCCCGCGTCTTTCAATGCGGAGGCAATCGTGGTTTCGCCCTTCAATTCGTAAACCCCGGACTCATTGACACTCCCCATGATCGCCACCTGCGGACCGGCGGGCGGAATATAGATCACATCTCCGGCAAGCAACTGGACATCGTGCGATTTGTCGCCCCTGCGCAGGAGGTCGTAGATGTCGAATTCGGTCAGAACCCGGTTGCCGCGCCGCAACTGAATCTGCCGCATCGAGCCTGTCGCGGAGGGTCCGCCGGAGGCAAAGAGCGCATTCACCAGCGTGCTGAGAGAGCTGACGGTGTACACACCGGGTTGTCGCGCACTTCCCAGAACGAAGATCTGAATGGAGCGAAGCTGGCCCATCGTGACATTCAGTTCGAAGCCCTTGTAGAGATTGCCGATGGCCGCGCGCAGATAGCTGTCGAGCTGCTCGTAGCGCAGCCCGGCCACACTTAATGTCCCCACCTTGGAGAGAAATATCTGGCCGTTCCGGTCCACAGTCACGCTGGCATCAAGGTCGATTTTTCCCCACACCCGTATCAGCAGTTGATCTCCAGGACCAAGCACGTAATTGGCTGGGACAGGAATCCGATCCAGAGGAGCAAAGGTCGTGGGAACTTCATCGAACAACTGCCTGCCATACACGAGGAGCGGACGCCCGGCGGCATCTTCGGCGAACATCTCGAATTCGGTTCGAGTGGTGATCGGACCAATCACCCGGGTCGATGGTGCGGGCGTCGTGCCGCGCGCGGGAACAGCTACAGTTGGACCTTGAGTTGATCCGGGCGTGAGGTTTGTCCCCGTTCGAACAGGATATGCGCTCGGTCCATTTGCGGGAGCCATGTTGGTCTCCGAAGGGCATTGATCTGCTTCGGCTGCGGAGACCGGGCCCGGGCCAGCGGGACAAGTGACCGTTTGAGCCGGAGTCGTGTTGAAGTCCGACTGCGCGGCGCAAAAAGAGCCGAACACAAGAAAGAAGATGAGGAGTTTATGGGTCATAGTGTTGGAAGTTTCTCTGATAAGAGTCTTGATTCAATGCACGAGATCGAGCCCGTGCCTGGACCAGATTTCAAAAGCCAATCTTGCGTTCCGGAAACCAAGTCAGTTGGATGGTTGTAGTGGTCACGGTGTGCTGCCCGGGAAGATAGATCGGGGCTTTCCAGTGCTCCAGTGCAAAGTTTCCGTTGATCTCGAAGTCCCTGCCAATGCGCTTGACCGCCTGAAAGTTGATGTCATTCAGGGTGGTGCCGCCGGGGATGAAATAGGTGGTGGCCATCTGATTGCGCAAGCCCGCCTGAAGCCATTCGTTGCCGCTCAGGTGATAGGTGATCCAGCCCTGGCCGCCTTTGTCCTCACGCCCGATCCAGTCTCCGAAAAGCTGGCCCTGGTTCGTGTAGCCCTGCCTCTCAATGCCCTCCCAGTACATGAAGTGGCCGTACTGGCTTGTGGAGTTTGAACTGGAGGGGTCGGTAGAGGCTGACTCGATTCGCACGTCAAGCCTGGGAGCGCCGGGCATGTGCGAGAGATAGAGGCCCGGCCTCCAGGAGGCGCGCCGGGGAGCGTCGGTGGGGGATACGTCGTCGTGAATTTCGGAGTCGCTGTAGAGAGTAAGCCACTTACGCACAAATGGAAGCCGGTAGGAGAAGTCGAATGCGCCAAAGCGCGCGCCGGGATCGTCTGGGCCGTTCTTCACCGAGACAGCGGGAGAGTAGGTGCTGAAGAAACTCTTTAGGAAGGTGTGAAGTGTGACTGGCGAGTGGCCTTCACCACCCCAGATGACGGTACGCTCGAAGCCGAACTCGAGGTTTTCCGTGGGCCGGAAACTTATCTTCTCGACGTGTACCCAAGGGTTGCCAGGGTTGATCACATTCGGTTGAACCGCGGGGTTGTTGGCGTAGAGCGGATTCGGCATCAACGTGTGACCGCGCAATGCACCCACAAGGAACTCATAGCGGAAGGGTCCGGTAAGCCTTGAGAGCAATGGAATGTACAGCGGCTCGATGCGGTTGATGTGAAAGGCATAAATGTTTTCGGCGTTATTCGAGTAGGCCATGCTGGCGCCCTGGGCTGGGCCCATCCACTCGTCTTGCTTTCCGAATGAAAATACGTGGTTCAGAAACTGCGCGGAGACGTATGCTTCAAGGAAGCGTCCCTGGGCCGCGGTGGCGATGGGTCCCTGAGGAATCGTGGTCTGGTTGAACACCGCGGTGGTGGGACCGTACGGCGGCGTGCTCGACGGGATGAAGTAGCTGGTCTCGTCGATCCCTGACAACGTCTGGGCCAAGGCCGCCGAATAACCCGCGGCCGAAGGCGCTGCCTGGAACTCGCCGCGTGCGTAGAGCGTGAACCGGCCGGCGGTCGCATAGCCGCTCAAGCCCGAATAGTTATTGAAGCCGTTCTCGTAGGGCCGGCCGTAGTCGTTGACGATGGTCGAGCCGAGATGAAAGCTGTCGCGCAGCGGCGTACCGCTGATCGCCCGTATCACCGAATAGGTTGACTCGATACGCACATCGCCCGTGTGCGCCGGACAGGGGCCTCCGCTGTCGAGATGCAATTCATGATTAAGCGCATCGTTGAGTTCCCTCGCCTCGTCCGTGACCGGTCCTTCAGCCGCGTCCTCGATCTTGTCGCCGGTGTCTTCCAGCATGTGGTTCAAACTGGCGCGCGTCCATGGGCGGAGGCCCAGAAAGACATGATCCAGAAAGCCTAGCGAATACAACCGCAGCACGGCCGGATAGATCCAACTGTCTACCGGGATGTAGGGCGAACCGGGCATGGATAGTTCGCAATCCGACGTCGTAGCGTCGGAATCGTTCGCGCCCTGATTGGCGCTCCGTTGTCCGTTAGGCGCCGCGGAAAGTGAGCTGGCGGCAAAAAGCAGAAGCCCGCCCAAGGCCATTACATAAAAGTGCACGGGTACTGCGGCAGGCTGCTCCCTCACGCTCTTTGCCCCACCGTCATGAATCGGTCTCCGACAACGGCGGCTCCAATATGGCTGAACCTGACGAGGTCTCGGTATCATCCAGGGGCCGCGTTTCAACGGTCTCATTGGTCTCGTCGGACCCATTTGCATGATGCGGCCGGTCGCCGGTCCGGAACGATTCAAGTTCCGCGGCAAGTTCCTTGACCCTCAGCTCCAGATCCTTCACATGCGCGGAATACTCGATGACGCTCGATGCCAACGCGGCGTCTTGATTCCTGCCTGTGACCAGACTGTTCATAGTGTTGCGCACAAGATCCGAGATGCTGCGTGCGCCGCTGGCTACACAGAACCGTTCCAACTCCAGGTATTCCTCTTCGGAGAGCCGAACATTAATCGTGCGAATTCGTGGTATGAGAACAGCCATCGGAGATTGAGCTGCTGTAGGGTGCTTTTGGCGGGAGTGGCTGGTGGTGGTGCGGATCTCTACCGCGACTGAGAAGGTGAATTTCTAAAGGTAAAATTGGAGTGCGCTTCGCGCCCCTCGGTCCCATGCCACTGGATCGAGATGACAAAGCACTGACTCTGCTACCTCCGCATGGCGCGAAGGCGTGCTCGGTGATTGACGTTCCGGTGAGATATTCCTCACCTGACCTCAACTCACATAGGGAAACTGCATGGAACCTTAGCACGCAATGCGGGGCGCCGCAAGAGGAAAGTACGACTTTTGTAAAACAAATGTGATTTTGGGAGCTGTATCACTTTGGGATCGATCGCGCGCCCTCTGCGTTCTCTGCAGTTCTTGGTTTCTGTGAGCCTTCTGAGACTTTAAGCCGGCTCTCGGATAGGTGTACCCAGCGTTTTAGCTTTCCCACCCCTATTCGCACAGGGCGCGAAAAGGTCGGGGTACGGAGGTGATGGGCATAGCCATTGTGAAATCGCTGTAGATTCCCTGTGTATGAGATCAACGGAGAGTTCTGGTGCCTGTTTTGGTGATGTTCAAACTGGAATTTGATGCTTCTCAGTGCGACCCAATGCAAAGACGACATCTCTTCTACATATTGTAAGTAAAAGCTTTAGGCGATACTCTGCGGCACGATGCAACGTCTTGCAGAATCGCTCCCCAGGAGGAAGCGTTACCTATGTGTCCGGTACGATGTGTCACCTATGTCTCAGGTCGGTCACTATCGCCACTTCAGATCGACTGCTTCCGCTGACTCGATTTTTGTCACTGCCTTTCGGGGAATTCGGCTTGGGCATTCACCAAGCTCGAGAGATATCAACATCGACTGCAGTGCTTCAGCGGCACTCTAAATTCACCTTACGAAGAACAACCGGGACCAGAATGTACTCCTATATGGGCTCCCGCAAGCCTCGAATCGCAGGAATCGCGTGAATTGGCATATCGGCGTCACAAAAAGCGCTTCAGGGCTGGTCTGCAGACGCACTGCACCCTGACTGCCTTCAGTGGGGTTAGAGGTGAGCCGCGTTGGAACCTCAGGTTGCGAGAATCTCCTCGATGCGCAGGCCGCGGCGGCGGTTACCAGAAGTACGTGGCTTCAATTTTGGGCGAGCCGGGTTCGCCGTCGATGATCTGCGTGCTGAGAACCACTTCGAGATTCTTTTTGTCGCCGGCGGCATGAGCGAGGCGCATCAATTGCGCCAGATCGGCGTTGTCGGTGAGGAATTCACCCGCCACGCGCGTGCCCCCGCGGCCGATTCCCGCAACCACGATCGCCACTTTGCCCGTATTGACGTCGGTAAATCGCGCCAGGATGGCATAGTCGCGGTAGTTGTTGGTGGCCATCTGCACCCCGCGGTCGATGGCCCAGTCCGAGCGGCCCGGCGAGGTACTATCCATAATCCAAAGGTGCGTCATGTCGGCATCGTTGGCGAAGTGATAGCGGAGAGGGTTGGTCAGGCGCAGGGTCCAGGCGTTATCAAAGGCTCCCACAAAGACTGTGGGGCCGCGGCGGAGATCGTCAAGCGTCGTGGCTCCCTCGCCCTTGAGCGAGTACGGCTTGCCGCTGGATTGCAAGATCGCGGCGACTTTCACGGTGGCGCTTAGATCGTCAATGACGACTGCAGTGAGGTTATCCTTCAGAACGATCTGGTGCGCCGGCTGGGCAGCGTCGCGAAGAGCGATCACCGAGTACTCGGTTTGATCGGCAATACAGAGCAAGAGTGGATCGCTCGAAGAGACAATCGGCTGCCAGAACTGATCGAAGCCGGACTCGTGGGTACGGTTCCAGAAGAAGATCGCGCCGCATACGATGACGGCTGCCGCAATCAGGATCCATGCCAGTGTCAGCGGCCAGCGGCGTGGTACGCGCGCTTCCGGCGGAGAGGTGTTTTCTCCAGCTGCAGCCGGGGCCGTCTCCGCTTCCGGCAGACCGAAACTGTTACCCCCTTTAGGCCCGTGGAATTCGGGAATATAGGATCCCGGCGGGAGGGTGATGCGTAGCTCCTCTTCGTGCACCGCCTCCTGGTAATACTGCGCCATGCGCTTGCGCAGTTCGGCAGCAGTCACGCGCACAATCGGGTCCGAGGCGGTGTCGTAGCCAGGGTCGCGGCGGAAGATTTCAATCCCGAGGGTCCGTTCCTTGAGGTTTTCCGCATCGCCAGCCAGGGTGTGCTCGACAACAAAGCGCAGAAAATTAGGCAGCCGCTTGCTGTGGCTGAAGTAGGGGCTTGCCACCATGCGATCCAACTGCTCGCCTATTGCGGTTTTCGCGGCTTTGCTCAAGTCGTTGTAGATGTGACCTGTCGAAGCATCCATCAGAGCCTCTCCGGCTGGAGTAAGCGATTATAACCCCAAGTACGCACGGGTCTATTCCGCCCTTGTTTAAATTTGCAAGTATCCGAAGTATTGCGGCTTACCAAATGGATCGGATAA
>Ga0181520_10009827_pt1 | contig 13069 bp, 9 predicted proteins | sample PEATcosm2014_Bin_29_FD_132451 | JGI IMG/M metagenome (GOLD analysis project Ga0181520, IMG submission 132451) | Peatland microbial communities from MTU Mesocosm Facility, Houghton, MI, USA - PEATcosm2014_Bin02_30_metaG | ecosystem: Environmental > Terrestrial > Soil > Wetlands > Peat | place...
GCTATTTTCGTTCACTCCCTCCGGGAGTGGGGGACAACCGACCTAACACCTTCTGGTGAAAGTCGAAAACGCCGGAAACCATCCCTCAGGGGCTAAAGCCCAGATTTCTCAGTTATTCTTGCGGCACGACTAAAGTCGTGCCCTTTCAAAACACCAATTAGTTCGTGGTACCCCATTAATTCGTGGTATCCCATTAGTTCGTGGTATCCCATTAGTTCGTGGTATCCCATTAGTTCGTGGTACCCCAGGTCCGAAAATCCGGACCTGGGGCACCCGGCTTTTGAAAAAGGTCAAGCTAAAAGCTGACGGCTGACAGCTAATAGCTGTTCTTACGCCGGATAATCCAGCGCCTCCGGGATCATGACTTTGCTGACGGTTTCGGCGGCGCGATCTTTGGCCAGGCGGGAGCCGCTGAGGCAGTGAACCAGCTTGCCTTGCAGGCGCAGGAAGTCGTTGTTGCTGCCGCAGCCGGCGCAGGGTCCAGCCTTGCGCGGATGGGTGCCGTCTTCGGAGAGAACATCCAGAGCCATCGCCGAGATGCCGGGAATGATCTCTTCCAGTTCTTCCAACTCGCTGGTCAGGAAGCAGTTGGTGTGACCCTCGTCGTTCCACGAGGGATGGCGGTTGTAGCCGAAGACCAGCTCGGCGCAGATGCGGCTGACTTCACCGGCGGCTGCCGCTGCTTGTGTGTGGCAGAGGTCGCTGAAGAATTGCAGCGTGCCGTCCAGGCCCTCGGCGGCAACCGGATCGCTGGGGCCGTTCTTTTCCAGTTCGAGCACGTCGAGAATCTGATAGCGCGAGGCCAGCAGCCAACAAAGCGCATCGGCCAGCGAGAAGGTTACGCCCTGGCGCTGGCCGTGGTAGAGCTTGCCGCCGCTGGGGTCTTTGGTGACCTGCAAATGTTCGAGGGTCCAAAGCCACAACTTCATCGCCGAGGCGAGGGTGCAGGCGCCTGTTCCGGGCCTTTCGCTGGCGATGCGGCGCATCTCGGCGATCCACGAGCGGAAGAGCGCCAGGAAGACTTCGCTGGTCATGGTCACCGTCAACTGACGGCGCTGCACGGCCTCCGGGCCTTCGTAGGTTGCTTCGAGCTGGGCGTCCATCCACTTGTTGCCGAGGTAGCCGGGGCAATCCTCTGTGATGCCGTAGCCGCCCATCAGGCTGACGGCCTCGCGCAGCATATTGGTGCCGTGGCCGGTATTCCATAGCTTGGTGGCCGGGCAGATGACGCTGGTTTCGGCGTCCGCCAACACGAACTGGACCAGCGGATCGGCCTCCAGTTCGTCGCGGCGAGGATCATTCTCTTTCAGCGAGAGCAGTTCAATGGCCCGGTCGGCGCTCTCCTTGAGCGCCTTCATCTCGGCGCGACCGCCCGTGACGCCGCGCTCGGCGAGGATCGACGACTTTTCTTTTTCGAGCGGTTCGTACAAATCGAAGAGGCGAGCGGTGGCAAAGCCGAGCGAGGCGGCGGCTTCGCCGGTGGCCCAAACATCGACTAGCCGATGGAGCGCATCCTCGCGCTGCTGAATCCCCTGCTCGTAGCGAACGGAGCCGGGCTTGGCGCCCTCGGCTCCGCGGAAGCGCTGGCGCTGATAGCGGATGACCGGCTCGACGGCAGAGAGCAGCTTGGCCGCCGACATCAGTCCCACGCCGACGCGGGTGCGCTTGAAGACCGCGTCCAGAACCTCGGCATGACTAAAGTTGGGGACGATGACGCCGTCCTTGACTACATAGCCGCCGACGATGCGGCTGGCGGGAACCTTGAGGTTGAAGATCGGGTCGCCGGTCGAAGAGAGTTGATGGACCAGCTTCTTGGTCGGCGTGCCATGGTCGAAGATGCCCTCGTCGGTCTCTTCCAGAATGATGAAGCAGGTGCCCTTGATGCGCTCGTCATCCGAGCCCACGGCTGCCGTGACAAAGTTGGCAAAGGCAATGTTGGTGATAAAGCGGCCGCGCTTGTCCACCTGGAGCCAGGGCTCTTCGCCGTCTTTCCACTCGGCGATGCGCATTTTGCCGCTCAACATGCCGGTATCCACGCCGACATAAGGGATGGGCTCGGTGAGCACAAAGGCGCCGCGCCAGGTCTTGCGGTCTTCGCCGGGCTGCGCGGGAGCGGAGAGGCTCTTGTAGTGGCGGACCTGCTCCGGCGTGCCGCGTTCATGGATGGGCGAGAGCGCCAGAGAGCCAGCCAGCGAGGCCGTAGCCGCGCCGCCGTCCACCCAGGCCAGCTCAAAGGCGGCCAGCGACAGCGCCATATTCTTGGGGCCGGAGATGAAGCCGCCCTCTTCCGGATCCATAAAGGCCGCGGTGATGCCGGCGCGGTCAAAGGCCTCCATCATGCTGGCTTTGCCGGGGGTCCATTCGTGGGTGTTGCGCTCGCCGGCGGCCACAAGCTGGGCAACCACGCCACGGGCTACGCCGCGCGTCGATTGGACCAGCATCTGCAAGTCAAAACGGTCGGCAAAGCGCCATTGAATCTGGCGGACCGCGTCGCCGGGAAGTGTAAGCATGGTTTTCGTTTCGGGTAGCGTATCCGTTGCCATTTATGTTGACCTCTATCTGCGGGCTAATTTTCAAGGACCGCAGGCTCCTTAGTATGTGATCTGAATCACTTCCTAGAAGGTTTTCACTCTGCTCATGGGCCTTGTTTCAATTTATTTTAGCTTATTTCCGTTCGGTCTCTGCACGAATCGATGGAGCGGCCAAGGTATTCGCTCGTGCAATCCGATTGCCGAAGAATGAGTGGGACTCGGTAATCAAATCGTGGATCGCGCCGATAAGAGAATTAGTGCGTGTTAATGTTTGCCAAATGGCAAAGACAAAATTCCATGACGATCCATCGCGACAATGCGCACCAAGGTTCAAAGATTGCGCACAAACCATTGAGGGTTCCGCAACCCACTGTGCATGGACTGGCGCAACTTGCAGATAAAAAAAGGGTCACGATCTATGCCGGCGACGTGACCACCAGTGTTGAGCCGGTGGTTCTGCAAACGCTCCTGGGTTCGTGCGTGGCGGTTTGCCTTTGGGATCCAGTGTTGCGCGCAGGCGGCATGAACCACATCCTGTTGCCGGGAGGACGGCTGGACCCGGACAACTCGCGTTATGGGATTAATGCGATGGAACTGCTGATCAATGGCCTGATGAAGCTGGGTTGCGACCGCTACCGGTTGGTCGCCAAGGCCTTTGGCGGCGCCAATGTGCTGGCCGGCTTAAAGCGCCGCTCGACCGGCGACATGAATGTGGCCTTTGTGCGCAAGTTTCTCGCGGACGAAAGGATTCCACTTGTCGCGCAAAGGCTGGGCGGCGTTCACGGCGTGCATGTGCGTTTCTCAACCGACACGGGCGAGGTGCTGGTGCGTGCCGTTGACGGTTCGAAGCTTCCCAGGATCATCCATGACGAAGCGGCCTACCAGCGCAGCCATCGCAAGGAGCTTCACAAGAGCAGCGAAATCACACTGTTTTGAGGAAATTCGGGTAGAGCGGGAATCGATTCTGAGAGCTTGGATCGCCGGCTATTGCATCGAGTCCATGTGCATGCGCATTGAACTGGCTGTATTTTTGGCAAAGGCGAGAGAAGTTTCAATCGAGGGAAACCGGGAGGAAGATGAAGCTCCCAAGGAGCTGACTCGGCGGCTGTGATAGGCGTCACTTGCAAATGCGCAATGTAAGCGATATCAAAGGTACTTGACTGGAAAACTTTCAAGCGAAAAGTGGGTCGCGATCCGGACCGTATTTGTCCAGTTAGGGAGCAGAGCGTATGATGCAAGCAATTCGAGCGGCAGCCATTTTCGTGCTGGCCGTGTTGATGGCGGGAGCTGCCTTTGCGCAGTCGCCCGGAGCAGACACTTACAAAGCCAAGTGCGCGATGTGCCACGGCGCGGACGGACAGGCCGCAACAACGATGGGCAAGAATATGAAGATTCTCTCATTCAAAGCCCCAGAGATGCTCAAGGCCTCGGAGGCGCAGTTTTTCGCCTCGACCAAAAACGGCAAGAACAAGATGCCAGCTTATGCGGGCAAACTGACCGACGCGCAAATCAAGGATGTCATCGCCTTTATTCGCTCGTTGCAAAAGTAACGGCGCTAGAGAAGGTCCGGCGCAGTTTGTGATTGTGGAGTTACAGGCAAGTCCTGCTCGCCTGCGTCTTTAGGGATTTGGGTCGAACGGAGTCTTCATGAAGACTGCATTCTCAGTCGCGCTCCTTGTTGGGTCGCTGCTGTATTTCACTGCGCCACGCTTTGCCGTGGCTGAGACCGATTGCCTTGCCTGCCACGGCGACGCGAGCTTGCAGGACGCCTCGGGCAAGAGCATCGCCGTCGATGGGCACAGCTTCAGCGAAAGTATCCACGGCAGCCTGAAGTGCGGCGACTGCCACGCGACGATCACGGACTACCCGCATCCTGACAAGATCGCGCCGGTTCAATGCGAGAACTGCCATGCCGATCAGGCGGCGGGACTTGTGGGCAGCGTTCATGCCAACCGCGCCGAGCATCCCTGCACCAGTTGCCACGGAGACGCGCACAAGATCTTTCCCAAGGACGATGCGCGCTCGGCCGTATATCCGCTGAATGTGCCGCGCACTTGCGGCAATTGCCACGGGAACGGCGAGATGGCCAAACAGCATGGTCTGCCCAACGTTTATCCGATGTATCTGGATTCGATTCATGGGTTTGCGCTGAGCAAAGAGGGGCTGCTGGTGGCTGCCAACTGCAATAGTTGCCACGGCTCGCATCACATTCTCAGCCACAAGGACCCGCTCAGCCCCACCTACAAGGCGAATATTCCCAAGACCTGCGGCACCTGCCATGCCGGGATCAACGCCAACTATATGAGCGGGGTGCATGGCAAAGCTGTGGCGGCGGGCAACGTGAAGGCTCCGGTCTGCACGGACTGTCACACCGCGCACGCCATTTTGCAGCCGACCGCCGACGCCTTCCGCATGCAATCGACGCCGATCTGCGGCTCCTGCCACAAAGAGAAGCTCTCGACTTACCGGGACACATTCCACTCGCAACTCGGTTCTCTGGGCGGCTACGTGGAGACGGCGCGCTGTTGGGATTGCCACGGAGCCCATGACGTTCTGCCCGCCTCCGATCCCAACTCGCCCGTCAACAAGGCCAATCTGGTGGCCACCTGCGGCAAGTGCCACACCGGAGCCAACATGAGTTTTGTGCAGTATCAGCCGCACGCCAACGCGCGCAACCGCAAGTTGAATCCGGCGCTCTACTTTGTCCGCCTGTTCATGAACCTGCTGCTGGCCGGAACCCTGGGCTTCTTCGTGATCCATACCATCCTGTGGCTGATCCGCGCACGCATTGAACAAATTCGGAAGCACGCCGCCGAAGGAGCAAAAAATGACTGATCTTGAACAAGCCGCGCAGGAAGCCAAAATGAAAGACCACCCTGAAAGCCGTCATTTCATGCGCTTTACGCGGGGACAGCGCTACCTGCACGCCGCTCTTTTTACCAGCTTCCTGGGCCTTGCGGCCACCGGCCTGCCGCTGCGCTTCAGCGAGAGCATCTGGGCGCGCGGATTGGCCAAGGCTGTGGGCGGCTTTGGCGCCATTCTCTTTTTTCACAAGTTCTGCGCACTGGTTCTGACCGTGGCCTTTCTGATCCACGTGCGAGACCTGATCACTCGCGCGGTGGTGCATCGCGAGAAAGGTATCTTCTGGGGGCCAAATTCGATGGTGGCCAACTGGAAGGATGTAAAGGATCTCTTCGGCCATATGCGCTGGTTCCTGGGACTGGGGCCGCGGCCGAAGTTTGACCGTTACGCATATTGGGAAAAGTTCGACTATTGGGCGGTCTTCTGGGGCATGATCGTGATTGGCTTCTCCGGCTATGCGATGTGGTTTGCGCCATTCTTTGCGCATTTTCTGCCCGGCTGGGCCCTCAACGCTGTGCTGGTGATTCACAGCGAGGAAGGATTGCTGGCGATCCTGTTCATCTTTTCCATCCACTTCGTGAACACTCACCTTCGTCCCGACAGTTTTCCTATGGACATGGTGGTCTTCACCGGCGTCGAAAGCGAGGAAGAGTTCAAGCACAAGCGTCCACTGGAGTATGAGCGGCTTAAGGCTCAGGGCAAGCTCGATGCGCGCCTGGCCGAAGCGCCGGGGATCTGGCAGATCAACTTCTCCAAAGTGGTGGGCTTCACAGCTATCTTGATTGGCCTGGTGCTTTTGGTTCTCACATTGACCGCTTATTTCAGGGAGTAGCGAGGCCGATCAATTTTTTTCTGAGCAAATGAATTGAAATGAGATAGCAAAGCCAAGCCGGTGTTTGGCTTGACATTGGCATTCCAGGCACGTAACATGCGGGCGTCTGTCAAATTTCACAAAAAGGTTCGAAGGACGCGAGAGATATGGCGAAGATGAGGCTGTTTTGTTTATTTGGATTGGCTTTTTATGCATTGATCACTGGAGTTGTCCTGATTGCACAAACCGATGATCTGACGGCGATGCAACAGAAGCTCAACACACAATTCAAAGTGACAAAGTTGACCGGCGACGGGATGGACATCCTCGAGGGGGGCGCGGGCGATGTGGTGGAGTTGCACAAGGACGGATTGAAGATGTCCGCCCTGGCGACTCCGGTGATGGAATCCAGCGTCTACAAGGACGGAAAGATAGGCGGAGGAGCGGCCAAGAGAGTGTGGGGCAACCTGGGAGTGGCCATGCTGGAGGGGATGGCGGCTGCAGGGGATAACACAGGTACGGTTGTCATACCCAATGCGATTCCGGGCCATAACGCCGTGGCGGGTGAAAAGGTTTGGGTGGTAGCCGTCACCGCGCAAAAAGACGGGATTAACTTCAAGTTATATACGGATGCAGACCCCCAGGGCATCCGCTATCATGCGAACCTGAAAGTTCTTTATCCCAATAAAAAAGTGATTCCATCCGTGGACGATGCATTGAAGCTGGTTTCTGAGGTGCTGACGGTGGTGCCGCAGGGCGACCAGGGCGAGCAGCCGGCGCCTGAAGGGCCGTATGCGGCTTTCGCGGGCGAGTATCTCATGCCCATGTCAAGGCAGCGTTACTCACTGTTGCCGGATGGTTCATGCACCATCACCACTCCCGGTGTTCCGCAACCGGCTCTATGCCAGTTCACCGTCGAAGGGGATTGGCTGGCAATGACGATAAAGATCGGAGCAAACTACGTCCCTCTCATGAAGATAAAAATACAAGATGGCAGACTCTTTATGAATGGGATGAGCAGTCTTGAGCTGGTTCGGCAAGGCGGCTCGCCAGCGCCCGAACCGGAAGCCGTCGCACCACCCGCCACTCCCGCGCCGGCGCCCATGCAAGAGATAGCGCCCCCACCGCCGCCAGCCGATGCTCCGCCAGCAACCATCGAACTCGGCCAGAGCAAGGATCAAGTCACCGCGGGATTTGGGCAGCCTTTGCGCGTGGCCAAACTGGGCGCCAAGACGATCTTTTACTACAAGGATATGAAGGTGACCTTCACCGATGGAAAAGTCAGCAATGTTGAGTAGGGGATAAAAAGCCGATGCGGAGATTTGCTCTTACAGCGCTGCATCCCGATCCATCTCGCTCGTCAAGCGAAATGAGTAGGAATCCGCAGCGCTGTTTTCGTTCCGCGTCTGTTCTTGTTTTATCTTTTCTCCTCCAGTTTCTATCCGCCCGTGCCCAGCATAAGCTCAAGGATGCCGACTGCCTCGCCTGCCACTCCGACGCAACCCTGACGACCGAGGCCGGCGGCAAGCCGGTCAGCCTCTTTGTCGATCAAGCCAAGCTGAAACATTCCATTCATGGTGGCATGTTTTCCTGCGTCGATTGCCACACGGATGTGAAGAGTCTGATCCACGAGAGCACGCCCAAGAAAGTCCTCTGCGCCCAGTGCCACGCCGACGCGCAGGATGCATATCTCGGCAGCCTGCACTCCAAGGCCATCCGGAACGGCGTGGCGGCGGCCAACTGCCAGGACTGCCACGGCGGCGCGCATGAGATCCTGGGCGCGGATGACCCTCAGTCGCCGGTAACTCACGCAAACATTCCAATCACTTGCGGACGCTGCCATGGGCAAAAGTTTCTGGTTGCATCGAATGGCGAGAGCGCGCAGAGTTTTGTCTCGTATCAGGAGAGCGTGCATGGGATGGCCGTCGAGAAAGGCTCGAAGAAAGCCGCCGTCTGCACCGATTGCCACGGCGCGCATGAGATACTTCCGGCCAACGACTCCAGGTCGCCGATCTCCAAATTCAACGTCCCCGCCACCTGCGGCAAGTGTCACGCGGAAATTGCGAAGACCTTCATGCAGAGTATTCACGGACAGGGAATCGCGCGCGGCAACAGCCTGTCGCCGGTCTGCACCGACTGCCACGGAATCCATTCGATCAAGGCGCATAAAGATCCCAGCTCGCCGGTCTCGGAGCAGAATGTCTCCAAAGATACCTGCGCCCGCTGCCATGAGGGTGTTCGCCTCTCACAAGAGTTTGGCGTGCCGGGTGGCCGCGTGACGAGTTACATGGACAGTTATCACGGACTGGCCACCGAGGGCGGATCGGTGGTGGCGGCCAACTGCTCAAGCTGCCACGGCGTGCATAACATCCTGCCTTCCAGCGACCCTCATTCCACCATCAACCGCGCCAATCTGGACGAAACCTGCGGCAAGTGCCACAAGGGAGTTACACAGAAGTTTACCTTGACCAAGGTTCATCTGGAGGGCGTCGGAGCCAGCGACCTGGGGTCGATCGCCACGCGCTGGGTGCGCTGGATCTATCTTGTGCTGATCACGGTCGTGATCGGCGCCATGTTCCTGCACAACGCCATCATCTGGCGCTCGAAGGCCGTGGCGCGCCGCAGAATGCAGAACCCCTTCATGGTGCGCATGACCGTCAATCAGCGCTGGCAGCATCTGATTCTGCTGACAAGCTTCATCATTCTGGTCATCACAGGCTTCGCCCTCAAGTATCCCACCTCGTGGATTGCCGAGCTGCTAGGCAACGGCAACGGCGAGAGGCTGCGCGGTCTGGTTCATCGCATCGCGGGAGTGATCCTGATCGGCGCGGGCTTCTATCACATCTTCTATCTTGTGATCGCCCGCGAAGGCCGGCGGCTGATCCGCGAACTTGCGCCGCGTCCCAGGGATGCCTTCGACGCCTGGGGCACGCTGCGCTACTACCTGGGTTTCAGCAAAGTCAAACCCGGCTTTGGCCGCTTCAGTTATGCGGAGAAGGCCGAGTACTGGGCGCTGGTCTGGGGCACGGCGCTGATGGCCGTGACCGGAATCATGATGTGGGCCAAGGTCTGGGTGGGCAACCTGCTGGCTCGCTGGTGGGTGGACGTGGCTACCTCAATCCATTTCTACGAGGCAATTCTGGCCACTCTGGCCATCCTGGTTTGGCACTTCTACCAGGTCTTTCTCGATCCCGATGTCTACCCCATGAACTGGGCCTGGTGGGATGGCAAGATGCCGGTCGAGCACTATCGCCACGAACACGAGCTGGACGACGAAGCGCTGGCCGAAGCCGAGTCAAATTCTCAATCCAGCTCAAAGCCCGCCGAGGAATAGCTTCGATGCTTGGCGATTGGTTGCAGCCTGATGAAAATTCACAAAGAGGAGCGAAACTATTCTTCGTGCCGAGTGTTTGAATCGAGAAGGGTTGGCAAAGGCGAACCCGCATCCGGCTTGACTTGGGCGGTCAAGCATTTTAAAATCCGGGCGTCTATTGTTTTCTTGAAAGGTGTCAGGAAAGGCGCAGGACATATGGCTAAGGCACGGTTGATTTGTGTCTCGGGGTTGGTCTTCTTTTCATTGGTATCCGGGGTTTTTTTGGCGGCGCAAAGCGGCAGCCCCAGGGGTGACCTGGTCAAGAAACTGAATGAGCAGTTTGTGCCGACCAAGTTTACCGTGGACAAAAGCGATATTGTTACTCAGGGCGCCGTGGTGGTTCTCAAAGAAGATGGACTGTTTCTGTACCCTGCTTCGTTTCCGGTGGCCCCGATCAGTGTACCGAAGGATGGAAAGCTGATACAAATGTTTGCCGACAGGCTCTCGGTGGGCTTGGTCGACGGCCTGAATCGTCCCGGAGGAGCGTCCACTATTCCAATCAAGAAGATGGTCGCCGGCGAAAAGCTATGGGTGCGCCAAATTGATGCGACCATGGATTCGATCACGGTTCAGGTGGTCACCGATCCGTATGCGGATGGGCGCTACTTTGCCACCATCCGATTCGTGATACCCAAGGGCACTGATCCCACCCCGGAGGATGCCGTACAGATGGTTTCAGAGGTTTTGGAGGTTCAAGCGCCGCAGGATCAGGGAACGCCGCCGGCTGTGACTCCAGAACCAACACCGGCGCCGGAACCAGCGCCTGCTCCGGCTCCCGCGTCGAGCCAGCAAATTGCTCCGCCGCCGCCGCCCGATGGGCAACCGCCGACGATTGAATTGGGGCAGACCAAGGATCAGGTACTGGCAAGTTTCGGGCAGCCTCTGCACTTGGCTAACCTGGGCCCCAAGACAATTTTTTTCTACAAGGGAATGAAAGTAACTTTTACCAACGGTAAAGTCAGCAACATTGAGTGAAGCCTTTGTCGATGAACGTGAAACATCGCTTCGTGGCAGCAACGGGACCCCATGCAGAACAAGATCGGTTACGAGCGAGATTTGACAGCGCCTGGGCTTTGATATACATTGCGGGGCAGTCACACATTCCCCCCCAACCCACGAAAGGCAAGCGGCAAATGGCGAAGAGGCAGTGGTTTCTTTCATCAGGATTGGTTGCAATCGCATTGATCTTCAATCTTGCGCTCGCAGCTCAGACGGCGCCGCCCATCGACACGGCAGCGATTCAACAGCAGATTAACTCGCAATTCAAGCTGACGAAATCGACAGCGGATCATACAGACATAGTGATGGCGGGGGATATTGTTCTTTTGCAAAAGGACGGACTGGTCATGAATAGTTCAGTTTGTCCTTATGCGGGTTCAAACACCTACAACGATGGTGTTCTCTCTGCGAATTTGACCAACCGCGCCAAGGACGCCGCGAAGAATGCCGCGAAGAACTATGTGAAGGCTTGGGGCTTGAGTAAATTAGGATTAGGCGGCGGGCCCAACGTTGCCGACGCCTTAAACAATGGCTGCGCCAACCGCAAATTTGTTGCTGGCGAAAAGTTCTGGGTTACCGGGGTCACGGCTAAATCGGACAGCATCCTGGTAAGCACCTTCAGCGACCCATACAACGACGTACGTTTTTATGGAGAGATCAAGTTCCCTTATGTGAAAGGTTCCGTGACGCAGGGAGCCGATTTTCTGAAGTCCGTCGCCGAAGTGTTAACGGTGGTGCAGCCGGAAGGCCAGGCCGATCAAGGCAATCCACCAGCGCAGGACGCCGCGCCTGCTCCAGCGCCCGCTCCGGAAGCCGCTCCGGCGCCCGCTCCAATCCAAGCGATTGCTCCGCCGCCTCCGCCGCCCGACCAGCCGCCACCGGCAATTGATCTGGGCCAGACCAAGGATCAGGTGATTGCCAGCTCCGGGCAGCCTTTGCGGGTAGCCAACCTGGGCGCCAAGACGATCTTTTATTACAAGGATATGAAGGTGACCTTCATGAACGGCAAGGTCAGCAACGTAGAATAACCCGTTTGCGCGGCAAGCTTCGCGCCGCCCGGTTCGCAAAGCAACTTTCCGCTTCGCAAATGAAGCGCTGAACAAGAGTGAAAAGGAAAAGAGGTCAAATGACGATTCAACTTCTCCGCCAAGCCATCCGCACCGGCTCCGCGGTAATGGTTCTTCTCCTGCTCGTGGGATTGGGCAGCGCCATCGCCGGCAGTAAACCATCTGCACCCAAGCCTCCCGCCCCTCGTCCGTCTGCGCCTTCAAGGCCAGCCGGCGGTGGCGGGGCAACCACCCATGGTCCAACCACCGGCGGAGCGACTACACATGGACCAACGACCGGCGGGGCAACCACGCATGGACCGACGACCGGCGGAGCGACCACACATGGTCCAACCACCGGTGGAGCAACTACGCATGGACCGACGACTGGCGGAGCGACCACGCATGGACCGACGACTGGTGGGGCAACTACGCATGGTCCGACGACCGGCGGAGCGACCACGCATGGTCCGACGACTGGTGGAGCGACTACTGGCGGGACACACACGACCACCGGCGGAGCCACAACTGGCGGCTCGCACACGACGCCGACCGGCGGCGGCGGAGCCCATCCTACGAGTGGAGGAGCAGCTGGTTCGCATACTGGACCTACCGGGGGTGGAGCGCATCCAACCAGCGGCGTCGTCAAGGCAACGCCGATCAAGGCTGGTCCCGCGCCCAAGGGCAGCAATGAACACGTGACCAAGAGCGGCAACGCGGTTCGCACTCGCCCCGGAGGCAGGGTGAGCGACGTGCATGACGCCAAGCGGGGGATGGATGTCCATCATGGATTGAATGGCAACCGGAGAGTATCGGTGGAGCGCCGTGACGGCAGCCGTATGGTTGCAGAGCGGGGCCGGCCTGGCTACGTGCAGCGCGGGTACAGCTATCACGGTCACGATTTTGGGCGGAGAGCCTATTTTTACCACGGCCATGAATACAACCGCTTTTACCGCGGCTATGGTTACCGCGGGTTGAGCTTGAACGTCTACGCTCCGGGCTTCTACTTCGCACCTGGATTCTATGGTTGGGCGTATAACCCATGGGCGGCGCCGATTGCCTACGGTTGGGGATGGGGAGCGGCTCCGTGGTACGGGTATTACGGCGGCTACTTTACTCCTTATCCGGTGTACGCCAGCGCCGATTTTTGGCTGACGGACTACATCATTTCGCAAAACCTCCAGGCAGCCTATGCGGCGCACCAGGAGGCCGGCGAAGTGGATGGCACTCCAGAAGCGGCAGGTGGAACGCCGGAACTGACTCCCGATGTGAAACAGGAGATCGCGGACGAAGTGAAGCTGGAGTTGGCTCTGGAGAACTCCGAGGCTAAACAAACGGCGCAGGGCCAGGATGTAGATCCCGGCTCCAGCGGGATTGCGCGCCTGTTGGCCGATGGGCGGCAGCACGTCTTTGTGGCGGGCGATGCCTTGGACCTGGTGGACTCGAA
>Ga0181520_10009828_pt1 | contig 13068 bp, 14 predicted proteins | sample PEATcosm2014_Bin_29_FD_132451 | JGI IMG/M metagenome (GOLD analysis project Ga0181520, IMG submission 132451) | Peatland microbial communities from MTU Mesocosm Facility, Houghton, MI, USA - PEATcosm2014_Bin02_30_metaG | ecosystem: Environmental > Terrestrial > Soil > Wetlands > Peat | place...
AGAAAGAGTTTGCATGTCCGCCAGATTGGAGTAGCCGTCAATGATCAGCGTCACGCTGACCATTGACGGCTACTCCAATCTGGCGGACATGCAAACTCTTTCTCAGGCATTTGAAGAAGGCCACGATCAGGCATTGGCCCTCGCGCTCTCCAAAACAAAAGCGGTCGGGCGTTGCTCCATTTCAGGGGCCCTCAGCTATGAAATCGCCTTCATCCAAATGGTCCTAACGCCAACCGGGCGGCAGATCACGTTTATCACCACCCGTCCGCTTCAAGCCGGCGGAGCCAGCCCGGACACGCCGCCTCAGCTCTTCGACCTCGCGGTTGGGCAATTCAACCTGAATGACACGGATAGCACCAAGAGCAAAGGATTCCTGTACCCGGCAAGCAAGCTCGTGATCGATGAGAAGGGAGAGTTTCACTACGATCTGGCCGGCACGCCCTGGTCTTTGGTGAACATCCTCGATTCCAGACCAGATCCCGGCGAGACTTTAGCGCAAGGCCCCGAGAAATGAACGTGTATGGAGTCAAACCGTTGCAAGGGCACGCTGGCCTCCGAATAGCCTGTTGAGCCGGGCTGCCCCTCCTCGCCGCGTCTCAGATTTCTGCCGCAGGTGTGGGGAACCAGGACGTTCGCATTCATCTCAGAGCCGTCATCTAGAGCGAAACCGAAGGGGGCACAGCGAAAATCCTGCCCAAGACAGGTTACCCGTCTGGATACTCCGGTGCTAATTGCGGTGACTTTGGCGGAAACTTATATGACTCCAGTGTGAGTCCCCACGCAGATTATTCTGCTTGTTTGCTGAAGTTCACGAGTAGACTTCTCGGCAGTTGCGCAAATCTTGGATGATCCCCGGCTAAGCATCCGAGCAGCGCAGCTCCCCCACACACACCATGGGCTAAAGAAAAGAAAGGAGAAGACCAGTGAAGAGGTTTTCGTTAGCTCTGCTCGCATTGGCAACGGCCTTTGCGACTGCTTTGACGGCCAACGCCGAAACCCTCACCCTGACTGGGGCGGGCTCCAATCAAGTAGATGGGGATTATGCCTATCCGTACTATCTCAGTGTGAATGGTGCAACATCTGTGGACATGATGTGTCTGAGTTTTGACAACGAGATATCCGTTGGAGAGTCGTGGTATGTAACTGAATCCACTCCTACCAGCGTGGACCAGTTGGAAGCTGCGTGGCTGTTAGAAGATGCAGTTACTACTCCGGCAAATGATATTGCCGACCAATTGGCCGCATGGTCGCTGTTCGCTTCTGGCCCCTACCCCACCATGACGACAGACGCGAACGAGCAGTTGGCGCTGGCCGGGGCAAATTACGGCAGCGTGGACGCAGCAAATTTCACCATCTACACGCCTGACGGATACGAGCTCAACATTCCGCAGACGTTCATCGGAGAAACACCAATACCGGAGCCCTCATCCCTGCTACTACTCGGCACAGGACTCTTTGGTCTGGCAGTTATCGTTTTCCGGAAGAACAGGACGTCCGGCTTGGTCTTGCATTCTTAGTCATTTGCTTCCCTTGATTCTCCGCTTAACAAGGGCACGGAAACGTGCCCTTGTTTGCCTCCCATTGACCCCGTCAGGGCACGATTTCAAATCGTTTCAGCACACGGAGAATCCTGCAAATCTACTAACTCTGTCTGCCGGCCTTGTATCCTGAGTGAGTTCGAAATCCCATGCTCAGGCGAGAGGTCAGAATTGATGCGAACCACAGTCTGCGCAGGCATGCTCTCGGCGCTCTTCATAGCAGCTCTTGTATTCAGCGTGCCCGCGGCTGTCGCCCAGGCAAATGGATTCACCATCGAACAAGCTCTCAGCGCTCCGTTCGCATCCAATCTGCGTGCCGCGCCTGCCAAGGGACGGCTTGCCTGGATCGCGAACATCGGTGGGCGGCGCAATGTGTGGGTAACCGAACCCGCGGCGAATGGCAGCGGCTACATCTCCCGCCAGGTCACGCGCTACGCCGAAGACGACGGCCAGGAAATCAATTCCCCGCAATGGACGCCCGATTCCGCAAAGATCGTTTACGTCCGCGGCGATGAAGCGGAGGGCAAGGGCCATCCGGTGCCCAATCCAACCTGGTTCCCCATGGGTGCGCACCAGCAGTTATGGATCGTCAGCGCAGAGGGCGGCGAACCGGGCCTGTTGGCCGAGGGCCGCGAGCCCGCCATCTCGCCCGACGGCAAACAACTGGCCTACATCCTCCATGGCCAGGTTTGGACACTCTCGCTTGACGCTGCTCAGGCCAAGCCCGAGCAGCTTCTGCAAACGCGCGGCTCCGCGAGAGGCTTGCGCTGGTCTCCCGACGGCTCGCACCTCGCCTTTGCCAGCAATCGCGGCGACCACAGCTTTATCTGCGTCTTTTCCCTGCCGACCCATTCGCTCACTTACATTGACCCCTCCACCGACTTCGACAGCAACCCCGCATGGTCACCCGACTCCTCCCGCATCGCCTTTCTGCGCATCCCGCCTGACAAAAACATGGAAATCCGTGGGCCGCATCGCACGGCATTGCCCTGGTCCATTCGCGCCGTCGATATTGCTTCCGGCAAAGCGCATGAGGTCTGGCGCGCAGCAGAGGGAGTGGGCAGCGCTTTTCGCGGCACAGCGTCGCTCGATCAGTTGCATTGGGCCGTTGGCGACCAAATCGTTTTCCCCTGGGAGCGCGAGGGCTGGCTTCATCTCTATGCCGCGCCCGCGACCGGCGGAAACGCAAACGAGTTGACGCATGGCACCGACTTTGAAGTCGAGCACGTTTCGCTCAGCGCCGACCGCAAAATGCTGGTCTTCGACTCCAACCAGAAGGACGTCGATCGGCGTCATGTCTGGCAGATTGCTTTCAATTCAGACGGATCAAGCAAAGTGCCGGAAGCAGTCACAACAGGCGATGGCATCGAGACTCAACCCATCGTAGCGAGCGACGGCACGATCGCTGTCCTCCGCTCCGATGTTCATGTGCCGATTCGCGCAGCGGTAGTCGCAAACGGCCATCTCGTTGACCTCGCACCTCAGGCTGTCCCCGCGGATTTTCCCGGCGCAAAATTCGTAACTCCGCAACAAGTTATTTTCCCCGCCGCCGATGGCCTTGAAATTCACGGTCAGCTCTTCCTGCCCGCCGGAATTGCGCCCGGTGAACGCCGCCCAGCGATGGTCTTCTTCCACGGCGGCTCGCAACGCCAGATGCTGCTCGGCTGGCATCCCATGGAGTATTACTCCAATGCCTATGCCATGAACCAATATCTCGCCAGCCTCGGCTACGTCGTGCTCAGCGTCAACTACCGCGGTGGAACGGGTGACGGGCTTGACTTCCGCGAGGCGCTCAACTACGGCGCGTCGGGAGGCAGCGAATACAACGAAGTCACCGGCGCGGCACTCTATTTGAAAAGTCGCCTCGACGTGGACCCTGCACGCATCGGCGCATGGGGTGGAAGTTGGGGCGGTTACCTGACGGCGCTGGCGCTGGCTCGAGCCTCCAATCTCTTCGCCGCGGGCGTTGACATGCATGGCGTTCACGACTGGCGCATGGACGTTCCCACACTCGGACCTGACTCCGACCCAGCAGAGCAGGCTAAGGTGATGCGTAAAGCTTTCGAGTCTTCGCCGATAGCTTCTGTATCCACCTGGCGCTCGCCTGTGCTGCTGATCCACGGCGACGACGACCGCGACGTCTCATTCTCCGAGACCGAAGAACTCGTTGAAGCCTTACGCCTTCAGAAAGTTGACTTCGAGGAACTGATCTTCCCCGACGAGGGCCATGCCTTTCTTCTGCGACGCGACTGGGTGCGCGCTTATTCGGCCAGCGCGGATTTTCTGGGCCGCAAGCTGCACTTTGCCACCACTCAACGTTAGCAAGAACAAGCTTGTATACTTATCCCGTTTCATCCAGCAGCCTGAAAGAGGTACGACTTGGCGCAAGAGCTGGTTTTTTCTCTGTCTGAAGCAAGACCCGCCGCAAAAGCCGGTATAACGCCCGCACCCGGAATCAAGTCTGTTCTGCGCAAGCACTGGCGGCTGGCAGGGGTTAGCCTGCTGCTGGTTTCGGCTGCTATTGGCGCGGTTTCGCTCGGAGTCCGCGGCAGCCGTCCTGCGGCTGCTGTGGTGCCTTATCCGCACGAACTGGCACAAGTCAGCTTTGCGGTTGCCGGGGACGTAATTCCGCATGAAGCCATCCGCGCCGCCGCGGCTGCTGCCGGCGACGGTGCACAAGGCTGGGGCGCGCTCTTCAGCAATGTAAGCGATGTCTTTGAGAAGGCTGACTTCGGTTTCGTGAATCTTGAAACTCCGGTGGCTCCGGACCACACGCGCGGCTCAAAGCCTTTCATGTTCGACGCGCCTGTCGCACTGATTGACGCGCTGAAAGCCAACGGCATAAAAATCGTTTCATTCGCCAACAACCACGTCATGGATCAAGGCTGGCCCGGCTTTACCGAGACCCGGGAGCACTTGCGCGCAGAAGGGTTGCTCTTCGCCGGCTCCGGCGACACGGCGCAAACAGCCTGGCAGCCTGTCGTCGTCGAGGCCAACGGCATCAAAGTGGGCTGGCTGGGAATGACACGCTGGCTCAACGGCAATCGTAATCCCGACTCCGAAGACCAGCCGCGCGTGAATTTCTTCCCTTATCCTGGCGAGTCGCCCGGCGCACCGGGATTGGATGAAGCCGGAGTGTTGGAAGCGATCAAGCGCGCACGCGCGCAGTGCGACCTTCTGGTGGTTTCCATTCACTGGGGCATCGAGTACGCGCCCGCGCCCCGCCCCGAAGATGTCGAAACGGCGCACAGGATGCTCGATGCCGGAGCCTCGGTGATCGTGGGTCACCATCCGCACGTTTTGCAGCCGGTCGAGACCTACCGCACCGCCGATGGGCGCAGCACCGTCATCTTTTATTCGCTGGGGAATTTTCTCTCGAACCAGTCGCGCAGTTACGTGGACGGCCTTATGCCGGACAAGGACGGCGACCCGCGCGACTCCATGATTGGCCTGTTTTCCGCCGTCCGCAAGGACTACGGACCGGGCGGAGTGCGCATCGAACTGGGCCATGTGGGCGTCTTGCCTGCATGGGGCGAGAACAACCGCAACGAGTTGGCTGCGGGCCACACAAAGACGCCTGTGATTCACCCCGTGTTGATCGACCGCGAGATGCCGCGAATGGAGGCGAAACTGGACGGATTGAATAAGCTGAACCCACCCGCGACGCCCCTCCCTGCCGTGCAAAAGCAGGAATTCATCGACCTGACCAATCAACTGAAGCTGCTCGATGATCGCCGCAAACAAATCGTCGTGCGCGTCGGCGACGAGTACATCACCGACCCACCCAGGCTCGCCGCAAAGCCGTAAGGAAGTTTGAAACACAAGCAAATGCCTGCCGGTTGCCTTCCGTTCATGGCCGGTTTTCTCTGTCGTTTCAGCACCGGATGGCGGTTCGGGGCAGCGTTCCCTGTACTTCGACTTCTGACGGCGGACCCAGGCTAGTTCGGGCCGGGAACAACCTGCGCCGCGCCGCTCCAACTCTGCCGATGCGCCTGTGTAGCGGAAGTACTCGCGCTGTGCGGAGGTGATCTTCAAGCCAATCTCGCTAATGGATTTCATGCGTATACTCCCGAATATTGCGGCCTGAGGAGGCTTCCTTCTCCGTCATTCGCCTCTCGTCACCGCAATTGGCGCAGATCATATTCCCTTCGGCGGCAAATAGGCCCCGGGCCTGGCCAGGCGATTGTAAAGCCACGCAAAGATCCCTCCGGCGATCATGCCGTCCAGTATCGCGTAGAAGGCCGCGAATCCAACTTCAGCGACGCTGCGGGCTGCATGGTAGCCGGGGTAGATGGAGGCCAGCACCTCCAGAAAACGCTGGCCGTAGCCGTCAAGGATCAAGTTGCCCACGCCCACCAGCAGAACGATCCCGCCCCACAGAATTCCACCCGCCATCGCCATAGCCCTGACATTGAATCTCATCGGTCTCTCCTTGGAGCAGAATTCTACTCCAGCGCAGATGACAAGGTCTGCGCTCAGGTTGCGAAAGAGTCTTCAACCAGGTAGGTTCGGGACCCGGCGGCTTCCGGTTTACTGCACCGTTCCCTGTGGCCTTAACCGGCGGAGGTCCAGCGCGCAGGCGACGGCGTTCTGAGCCTGGAGGCGCAGGTTGTCGGACGCAGCCCAGAGCCACAAGCGGGAAACCTGGCTGGAGTTGCGCGAGCCCTGCTCTGGACGCAGCCGGACCAGCACGTCGTTCTGTCCCGTGGCGGCCAGGTTCGAAGGCGAATCGGTGTCTTCGAGAACAAGGTCCAGGTGGCCTCCGCTCAAAGCCTCTTCGATGGCGGCAATCTCCGCCGGCCGCTCCAATTCGATTCCTATCGAGAAACTGTGTCCGTGAAAAACCGGCGCATGGACCACTTGCAGGGCCAACTCGGGCCACCGGCCTGCGGAGAGCGCGTCGTAATGGCGGCGCACTCGCGCCTCGACCGCGCCCAAGTTGACCTTCGAGGCCTCGCCCAGCCCGGCCAGCAGGTTATAGGCAGCCTGTGCGTCATATAGCGAGCGCGGCAGCGATTGGAAGCTGAGCAGGTTTACCGTCTGCTGATGAAGCTCGTCCAGCGCAGCGCGGCCAAATTCGCTGGCCGGCTCGAGCAGCGTGGCAAATGTTGCGCGGACCGGAGCTGCCTGCTGGAGCCGTTCGAGCACCAGCGCCAGCGCCAGCGCCGCCGGGTGCGCTGGAACCACTGCGGGAGTAAACAAATCAGCGGCAACCACCTCGGAGCCTAGCCAGGGCGCACGCACCAGCACGCCCGCCTCTTGATCCAGAGCGCCGGAGAGGTCGAGCACGGTTGAGCCCGCGCGCAGCGCATCGCGCCAATGCTTGCGCGTCAGGTCTTCCGCGCCGCAGAAAAACGTGAAATCCACGCGGTCGAAGGCGTCCGGCTCTATGGCCTGAACGAAGGTGATCTCGTCGCCCACCTGGTCCAATTGGCCCTGCACTTCGTCTTCGTCAAGCAGCTTGAAGTTCGACGCCGCCAGGGGCGACTCCGACAGGGCATCCTTCAACTCCCGGCCCACCAGGGTAGAAGCTCCGACGATGGCGATCTTGTACACAGGCGTCCTCTTGTTCAAAGCCAGGTTTACAAACGGGTCAGCGGGTTTGGTTCGGTCGCCGCGGGTTCTGGCAAAGCTGTAGCCGGATGCCTGCGCCGCCGCCGCGACCAAGAGTAGGCTGCTCGCGCCCAGATGCCGCTGAACATATAGGCCAGCGCCCATAGAAACATCACCACTTGTGAAAACTTGAAGATGATAAACAGCGCAATCAGGATGAGAAAAATAATCTGATAAGGATGACGGCGGGAAAGGCTCAGTTCCTTGGCTGACCAGAATCGCCAGGTGCTGACCATGAGAAATCCACTCGTCCCCACAATCCCCAGCCAAATGAGTGCAACCCACCAGGCCTCTATGGGATATCCATACTCAAAATGTATACAGGCGGCAATCAGACCGGCGGCAGCGGGAATCGGCATGCCCACAAAATATTTGCGGTCCGGCCGTCCCGGATTGCGCGGCTGCGCGTCATGGCTGATGTTGAATCGAGCAAGCCGCGAAACTCCGCCGATCAAAAACAGAAAACAGATGAAGGCCCCGGCATGGAAGATGTTCTCGTGCAACTCAGGATTGATGGTGTCGGGCAGAAAATGAAATCCCCAGATGAGCGCGAGCAGGCTGGGCGCCACGCCAAAGGTAATCGCATCGGCCAGCGAATCTAGTTCCTTGCCAAAGTCGCTGCATGTGTTGGTCATGCGGGCGATACGGCCGTCGAGCGCGTCGAAAGGGATGGCAAATAAGATGGCGATGGCCGCCCAATCCAGATGCGTATGCGCGTTGCCCACGTCGACGAGCGACTTAATCGTCTCCGTAATGGAAAAATAGCCGGCGGCGATGTTGCCCACCGTAAAAAGTGAAGGCAGAACAAACATGCCGCGGCGCAACTGCGCCCGAGCATTGGCTGTTACCTGTGCAGCGTCGCGGTGCATCATGAGCGAACTCCGTCGGACTTGTTTTGAACCGCGTTGGCGCTCATGGATTCATTCACCACTGGCGCAGTAGCCTTCAGGGTCGCCAACACGCTCTTGCCGCCCTTCACCCGCTGCCCCACGCTGACGCGCAGTTCAGCGTCAGCCGGCAGTAGCACATTCACGCGAGAGCCAAACTTGATGAGTCCCACGCGCTGCCCGCGCTCCACCTTGTCGCCCTCGCGCAAATTGAAAACGATGCGCCGCGCCAGCAGACCGGCAATTTGCTTGAAGGTAATCTCAACCCCGCCCTCGCCGCGCACCGTGCCGCTGTTCTGCTCGTTCCGGTCAGCCGAAGCGGGATTCATGGCGTTCAGGTACAGGCCCTTCTGGTAGCGCACGCTGGTCAGCACGCCGGCAATAGGCGAGCGGTTCACGTGCACGTCAAAAACGCTGAGGAAAATGCTGATTCGCTGCTGCGGTCCTTCGGGAGTTGCAATGGAGGCCGTTTCGGTTACCAGCCCGTCTCCAGGAGAGACAATCAGGCCGGGCCCCGCGGGGATCGTCCGCTCGGGATCGCGGAAGAACCAGAGAAAAAACGCCGCCAGAAGCAACGGCGCTGTGCTCCACGCCCAGTTGCCTGTGGCCCACGCCAGCACAATCGCCACTGCCAGCAAGCTCAAACCGTAGATGTAACCGTCACGAACCATTGTCCTAGACGATTATACGGTGATTCCACTCTCGTGCCGATTAAGCTCGCCGGGGAGCGTGTGGATTCAGGCACACACAACCCGTAAAGGCCGAGCCGGAAGGGCGCTCGGGCGATTCGCCTGCGTTCATCAGTCGCTTCCAGACCTAAGCTACAGCTGGCTGTCTGCGCTCCAAGGCGAAAATCATGTCCTTGGCGTGCAGTTTCAGCTTCTTCAGCCGGACTTCTTCAATCTGTTCTTCCGCCGAGAGATAGGGCTTTTGGAGCAACTCTTCCAACCGCTGAGCGTAACTACTATGTTCGGCATGCAGGCGATCTAACTCTGCGCTCAGCGTGGAGTCCTGTATTTCATCCATCAAGCACCTCCGTTTATTAAGGAACAATTACATATATCGCCGCCATGGCACAACGGGCAAGCCCAAAAGGGAACAAAAGTAATGATTCCTTGTGGAATTCGTCCTAGGCAGCCCTCATGCGTGACCGCAATCACGCCAGGCTCCTTTGACCGTCACCGCACCGATAGGTGAGCAGCAGCAGCGGGTGTAGCAGGGGCGGACCCCTGCGCCTTATATCTAAAGCCGCTCTTTGCCGGGTGCCCCATATCTACCGGCGTTCATAGCCTGGAGATGTGGAACTAATCGCCCTCAAGTCTGAGGCGCATCAAAACCGCATCTTCAACAGGGTCATGGTAGTAGCGCACCCGGCGACCCGTTTCCACAAAACCCAACCCCCGGTAAAGTCCCCACGCCGGCTGGTTCGATGCGCGCACCTCGAGATTGAGCTCTGTAATCTGGGTCGCAGCCAGTTCTGCAGCCAGATCCGCAAACAGTCTCCGTGCCAGGCCATGCCGCTGGGCTGTGAAAGCCACCGCGATGGTCTCGAGCTCACCGTCCGGCGGCAGCAGGCTGGCCACGGCAAAGCCCACCACTGCGCCCATCCCCTCTGCCACCAGCGCAATGCGCCTAGGCTGAGCCTCAGGGTCCAAAGCCCGTTCGAAAGCTGAACTGGGCCATTGGGGCGCTTCCTTCAGACTCCCGGCTATCTCCATGACCCGATTGAGGTCCGCCCGGGTCATGCGACGGATACGCACGTCTGCGAAAGCGGAACTCATACCCGCTGCGGTCCCGACGCAGTAGCCTCGCCGAAGATCTCTGCGTCGCTCCGGCGCAGATAATGCCCATCCAGCGACGCCAGGTCAGCGAATTCCCCCGCAACTGCCCTCGCAGCGCAAAGCCGAAGCGCATCGCCAGCGGTAGGCGCCGCCGTACGGACCAACTCCACGCCTGGCCAAGCCTCACTGACCACAAGTTCCGTAGCCTCGTCGCAAAAGGCTATCCGCGCCGGTGGAGATTTAATAGCCGCCAACTCATGAGCTCCAGCCAGCATTTCCTTTGCCTGTTCGCCAGCCACATCCAGCCGCAAATAAACCTCGTGGCGATGCGCGTCCAGAGCAGCCGAAGAGACACCTGCCTTCGCGGCCAGCACCTCCAGCCTTGAGACGGCGACCACCGGAATCTGCGACGGTTCAGCCAGGCCTTTCACGGCAGCGAGCCCCACGCGCACGCCCGTAAAGCTGCCCGGCCCATTCACAACCACAATTGCGTTGAGTTGGCCGAGTTGCATCCCGGCCCCAGCCAGAAGCTCGCCTATCGCCGCAACCAGCGTGGACGAGTAGTTGCGTCCTTCCAACTCAATCTGGCCCAAAACTTCCGTAAGCTGGCCCGACCACCGCCCCAGCGCCACTGAACCAGTGGGTCCGCAGGTGTCAATGCCGAGCAGAAGCGTCGATTCAGCCATCAGAACCCTCTTACACAGCCGCCAAAGCCTGCTCCAGGTCGGCGATCAGGTCTTCCTTGTCTTCAATTCCCACTGAGAGCCGCACCAGCCCCGGCGTGATACCCACCGACTCGCGCTCCGCATCGCTCAGTGCGGCGTGCGTCGTCGTTGCCGAGTGCGACGCCAGCGACTCAACCCCTCCCAGCGACTCGGCGCTCAAAAACAACTTCAGCGCGCCCAGGAATCGTCCCGCAGCCTCTCTCGTTCCCAGGTCAAAGCTCATCATCGAGCCAAAGCCCTTCTGCTGCTTCACCGCCAGCGCGTGCTGCGGGTGCGTCGGCAAGCCCGGATAAGCCAGCCGGCGCAGCTTCGATTGCGTCGTGAGGAATTGAGCCACAGCCCTGCCGTTTTCCTCGTGCTGCTTCATGCGCAGCGGCAGCGTCTTAATGCCGCGCAAAACTAAAAAGCACTCGAACGGCGACAGAATCCCTCCGGCGGCTTTCTGCACCAGGTGAAAACGCTCCTTGTGCTCCGGCTTTGAGCCGATAAGCGCGCCGCCCAGCCCGTCCGAGTGGCCGTTGAGAAACTTGGTGGTCGAGTGCATCACGATGTCCGCGCCCAGCGCCAGCGGACTTTGCAGCACCGGCGACATAAACGTGTTGTCCACGCTCACCTCGACGCCTTTAGCGTGCGCAATCTCGCAAATCGCGCTGATGTCGGTGAGAGACATGAGCGGGTTGGTCGGCGTTTCAATATGGATGAGCTTCGTCGCGGGGCGTATTGCTGCGGCCACAGCCTCAGGCTTGCTCGTGTCGACGTACTCGATTTCAATGCCGTAGTGGCACACGACCTGGTTGAAGAGCCGCGCCGTTCCGCCATACACATTGTGCGAACAGATCACGTGGTCGCCCGTGTGAAGCGTGGCCACCAGCGCATAGATGGCCGCCATGCCGCTGCCGAATGCGTGCCCGCTCGTCCCGCCTTCGAGCGCTGCCAGAGCCTCCTCAAGCCGATCGCGCGTGGGGTTTCCGGCGCGCGAGTAGTCCCAGCCCCGGTCCTCGCCAATGCCGGTCAGCTCAAAAGTCGATGAAAGGTAAATAGGCACATTCACGGCGCCCGTCAGTGGGTCGGGGTATTGCCCCGCATGAACCGCCAGGGTCGAGTATTTGTAGTTGGACATGATTATCCTCTTCGTCTCTAGCTTATCGCGGCGGGGGGTGTGACTATCGATTATGTTGCAACATGAAGCCGGATGTGCAGCTTGATCTTTGCAAAACGCCGCAGAACCACGGTGATGCGCATCGGATCGAATCCATTGATCTGCACATGAAGATAGTGAGTGGTTCCGATCTTCGCTTCGGGAAACGCGAAGTACCCGGCTGTGTCAGTTGTTGTGGAAACCAGTACGTGGCTGAACGCCGGGTCGCAGTCTTCAATTGTCACGCCGGAAACCGGTGCGCCGGTGGAATCCACAACGACTCCAGCCAGCTTCTCGGCCTGCATCGGCTTCTCCAAAATGAGGAGTTCCACTCCGGCGAACGCTGGCAACGCAAAGAAGAACAGGAAAGCGAAAATGCCGAGCCGCACCCCAGTCCGCCGCATCATCCCTACACCCCTCCCTCAAAAATCTTCTTCGACAAATACCGCTCCGCCGAATCCGAAATAATCGTGGCGATCCGCTTGCCCGGCCCTAACTCGCGAGCTAACTCCACCGCCGCATATACTGCCGCGCCGGAGCTGGAACCTGCCACCAATCCCTCTTCCGCAGCCAGCCGCTTGACCATCCCGAAAGCATTCTCGTCGCTGACCTTCACGATGCGGTCGCAGACATCGCGGTGAAAGGTCTCGGGGATGAAGGCGACGCCGATGCCTTCCACCTTGTGCTTGCCCGGCGTTCCTCCCTGCAAGATCGATCCTTCAGTCTCCACGGCCACGGTAATCACCGCAGGATTCTTCTCCTTCAAAAAGCGCGCCACGCCGGAGAAAGTTCCGCCCGAGCCAACGCCATTCACAAAGCCATCTACGAGACCCTCCATCTGCTCCCAGATTTCCGCCGCCGTTGTGTCGTGGTGAAACCGCGGATTGGCCTGGTTCTCAAATTGAAGCGCGGTAAACGACCCCTGAATCGCCGCGCCGGTCTCTCGCGCGCGCTGAATCGCGCCCGCCATTCCCTCATCCACAGGCGTGCGCACCACCTCCGCGCCGAAGCCGCGCATCAGAATGCACTTCTCCTCGGCAAAGCCTTCGGGCACAAACAGCTTTACTTTGTAGCCGCGATTCACGCCAATCAGCGCCAGCCCCACGCCGGTATTTCCGGCCGTGGCCTCGATAATCGTCGATCCCGGATGCAGCAGCCCGCGCGCCTCGGCGTCCAGAATCATCCCCAGTGCCGCGCGGTCCTTGATGCTGCCTCCGGGATTGAGAAATTCGAGTTTGGCAAAGACAGCGGCCGCTGGCTGCGGCACAATGCGGGTCAGCTCGAGCATCGGCGTCGAGCCGACAAGTTGCGTGATGTCAGCGGCAATGCGCAGGGCGGGCGAAGTTGAACGTGTTATATCCATGCGGGGTCCAGTTTATAACGCCG
>Ga0181520_10009829_pt1 | contig 13066 bp, 7 predicted proteins | sample PEATcosm2014_Bin_29_FD_132451 | JGI IMG/M metagenome (GOLD analysis project Ga0181520, IMG submission 132451) | Peatland microbial communities from MTU Mesocosm Facility, Houghton, MI, USA - PEATcosm2014_Bin02_30_metaG | ecosystem: Environmental > Terrestrial > Soil > Wetlands > Peat | place...
CTAGCGCTACTTTGACCGCGACCGGCGTCGCATTTTGATCTGGGGCCTGGCGCTGCCGATTACGGCGCTGGCCGCAGTGCCATTGACGCACGGCATTTCGCTGCCGTTGCTGCTTTGCCTGTACGGTTTGCAATTTGCGCACATTGTGCGTGGCTGCCGCAAGCGAGGGTGGGCGAGACGCGACGCATGGGCCTATGGTTTCTTCACCGTGATCTCGCGATTTCCTGCATTACAGGGATTGCTCGAGTACTATTGGCGGCGAATGCGGCGGCGGCCCATGACGATTATCGAGTACAAGTAAGGGAGCCCATGAGCGAGGCGATACACCTGAACGCGGAGAAGAAAAGCGCGCGTGGCAAACCGGATGCCGCGCCCAAGCACCGCGTGGCTCTGTTGGGAGCCGGCTACATTGCCGACTGGCACGCGAAATGTCTCAAGTCGGTGGCGGGCGTGGAACTGGTTGCGGTGTGCGACCAGGCGCAGGAGCGGGCCGAGGCGCTGGCCCAAAGATTCGGCATTGCAAAGAGCTACGGATCGCTGGCGGTGATGTTGCAAGCGGAAAAACTCGACGCGGTGCACGTTCTGCTGCCTCCGGACCTGCATTTTGAAGCGGCCAGCACGGTGATGGAAGCCGGCGTGAGCGTGTTCCTGGAAAAACCCATGTGCGAGAGTGCGGACCGGTGCGACGAACTGGTGCGGCTCGCCGCCGAGCGCCGCGTGCATTTGGGCGTGGGGCACAACTTCCTGTTTTCGCGGCCCTGGGAGCAACTGCGGCGCGACGTCCGCAACGGCATCCTGGGACGCGTCGATCAAATAAGAATTACGTGGAATCGCTTTCTGCCTCAGTCCGCGTTCGGCCCTTTCGATATCTGGATGCTGCGCGACCCGCGCAACATCATGCTGGAAACGGGATCGCACCTGGTGGCGAACATGCTGGACCTGGTGGGCGAGCCAGACGAGATGGAGCTGCGCGCGGGGAACCCGATCATTCTGCCCACGGGCCGCAGCTTCTATCGCCGCTGGCAGGTGCGTGCCGTGAAAGGCCCGGCGGCCATCGGCATCGAGTGCTCCTTCGCGCCCGGTTTTGCCGAACACAACATTCATGTACGCGGTTCGCTGGCCGCGGCCACGGCGGACATCGAGCGCAATACATACGCTCTCCAACGCTACCGGGCCGCCGATCCCGACTTTGAAAATTACGCGATCGTTGCCAGCCGGGCCAAGTACCAGAAGGCGCAGGCGCGCTGGACGCTGGCAAATTATGTGCTGTCAAAACTCGGCTTTGAGAAGCGCGGCACGGCGTACGGAGAGAGCATAGCGCGCGCGCTCGATGCGTATTATGAAGCGTTTTATAAAGGTACGGACGGTGATGCGAAAGGGCTCGACGCGCGCGTTTCCGGGCAGTTTGGTGCGCGTGTCATTCGCGTGTGCGAGCAGATCGGCGAGCGGGCGAATCTACCGGCCGAGCCAGTTGCGCCGCGCACTGAGCCCAGTTTGGCGGGCGCCGGCGCGAAGGCCGACGTTCTCGTGCTGGGCGGCGCGGGCTTCATCGGCAAAGAGCTGGTGCGGCAACTGGTTGCGGATGGCCGCGGCGTTCGCGTGCTGGTGCGCAGCGCGGCCGGTTTTCCCGAGGAGCTGCGCGCACAGGTCGACTGCCAGACCGGCAATCTGCTCGACCGCGAAGCGCTTCTCCGCGCCATGCAGGGCCTTGGCTGCGTGGTGCATCTGGCGCGGGCCCATGTGAAGACCTGGGCGGAGTACCAGAAGTACGAAATCGACGCCACGCGGCTCGTGGGCGAATGCGCGTTGCAGGCCGGCGTCAAGCGGCTTGTCTACGCGGGGACGATCGATTCGTATTACGCCGGCAAGCGCGGCAGCATGATCACCGAGGCGACGCCGCTCGATCCGCACATCGGCCGCAGAAACCTGTACGCTCGCGCCAAGGCGCTTACAGAAGCAATGTTGATTCAGATGCATCGGGAGCGAAAGCTGCCGTTGGTGATTGTGCGGCCGGGCATCGTGATCGGCCGCGGAGGCAGCCCGTTTCATTGGGGCGTAGGCATGTGGTGGCACGACGCGGTCTGTCAGATCTGGGGTGATGGCAACAACAAATTGCCGCTGGTGCTGGTGGAGGATGTGGCGCGCGGATTGATTGCCGCGATCGACACGCCGGAGATCGAGGGCAGGGACTTCAACCTGGCCGCGGACCCGTGCCTGAGCGCGCAGGAGTATCTCGATGAACTCGACCGTGCGGGCGGAATGCGGATTCAGCGCTACGCCACGCCGATTCTGCATTTCTATCTGCTCGACATGCTGAAGTGGGTGGTGAAAGTCGCGGTGCGGCATCCTGAGCGGCAGATGCCCTCTTATCGCGATTGGAAGAGCCGCACCCAGCAGGCGCATTTTGACTGCACGGCAGCGAAGACGGTGCTGGGATGGAAACCTGTGAGCGATCGCGGCGAACTGGTGCGCAAGGGAATTGAGGAACCGCTGCGCGAGTTCCTACAGTAGATCCTAGTGTGGTGAGTCTGAAGTTCGTCGAAGAACAAATGCAGGTCCTTCGACTCCGTTTGCCGCGCAGAACGCGTCAAACTTCGCTCAGGATGACACATCATTATGATGCGAACTTCAGACTCGGGACACTAGAAAATCTACCACGGAACCGGCGGACTGACCCGGCCCCCGCGCGTTTCTCTCCACGCCTGTCGCAGCAGACGAAGAAGCACCACAGTCTCACGCGCGCGCTCGCGGCGGCGCGGCGAAGGACTGAAGCGGTTGCGCAGAAAACGCAGCGAGTAAATGCCTTCTTCCAGCCAGCGTGCGAGCCACACCTTCGCGCCGTGGTGCTTACGGTAGTAGAGCAACGTCGAACGCATGCGCCAGAGCACGACCTGCGATTCATTCTCAGCAAAAACCAGCGCATCGACCTGGCGCGAGGATTCGCCGTGCAGATGAGTGACGACGATGTCGGGCCAATAACGCACGTGAAAGCCGGCGGCCTTCACGCGGCGGCAGAGATCCACCTCTTCGCAATAAAGAAAGAACGCGGGATCGAATAGACCGGCTTTAGCAAGAGCCTCGCGGCGCAGAATCATGAATGCGCCGGTGACCCAGTCGACTTCGGCGGGCACAGCAGGATCGGCCCAGGTGCGTTCGGCGGCGCTGAAGAAGCGGGAACGGGGGAAGCGCGAAGCGAGTCCCGAAAGGACGAAAGCATCACGCAGAATGGTGGGAAACATGCGCCCCGCCGGCTGCCAGGCGCCATCGCGCCCCACGAGCCGCGCACCGCCGACACCCGCGGAGGCGTCGGACTTCATGTGAGCGATGGCGCGGGCGAGCGCGCCGGAATGGAAAAAGGCGTCGGAGTTGAGCAGAACCGGGTAGCGACCCTGAGCCGCCTGGATGGCGCGGTTGTTAGCAACACCAAAGCCAAGATTCACGTCGCTGCGGATGAGGCGAACTGGGATGCGGGAGCCGGAAAACTCCGCGGCAACCATGTCGGCCGAGCCGTCACGCGAGCCATTGTCGACCACCAGGATCTCGGGCGATACGCCGTCAGGAAGCCGGGCGCACTCCTCGCGCAGCGAGGTGAGACACTCCCGCAGCAGATCGCGCGTGTTGAACGAGACCACAATGATGGAAACCGTGGATTCGTAACCCGGGAGGACAAGGCTCTCATCGCTTGCCGTCTGAGCTGCGCGTAATCCGTAAGGATCGGTCACGGTGCCTCAAGTATAGAGGGAGCGCAGAAATAAGGGAGCGAAGGAACAAGGGAGCAAGGGAGCAAGGGAGCGAGGGAGCAAAGGGGTGCCGAGCGACCGCGCTTTTGTGGCATCACTGCCGCGAGTGGGGAACAGCTTCATTGCGCGAAGAAGAATATGCTGGGAGCGGGTGAGGCTTGATGTATTTTCATTCCTCCAGTGCAGGAAGGAACGTTGCGGTGACGCGAAGCGCGAGCTGCACGTTCCGTGGGAAGATCCTGATTGCATTGCTCGTGGTTTCCGCGGCGTTGCCGGGGCGCGCGCAGACGACGAACGGCGCTGCAACGGGAGTGACGCAGTTGCGTGTCACGAGCGACGTGATCCTGAGCAAAGTAACGCGGCTCGGCGTGAACCTGGGCGAGCAGAATTTCTATGACTCCGGGCAGATGCTGAAGAATCTGCTTTCGCGCAATCCTGAGTTTGCGGGGATGACGTATCGCAGCATTCTGCACTGCGAAGCCGGCGGGGTCGGCCGCTGCGTCGATTCGAGGTCCGGCATTCATTTTCCGGCGGACTTCTGGACCGGCGCGAGCTACGAAGTGCTGGAAGGCGCGGCGCAGGGCCAGCGCGGAACGGTGACGGCGGGGGCTCCAGGTGCAAGTGGATTTGTATTGACGCTCAACTCCGGCGGCAGGGCGGGCGGCGGAGTGATTGGCGCGGGCGACTGGATTGCCATCGAAAAGAATGCTCCCGACGATCCGGCCGCCGGCTGGTGGCCGACGATGCATGGCAGCGCGCACCTCGAGCTCGAGCGCACAGATCTTCCGCCGGGCGTGCCCGTGCGCCAGGTATTGAAAATCGACGCAGCGGGCGCGGGCCAGTCGGCGGACTTGAATGCATACTTCGACTCCATGGCGGGAATGACGTTTGTTCATCTGCGCGGCCGATACCGGCTGAGTTTTCGCGCCAAGGCCCTAAGCGGGGCGGCGACTGGGGCGACTACTGGATCCGCGACCGGGACAAACGCGATGCACGTGCATGTGGGACGGCTGGTTGCGGGGTTGCGCCGGTATTTGGATACTGACTTGCATTTGACTCCGGCGTGGGCCGAATACAGCGAGGAGTTTACGGCGAACGATACGGCGTTGCCCGCGGCGGCGGTCGAAACCGGTTTCAACGTTTCCGGCGGCACGGTGCTGCTGAGCGACGTGGCGCTCGAACAAGTGGGCGGCGATGCCACGAATCATACGGCGTTTCGCGATGAAGTGGTGGAGACGCTCAAGGAACTGCGTCCCGGCGTGTTGCGGCTGATGGAAAGCGACGCCGGATTGGGCAGCACGGTAGAAAATCTTCTCAGCAGTCCGGCGGCGCGCGAGCGGTCGGGCTACCGCGCGTGGTTCAAGCCATCCGACGATGTTGCGGTGGGGATTCCGGAGTTTCTGGAGCTGTGCTTGGAGACGGGCGCGGAGCCGTGGATCGTAGCGCCGACCGCCATGAGCCTGGAGGAAACGCGAAAGCTGGCGGAATACCTGGCGGGCCAGGCCACGACGCCGGGCGGAGCCTTGCGCGCCGCCGCCGGACGGAACGAGCCGTGGACGCAGGCCTTTCGAACCATTCATATCGAACTGGGAAATGAAACCTGGAACCCAGATTCTCGCGGGCAAGCGATCGAGGATTCCGCGGCTTACGGGCGCAGGGCGAATGCGGTGTTTGCGGCGTTTCGCGCAGCGACGGGACCGGAGGCCAGCCGATTCGATCTGGTGGTGGGAACCCATGCCTACGATCCGGAACGCAATGCGGCACTGCTGGCCGCGGCGCCTCAGGCCAATTCACTTGCGATCGCTCCATATCTGATGCGCAGCGTGACCGAGTGGGCGAATGACGACCAGCTTTATGGCCCACTGCTTGCGCAGCCCGAGGAAATGTCGCGCGATGGATTTGTTGCCGAAGCGGCTCGGTCGGCGGGCGGGCGGCAACTGGCTGTCTACGAAGTGAACCTCCACACCACGGGAGGGACGGCGCCGAAAGCCATCCCCAAAACCATTCTTGCTCGATTCACTCCATCGGCCGCGGCTGGCCTCGCCGTGGCCGGGCACATGCTGCGCATGATGCGCGATCATGGGGTCCGCGACGAGATGCTTTTCAGTTTGCCGCAGTACGAGTTTCTGCGCTCTGACGGCACGCCGGTGCGGTTGTGGGGAAGCGTGGTAGAGATGGGCGCCGACGGCCGCAAGCGGCCGCAGTTTCTTGCGGAAAGTCTGGCCAACCACGCCATTCGCGGGGACCTGGTGAAGGTTGAGATCACGGGTGAGAATCCCACGCACGACCAGCCGCCGGGCAACGACGGAGTGAGCCTGCGCAATGTGCACGAGATCGACGCCTACGCCTTTCAGGACGGAACGCGGCACAGCCTCATCATTTTCAACTACGGCTTGCATCATGCGAGACGTATCAGCCTGGAAGCTGCGGGCCTTGGGCACGACGCCAACGCGACGCTCTCGCGGCTGGTGAGCTCCTCGCCTGGCGACACGAATGAGGAAACGGTCAGGGTCCGGATCGAGGAGGAGCACTTCGCGGGAAGTGAGATCATGCTCGCTCCCTGCTCGATGGCGGTTCTGGAATGGACAGAATAAAACTGCACGGCGCTTGGAGTGCATCTTGGAAATCCTTGGACGCCCGCAAATAAAGCCTTCAAATTGTGCAACTGCAGAAAAAGTAATCAAAGAACGGTTACTCGTGTACGGGGTTGGTGAGTGTCTAAGGACGTATTTCTCCGCGTGTCCGTGCCCACCTTCTCGCCATTGTTGCAGTTGGTTCCAAAAGGGTAGTTTCTAGGCATCAGTCTGCCCGCGTCATAAATAATGTCGGCACTGATTCTGACGGAGTCAAGAAGATTGGTTCACTTTCGGTGTACTCTGGAGGCCATAGCGTCAACGTGGCATTCGGTGCACCTCTGGAGACCTTCATTTCCAGTTGCGGACAGGAATGCGGCGCGCAAGAGAAGGAATCAGCCGTGAAACCAACGGCAATCGCATCCACTGCTTAGGCCAGGCGCGTGCATAGGTGGGGAACGGACGTTGGGATGAGAGACCGCTTGCAGCATCCGGTTGCAGTCATGGGATTGCCGATCAACAGCTTGTCGACGGACGAGGCTGTTGACACATTGGAACGCCTGATTTTGTCGGGGGGCACGCACCAGGCTTGCACAATGAACGTGGACATCTGGCTCAATTCCCTGGCAGATCCGCATTTGCATCGCATTGTTGCCGGTTCAAGCCTGGTCTTCCCCGATGGCATGCCCTTGGTCTGGGCTTCAGGGCTTCTGGGATGTCCATTGGCGGAGCGCGTGACCGGCGTGGACCTGGTGCCGAGGCTTGCCGAACTATCAGCACGCAAGGGTTACAAGATTTTTCTGCTGGGCGCCAAGCCCGGTGTGGCCGACCGCGCCAGCCGGCTGCTCGAACGCAATTATCCCGGGGTACAGATTGTGGGCACATTTGCTCCCGCAGAGGAGAACCTGATCCACATGGATCATACGGAGATCCTCAGGAAGATTCATGCCGTGAGCCCCGACATCCTGCTGGTCGCATTCGGCAATCCGAAACAGGAAAAGTGGATCTGGATGCACCGCAAGCGGCTGGGCGTGCCCCTTTCCATGGGCGTGGGCGGCAGCTTCGACATTCTGGTGGGCGACACCTGGCGCGCCCCGCGCTGGATTCAGAGATGCGGCCTGGAGTGGGCGATGCGCTTCCTGCAGGAACCGGTGCGGCTGGGCCCGCGGTACCTGCGGGACTTCGTCGGCCTGGCGCGGCACTTGCCGATGGCATTATTGGCAGCCTGGTGGCAGCGGCCGTACCTGGGCGAATCCAAAGTGACCATGGCCGTGACGCCGCAAGTGATGCACGTGAACATTCACGGCCGGCTGGGAGCCGAGATCGCTGCGCTGGTGCAGGATGCGACCACCGCCAGCATCATCAACGGACTGGTGATGGTGGTCCATCTGCACTCAGTGAATCAAGTGACGGCAGCGGGACTGGGAGTTCTGCTGGGCGTGCGACGCCAGCTGCTGGAGGCCGGACTCTCGCTTTCACTGGCAGGACTCAACCTGAAAACGCGCTTCGTGCTCCACGCATGGAACCTCCATCCGCTCTTCGACGAGTGGCAGCCGGCAATTTCACAAGGCCGCCCGCTGGTTGCGGACGCAGGATCGCCGGTTCACATCGGGCTGCGGAGCGAACAAGGCGTGTTCCCGGCGGAAACCGGGATTCGCGGATAGAAATACGAAACATTCGTTGCTGCGTGGAACGGCAATTGACGGCGGAGGGCAGAATGAACGAGAGCCCCAGTGGACGAACGGAAATGTCCTTAGGGCTAGAGCTCGTGATTAACTCTTACGCGCGCAAGAGTTAATGACAAGCTCTGGGGTGGAAACGACATGGCGGCGATCATTCTGATACCGGCGTTGGCCTGCTGGGCAGTCCTTGCCATGGGTTCGGCTCGGAAGGCGCTGCTGTACGTCTATTTGCCTGCACTTCTTCTGCTGCCGCAGTACTACGTTCTCCGCCCTCATCATCTGCCTCCAATCGGTTTTGCCGATGCCGCCATTCTGCCCCTGGGCATTGCCCTGGTGTTCAAGGGTGCGCGGCGCTGGCGCTGGGCTTGGATGGACCTGTGGGTGTTGCTGTTCGCATTGTGCGCCGGACTTTCAGAGGCGTTCAGCACCGAACTGGCAAACGGAGACTGGACGCAACTGTTCTCGCCGAACCTCGCGGTGTCGCAACGGCTCAGCACGAATATCGCGGATGGCGGCCTGATGTTCGTTGCGGGCGTTTTGACCATGGTGCTTCCCTACATGGTGGGCAAACTGCTCATCGAGCAGGAACACGATGCGATGCGCAAGAAGCTCGCCGCGTGCATCGTCGCGTTGCTGGCCGTGGTCGCGGGATTGAGTATCTACGATTTCCTGACCGGACGCAGCTTATGGCAGAAGCTGGCCATGCCTTTCCTGGGCGCGAACCAGAACGAGGTGTGGGAGCCGCAAATGCGCTGGGGTTTCGGGCGCATTGCCGGACCCTACGGCCACGCCATTCTGGCCGGCATGATTTTTCTGATCGGGCTGGTGTACTGCCTGTGGCTGCGCAGCGCCGATCGCAACTGGGGCTCGCGCCGCCTGATCCACGGCCTGCCCTTTACGCTGCGCGGACTTTCGCTGGCCGCGATTGTGGCCGGATTGCTGATGACCCAGTCTCGCGGCCCATGGATCGGCGTGGGACTGGCGCTGATTTTTGTGCTGCTGACACGATACCTGCCGGTCGAGAAAGCGGCGAGCGTGTTTGCGGCCTTCTGCGTGGTGTTTGCGGCAGGCGCTTTGTATTTCACGAACCAGTACACCGAGAAGGCGATCAGCCAGGCCTCTACGGAGGAGCAGCGCAACGCAATTTACCGCCGCCAGCTGCTGACCGATTACACGCCGATGGTGATGGAGCGCAAGGCCTTCGGCTGGGGCATCACGACGCTTCCCGCGGTCAACGGCCAGGTGTCGATCGACAATCAGTACTTGATGCTTGCGGTGACCGAGGGGTTCACGGGGCTGGCGGTGTTCCTGGCCATCGTCACCGGCAGCGCCGCAAAATTGCTGCGCATGATTTCTCAGCCCATCCCGAGCGAGGACCGGATGCTGGCCCTTGCGCATCTGGCGGTGCTGATCGGGCTGATGACGACGCTCACCACCGTCTATATGGGCGAACAGGTAGTGATGCTGTTCTTTCTTCTTGCCGGCTGGGTACAGGCGATGCACCCGGCGGTGGAGCGCGTGCAGCTGGTCAACCCGCTTGTCGCCCAGGTGGGTTTCCGGCGTGTGCTGGTCTGAGGTACGCGTTTTGCGGTAGCCCGGCGTTTTTCGCCGGTGGAGATGAATTGAACGAATCGGCTACGAAAGCCGATCGATGCAGGGAATGGAGAAGAGCGACGCATTGATTTTCCCAAGTGCATTTCTGACGGAAGGGCTGGCGGTGGCCATGGCGATGCTGACCGTACCGTTGCTGACCGATCTGGCCGTGTGCATTGCGGGAAATCTGCGCCGAGGGAGAAAAGCGAATGCGGCGAAGCTGCGGGAGATTCGCCTCGCGGTAGTGGTGCCGGCTCATGACGAGGAAGCGATGATCGCGAGGACCGTGCAATCGCTTCTCGACGCGGGCTGCGCGCCCAGTCTTCCGCAAATCGCGGGAGATTGCGCCGAGTCGGCCTGGAGCGTTCCCGTAATCGTGGTGGCGCACAACTGCACGGACCGAACCGCGGCGGTGGCTGCGGCAGCCGGCGCGCGCGTGGTGGAGCTGAACCACGTCGAGATGCGCGGCAAAGCTGTGGCGCTTCGCTGCGGCTTTAAGGTGGCGCGTGCCGCGGGCGCCAATGCATTTCTCGTGGTGGATGCCGACTCCGTGGCGAGCTCCAATCTCGTCGCGGCCACAAAGACGGTTCTGGAGCGCGGGGCCGCAGCCACGCAATGCCGCTACGAGCTTGAATTGCCTCGTTCGCGGCCGGCTACCTCGTTGGAGCGGCTGCGTGTGTTGGCGTTCAGAGGCATCAATGTGCTGCGGGCCCGGGGACGCGCCAGCCTGGGATTCTCCGCAGGAGTTTTTGGAAATGGCTTCGCCGTAACAGACGAGACCGTGCAACGCGTGCCCTTCACGGTGGACAGCATCTGCGAAGACCTGGAGTACCACGTTCGCCTGGTAATGGCGCGGCAGCGCGTGGCATGGGTTGAAGAGGCGTACGTTCACGCTCCGCTGGCCCCGGTCCGTTCCGCACAGGCCACGCAGGAAGCACGCTGGGAGGGCGGGCGCTTTCACGTTGCCGCGCGGGCCACGGGAAGATTACTGGCGGCGATGGTGCGCTGCAACTGGCGCGCCTTTGAGATGCTTGCCGAGGCCTGGAGCCTGCCGATTTCGCGCGTCATTCTGGCCCTGATTTTGGCGGCATGTTTGCCGGTACACTGGCTGCATGGATTCGCCATTGCCGGGGCAGCACTGGTGGTCGCCTATGTGCTGGAAGCGGTTTTCCTGGGCGACAACCCGTGGCGCGACTTTGCCGCACTGGCCGGCGCACCGCTGCACATTCTTTGGAAACTGGCCATTACACCTCTGGTCCTGCGCCACTCGCGCGGGGGCGCAGAGTGGGCCCGGACGCATCGGGAGGCGCAAGCGCCATGACCGAAATACACATGATTCCCGATACGCCGGATAAGGAAGTGGACTGGACGGTCGATCCAGACGCAGGCCGCGAGTTGGCTGCCGCCAGCGCGACGCCCGCGATGCTGCATGAAGTGAATCGCAACTTCAGCCGCAATGTGTTGGCCACCATCCTGGCGCGCGTGGTCAACATGGTGCGCGGCGTGGTGCTGGTGCCATTCCTGCTCTGGCACCTCGGGCTCGAGGCCTACGGCATCTGGACCACCATTTTCATTCTGGTTTCGTATGTCGGCGTCACGACGCTCGGCCTTTCCAATGTGTACATCAAATATGTCGCCGAGTTTCACGCGCGCCGCGAATATGACAAGGCCAATGCGCTGCTTTCCACCGGGCTGGCCATCACCATTCCCCTCTGCAGCGCCATCTTCCTCGCATTCCTGTGGGGATGGAAGTGGTATGCGCCATGGCTGCATCTGCCGCCGGCGCACGCCGTCGACGGCAAAGAGGCAGTTCTGATCGTGCTGGGCGTGTTTCTGTCCGCCATCGCGCTGAACGGATTTGGCGACGTTCTGGCCGGTTCCCAGCAGATCGCGGCCACGCAATGGTTCCTGATTCTCGGCATCCTTGCGGAGTTCGCGGCGATTCTGTGGTTGGTGGGCGCCGGACGCGGCATCCGCGGATTGGCCGAGGCTTACCTGATCCGCACCATTGTCGCCGACGGCCTCACGATCTGGTGGACATTGAAAAAGCTGAAATGGCTGCGCATCTCGCCGCGGCTGGTGCGGCGCGATTCCATTCGCTACGTTTTGCACTTCGGCGGGGTGGTGCAGTTCCAGAGCATGCTGTCGATCTTTCTCGCGTCCGTGGAGCGGGTAGCCGGACTCGTCCTCATTGGCGCCGCTGCCGCCGGCCTGCTCGATGTAGCCAAGAAATGGCCCACATCGTTTTCCACGGTGCCCATGGCGTTTTTTGCGGCGCTCTTGCCGGCCGCGTCCCACGTGGATGCCGCTTCCAATAAGTCCGACCGCATCGACAACCTGCGCAACCTCTACCTCAGCAGCTCACGCTACGCGAACCTGTGCACGTCGGCCTTTGTCGCCCTGTTTTCATTCTTTGCCGCGCCCGTTCTGCACGTTTGGCTGGGCGCACAGTTCCCCATGGGCCAAAGGGTGATCGCTCTGTTTGTGATATTCAATCTGGCCATGCAATTCCACATGCTCACCGGACCGGGAACGTCGATGTTTCGCGGCATGGGCAGGGTCTACGAGGAATTCACGTACTCCATTCCCAACCTGATCCTCCTGGCCGTCACTTTACCGGTGGCGCGGTGGATCGAGGGCCGCTGGACACCGTACGGAATCGGCTTTGCCGTGGCCTTAGCCACCGCTGGTTCGGCCTGCGTGCTCATGGGCCGGGTGCTCTTTGTGCTGCATCTTCCGCTCACGCGCTTCCTGCGCGTGGTGATTGTTCCGGGACTTGCGCCGTATTTGATTGCAGGCGCCCTGGCCTGGCCGGTGGCGCAACTGGTGGCCAAGATGAACCGCTGGCAGGGAGCGGGCGTGCTGCTGGCGGCAGGGATTTTGTACACAGCAGGCGCGATCGCAGTATTGAATCGCTGGGTGTTGACGGACGCAGAGAAACAAAAGGAATTCAGGTGGTACCGCCGGGGCCTGGGAATGCTCCGCGGCAGGGAGGCAACTGCATGAATCGCCGGATGTACATCGCCGCTCTTCTTCCATGGGTGATTGCGGGGCTGGCCGCGGCGGCACAAGCGCCGGCGGCTATGCCGCCCCAGATTGCCGCGGAGGACACCGCCCCACAGGCCAGCGGACCGGTGTTGAAGACCAATCCGCTGGAAGCTCTGCGCAACTTTGAGCCCGCTGCCGACGAAGCCTACCGGCTGGGCAAAGGCGACGAGATCACGGTGGACATTGCCGGGCGTCCCGATCTCGAAGCCAAGCTCGTGGTGGGGCCGGACGGCTGCGTCACGCTGCCGCTGGCCGGCGACATCAAGCTGGACGACATGACACGGCCTGAAGCGGGCAAGGCGATCGAGGCGGCGCTTGCGCATTACTACGACAACCTCTCCGTCCAGGTGACGGTGACAAAATACACATCGAATCGCGTGCTGGTGCTGGGCGCGGTAGCCACGCCGGGAGAAGTAACGTTTGAAGGCAC
>Ga0181520_10009830_pt1 | contig 13066 bp, 10 predicted proteins | sample PEATcosm2014_Bin_29_FD_132451 | JGI IMG/M metagenome (GOLD analysis project Ga0181520, IMG submission 132451) | Peatland microbial communities from MTU Mesocosm Facility, Houghton, MI, USA - PEATcosm2014_Bin02_30_metaG | ecosystem: Environmental > Terrestrial > Soil > Wetlands > Peat | place...
GAAAATATAAATAAAATATCCCTTTTTGATAACACCAAACCTAATGCGAATGAGATATTGAATATTGTAGCAGATAATTTAAATAACGTCAATTTTGAAAGGGTAAAGAAACCTGCCGGCGCACCTGCAACACCAAAACAACTTGAAAAAGTAACTCAAGCTGATTTATCCATTCTAGCTATAGGTGACTGTGGATCATGCACTACATGGGTCATATTAGATGCTATCAGGATGGAAAAAGAGAAAATCCCCACTATCTCTATTTGCTCTAATAAATTCACTACTTTTGCTCATGAATTAGCCCGATCTAATGGTATGGAAAATCTTAGAATCGTGGAAATTGAACATCCTATAGCCGCCCAATCTAGAGAGCAAGTCGAGAGAAAAGTGGAAAAGATACTTACAAAAATAAAAGCTTTACTTAGTTTAGATTAAAAAAAAATCTTATTTTGAATCAAAAAAAATTTAATTGTTCTGAGGAAATCATTATGGAAAATAAACATCTTAATAATAAAAAGGTAAAAATAAATGAAAATGCATGTGGATGCCTTATTGATGATTTAATTGGAGAAAACCAGGATTCGGATAAGAATAAAAATAAAGAACTCATAAATAATAGACTTTGCGGTAGTCATGAAAACGATTTAGAAGTATACATTGACCCTGAAATTGAAAAAGTTAGTTACGATTTTTACATGAGAAAACTGACTGATGGACTTCCCATTATACCACCCACTAGAGAAAAACTTCTTAAATTCCTCAATTACACTGACTATAACTCTGATGATATAATAACTATCCTTCCTCCAAAACAAGGTAAAGCAACAGTGGAAAAGATAGCTATCAACTCAATAATGGCCGGTTGTATACCTGCTTTTATGCCGGTAATTCAACATGCTGTACAAGCCCTCAGTCAAGATCAATTCAATCTTCCCGGAGTAAATGCCACTACTCATCCAGTAGCTATATGCGTCATATTAAATGGTCCTATATCACGTGAAATTGCAGTTAACAGTGGTGTAGGATGCTTGGGGCCGGGAAATATAGCAAATGCGACCATTAGTCGGGCATTACGTCTTTGTCTAATTAACATTGCAGGAGCAGTTCCGGGAATTGGTGATCACGCAACTATGGGTTCACCTGCAAAGTATAGTTTCTGTTTTGGTGAAGCGGAAAATGAAAATCCTTGGAAACCATTACACGTTGAAAGAGGTTTTAATTTAGAAAACAGCACTGTTACAGTTATGGCAGCTGAAGCACCGCATAATGTTAATGATCACCGTAGTAAAACTGCTGAAGACCTTTTAAATACAATAGTGAATACGGCAGCAGTAGCTGGGTGTAATAACAGTCACGTACCTGGTGAAATACTGGTAATTATGGGGCCAGAACATGCTCAAACTGTGGAAAATGATGGCTGGGAAAAAGAGGATGTTAAAAGATATATACATGAGAATACTTTAGTACCTGTTGAATTAGCAGATCGTGGTGGAAGAAAACTGGATGAGCAGTGGATGGTTAATGGAAACGTTAGAATAACTCGTTCACCTGAAGATGTGATTCTAGTGGTGGCGGGTGGTCCTGGTAGACACACTATGATAGCACATGGCTTTGGCACTTCTTCTCAATCGGTCACACTTCCATTAACCCTTAAAGATGGCACTCTATTACAATCTGTTCAGGATTATAAAAAATCAAAAAATTATTAAAAAAAGTGGAGTTAGAGGGGGTAAATTTTTTAGCTCTTTCAAGTCACACGATCAATTTCTTCATTCCAAATCTCAGGATTATTTTGGATATAATCCCCTATCATCTGTTTACACTCAATTAAATTCAGATTAATGATCTCCACTCCATGTTTCAATAAATAATCTTCAGGCCCTGGAAAAGTTTTATTTTCACCCATAATTACCTTAGGAATCTTATAAAGAACCACTAAACCGGCACACATATCACAGGGAACAAGTGTGGTATATAATGTGCATTCTTTATAATCCGATCCTTTAAGATGACCAGCGTTCTCCAGACAGTCCATTTCTGCATGTAATATTGTCGAATTTTTTTGTTCTAATTGATTATGCCCACGACTAATTATTTGATCGTTTTTAACCAATACTGCACCGATAGGAATACCATCTTCACTTAAACTTCTTTTAGCTTCCTTAATTGCTTCAAACATAAATTTATAATGTTCCATTTTTTCATAGTTTCCTTATTTAATTAAATATTCATAAAGTAAGCATATAGATAGAAATTATAAATTAAATTTATCCACTATTAATTAAATGCTATTTTTGAAATAAAAATTTAAAAAAAAATAATATTTTAATATCTTTTCCTGTCCATTAATTCCCTCATTTTACCGGGATTCCAGCCGCCGGATGCTGATTTTGAACGTCCTACTTGTTGTACGTATCCGGTGATACGGTCATACCATTCTACTTCGGTTTGTTCGCCACAAGTTGCACAACTATCTTGTAATCCTTTCATTAGGGTCTTACATTTGATACAGAAACTTAAAGCTGAACTATAAGCCCAGAATCCTAAATCTGATTTATGAGCGATTTTATTGGTGAGGCTCATCAAAGAATCAGGTTGAGAGTACGATTCTCCCATGAATGCATGGAATATATGTCCACCCAAAGTAAGGGGATGGAATTTCTCCTCAATTTTAATTTTTTCTGGCAGTAATACATCAGAATTTACAGGTACATGACTAGAATTGGTATAGTAAGAAGCTTCTGCATCTCCCTGAACTATGATTTTATTCTTAAATTTCTCCCTATCTAACATAGCAAATCGATAGGCGGTGGATTCTGCAGGTGTCTGTAAAACGCTCCAACGTAAACCTGTTTCATCCTTGAGTTCAGAAGCTCTCTGATTCATGTACTTGATAACTTTAAGACCAAATTTACGTGCATCTTTATTTTCAATTCCTTCCCCACAATGAGCCATTAGCATTTCGTTAAGACCTACAAAACCAAAGGATAATGTAGCGTTATCTATACTATAATATCTTTCACCATCCATTTCCTGAGTAAGGAACGGCAGTAGATTATAATTATCCAGACAATTCACAGCTTGTTCTCTTCTTAAAAGCAACACATCCTCAGCTAAGTGTAAATAAGAATCTAGATAATCAAATATTTCATCATCATCCCGACTATTATAAGCTATTCTGGGAAGATTCAAAGTAACAAATGCTAAGTTACCTGTACGTAAACAATCCTGTGACCAATCTCCAGTCCAATCATCATTAAGAGAAGTACGACAACCCATATAATTAGCCATATTACCCCTATAATCAGGTAACATATTAGCAAAGTAAGGTGTACCGAATTTAGCAGAAAGATTATGCACCCGCATTAAATCTTCTTCAAATTCACCTTTTAAAACTTTATCTCGTATAGCATAGATAGTGTTAGGGAAAAGATGAGGTTTTCCATCAGAATCTCCAGTTAAAAGAGTTTCAGTGAATGCCCTTTGCAATGCTCGGGTTTCATCCTCAAAATCACCATATACTCCAACTAACTTGCCTTCAGGCCCGTAAGCTGGTTCATTTTGCAGAAATTCGGGGACTGTGAATTCCAAATTTATAGAAGTAAAAGGTACTTGACTGCCACGAGCAGCGTAAGCCATATTTAAGTTGAATATGAACATCTGTACTGCTTGTTTAACTTTTCCATAGGGAAGACCAGCAGCGAATGGTGCTACAAAAACGTTCCATAGACTCATGGACTGCCCACCGCTCATATTTTGCTGAGCAGCTAGCATTATCTCTCCGGAATGATTCATTAAAGTTTCAATATGTTTGGGTGGACCGGCTACTGAGGTGTGGTCTCCGGTTCCATCCACTTTAAGTCCGTGTTTAATGAAGAGGCGTAAATCATGTTGTAGACAGTTTAAAGGACGTCCAGCAAAGAATTCAAGGTCATGGATATGTATTGCTCCACCCATATGAGCGTCAGCTAATTCAGTAGGAAGTATATGCAGTAAAGCATATTGTTTAAGTGCTTCATCAGCAACATACTTATGCACGGTTTCCGGGTTATGAATCATGTTAGCATTATCTCGTGAACCATTCTGGATGAGATTAGTGATGTTGTATACAGGTATTCCTAACCTAGTGTATCTTCTCCGTAATGTTTCCAGACCGTACTCCACTAATTTAGTGTTCACAATCTCCCTGATTATAGGAGCGGTGAGGTATTCTAAATGCAGTCTTTTCAATTCTTTATGCACGTCAGTGGCTATATTCCGAGCTAATTCTTCAGAAGCACCAGTTTCCACAACCAATGTTTTTTCGATTTTGGTTTGATCAAAACTTTCAATAGTATCCCTTGAAGTTCTAACTCTTAATGTATTTGCAGCTAAATAACGTTCCGCTAACTTCTCATCTATAACTTTAAGGGAGTCATAGACTAACATCTTGATCTCCTTTGTGCTTATATTATCATAAGCTGCTGCAGCTACTTGTGAAGCTATTTTCTCTGCAGCCCACATGGGAACATCTACCATCAGGCATGATTTAATTATTTTCTCATGATTGAATCTTTCATATATCCCATTCTTCTTCGTTACGCAACTATGAGCTTTGGTCGGAAGAGTGGCCATAATACGTGCATTTTTGATTTTATATCCCCCTCAACGTTCTTTATTATAAAAATAATATTTTTTTACAATGAATTTATTTTACTACAATCATCTCATGGTTTTAATTAATATAGTTTTTATTTGTAATAATAATATAAATAACTTTTCAATTCATAAAAACACATCTAATGAGCTCTGTTTGGATTTATCACTTTCAAATAAGGAGTTTATACCATGTTCTAATAATTGTATCCGCTGAATTAGATAATTATTAATAGGATATTTTTGCGATAATTCCTTAGATATTTCCAAATATTTAACTACAGAACCCTTATGTATGCTTAAAATTAGATTTCCTCCACAAACACATTCTCCCGAGAGAGGAATTCTTCTATACTTCTTATTACATTTAGTGCAACGCACTTTCTGTCTGGAAAACGCTCTTACATTTCCAGCCATATCTGGAAGGAAATGGGAGTTAAGAACACCTTCAACCACTCCACGAGGATCCACCGCTCTAATTTTCTCTGCTAACTTAATTTGTCCATCAACCTTCTCCTTCATAGTGGGAAGTGTCTTATATAAACACTGCTTAGGACCACTATGAATACTAGAGGTGTCATGGGAGAAAATCAGTCCATGATACTGATTTTCTGTTCCTAATCGTTTATTAACATTATCCACCAGAGATATGACTTCAGAAGGCTTTTTAAACTCTAGAGTTTTTTTATATAACTCTAAGGGTAGTTGAGACATAGTATCAATATTATGTGATTCATCATCTATCTCTTCAGGGTCTATCCGGGAAGATAAAACAAGAGGAGCATCCATACGACCACCTCTAGAACTAGGTAAATAGATTTTAGAGAAATTGAGAAGAGCATCAAGTAAAAGCATTATAGAATCTTCGTCACTATCACAATTTCTTCTTTTAGCTGAATGGAAGTAAGGATGAGCATAACAAGCCGCAGCCCTAGTGAAACCTACTACACGCCCTAAAACACCTGCAGAAGTGTGAGGAGCTAAACCAACCACCAACTGCCCCACTAAATCCGAATTACTCTGAACATTATAAAACCTATCTAACCCATAAAACTTCTCTAGAAGATCATCTACAAAATTAGCCACTTTTATAAGGTATTCAGCACAATTTTCTGAAATCACTACATCTTGAATCTTAATCTCTACTATCTGTTCATCATTAACTATTTCTTCTCCATTTATATCTGTAGTGTATCCTAATTCCTTAAGTTTTTCATGTGGAACCTTAATTTCACGTGGAATGAAGTGAGTGAGGGGTAAATTAGTTGAATCATGTCTGATAGTGGCATCCTTAAACGTGAAAACACCATTTTTAGCCCTTAATATACCTTTTTCAAGGGGTTCAGGAAACTTATCTTCAGATATCATACCAATAACCCCCTTAATTTCATCCATCTTTCTTATACCCACATTATCTAATGCTTTCTTCAATAAATTAGCTAAATTTATATTTTTTTTACTAGAACTGGTAGGTAAAGCCTTTGATCCACACGAAGGGCAGATAGCCTGCACAGACCCAACTCCACATTCCGTACATCTACATCGAGCAATTTCCACAGTTATACTTCCCTTCTTAGCTGCATCGACAATATTACGCCTACTACCACCATTATTGCCTATGGGGAATAAAGCATGAGGAGCAGGCTTCATCTTACGTTCCTTGGTTTTTTCAGGCCGTCCCACACGACCACCCAGGTAAGTAGGGGCTTTAGCCATTATTTCCACTGGAGAAACTTTATTTATAGCATCCAATGTTAATAGATCCTCCTCATATTGCAACGGTTCGGGTAATGTATTTAAGAGTGCATGTGCATTATCTGAATTAATAACTACTTTATTAGATTCAATGGTGTGCTCTACTCCTAATATCTCCAATATTCTTTTTTCTGGTTTAATATCCAGTATAATTTCATTTTCAAATTTTTCAACATTATTAAAATCCAGATTTGATGTAGATAACCAATTTTTGAGATTATTTATTTCCTTAATGGATGCATCATGATAAAAATAAGTATATTTAGGATGTAAAGGTACATTATACTTTTTTGAGATTTCAAAAGCGTTAATTGAGCTTAATTCATTATTTTGCAATGATTTTAAATCTTTTTGATTTTTCTCAAGGTTCTGGGTATATTCAGTTGAATTTGTAATGGTTTGAATCCACCACTCTTCACACCAGGCAGATGGAAGCAGATCAAGATTATTTCGCAGGAACTCACCAAAAGCTACCAGCATATCACCTAAAAATAGGATTTCATCTACTTGATGTTTAATAGATTTTGCCTGCTCTTCTGAATTAACTTTTAAAACTGATCCATCCTTTAGTTTTACTATGGGGCCTTCTATACTATCGCATGGTATCACACAATTACCTTTACCTGGTCTTTCTATCTTCATTTGGGTTCCAACAGCTAGAAATTCCAGAATTTGCATTGTAGCAGGGTGAACTCCCATGGCAGCTAATCCACTATTTCTAGTTCTCCCATATCTTAACCGGAATCCTCCTTTAGCATGCGGATAGGATAAGACGGGTCTTCCCCCAATAATATCCTGCATATACTTGTCAACTACTTTAGAACCTTTATCTTCATCAGATTTCTCCTTATGGTCTTTACTAAATTTTTCAAGCCAATACCATCCATTTATATCCAATTTTTTAGCGTATTTCCTTACTTTGGTTGCTTTCTGTATAATACCTTCAACCATAGCCAGTAAAGCTCCGCCTCGTATTTGATTGGTCTCCACCCTCTCCAAGTCTCGGTGAGACACTTCCACGTGATCAGTAGGTTCTCCAGTTACTTCTACTGGAATGTTTTTAGCTGCTAATCGTACTTCTTCAGGGCTAGGAGAATACTGAAGATTAGTGACTTCTGATTCATAAAGCTCCACTTCCTCTACGTATCGTTCAATTTCCGTATCCGTAGGTTTATAAGGATCTAAATCTAAAGAAATCCGAATATAATCAGCTATAAGAACAGCTAATGCGGCGGCTGTACCACCTGCACTTCTTATGGGACCTGCGAAGTAAACAGCTAGGTACAATCCCTGATCAAAGTTCTTTTTTATTTTTAAATATGCGATTCCTTCTAAAGGAGCGGCTACAACCCCTTCTGTGATAATTGCTAGGGCAGTTCTTATGGCTTGATCAGCTTTACTTTCTTTAATTTCTAAACTATCTTCAATTCCCTCTACATCAGTTGTAATAACTATATCCCTAGCTATCTGGAAAGCCAACTCTTCTCGGGACATTTTATCCTCTAATTCTTTAATCTTATTGGCTACACCTTTAGGACCTACTAATCCTTCCACCCTCTCAGCTAAATCCTTAGCAAGAGGAATCTCCGGTTCTAATTCTATATCATAACCCTTAGATCGTGCTTGTTTAGCTATGGCATATAATCTATCAGTATCTTCTTCTAAACTCTCAAAATATCCCATGAATACACCGTTACCTATCTAATTTTAAGTAATTATAAAAATTATTTCTTTAAATCTTCGATGTTCTTCTTAATAATTGGATAAGATCAACTATAAACTTTACTATAACTATTTTTATTAGCTCTTAAAAAGAATTCCAATGCTTATTTGAACTTTAATTATTAATAAGTTAAAGAGTACTTATTGAAGTTAAAAAAAAAATTTATCTATATATTATTAATATTAAACAAAGTATAAATAGAGTTGAAAATCTAATATTATACAAATATTATACCAAATTACTTTTAATTAATTATTAAATTCTTAGGTGATTTTAAATGGCAAAGAAAGATAAAAAAGTCCTTCCTCCTAGCGGAGCTGGGCTGGTAAGATATTTTGAGGAAGAAACTAAAGGCCCCAAGTTAACACCCATTCAGGTAGTAATTATGACTGTTATTCTAGCGGCTTTATGTATTGCGCTAAGATTTTCATTCTCATAAATTTAAAAAAATTTTTAAAGGAATTTTCATAAAATAATTTAAACTATTAACAGACTAAATTTTTTTAAATTAAATAATATGGATTTATTTAAATATTTTTTTTAGAAATTTTTAATTTTTTTTTATCAGGAGTTATCATAAAATGGCTATCCATCCCATAGAATTTAGATACGGAACAGAAGAGATGCGGAAAGTCTGGGATAATAAAAACAAGCTTCAAAAAATGCTTGAAGTTGAGGCAGCTCTTGCCGAATCCGAAGCATACCTTAATTTAATCCCAGAGAAAGCTGCTTTAGAAATTAAATTCAAAGCAAACACAGAGTACGTCACCCCTGAAAGAGTGGCTGAAATCGAAAAAGAGACTAAACATGATATAGCTTCCATAGTAAAAGCTTTAGCTGAAGCATGCGATGGTAATGCAGGAGAATATGTTCATTTCGGTGCCACCTCAAATGACATTATAGATACTTCCCAATCACTACTTTTCAGAGATTCAATCACAATTCTAAAGGAAAAACTAATAAAATTCACTAAAATTCTTTTAACACTTGCTGAGAAAAATATAAAGAACGTTTGTATAGGTAGAACTCATGGACAACATGCATTACCGACAACATATGGTATGAAGTTTGCATTATGGGCTGATGAAATTCATCGTCAAATCTTAAGAATAGATGAATGTGAAAGTAGGCTTTGCGTGGGTATGATGACTGGTGCAGTAGGAACAACAGCTGCTTTGGGGACGGATGGGTTATCCGTTCATAAAAAAGTATCAGAACTATTAAACCTTAAACCAGTATTAATTTCCAATCAAGTAGTTCAACGGGATAATCACGCGGAATTCATTATGCACTTAGCTAATGTTGCCAGTACTTTGGATAAAATAGCTGTAGAAGTTAGAAATCTGCAGAGGACAGAAATTAATGAGATTGGGGAGAGTTTTGATCCTGAAAAACAGGTGGGTAGTAGTACCATGCCTCATAAAATGAATCCTATAACTGCAGAAAGGATATGTGGAATATCTAGGGTAATACGGGCATATGTTACTCCGGCATTAGAGAATAACCCTTTATGGCATGAAAGGGATCTTACTAACTCTTCATGTGAGAGGATAATCTTCCCAGAATCCTGTATTCTGACAGATTATATCATCAATCTTTCAATTAAATTATTCCAAAATTTAGTATTCTACCCTGAGAATATTGAAAGAAATCTTAATATCACTCATGGATTGATTATGGCTGAAAGAGTTATGTCAGATTTAACTAGACGTGGAGTGGGAAGGCAAACTGCTTATAACTTGGTTAGAATCTGTTCTGTTGAGGCTAATCAGACTGGAAAAGGGCTTAAAGAAATTATTTCAGATAATGAAGAAATTAGGAGATACCTGTCCTTAGAAGAAATTGTAGAGATAATGGATCCACATACTTATCTTGGTTCTGCTTTAGAAATAGTTAAAAATGTTTTAAATGAATCAAATAACTGGTTTTAATATTATTTTTTTTCTTAAAATCTAATTTTTTTGTCTAAAAAATTTATGTGCAATTATTTTTATTTATTTCAAAATTTTTTACTATTTTTTTATCTTATTCATTAATTTATAGAAAAATTTAATTATAGGCTGTAATAAAAGAATATACAGTATAATTAAGTATTAATGGTTAAGGGAGGTGAAAAAAATGGTAGATATTAAAGAAATTAAATCAGTCCAACTAGCACCATTCGCCCTGATGAGTTCTACAATACAGGCGATTTTAGCTTTTATTGGAGCTGTAATACTTTTACTAGTTTTTGGAACGGTTGCACTTTTAATACCTCAAGCATCAGTTTTTGGGGCAGTAATTACAGCCATAGGGGTAGCATTAATTATTATTTATCCTATAAGCGCATTCTTCATTAACTTATCAACGAGTTTCTTCACCGCATTGCTTTACAACGCATTGGTACCAAGATTAGGTGGTATAAAACTAGGATTAGAAGGGGAAGACGTGACTGAAGTTCCTGTGGTATCATTTGCCCTTATACTAGCAAGTATTGAAGCCATATGGGCATTTATAATAGGATTATTCCTGGCAGCAGCTTTAGCACCAATAATCGCACTATTAAGTAGTTCAATCCCAAAGATATCAAAAGCCATCGTTGCCGCGATAAACTCAACTAATCTAACTAACATCACTAACTCAACTAATCTAACTAACCTAACAAACTTAACTAACAATCACATTACCAACGCAACCATACCAACCGGAGCAGCCGTGGGAACAGCAGGCATTGTGGGAGCTATAATACTAATAATTGTATTACCCATAGTAGTATTCATAGTAGGATTCATAGTTAACGCACTTGCAGCAATATTCTACAATTATCTGGCTACCAGAGTTGCTAAAGTGAAATTAAATTTCGCAGCAATCAGCGGAACATTATACGAACTAAAATCCATACCAGTATTACCAACAGCACTATCTTTAGCAGTAGTATTCGCAATATTCGGATTACTACAAGGACTTGGACAACTAATATCACTCAGTGCAACAGGAAACCCATTAGGTGGTTTTGAAGCCCTTATAGAAGACATTATAAGAAATTTCGTAATGTACTTCATAATCGTGGCTCTAGCAGCAGTATTCTACAACTACTTAGCACCAAGAATAGGCGCAATAAAACTAAACCTCAAATAAAAAATCCTAATTTTTTTATTTTTTTTTAGGATGTTTAACTAATTAAATAAAATTAAAGCTTTTTTTTAGATAATTTTATAGTATCAATAAATTGATCTAATTTATAAATTAGAAATTAGGAAATGTTCATTTATGAAGCCAACGATCATAAAATGCAGGAAAATATCCAAAGGACATGCTCAGGGTGAAGTAATTATAACTAGAGATTCTATAAGTTTTTTAGGAGGAGTTGATCCGAGTACTGGTATGATCATTGATCCTCATCATGAATTGTATGGCAGGATAATAAGTGGAAAGATACTTGTTATGCCATCAGGTAAAGGTTCCACTGTTGGATCCTATGTATTATATCAAATGCATAAGAATAATACAGCCCCTTTAGCTATAATAGCCTTAGAAGCAGAGCCAATCATTGCCACTGGAGCTATAATGGCAGGTATAGCTATGGTAGATCAGCCGAATGATGATATATTTGATTTAGTGAAGGATGGAGATTTAGTCGACCTTGATGCTGATGCTTGTAACATTAAGATTTTTGGAAAATAAACAATAAAACTCAAATCATTTTAGACTTATATAGATAATTAATTTAATATTCCTCTTGTTTTACAACAACTCCGATAAATCCACCTATGGCTCCTAGGATTGCACCTAGAAATATAGAAAGAACAGTTATAACTAATCCTACTATTAAAGTTATGGCACTAGCTATAACTCCAATTTTGATGAATATTAAACCTATAATGGCACTTATAGCTCCAAATCCTAAAATGAATAATAAACCGATTATTATACCACCAATTACACCAGAAAGCGCTCCACCAATAATCCCGTCATTTTCATCATAATTCTCATATCCATTATTGAGGTAAGCTGTTAGAAATCCTCCAATTAATGGTCCTAGAAAAAAGAAGGGAAAGAAAGCTAAGACTAATAAGATAGTTAAAAAAGCGTTAATTAGAGCACCTATCCCAATTGCTTTCCAGTTTAACATTTTATATAAATACCACTAAATTTTAAATTCAAGATTTTATTATTTTTTTTTTAGATCAACAAAACAATTTATTTTATAAAAATTAAATATTTCTATTAAAAAAAAATTATTTAATTCTCTGTTTAATTATGGATCCTAAAGCCCCGCCCAATAATCCAAGGATTATAAAGGTTCCTAAATACCACAACCCGAAAATAAGCAGTGTACCAGCTAACTTAGGATTCGCATTAAATCTTAAATATAATAATGCAATACTTGCAATTCCAATAAAAATACCTACAACTGTCCCATGCATCATTCCCGATTTAATATCACTGTTAACCAGATATCCTGTTACCATACCACCAATAATGGGAACTAAGTATATTCCAAAATAAGGAACAAAATATCCAAGGTAAGCAAGAATTAAGATAATAAAAGCAGCTACAAATCCTATACCAATACTTTTTTGATCGATTTTCATGTATATTTTTTTCCTAATAATTTAATATTTAATAAAATTTTAGTAAATGTGTACACTCCATTTTTTTTTAAACAAAAAAAATTAGATTGACTTTAAAAAAAAATATTAAGATTTGAAAGTAATAATTATTGAATTTTCATAAATTTAATCATCAGTCATTAAAGCTTCTGATCTTATGTAACTTCCCAATACACTACCAACTATTGCAAGAACTATTTCTATACCTAAAATTAGTAATAATTCTTCGACATAGAGGCCTAATATTGCTGAGCCTAATGCTGATGTGAGTATCTCAATTACAGTTACTATGAAAATGATAACACTGGTTATTACCCCAAAAATTATTCCATTAATTAATGAATCTTTAATTTCTCCTCCA
>Ga0181520_10009832_pt1 | contig 13063 bp, 11 predicted proteins | sample PEATcosm2014_Bin_29_FD_132451 | JGI IMG/M metagenome (GOLD analysis project Ga0181520, IMG submission 132451) | Peatland microbial communities from MTU Mesocosm Facility, Houghton, MI, USA - PEATcosm2014_Bin02_30_metaG | ecosystem: Environmental > Terrestrial > Soil > Wetlands > Peat | place...
CGGTGGCGAAAACGCAGCAAAGGCGGTGAACTCCGATCTTGACAAGGGAATCGCGAACAACCTTCAGGCGGCTCTTATCCAAAATCGGCTTCAGAAGGCCGTCCAGTACGACGTCAAGAATGGAGTGGTCACCCTCACCGGAGAAGTCAATGCGCAATTCGCGCGCTCGCGGGCCGAACAGATCGCTTTGTCGGTTCCCAATGTAAAGCAGGTCGTGAACGAGTTGCAGATCACGAACCAAAAGGCCACCTCGTCGAACTGAGAGTCCGCGTGGGTGCCTGTATTGGGCGCATATGCTCGCGACGAACTCAGTATCTCCAAGAAGTTTCGTGCGCAGCCGTTACAGGCATCTCTAGCTGCGGCTTGCAGCGTTGCTCTCGGAGCCTCGATGCCATTCACGGTCACCGCGATCGCACCACAGGCGCGATTGAATCCATGAGTTTCTCTATCATCGCTGGCTGTTCTCGCACGGATGGGCGGACTGGCCGCACGCGCCGTTGGCGCAAGAGTGACGATGGGCTCAATGCGCGTTACGTTGTGGGGAGGTCTGGCGATGGCAATGACCGCTGGCATCGGATGGCTTGTTGGGGCAATTTCGTAAAACACCCCGTTGAAAGCAAATGCCATTCGCGGTCTATCGAGAGCATTTCGGGAAAGCGGCTTCGCATGAGTCGAGGTTTTGCTTCGGTCGAAACAGAACGGAACCGAGTAGATGCAAGTTGCCGCAGTGCATGGCGCCTATCGGATTGGCGGTCACTCAGAGCTTATTCTGGATTTCTGCGTTCGGTCCAACTAGAAGCCGAAGTGTGGTCTGTATTGACCAGACAGCCTCGTTATTTTGGAGGATCATGGATGTGATATTTATGTGGCGCACGGCAGCGTTCATAAATCTCATGCCCGAGGAGATAGCACGTGGAGATGGCGGAGGAGAGGGTCACCTATTGGGGGATTCAGTGCCGGACCTGCAACGAGACCGTCGTGCTCGGAACAAAGCTCGACCTGCGCTATGCAGACTTCTTTTGCTTCCTAAAGCCAGGGTCCTTCCGCTGTGTGCATGGCCATTCTCATAACTACGATTCTGACGACGTATTCTTCCTCCCATCGTCCTCAGGAATTCCGATCACCGAAGCTGGAATACGGAAGAATCGTGATAACTATAAGTTGCTTGGTTCAATGGAAGCGGCTGTTAAGTAAGCGTCGCCTGCGTAGGGTTCCCATCTTTAATCTCTTTTGAGCTATATCGAATGCCCGTCTAGACTCTACCTAACCCTTGCGCGTCAGCATCTTGATGATTATCGAGACGGGCGCACTCGGCCGCGGATTTATGCCACGCGCCGTGCGAAGTTCAGAATTCCTGACGGGCGAATCCATTTACAGGAATGTTTCCGTAAATGTGGGCGAGACTCCACCGGCACTTGGTGCATCCTCAAGGCTGCTAAGGGAGGCAACTCGGGTAAACGGGAAGTTGCAGGATTGTCAACCGGAAGGTGGCCTGCTTGCATCTAATCAAATATGATCAAGAGCACAAAAACACCCAGGGCTCGTCGGAAGACGTATTTCCAGATCGCAACTGTCGTGTTCTACCTTTTTGCAACTACGAGGTTTGCGAACGCGTCCGCTGCACTTCTAATGGAGGAGCCTTACGGTGAGTTCGGGGCGCTGAATCCAACCGGCCACGCCGCTATCTACCTGAATCACATCTGCGCGGACTCGCCCACCTTTCTTCGCCTCTGCCACGACGGCGAGTTTGGGGTCGTCATCAGCCGATATCACAAGATGGACGGTTATGATTGGATCGCCATGCCACTGGTCGGGTATCTCTATTCTGTGGATGAGGTCAGCGATATTCCCGCCTCTGTGGACAAGGAAAAGATAGCGACGTTGCGCGATGCCTATCGCAGGGCGCATCTGCTTGAGTTGGCCCCTGACAACAGCACAGGCGGGCCGCCCAAAGGCGAGTGGACCCAGTTGGTCGGATCGTCTTTCGACCGGACCATCCACGGTTTCCAGGTAGACAGTACCCCCGAACAGGATCAACACTTCATCGATCTCTTGAACGACCGCAAGAACAAGGGTCACTTCAACCTGCTCTTCCACAATTGCGCGGACTTCTCCCGTGTCGTCCTCGATATCTATATGCCCCACGCGATCCACCGCAACTTCTTTGCGGACGCGGGGCTGATGACACCCAAGCAAGACGCAAGGTCATTGGTGAAATATGGCGGGAAACATCCCGATGTCCACTTGACCGCGTTCGTCATCCACCAGGTCCTTGGCGCGGTGCCCAGAAGCCATCCCGTCGACGGTATCGCCGAGTCGCTGGTCAAGAAGAAGAGGTATCTGCTTCCTTTGACCGTGCTGGCTCCGGAGGTTACCGGCGGGGTGGTCATCGCCTATCTGGTAGACGGTCGCCTGAAGTTGCCGAAAGGCACACCGGCCTTCGAGATCGGCGACGAAGAAACCACCGGAGTGCCCGCGCCGGCGGTCGAGCCGCCGCGGGAGCGGCTCCCGCTCCACGCGGACCCGGAAACCGTGGCTTCTTCACCAGCCACAACTCGACCATGACGCCCGGTCTGCTACGAATCAATCTTACTCATCTTCTGAGCTACATCGATGTGAGCTATAGTGTCCATCACCCGGGGCAACTCTCCGATGTTTGGTAAAGATGCGATTATTCTGCGCCTTCTATTCCGGCCGTCTCTACAAGGGGGCAACTATTTGTTAACTTCCAGGATGACTACCGTGTTGACGGCAAACCTGCTGGGCAGTTAACTCCGATCAGCCGAGCAGCTCATAGTTTGCTCGATTCGTCAGCATTTCAGCTTCGGTGGCCGGCGACTCCGACGAAGCGAAGAAGTATACGTCGTCGGGGTCGTAGTTGTGAGCATGGCCATGAACGTATTGGAAGGACGCTGGTTTCAGGAACTTGAAGCGGTCTTCATTGCGTGGGTCAGCCTTGGTTTTAAGCACGATATTTTCGCTGCATGTTCTGCATTGAATTCCCGACTTCGCAATTCTCTCAGCCACCTGCTCCATAAGCTACGCCCCTCGCGCAAAGGTGCTCAGTCATGAATGTGGATGGGCGCCGTCGTGCCACATGCGTAACATGAGTCCTTGGGGGAAGCCCGGTTTCACGGCACACCTAGGATCTTGAGGCTGTCTGAGCAAAACGGACCGCTCATCAGCCTATATGTGTCGACCAAACAAACAACTTTAGAAACAGTAATAAATCAACAGCCACACATACACTCCCCAGTTTCGAATATCCCTTTAGGACTTTCCGCCGAAGCGCCTACGGTTCAATATGGCTCAGCAAGCGGCCGTAGATTGCGTACACTATGCGCATGGCAAAGAAGCCGGAGTTGACCATCGACCGCGACATGGACGATTACCCCGCGTCTGCAAGATGCTCAAGCTGCGGAAAAGTGATGGCGCTACGCCAGAGATGGATCAATTCATCGGCAGAGAATCTCGTGTGGTTTGCAGATCGGTTCAGGCTTCATTTGGCACAGGAGCACCCCGATTGGGAAGCACTTGAAAAGCTATGGCTGTGAACGCCCATGAGGGGAGTCGAGTCCTTTTCTGCGCCAATGCCGAACTAGGGCGAGATCTGGCTCCAGTTGGCTGGATTACACCTGAGTGACCGGCTGTCCGGCAATGGACGCTCGCCGTTCGCAGGAGCGACATTCCAGCAAGGGCAATCAGTTGCCTTTCGTCGACGTCGCGGGCTCAGTCCTCGGCTATTTTGCTAGCCATATAGCGAGCGCCGTCAAAGGTTGCGGTCACACGCAGTAATTCTCCTTCGCGGATATTCTTGCTGATTGGAAGCCGGGAAGAATTGAAAGAGACCCGGTAACTCTTCCCATCCTGGGGATCGACCAACACCATCGCGCCGGAATGCATGTCAAGAAAGGAGACATGGCCGCTGAATACAAACTCAGACCCAGGCGTGGCCAGAATTGCGATCTGACTGGCTACGCCTCGCCCGCGTTTGTTCGATTCGAATCTCACGGAAATCAGAGTGCCTTTCACAAGATCTGACTGCCCCGGATGCGCAGACGAAAACGCCGGCTGGCCCTCTCGAACGATGGGCGTGCTCGCTGGTACGAGAAGCTTGATGGGCTCACGCGACAGTACTGCGCTGACCGTCAGTTCATTGGTCACGGAATTGAAGCTCAACACCCGCCCTTGGTACTCCCCTTCGGGTGGATTCGAAAGCATATGGATGCTAAGAGCAAATATAGTGGTACCGTCCAGTACGGTCTGCACGGACGCGTGATCATGGGAGCGCAGGTCTCGCAGAGGGATGACATCTCCGTCAAGATAGACGCGAGTGCGCTCGTCAAACAATATCTTCACTTGTCGCTGACCGAAGACCCTCAGCGTGAACCGGTCGCGCACGGGATCTACATTCGCGATTTCGCCGCCTAAGATTGTGCTATTTCCCATCGGCGCGGAAGGCAACGACATCAGGTCGCCGGATTCGCCTTCAGAGAGGGGACCGGCCACAGAACGTGAAGTCTGTCCCGCCTGCGCATTCGCAACGGGCAGTTGGGAAAAAGAAACGGCGGCAAGAATCATTGCTGCGACAAGGTGGTCCATTCAGCACATCCCTTATGAATTGCCAATGCTACTTTGTTAGACAAGCAGTGTGAAGGTGGGAGTGAATGTGAGCATCCTGCGCTTGAATCCATGAAACCAGCACTGGTGGCGATGCGCGAAGTTCACTCCAGCGTTTGACATTTTGATGAACGCGCACCACCAATCCTAATCGCCGTTGTTTGCAGCGAAAGGTCAAAAGAGCACAATGATTAGAATGCCGCTACAAGTAGTCGGAGTCATCGCGCTCCTTGCCGCATTGGGGCTTCCTGACGCGTGGGCTGGAGATGGCCTGAAGATTACGATTCCACGGCGCAGCGAGTTGACCCCGGTGCAACGATTGAATCGCGAGGGCGTGGCCGCTATAAAGAAACACCAGCTCGACAAAGCGGCGGCGCTCTTCTACAAGGCGTATCTCTACGATCCCGCTGACCCCTTCACCCTCAACAATCTGGGCTATATCTCAGAGGTACAGGGAGAACTGGATCGCGCGCACAAATTCTATGCGCTGGCATCGGAACAAGGTTCCAGCGCGAGAATCGATAAGAGCAGCGCGAAGCAGTTGGAAGGAAAGCCGATGAACTTCGCCTACGAGCGCCTTCAAGACGGACCCATGCGGGTGAATCGAATGAATGTGGACGCAATGGCGCTCCTGTTGGAGAATCGCGGGCCCGAAGCCATTGCACTTCTGAAGAAGGCGCTCTTCGCGGATCCGGCAAATCCATTTACGACCAACAATCTTGGTGTCGCTTACGAGACTACCGGAGACTACGACAACGCTCTGAGGGAATACGGCGCTGCTTCCGAGTTTCGCTCCTCAGAGCAGGTGGTCGTGACAGCGAGCCTCTCATGGAGAGGAAGACCGGTTAGCGTCATGGCAGCCGAGAGTGCCAGACAATTGGAATTACGAATCAAGAAGATGGACAGTGAAGACGCACACGCCGTCATGTTCACGGTGCACGGCGTGTTCTCTGCAAATCAAAATGACTGGCTTATGGCAAGGAAGGACTTTATCCAAGCCTACTCACTCGACCCCTCGAACGCGTTTTCGCTCAACAACCGCGGATACGTTGCGGAGCGCGACGGAGACCTGGAGACAGCGCAGTACTTCTATGAGAAGGCGCGCAAAGCGAGCGATTCAAACGCTCGCGTGGGGCTGGCAACCGAGCGGTCGGCCGAGGGCAAAAAGCTCTCCGCTGTGGCAGCCGGCAGTCACTCCAAAGTTGATGGCGAATTGGACAAATATAGCCAGACACGTCGCGGGCAAACAGGTCCAATTGAGCTGACCACTCGTGATGGGGCACCGGCTGCGGATTCAGGGTCGCAGAAGGATGGGCCTTCATCCACTGCCCTTCCAGCAACCTCGTCCCCCTCGTCCATACAACAGTACCCCCACTAGAACCAAGAAGGAATACGCTAATATGACCACAACCGCAGCGCAGACTAACTCGCATGAAACGATGATCCTTCTTTCGCGCCTTCTCCTGACGCCCACCGGCGGCAACGACTTCCGTTCGTTGGAGGCAGAGCAACTGAAATCGGAAGTAAGCATGATGACCAAGACGGAGTTCGATCAACTAGTACTCCTGGCCAGTTCGAATCATGTAATCGTGCGCGGGATGGAAGTGTTTCTTACCATGATGCAGGATGTGGGGGACGATACACGTGCCCGATGGGCGCAAGCCGCTTTGGTGCTTGAGCGCGCACGCATCGACAGGGCGATGCCGTTCCTGAGTCAGATCTGCGCGGCATTCGAAGAAGAGAGATATGACGTAGCCGTGATCAAATCGCTTGACCACTGGCCCGATCTTGGAAGCGACTTGGACCTGTACACCAATACGAAGCCGGAAGACATATCCGGGTTGATGCGAAGGCGCTTCGGCGCGCAAATTGCTCCTCGAAGCTGGGGCGACTGCCTGGCGGGAAAATGGAACTACAATGTCCCCGGGCTCCCCGAAGCCGTTGAAGTTCATATGGGCAGATTGGGGCAAACTGGCGAGCAGGTTGCAATCGCCTCGCACCTGGCGAAACGTACCCGGGTAGTGCTGGTCGGCGACCGCGTATTTCGAGTTCCATCGGCGTCGGATCGCCTCATGATTTCCACTTTGCAGCGCATGTACCGCCACTTCTACTTCAGGTTGTGCGATATCGTCGACAGCGCAGCTCTGGTAAATAGTGGAGGCGTTGACTTCCAGGACCTGCGATCCTCCGCTAGTGCCGCCGGCATATGGGAAGGAGTCGCTACCTATCTTGCGATTGTTTCGGATTACGTGAAGAAGTTCAGCGGGTCAGGAATCGACTTGCCGAAGATCGTGCTCGAATCGGCGCGGTTTGGCGGCAAGGAGGTTTTCTACAGCCGAGATTTCTTGCGCGTCCCCATCATGCCGCAATCGGCAAAGCTTTACATGTCGCAACTTGCAGATCTGGTGCGAAAGCGAGAGATTCACAACGGTGCACGGCTCAGCTTATTGCCGTGGCTTGCCACAGCAGCCTTGGTTGGGCAAAAACTCACAGGAAGCGATAAGGGAATTTGGTAAGCCGGCGAAAGGCATTCAACCAATCCTGAGTTGGGACCATGGCAGCAAGGTGGCTGCTATATGCTGTCAATCTTCGATCGATCAACAATAGGGGTGCCGGGAGGGCCGGCAAAATGCTATGGGCGACTTTGTAACCACGACTACAAAACCATTCTTGGGCAGCAAGCCGTCTGGTGCGATTCCCAGACGTCTCCTGCGGGACGAAGGTGCTTTCACATGGCCACCAACGGCCACCACCTTGCCAGGTGGACTTGCTTTGGAGAAGGCTGCGCCGCTGGCGTTCGCACCACGACCCATCTTCGCGCTTAACCCGCTGGAATTCAAGCGCGACAAAGCTTCCAGTGCTATCTCGTTTGTTATACATGCGGTCGTTATCACTCTTGTGCTGTCGGTTGCTTTCAAGGCTCATACCATCATCGCATTGCCCGAGACCTCGATCGTAATGCCGGTCGACTTCAAGTCGTACATTCCTCCTGTAATGTTGCCAGTCGCGAAGGCGATGGGCGGTGGTGGCGGCGGTGGCGCCGAAGAAATCGTCGAGGCAAGCAAAGGCCATTTGCCAAAGGTCGCCCTGGTCCAGATCACGCCTCCGCAGGCCAACAGGTTCGAACACCCAAAGTTTGCTATTGAGCCTTCAGAGCAGGTGAGGATTCCAGACAGCAACAGCCTGCCCAATCTCGGCGTCTCGCAGTCGCCGCAGGTTTTGCTGGTTTCGCAGGGAAGGGGTAGCGGCTCAGGATTTGGCCAAGGCACCGGCGGTGGTATTGGCATGGGGCACGGAGGCGGAGTGGGTGCGGGCAGCGGTGGCGCTTATGGTGGAGGCCTCATGAGCGTAGGCGGCGGTGTAGCCGCACCGCAGGTTTTGCATTCCGTCGAGCCGGAGTTTACACAGGACGCTCGTCAGGCGAATTTCCAGGGAAGCGTCTTGATGCAACTGATTGTCGATTCGCAGGGCAACCCGCAAGACATTCGGGTAACTCGCCATCTGGGCATGGGGTTGGACGAGAAGGCCATTGAAGCAGTCAGGCAGTACAAATTCAAGCCAGCCATGTACCAGGGACATCCTGTATCCGTGCAGATCGTCATCGATGTGGACTTCCATTTGCATTGATCGAGTCGACATCGAGGAAAGGCAGGGGATTTTCGCTCTACGTCCAGATCTCGAGCGGCTCCACAATTTACGTGCCCTTTCCGGCACCCTACAAGGTGGCGTTTTCTTAAGAATATGCCACTTGAGAGCAGTGGTTTCGGGGCACAGCAATTGTGGAGCCGCTGTAATTCGGTTGTGCAGTCGTTGCAGAATCGCGGAAGAACAGTGGGACGCCATCTCGTGAAAGCGCGGTTCCCCCTTGGTTCACATTGACGCAGCGTAACAATCATCTGTTGGTCTTCGGTCATTCTATGACATCAATCGCCTCCTCAATATCGCGTATCCTTCGGACTACTCCTATGGCGGTCATGATAATTCTTGGCTGCAGTGGATCGACACTGTTCTCTCAGGCCCGGCCGACTGCGACCGCGCAAGGACAACCAACAACGCCCGTCAGCTTGGGCGATTTCACACTGCCGGAGCTTCAGCCGAGACTGGATCTGGATCGCGATCCAGTTCGATCGCTCGATGCAGAAGGCGCCGCACCTGCGAGTTCTGGCGGGCCTTTGCTGCTCCAGCCCGGTGAGCTGAAGAAAAGAGACGATGGTCTCTACTCCTTGCACGCGGACGTGGATGAGGTACTGTTGAACTGCGCAGTGATAGACGAAAAGGGCCGATCTGTCATGGATCTGAGCCGTGGCGATTTCCGCATCTGGGAAGACGGTGCGCCGCAAACTACCAGGTCATTTCTGCACCAGGATCTGCCCGTATCGCTTGGCATTCTCGTCGACAACTCCGGTTCAATGCGCGATAAGCGCGCCGCGGTGAATGCAGCCGCGTTGAAGCTGGTTCGGGCGTCGAACGCGGAGGACACGACCTTTATCGTGAATTTCTCAGATCGCGCTATCCTCGATCAGGGCTTTACTTCAGATATCGATGCACTGAGTCGCGGACTCTCGCACTTCGATTCCAAGGGCACCACAGCGCTGTACGATGCGGTGGCTGCCTCGGCAGATGAACTGGGAAAGCATGGGAAGCACCCAAAGCAGGTGCTGCTGGTCATTACAGATGGAGCGGACAATGCGTCGAGGCTAGGCCTGGAGCAGGCAATCCGCCGAGTGCAGAGCCTGGGCGGCCCCGTGGTCTATTCGATCGGACTTCTTTTCGGGGCCGACAAGGAGGAGTCGCAGCGAGCGCGACAAGCCCTGGAAATGATATCGCAGGAGACGGGCGGCGTTGCTTACTTTCCGCGATCCTTGCAGGATGTGGACAGCATAGCAGTTGAGGTCGCACGCGATATTCGCAACCAGTACACCATCGGCTACCATTCAACCAAGCCAAGCAGCCTGGGAGGGTACCGGGTAGTTCATATCGAGGCCAAGGCGCCTAACCACGGCAAACTGATCGCCAGGACGCGCAGGGGGTATTATGCCAAGAATCCAGCGCCGCAACTCCCTCTAAAGGCAAGTGTTGCCAATCCGTAATGGATTTATCCCCTTTCCTTATGACAATCTTACGATAGAGGTGCAGCGAGAAATTGACCGTCCAAGCCCAAGACAAATCTGCCAAGGAGCATCGAGGATGTTCCTTGGCAGATTCTCGACCCCGCAAGGCAATGGGGCTGCAAGGGTACTCTACCAATAAGTAAGACTGAAATTATCCAAGTAGGTTGTATTCGGCGCTTGCTTGGAGTTTCCGTCCATTTGGTAGTTCACAGTGACGCCGTACCAGCTCGCAGGAACGAAGAACGGCGGGTAGGTCTTGTTCAGGTTGGCTGTCACGCCATTCAGCGTTATCGACTGGTAGATGACCGAATTGTCAGCTCCGCGTTGCGCTTGAATGGTCAGATGGTTCCATCCGCCATTTGTCGGATTGCACGCGACTCCGGTTGGGACCCATTGCGCATTGACATTGTCCCAGATATCCCACTCGTTTCCACCTGCCATGCGGCATTGGGTGCCCCACAACATCCCGATGCTATTGGTGTACATGTTAATGTCAAACTCCAGAACCTGCGTGATGGCGGCATTCGTCACGTAGAAGTAGGCATCATAAGTGAAGTTGTGCAGGCCTGGAATCAACGTGTGATTTGTATCGGGCAGATTCTGAGATGAGAATTGGCCGATGAGCGGAAGGGAAAACAACACATCGCCCCAGGGAGCAGTGCCGCTTGGGCCCCCAAGGTTAAAAGCCGCCGCGTTACCACTCAGCGAAGGCGAGGCTACTGCGGGCGTATGCGAGAACTGAAAGCCATTGCAAGGTGAGGGTGAGCAATCGACATAATTGGGTGGTCCCTGGCCCCAACTGTTCCATCCGTTGCTTGCCTGGAGGTTGGAGAGTTTAGTCCCGGGGCTCTGAACCGTGAGATTCACAGGCACAAAGGATGCCCCGCCACAATAATCCCACTCCTCCACAACTGCGTGCTGGGCTCCGGCGGCTAGGTTGACCTGGGTATTCAACTTTGTTCCATTTTGAACAACCATCAGCTGGTTGTTCACATACACGCCCATGGAGGCTACGCCCTTCGAGCAACTTCCGGTGGTGGCGGTAGCCACAAAATTCGCCGGCGAACTAACGGTAGCGTTGTTTACAGGGGAGGTCACGAAAACGCCGACCTGGTTGGTGACTGTGATTGAGAGCGGTGTGAAGGTGGCGCCCCCGCAATAGTCCCACTCTTCAACGACAGTGTTGTAGGTGCCTGGATTCAGGGGGACGGTGGTGTTGAGGCTAGTGCCATTCTGGACAACAAGCAGCTGGTTGTTCACGTACACGCCCATGGAGGCGACGCCTTTTGAGCAGGTGCTCGTGGTGCCAGTCGCGATGTAGTGCACGGGCGAGCTGACGGTTTCAGCATTCGATGGACTGCTGACGGTGACATTCGCGAGCGAAGGCGTAGCAAATGCCAAGAGAATCATTGCGGTGTAGCAGAATGTCTTCATCGGTATGCCCTCAGGCATTTACATCGGTCGGCAAGCTTCGGCCGTGGACAAAGAGGATAGGGGAGCTTTTCCACGGGCATTTCCTTATCGGCTAAACCCCGTGGTGGTTTCACGCAGCTCATCTCTGCGTCGTGACGCTGTGGACGTGTGCCGTTTTGCTCATTGCAGCACGCAACGTGAGAGCACATCCATACTTCTGGACGTGGGAGACTGGATGCAGCATCTTCCCCCGCATGGCCGAAAATCTGGCCGTGAAGGCCGGGGATTGCTTTCCAGACCAGGCTTGTCAGACAGTGCTCTCTCATATGCGCACCTCGCGCGCATTGTTCAATGCGAAGAAATACCCTACTGGCAACTGAAGCGCCATTGGCGAGACTGTCAATTCGTCAAATCGCCAATACTGCAAACGGTGCAAGCGTGGTAAGCCGTACATTCCACGCCAACCGACGATGTAGCCGATCTCCGTGATCCGCTCTTTGAAAGGAGCGAACTCTCGGCGCTACCAATTCTTTCCGCGACGACGGATTCTGAGTTTCCACCGCAAGTCCGGTCGAAACTTCCGCTCACCGCGATTCGTAAAACGCTGGGCTGTTATCTGAAAAACCGTCATGAGCTTGCGATTGAATCCTGGTCGCCGCCGCTCTTTCCCGGTTAGCGAAGCGTTTTCTTCGCCTTCGATGGGATGAAATCCATAAATCCTGGCCGTCAAACCAAACCGAATCAGTTGATTACTATCGGCAATGCATCGGGCTTCTGAATAATTCGATCAGTTGGTCAAATGCCCAGTCGTTCTTGTACTGTCTAATCCAATACACGAAACGAGTATAATCCGATACACGAAGTCTGTATAGTTTGATACATATTTTGCAAGAAATTATCAGAGGAGCTTGAACCACACGACCGCAGTACAGCCAAGAAGGCCGCTGAATCTGCATTTAGAGTTGGGGGTATTCAGGAAGGCTAGAAGGAGATCGGCAAGCGGAATCCCGGAGATGGATACACAGCAGACAAGGATCTCCGTTGATTCTGCATGGTTTAATCAGAGAAGCATAAGGGCATCGTTCGGCAGTAAGAATCTTCGCTTGGCAGTTCTGACACGCCTTCCGGATGAGCCAATCAACGCACTCCGCATCGGATGACGATTTGTACGTTACGCACTGGGCATGGTCGTCGCACCCACTCTATCGGGGTTGCGCATTCGAATTTGCCGGTGGCAAATGAGCCGCAGCGGCAATCTGGTCCATCGGCAGTTCCAGCGAAAAGGCAGAAGCAGGGCCTTGATCCGCATACACCCAGATGCCATGAAAGGCCTCCCGCAACTCTGGATGGAGCGCGAGAAGCGCGCTCATCACCTTCGTCACCTGCTCCCGTGCAGCCGGGGGATCATGCAACAGGACTGCCTGCGCCGCGTCGGGTGTGTAGTGGACCTCGATGTCCAGCGCCCCAAGCGCGGTGGTGGTGTCAATCGATGTCACTTGAAAGACAGAACCATGCGCGTCAAGCGGCATAGGCTTTGTACCGGGAAGGGAATCGGGGCGTACCCGGTCCGCTTCGTGCTTCAGTTTGTCGAGATTTGGACTTGACAGGAACTCCACTGGATTCAAAAGATAAGCCGCCACGCTGTAGTAGAACCAGGCATCCCAGTTCATGTTCCTTTGAGAATACCTGCGGGCCGACTCCCAATACCAAAGGCCATCGTGACCAGCTTCGAGCAGAGGCTTGCTAGAGAAGCCGGCAAGCATCCAGAGATGCTGAGTTGTTTCGAAGAGAATCAACGAGACCTGCTGCGGCTGCGCAACGCCGGTCGCGTGAACGATGGCGAGTGCGTACATCCCGCGTGGCAGGTCGGTAAAGTTCAACACCACAACCGGTGTTCCACAATAAAAATCTGTTCGTGC
>Ga0181520_10009833_pt1 | contig 13063 bp, 14 predicted proteins | sample PEATcosm2014_Bin_29_FD_132451 | JGI IMG/M metagenome (GOLD analysis project Ga0181520, IMG submission 132451) | Peatland microbial communities from MTU Mesocosm Facility, Houghton, MI, USA - PEATcosm2014_Bin02_30_metaG | ecosystem: Environmental > Terrestrial > Soil > Wetlands > Peat | place...
AAAGATGTCATGGATGATCTGCCGTCGGGATTAACTACTTCGACGTTAGCCGGTCCTGCATTTACGTTATTTATGTTAAATGTACCGGTAATCTGCGTGGAGGTAACCGAAACTCCGGTGGCAGCGATTGGCTGGAAACCAGCCTGGACCAGCTGTAACGTTGCACCGTTCTGGAAATTCGTCCCGGTGAGCGTAACAGAAACACTCGAGTCCATCGATCCTGAGGTAGGAGAAACCGCACTTACTAACGGGCCACTGCCCGTAAGTGTTGTTGTAACTGTTGTCGGGATAGTAACCGTCGCCACTGGCACAGATGAAACCGAAACCTGAGTAAGTAAGACCGGATAAATTTTCTCCATATCCGCCCGGGGGAAATTATCCTGATCGCCGGTGACCTGATTCCATGTTCCGTCAGGATTTTTCTGTACTTCTACGCGAGTGTACAGATCTGAATTCGGATCATAAGAAATAATCATCCACTCAGGAGTCGATGCATTGTTTGTCACAATATCCCCTGCCGAATATTTTGATACAGGCTGGGTAGTGATCTTTGCAATTGTCGAAGTCGTCGAAGTCGAGCTTGAACAACCGGCGAGGAAAATACAGAGAATAAGGATGAGAACAGACACGAGGCCATAATAAAATTTTTCGGTCATATCATACCGTTCAGCATCCAAATTGATAAAAATTTTGATTAAAATGATAATTTTATCAGAACCATTCCTATTTTCCCGGCAATACAATCGTTCTGTAATGACGGGAGAAATGCCAATGAGTTCCTGCCAGAACGCCTATTGCCAGAAATCCACAAAAAACTATTACCGGGTTGAAGGTATTGAGATATTCCGGATCAATACGTGCATTTAAAAGAATCATAAGACCGGATGTGACGATTATAGCTGTCGCATAAACGTCACGGAACGCGAAGAAAAAAAGTGCAGAAATTAGACCTGCTACGAAGAACCCAGAAAAGATCTGCCGAAAATCCGGACCTATAAAAAGAATTGACATAGAAACGGCAAAGATGAGGGCCGTTACTAGCGTTCCGGTACAGATAGAGATTATTGCACCTCCTTGGCGAACATAGGCCTGGATATGTGTTCCAATCAATACCCAGCATATCATTACCGCCGCGATAGCGGTCGGCAAGAAAAAGATAAAGAGTATAATGCCCCCCGCAAGATCCAGTCCCCCCACATCTCCTGTAAAGACAAAGAATGTGTATCCGGCGAGTGCAGTGATGCTTACAGCAGTCGTAGTCCGGCGTACCGATCGGAAGCCGATCTGGAACGTGTTAACAGCACCCGATAGAAAAGCGGCCTGGATTCGCAGGACGGGAACAATGATTCCCATAAGCACACACGAAAGTACCGTGAAGATTACAAGCCCTGGAAAACTGGCTTTGGAAAACAGATGGGGATTCACAGCAAGCAGAAAATTCTCCAGCTGCCAGATGATTGCGATTATAAAGGGCGTGATGATCAATGTCAGCAGGGAAGAATTACGTATCCCCTGACGGGGAGCCTCTTCTTCTCTTATTCCGGTGTCGTCCATTTTTATCCGTCCCTGAATGCCCGGATCCTTGAAATTATTGTCCGGGATCACTGTATGAGACAGTGCCGGGATAGTAATCACTTTGATGCTTCAAAAAAGTCGTGGATCCGGTGTATACGTTCATCGGCAGAGAGATCCCTGAGGGGGTTACGGTCATTGAAAGTAGGGAGGGACTGTTCATAGAACACCCCCAATGGGATTGGTGTATCGCGGTTGTAATCCCATTCCCGTGCTTTTGCACATGCCACAGCAAAATCACCGGCATTGTGATCTGTCAGATCGTATACTCTTTGCCCATAGTATTCAGTCATGTTAAAGAAGCTGGCGCAGATCTGGAGGACATCGATAAAGGCGAAACCTTTGTGCATAATTCCTTGACGGATTAATTCAGCCAGCTGCGGCATTTTCCTGGTATAGCCCCGGGCGATGTATGTGGCACCGCTTGCAAGCATTAATTCTAAAGGATTGAAGGGATACTCAGTCGTTCCTGCCGGAGTGGATTTTCCCCGGAAACCAAGCGGGGATGTGGGTGTGTATTGCCCCGTAGTAAGGCCGTAGACCCGGTTGTTATGAATTATCATCGTAATATCGATATTCCTTTTTGCTGCAAAGATAAGGTGGTCAAGTCCCTCCGCATACGCATCCCCGTCACCCGCACAGCAGATTACCGTAAGCCTGGGATTTGCGAGCTTTATCCCAGTAGCAACCGGGATGGTCCTTCCATGTATTGCATAAACGCTGTTAATATTGAGATAATCTGCAATCTTTGCATGACACCCGATACCGGAGACCAGCACTACATTATCAAGAGAGTGACCCTCATTTTCAAGGCCGGAGAGGATCTCCTTGAGCGTATGCTGTATTGCGAAATTCCCGCATCCTGGACACCATGTGTTCTGCACAGGAGTAATCAGGTTCCTTGTCATGGTGCCATTACCCCCTGAACTTTCACAAATAGTTCATCCGGAGTAAACGGTCGGCCATCATACTTGAGAATTGTTGCCCCAACCTTGGTGCCATACTCACGGACAAGTGACGCAAGCTGACCTGTTGCATTTTCTTCGACCGCTATCAACTGTTTCACTCCCCGGCAGGCGACAGAAAACTGCTGTTCCGGGAACGGTGACAACACAACTGGTTGAATAACCCGAAGGCCCAGCCGCCCTGCCACTTCGTCACAAGCATTGCGGACCGAGCCCCAACAGAGGAGGGCAGTAGTGGCACCAGTGGATCCTCTGACATTGATACAGGGATACTGGATCAGTTCCTCCCTAAGTTTCGCCTCTTTTTTCCGGCGTTTTTCCGTCATCTGTGTTACCAGCTTCGCTTCTTCGGTAGTTATTCCCCCTTCATCATGCGCATAGCTATTCACTTTGACAATCGCATCTTTCCCGCCAGGGAAAGCGAGCGGAGAGATCCCTGACGGAGTGTCGAGATATCTCTTGTAGGGAGCGTCGCCGTCCCAGAGAACGGGATCCGATACCGGCAGATTGCCGAGATAGTTATTATCGACGCTATAAGTTCCCTCTGAAAGTGTTTTATCAAGGAGAATAAATGTCGGGATCTGGTATTTCCAGGAAAGGCCGATTGCAGCCGCAGACCAGAGATAAGCCTCACCAGGATCGGCAGGTGCCACGACAAATCGGGGAAACTCACCTTGTCCCGCGTGCAGGACAAAATTAAGATCTGACTGGCCAGTGTACGTCGGCAGACCGGTTGATGGGCCGGTTCTCTGCGAAACTACAATAACTATCGGTATTTCTGCCATAGCCGCAAATGAAAGCCCTTCGGTCATCAGGCAGAAACCCCCCCCAGAAGTTCCAATGGCAGTTCTTGCCCCGGCGACAGCGCTACCTAGGGCCATAAGGATGACCGCTATCTCGTTTTCCGGGTGGAAGACTGTTATCCCGAATCTTTCTGCATTTCCGGCAAGGAAATGAAGAAGGGTTGAAGCAGGGGTCATTGGGTATGCAATATATGAAGAAAGACCCCCGGCAACCAGGCCAAGCCCGATTGCCTCATTACCAGAGAGAAGGCTGTGTGTCGGGCCGGGGACAGCTGATATTGGCCGGGTCATTTTTGTCTGGTCGTACGCCCTCCGGGCAACCCTGCTATTCTCTTCTGCTTTTGGCATATGCAGACGAAATACTTCACTCACAATTTCCCATGGAATGCCAGCAGATTTTGCAAAAGCACCAATCATCACGGAGTTTGCTGTAATAGGTGCGGCGGACTCCTCCTTAAGAATAGTATTTACCGAAACGGTCTGGCCGTTTTGCACCGATTTTACCAGGTCCGCATTTGCTACTATCGTGCAATCAGGGCATTGGGGGAGATGCAGGGCGAGTGTTTCCTGGTTGAGGGCCACCAGATAGTCGATATGGTCATTGTACGTGCCGACAGGAATATCTGCCGCACGTATGAGGGCATAATTATGTCCGCCGCGGATAAGCGAAGGATAATCTGTATATATATAGATATAATAGCCGAGATGGTTGAAAATCTGGGCAATAATCGCCCCGGCATTATTGATCCCGTCACCCGCCTTGCCACCTACGATTACGGAAACTTCCTTCATACACCGTCCTCTTCTTCTCTGATGTTTCCGGGAACGGTATATATTTTGGGATGATGACGGTCTTTGAAGGCATACAATTCTGATAAAAAATATCATTTCCTGTTGATCATGCTTTCAAGCATTGTTTTCATCTCATTTATCCGGTACGGTTTGGTCAGCCTGCCGGAAAAACCGTAGCTTGCGAAATCCTGCATGACCGGATCATTGGTATAGCCGCTTGACACAACAGCTTTTACTTCAGGATCGAATTGACGAAGTTTCTCTATCGTCTCTCGTCCCCCCATCCCTTCAGGAATGGTAAGATCAATAATAACGAGATCGAAAGGCCGGCCCGCTTTTTTCTCCTGTGCGTACAACTCAATTGCCGCTGCACCTTCCCGTGCAAATGCAGCATCGTACCCAAGGAACCGGAGCACCTCCCGGGAAACATCAAGAATGATCTCCTCATCATCAACTAGGAGAACTCTCCCTTTATCAGTCATGCCTTTCCCCTTTTTGTTTTATACTTCACATGGGTGAACTATATATTTATCTCGTCGCAGCTTGATGGTACTGAAATTTATCGGAGCAGCCCTTCATTAATATGCAAGGATAACTCCCGTATGGCTTAGGGCAACTATTTTTAAAATCGTACTCTTCAGATCGAATTATTTTTTAACTTTTTTCAATGCCCGCAATCTTGCGGCCTCTCCTGCATCCTGTACCCTCAACAGGAAAGTTCCATGGCAGGGTTTAGTATAAGGGAATATTACATAATCGCCATCAAGTCCAACGGCAATTGGAGGAACACCAATTGTATGTACGTCAAAAATCTTGAATCCGGGTTCGACATCGATTGATTCTGAAAAGTGGCTCTTGATATACTCCCGGCATTCCTTGAAAGACGCGTCGCGAATCAATATCTCGTAATTGAGCTCTTCTACGCAGCCCATGGTGCCACCTCATCGATTGCTTTTTTTAACGGAAAGGGATTGTGGACAGCTTTTGCTGCAATCTTAGTACAAGGAAAGGTTATCTGGTTGACAAGATCTTCCTCATGCTCACCGTAGACCAAGGTATAGAGGCGTGCCTTTGAAATTACCGCCATGGTCGCAGCATAACTAATACCTGCATCATTATGGATAAAAACAAAACACTGGTCAAAATCCCTCTTTTTCTCGGTGATTTGAGCGACAGCGCGGTCAACATCCATTATTTCCCCGATGTAGTGCCGGTCTGGATCTGCTACGAGAAGCAAGGTATTTGCTGCCTTGTTGCCGGCAATCACCGGGGTTATCCCTGCAGATTTGAACCGGCTTATCAGGTACAGCACAATGCTCGTCTGTACGGGCACCTGCGGGCACCCCAACACAAAAAGAACTGTTTTTTGGGGACTAGTATCTGGACACATGGCCTGCTCCCGGTTCTTTGTACCTATTTTTGCGCGAGGCAATAATGTTGTGTATCCTGCATGCTCACGCGGTTTTTATTCAGAGATTTTCTCCGGTTTCCAGACGTATCCAGTCAAGATATGGGGTATACCCCATTGTCACGGGAAGAACAATAATTTCCGGGACATCGTAAGTATGGAGCAACTTCAGGGTTTCTACTACTGTATTCGCACGGGTTTTTGTGGTTTTAGCGATCATGAGGTGCTCAGGTTCATGACAGATCCTGCCTTTCCATCGGTAGGTTGATTGAACAGGTACAATGTTAACACAAGCAACGAGCTTACGGTTCACCAGCTGTTCTGCCATTGCTGCCGCAGTATCCGGTGCAGCCGTGCAAAGAATAACTACAATATCCGTTGTCATATCATCGCCTTTCCAGAATTGTCTGACTCGCCACCGTTTAGCAGCTTTAGAATATTAAAGATCCTCCGGTTTTCACTCTGCCTTCGATTTATCGTTTTGATCGTTAATTACTAGACCCTGCGATTCGCATATTTGCTAAGTATGTACTCAACACGTATGAGCAATCTCCCCCCGTATCTTTTTGCACGGATTGACGAGATGAAAACAGAACAGGTGAAAAAAGGTGTTGATATCATTGACCTTGGCGTCGGCGACCCGGATCTTCCCACACCGTCGCACATTGTTGCCGCACTCTGCACCGCAGCCAAAAACCCGGAAAACCACCATTACCCCTCATATGCCGGGATGCCCGCTTACCGGGAAGCGGTCGCCAGCTGGTACCACAAGAGATTCGGAGTTACGCTCGAGGCATCTAAGGAAACTTTGGCCCTCATGGGATCAAAGGATGGTATCACCCATATCGGGGAGGCTTTTGTAAACCCTGGTGATTACGTACTCGCCCCAAGCCCCGGCTATCCAGGATATTCAACGGGCACCCTTTTTTCCGAAGGAAAAGTACACGAGATGCCTCTTTTGAAGCAGAACAATTTCCTTCCGGTCCTCGAAGACATACCAAAGAATGTGGCTCGATCCGCAAAGCTCATGTTCATCAATTATCCCAATAATCCCACATCTGCAGTGGCACCGCTCTCGTTCTACCGGGAGGTGGTGGATTTTGCCACAGACAATGGTATTGTAGTAGTCTCAGACAACCCCTACTCAGAAGTAGCGTTTGATGGCTACCGCGCTCCATCTTTTCTCGAGGCGAAAGGGGCAATGGAGGTAGGTGTCGAGATGCATTCACTTTCGAAGACCTATAACATGACCGGATGGCGGATCGGGATGGCAGTCGGGAATGCAGAGATCCTCGCCGGTCTTGGCCGGGTTAAGACCAATGTCGATTCCGGTGTCTTCAATGCCGTCCAGTATGCTGCGATCGCTGCACTTTCCGGCCCACAGGACTGTGTAAGAGAGGCCTGCGCTATTTACGAGAAACGTCGTGACGTGCTGGTTTCCGGGCTTTGTGAGCTGGGTTTTGATGTACCCTCCCCGAAGGCCACCTTTTATGTCTGGATGCCGGTAAAAGACTGTATGTCCTTTGCGGCAACACTCCTGAACAATTCAGGCATTGTAGTGACACCCGGGATTGGGTTTGGCTCTGCAGGAGAAGGATATGTACGGTTTGCCATCACCCGGCCGGTTGAAAGAATTAAAGAGGCAATCGAACGCATGCGGAGGCTTGACCTGTGAAACTTCCCCCACATCTTACGATACGAAACGGGCATCTCCACCTCGGCGGCCATAATTGCGTTTCCCTTGCAGAAACATATGGAACACCTCTCTATGTGACGAGCGAGGATCGAATCCTTGACCGTTTCCGGAATTATCAGCAGGCATTGTCCTCACGGTACTCAAAGGTTCAGGTACTTTATGCGGCAAAAGCAAATGGCAACCTTGCCATTATGCGGGCGCTTGCGCAACTGGGGGCCGGAGCTGACGTCTTTTCCAGTGGTGAACTTTTGCTTGCTCTGGAAGCAGGTATGCCGGCAAAAAAACTGCTTTATAATGGCAGTTCGAAAACGAAAAGTGACCTCGCTCTTGCAGTACAGCACAGTGTGAAAATATCAGTTGATTCTCTTGATGAACTTCACCAGCTTGAAGATGTGGCACGAAAGGCCGGGAAAGTTGCTGAGATCTCGTTCCGGGTCAACCCCGCACTTGATGTCCCGACCCATCCGAAGATCGCTACGGGTCTTGCCACGAGCAAGTTCGGGATTCCCCATAATCAAATCCCGGCTACGTATGAAGAGGCACTCTCCTGCAAAAATGTCAAACCGGTCGGGATTCATTGCCATATCGGGTCGCAAATCCTTGATGTGGAACCATTTGCCCGTGCGGCGAAAGTGATGGTTGAGATTGTCCGCGAGCTTTCCGGTATGGGTGTGAACCTGGAATTTCTTGATCTTGGCGGTGGTCTCGGTATACCTTATCACCACGATACCGATCCGGCACCAACGCCGGAGGACTATGCAAATGCAGTCATGCCGGTTTTCCTCGCTGGTATTGAAGCAGCCGGGATAACACCGGAACTTTGGATAGAGCCAGGCCGGTTTCTTGTCGCAGACTCTACCCTGCTGCTCACACGGGTCAATTCGGTAAAGTCTGCCCATAAACGGTTTGCAAATGTAGATGCCGGTTTCAATCTTCTCATCAGACCTGCGATGTACGATGCGTATCATGAGGTGATTGTGGCAAATCGTGCAGATGCTCCATTAGTTACAGAATTTACCATCACCGGCCCCATATGTGAGACAGGGGATATCCTAGCCGCCGACAGGAAATTACCGGAGATCGCTTCCGGAGACCTTATCGCAGTGCTGGATACTGGGGCGTATGGTTACGCGATGTCCTCACAGTATAACGGCAGGCCCCGGTGCCCTGAAGTGTTGGTCCATGGAAATGAAGTCGCACTCATGCGACGCGGTGAGACTTTCGCCGACCTGACCTGTACCATGGTTCGCCCGCCCTGGCAACATTAATGCGGGAGGAAATTTGTGGTTCTCTTCCATTATGCATTAATCGACGATCTCATCACTCAGGAAGAGTTTGAACGACGCGTTGAGGAGAAAATCGAGGAGTGCGGGGATCTCCTTGACGAGCCGACCGCAGCGATGCTCGTTGTGGATGCATTAGGAAGGCAGCATGTTAAAATCCGGGATCTTTCCGGTAAATCAAGTCTGTTCTGTTTTTTTGCAAAGGTAATCGACAAGACCGAACCAAAGGAATTTGACCGAAAAGATGGTGAAAAGGGATGGGTGGCCACACTTCTTGTGGGGGATGAAACCGGGACTACCCGCGTTGTGCTCTGGGACGAGAAAGCTGGAGCAGCCCTTGAGATCCAAGCTGGCGACGTACTGGAGATTATAGGGAGGCACCCGGGAAAAAGCACCCGGGAGATCTATGCACTTGCCTTACGCAAAGCGACCTGCGAAATTACCTGTTCAGCGAAATCCAGCGGGAATGGGACAGTGCTGTCCTCTGAACGGATAGATATTGATGCAACCTTGATCGGTGTCGATGATCCACGTATGTTTACCCGTCGGGACGGCACGACCGGAGAGATGACGGAATGTGTCATTGGTGATGCCGAGGGAACGGCCCGTCTTGTGGTATGGGCATCGGATCTGCTCCGGAATGTCCCTGTGGGAACCACTATCCACATTACGGAAGCAAAACCGGACCGCCGCTCATCCGGTAGAGCCTATAGCGTTGATGATACAAGTATGGTGAGTCTTTCTGATGCTAGCATCACGGTTCCTTTTACTGCACTTGGATCGATCGGCAGTACTGGTTTTTTTTCTGTGAAGGGAGATGTGAAGGCTGTGCAGGAGCTTCGGTCATTTACCGCGCGGGACGGGAAAGTCTCGTGGGTCCGGAATATCCGTATTGGAGAGGTAAGCGATATGCTTAATGTAGTTCTCTGGGGCGAGAAGGCGTTGGTACCGGTGCATCCGGGCGATTTTATCGAGATCTACCATGCGGAAGCAAAACCAGGCCGGTTAGGGGGTTTTGAGATGAGGGTAGGCCGGGGAAGCGTGATACGTTTTCCTCATGAAGAATCCCGGGCGATTACGTTTACCGGGACGGTTATTCCCGGGAACGGGGGGATATTCATTGACGATGGAACAGAACGGTATCTCATTGAAGGTGACTTCCCTGCCGGGTGTGAGATACGTATCACGGGGACGCTGTGCGGGAGCCGCATCATTCCTGAGATTGTAGAACCGGTTGAAAAAAGCACTGAACAGGTTTCAAACCGCCTTGCAGTTCTTGTCGCCCGACTGGGATCCCGGGCGCCGCCGTAACGTCACTTTCACCCTGCGCACGGCCTTGGGTTATATGGGTGGTGTTAAAATGTTGTTGTGCCATAGGAGATGTACAAGAAATGGCTGACAAAGCATTAGAGATAGAAGATTTACCCGGTGTCGGACCAAGCACTGCCGACAAGCTTCGTGAAGCAGGATACCTTTCTGTTGAGAGCATTGCAACCGCTTCACCTGCAGAACTTTCAGAGATCACGGAAATATCAGAAGCCACGGCAAAGAAAATCATAAAAGCGGCCCGTGAATCTGCAGATATCGGGGGTTTCAAGACGGGAAAAGATATTTTCGAGCAGAGAAAAGACATCAGGAAACTCTCGTTCCGGGTCCCGGAACTCGATACGCTTTTAGGTGGCGGAATGGAAACCCAGGCGATCACTGAGATGTACGGTGAGTTTGGCTCCGGTAAAAGCCAGATCGTGCACCAGATGGCAGTCAATGTCCAGCTGCCTGAGGCCCAGGGAGGCCTTAACGGGAGTGTCATCTATATCGATACAGAGAACACGTTCCGTCCCGAGCGTATCGAACAGATGGTAGCAGGTCTGGGTATCGATGACGCCCCCGACACACAGGAGGTTCTGGATAATATCCATATCGCCCGGGCGCATACATCAGACCACCAGATGCTCCTCGTGGAGAACTCCAGGGATCTTGCAAATGAACTTAAAGCAAGCGACAAGCCGGTGAAACTCTTTATTATCGATTCACTCACCGCCCATTTCAGGTCAGAGTATGCAGGCCGGGGCACACTTGCTGCACGGCAGCAGAAACTTAACCGGCATATGCATGATCTCTTCAAGCTCATCGATGAACACAACGCTGTAGGTCTCGTGACAAACCAGGTCATGTCCAACCCGGCTGTTTTCTTTGGCGATCCGACAAAACCTATTGGTGGAAACATTGTTGGCCACACGGCGACTTTCAGGATCTACCTGCGCAAGAGCAAAGCTGGCAAGCGCATTGCCCGTCTTGTGGACAGCCCCAACCTTCCTGAGGGTGAAGCACCGTTCATGGTTGAAGAGGCAGGACTCAAGCCGTGTTAAAGGTGCTCCTGACCGATGTGGATGGGACCATCACTGATCCCACCCGCCGGATAAATACCGAGGCGATCGCTTGTATCAGATCACTAGTGGACGAAGGTATCGAAGTCATCCTTGCCAGTGGCAATACATCGTGTTTCATGGATGCACTCTGCAAGATGATTGGCACCAAGGGGACGTATATTGCTGAGAACGGGGGTGTGTACCGGATCGGGTATACCGGCAGCCTTCATATCAACGGTGATCAGAGCATCAGCCAGACTGCCCTTGAAACCCTTCAGGTATATTACCAGAAAAAAGGAGTTGAACTGGAACTCTATAACCCCACGAACCGGTACACGGATCTTGCATTTGCCAGGTCAGTACCCGCCGAAGAGGTTAAACAAGTTCTCACTGGCTTACCGGTTCAGGTCATCGATACCGGGTTTGCCATCCATCTTCAGGCTGAAGGCATCAGCAAAGGGACTGCCCTTCTTGCCCTTGCGCATGATATGGGCATTTCTCCAACAGATTTTTTTGCCATTGGTGACGGTATCAACGACGTCCAGATGCTTGAATGGGCTGGTAAGGGTGTTACGATTGCCAATGCCCACCCGGCAACAAAAAAGGTGGCATCTGACGTTATGGAAGAAGCGTACGGGAAGGGCTTTGTTCAAGCCACAAAAAAATATAGATCTTACCTTCGCGCAAGGTAACGGTCGACTACGATATAATCCTTGATGTCTTTTACAGACTCAAAGGGGATGACCAGCAGGTTGCCATCTTCCAAAGTGTAACCTTCTGTGACAAAGGACTGGTCCGGGTGAACGATCAGATCAAGGACCTGCCCGGAATCGAAATCAACCCTAAGGTTTTTAAGCGTCCCAATGAGCTTGCCATCGTTGCTCATGATCTTTTTTCGCGAGAGGCTGCGGGCAAACGTACGAGTCATAAAAAAAATGACGATGTATAAATATATAAAGTGTTCTGAAATGAGAGGGATAAACAGGTTATTTTGAGAATTGAATCCGACTTTCTCGTTCTTTTTTCGGCCGGAGCATGCAAATTGGCACACTCTTCTTTGGATTAATACTAAATAGATAAAGGACAGGAAATATCAGACCGAAGGAAAGACCCGGATTATATCTGACTGAGTAAGGATTCCCACGGGTCTTCCGTTTTCAGTCACGACTAACCGTCCTATCTCGCGTTCCTTGAAGCGCCCGATAACGTCGAAGAGTTTGATATCTGAAGGCGCCTGGATTACGTCTTTAGTCATTATTGATGAAAGGGTGGTGTCAAGAGACAAGCCACAGTCAAGGGCTTTTGCAATATCACTCATGGTGACAATACCGGCAAGGCGATCTCCGTCAAGGACCGGTGCCCCATGGATACGTTGAAGGCTGAAAAGGTTAACCGCATCCCGCATGGTCTGCGTAACAGAGAGCGTCTTGAGCGGTGTGCTCATGTAGGCCTTTATCGGTTGTTTGGGTAGCGAGATCATTTCGGAGGTGGCGATGAGAAGTGACTGCGTGGACTCATCTTTTCCAAAAACTTCACCCCCGATCAGGAGCTTGTTCACCGGTGTTGGGCCGATGGTAATATTATCTCCAATATCAAAGATCTTGACACTTCCGACGAGTTTTATAACCGCATGGCATATATCGGGATGACAGAGTGTTGTAAAATCTATCTCCTGGACGTGTGCTCCCTTAATCTTCTCACCGTTACGGCTGATCGGAACATCATAATCCCCTTCAGAAACGCTCAGGTTAAGTTCCTTGTAAGCCAGCTGGGTGGGGATGTAACCACCTTTTGGGCCGGGAACGCCATCCACAAGGCCAATCGCCTTAAGGGATTGCATCTGGTTGCGAACCGTACCCGGGTTCCGGAGAATGATATCGGCGATCTCCTCACCCTTTATAGAATGTGACTGCTGGTGATAGAGGGTGATAAGAGTGATGAGAATATCCTTCTGTATCAGGGACAGCTCCATAACGATAAGACGTATCACGCTCTATGGATATATAGGTTGGAGTTTTAAGTGGAATTCGAACGGATGCCTACGGTTCCCACTGCGGATGAGATCCTTGATAGGAGTTTCCGCAGGGCAGCAAAGAAGATGAAAGAGAAACTCAATAAGGACCGGGCAAACGAAGAGTTTGTGCGGGCCGTTGGTGCTGCCATCCACGATAGGCT
>Ga0181520_10009835_pt1 | contig 13061 bp, 12 predicted proteins | sample PEATcosm2014_Bin_29_FD_132451 | JGI IMG/M metagenome (GOLD analysis project Ga0181520, IMG submission 132451) | Peatland microbial communities from MTU Mesocosm Facility, Houghton, MI, USA - PEATcosm2014_Bin02_30_metaG | ecosystem: Environmental > Terrestrial > Soil > Wetlands > Peat | place...
ATCGGGAACCTCTCCGTGTTCTCTGTGCGCCGTCTCTGTGACCTCTGTGTGAAACCGTATGCCTTGCTTTGCCCTCAAGAAGATTCGTGAATAATCCGGGTAAAGGGGCGTACTATCCCAGCCCAGGCCAACGGCCTGGGTTTACAGGACGTTTCGCATTCGAGCCCTGTAGGGGCGATCTACGAATTCACAGTTCAGGCCCTGGGCTGGGGATGAATCGGGAATCCGGGAAAAAGTTGCGGCGGGTGTTAGCGCGCCCCTTCAGGGCTCGGCGTTTGACCAGACTCCTCGAACCCAGGCCGATGGCCTGGGCTAGTCTAGGGCGCCCCTTTGGGGCTTGAAAGCACCACAGCCCAAGGAGAACCGGTCAGTTGGTGAGAAGTCCGGGCTAGTCGATGGCGCCGGTAGCTGCTAGACTTCTTTTTCTGTTAAGTTTTGAGGCGCAGGGGTACGCGTCCTGACTGGGTACCCCCTGCGGCACATAAATTCCCCCACGGCAAGAGGGTAAACGGCATGCACGCATCTTCGAATCGAAAAACCGTTCGTTACTACATTCCGATGGCACTTCTCATGAGCCTGGTGCTGGGCGTGGGCGCCGCCGAAGGTAAGAAAAGGATCCCACCACCGCCCACCGGCTTGCCCGCGCAGATCAATGCCCTGGCAAAGCAGCTTCCCGGCGTGATGTTGGAAGATGCCGTGCCCATTACCGACCAGATTCAAAAGCTGGTGGTGGATCATATGTCGGAGTGGATGGCAAGCCGCACTCCCACCGACGTGGAAACGCGCCGCGAGCTGGAAAATGTTTTCTCCCTGCTGCACTATCCCGAAGTGGCCATGCCGGCAGCGTTCGCCTTCCCCTGGAAAGGCCAAATGGTAATTGGCGCCGGATATACCTTGGGCTGGACCGACTTTGACCGTCAGAACGTGGTTGCAGTTTTCGTCAGCAGCGCTGGCAAGAGCCACCTGGCGACCATCACGAATTTCTTTCCCCGTACGGACCTGCATTATGAAATGCTGCCGCAACTTGCCTGGGACGACCTGCGCTTTTTCGTTTACGGAAATCGCCTGGGGAAGAGCCAGGAGCGCCTCTCGATCGCCCTCTATTCCTTCGACGGACAGAACCTGAAGACGCTATGGGGAAGCCGCGACATTTATGACGGGGAGATGGACGTCCTGAAGGACAAAGTGACCATTAAGTACCTCAAAGAGGATGAGTACGTGCAAGCGGTCGAACGCAAGCGGCATCCACCACGCCACCTGGCCACGTACCAACTAACGCCTGCCGGGATGCAGTTATTGAGTGACACCGAGGTTCCGTTCTAATGGGACATTTAGTCCCTGTTGGCCATCGACTCACTTCACGGTATTGCCCCGATCCATTGGCATTCGTACCTTGTCCCACACTGGCGAGATTCGCCCGTTCACAAAGTCCCGTTCAATTTGCCAGAGCTTGCTAGTTGCCCTGTCAGTCCGTATACTCTCTCTTTTATTGTGCCTTTATTCCAGGAGGAAACATGGCTTCCATTACACGTCGTGACGCAGGGAAACTCTTATTGGCGGGATGTGCAGGCGCGCTCATGCCTGCCGGGAAACTTCGCGGCGCCACCATGATCAATTCCGTTATTCGCGGAGTGCAGATCGGCGCGCAAAGCTACTCGTTTCGCGATCTTCACACTGTGGACGCCATCGTCAAGGCTTTCCAAACGGTGGGATTAGGCGAATGTGAACTGTCGAGTGGCGGGGAACCCCCGAAGGTAAGCGTAGCGCCGTTCGACTATTTCAAAGGAGTCCGGAGGAAGTTCAATGATGCGGGCGTTTTTATCTACGCTTACACCTATGGCTTCCGCAAGGATTTCACCGACGAGGAGATTGAGCGAGGCTTTCAGATCGCCCAAGCGCTGGGGGTAAAATATATAACCTCGTCGGCGAATGTCAGCGTGGCGCCACGCGTCGATAAGTACGCGCAGAAATACAAAATCATGGTGGGCTTCCACGGGCACGACTCCACCAATCCCGATGAGTTCTCCACCCCAGACACTTTCGCGCGCGCCATGAAAGGCGCATCACCCTACATTGGCGTCAATCTCGATATTGGCCACTTCGTTGCCGCGGGAGGCGATCCCGTCGCGTACATTCGTGAGCACCACAGCAAGATTGTTTGCCTGCACCTTAAGGATCGAAAGAAGAATCATGGCGATAATCTGCCCTTCGGCGAGGGGGACACGCCCATCGTCGCCGTGCTGCACCTGCTTCGCGATAATCACTGGAAGATTCCTGCCAACATCGAATACGAGTACGGAAAGCCCGGCATGGACACCGTCGCCGAAGTCAAAAAGTGCTTCGAGTACTGCAAGAAGGCGTTGGAAAGCTGAGGACGTCCCTGCGTTTGTAAGGCGGCGAGGGCGGGAGAAATAAACCGCCCTCGCCGTTTGTTGGGACATTTCGAAGACGGCTGCCTACCTTTGGGAATACTTCGCGAACCATTCTGTTACTCTGCGCTCAAACTCCTCCGGCTCACTTCCAAAAGCTTCGGTGTGTCCGGCGCCGGGTACTTGCCAGAACTCCATCACTCCCGAATGATTTTTCAGAATGGCCTCGCAATGGCGCACCGGAATGTTGAAATCCTCTGTGCCGTGAATTAACAGAACGGGCACATGGGTTGAGGCAACGGCATTGGCGGCTGAATCCTGTTCAAGGTCAATTCCATACCGAAGCCTTGCGTAGAGAAAAGCTTCGCTGACCAATGGCCCTAACAGCATTCGTCCCACCCTGGCTCCAATGCCGCACTTCTTTTCTAGCCGGTCGTAGGCCACCTCGCGAAAACTTGCGAACGGTGAATCCGCCACTGTCGCGCAGAATCGCGGTTCATTGGGCAACGCCTGCAAGAGGATCGCGGCGCCCATCGATTCACCGAGCCCGTAGACAAACCCTCGATAATTCTGCGTAGACAACCAATCAACCCAGCGGCTGAGGTCACGCGATTCATCAAGGCCATACGTAGCCAGATTTCCCCCGCTTTCCCCGTGGCCGCGAGCGTCCGGCGCCAGCACGGCGTATTGGTGGCTGAGAAGCATGGGGACAAATCCCTCCATGCCGGCGCGATTGTCTCCATGCCCGTGAAGCACGATGACCGCTGCACCGTTGCCGTCGTTTGGGCGGAAGAACCAAGCGGAGAGCCTGGCACCATCAAAGGATGTGACTTGAACATCCTCCAGTTTTGCCTCCGATTCCCGCGCATCGCTTTCCGCAAGCTCACGCATTTTTCCGGTCAACGCTTTGTGAGGAAGGTGAACGGTTCCCTCACAGAGGAGAACGGCGACAACTGTGTGGAGCACAATGGCAACGAGTAATGCCGCTATTAGAATTCTGGGAAGCTTTCGCATATCTCAAACAGTTATACGCCTGCGGAGCTTGATTTGTTCATCAGGAGCGCAATTTCTCAAATGGAATACTGAAAGGTGTTCGCGTGTCCGTGGTGATGACTTCGCCCTGCCATCCGCCGAGGGAATTCTCCGTGGCGTGAAAATTGGCCGTGCGCGCGAGCTTCCACCCTGCGCCTTTGCTCCCGAAGAGAACCACCCGCAGGCCCGCTTTGGTGGCAAGAACACCTTTCAGCATTCCGGTGGAGGCATCAAATTCGACGTCCTCAACAATGTACCCTCCGGTGAAGTGGTGGGAGACCGAAACCAGCGAGGGAACATCCTTGATGGGCTGAGCGTGTATTATCGCCACATCCCCGGCGGGGACCTCGATTTCAAAATCACTGTCGAACCGCCCGAGCCAACGATATTGCCACCACTCCAGGGCCAGAAATAGCTTCCCTGCTTCAAGTCCCAACATCCTGGGTGTGATCCGGTACTTCCGCGTTTCGTTGGTCAGGTTGAAAACGGCCAGCGCGGTCATGGGACCAAAGCTGGTCGGCAATGACAACGACCACAGCGCCGGGTGACCCTGCGGGAACGGATGCTCGAAAAGATCGAGTGGCCTTGCGGCACGCGGGTACACCGGCAGCAAACGCCGGATGAGTTCGAGGCGTTCTGGATCGACGGTGCGCAGGTCCTCACTCAGCATGAAGTGCCCGCCGCTCATTGCCACCACCGTGGCCCGGACGCGAGCCTCCGCCAGCGAACAGCCCTTGGCGACCTGAATCGAATCAGGGTCATTGACGAAAAAGTTGCGATGCTTGTACCACAGCGCGGCGATTGTGCCCATGCCGTGGCGGAAGCCGTCGATGGTGCCGCTCCAATCACCCGCCTGCCCCATATCGGCGCTGACGCGGGTGGAGTCGCAGTAACCAACCTGCAAGTTGCAGTCGCAGGAGCAGGGGTTCAATGTCGCGTCGCCCGCGGCAGCTTGGAAGGTCTTGTACGTCTGCGCGTAAAGTTCGCCATCGCCCAGCTTATGGCGATTGTTGGAACTCGTTCGGAGCGAAAAGAAATCGAGCTTCCAGTAAACCGTTCCCCATGACTTCATGCGGGCCAGCGTGTCGCCCCACTCCTTCTGCACCGCGGGCAGTCCGCCGTCAAAGAAGGTAATGGGCATGCAAGCGGGTTGGCCAGGGAGGTGCCCCCACACGCACGCGTCAGAGGTATACGGTCTGCCTTTGGCGTCCAGAGCTTCAAGCGGAAGCAACTGCATGTGGTTGGGCGCGTTCGGGGTGATGCAAAACGGCGTGTACCACAACCCCATTGCGACGCCGTAATTCGCCATTTGAGCGGCCAGCCACTTGATGCCGTGCGGGAATCGCGTCTGGTCGGGATGCCAGTAGCCCCAGTTGGCATCCTGCTGCCAGCCGTGGTCACATAGCATCATCAACTGCATTTTCTGCGGATAACCGCGGAAAAGGCTGGCGATGAGCTGGGCGTTTTCAAGGATGATGCTCTCGTCGATGGCTGTCCCGTATCCGTACCAGGTCATCATGCCAACAATGGGAGGGGCATCGAGTTTCTTCCCGTGATAATCTGCCACCGCCTTTCCGTAAACTTCCAGCAGCGCATACGGGTCGGCTCCCGTGGACGTCACCAGCGGGTCAAGCGGTTGCTCGCCGCCGGGGGCAATTTCAAAACCCAATTCCTGCACGGCTTCCAGACGAACGATGTCCGTGGCCCCATCGTTGGGGATGACGCGGATAAAGTTTCGCCCATGCCGCTGGCGCAAAAAGCCGGCGAGCAAACTCGTGCCGGTGACGGCGTCCCAAAGGACCGAGTCCATGTCGCTCTGGTGGAGGATTTCGGTGTTGCCGTCGGATTTCTTTTGATGAATCGGTTGAAAATATTTGTCTTCCCCAAGGCTTTCGAGTCGTTTGACCCCACTCCAGCCGGAGCGGCCGCTGTCAAGATACACGCGCCACTGCCTCTTCTCAGCATGGGGAATCGGTGGAAGCACCAAACCTGCAAAGTCGATCAGGCGGGACTGGCTCGCAGAATTCTTGATTCCCCAGCGGTACCTTTTCCCGCCGGGATATTTTTCGGCCGCGAGGGTGAAGAGCCATCCATGCGCGGCCAACTCGCGGGTTCCAACAATGCGCGTTCCTCCCATCTGCACAAACGGCTCGACGTCCGCATCTCCACTTGCCGTAATAATTTCGCCTGCCAGCGGCAGTACTGGCGACGCTGTGGCGATGAATGCGAGCCCGGCGCCTTTGAGAAAGCCTCTTCTGCTTGTGGACATGGCGATTGCCTCGGAACTTTAATGGTTGGCGCAGTGCGCAACTCTGCGCTTAGGAGTGCTATATTAGCGCCCATCTTTCCAAGGATCGACACAAACATGAGCGAGACCTCTGAACTGGACATTCGGGAGTCACTACCCTCTGCGAACGAGTATCTGGCGCTCTTTGAGTCCACGGGATGGAATCGGGAATACCGTCTTAGCGCGGAGAATCTCCAGGAGGCAATCCGTCAAAGTTGGTTCCTGGTTACGGCCTATGACCAGAACAGGTTGGTTGGAACTGGCAGGGTAATCTCAGACGGTGTGTTCCACGCCCTTATCGTTGACGTCATAGTAAAGCCCGAGTGTCAACGGCGTGGTCTGGGCACGGCCATCATGCGGCGACTGCTTGAACGTTGCCGGGCTGCCCATATTTGCGACGTTCAGTTGTTTTGTGCTCGAGGCAAAGTACCCTTTTACAGCCAATTGGGATTCATCGCCAGGTCGGAGGAAGCGCCTGGCATGGACTTCCGCCCCATCCCGCCCTCCGCGACCAACGGTAAATAGGCGATCTTCCGGGTGCTGCAATCGTCGTTCCAGGGGCGTGTATGCCGCCGACGGCTGGCCTTAATCCTTCGCGCCCGCGTGTTCCAGGGCGGCGCTAACGTAGGGATATTCATGGGCGTGCCCCAGAGCTGTCATTCCCTTCTTGTCCTTGATGTTGGGATTGGCGCCGGCCCGCAGAAGCGCCGTCGCGGTCGCGGAATCACCAAAATCGATGGTTGCGGCGTAGTGGAGCGGAGTATATCCGAAGTGGTCCACCGCATTCACATCCGCCCCTGCCGCCAGCAGCGGCTTCACCAACTCCGGGTGGTGGGCCACCACTGCCCAATGCAGCGCGGTCATGCCGTCATTATCCTTCTCATGGACATTCGCTCCTCCTTTGAGCAGTGCCTCGATGACCGCCGGGTCGCCAAATCCCACTGCCGCAAACAGGGGACTGGATGGGAACATTCCAATAAGGTCCATTTTCAGGTTGGGATCAGCGCCTTTGGCCAGCAGCAGACCCAGGTTGTCGTAATCGCCCGCCAGGGCGGCCAGGAACAGCGGCGAAGCGTCAAACATCACTCCCTTGCCTGGGCTAACCTCGGCGCCATGTTCGAGCAACAGCTTTACGGACGGCGATGAACCGAAATAGGTCGTTGCCACCATCAAGGCGGTAAAACCGAACTTGGATTTGGCGCGCACATCCGCACCATGTTCGATCAGCAGCTTTACCTTCTCCGGGTCGCGTGCTGCCATCATCAGCAGGGTTGTGCCCTCCGGCGTTTTACTGTTGGGGTCGAGTCCTGCGTCCAGTTGAGCCTTCAGCTCCGCCGGGGTACCGAATGACGCCGTTTCCATCCACGGCTTCAGGCCGCCGGGGGAGAGAATGGCAGGCAGCCGCGGGATATGCGGGGCTGCGGTCTTCGGCAGTGTCAGCATCAGGGCCATCGCGGCCCAGCTGGTGGCGGCGGTTGACAGGAATTGATCGTGCCCGTAGGCAAACCCCGATTCAAAGTAGGGCGGGCTCACATTGGCGGGGGAAAGCATTCGGGTGTGGACGCGCCATGAACCATCGGCTTCCTGCGTGGAAAGCAGGTAGATCAATCCTTTCCTCCAGGCCGGATCCGTGACCGGGACTCCACCGGCTTCATGCAGAGCGACCAGCGCCTCACCCGTGGAATAGGCGTCCGGCGTCATGTGCGGGATCTCTCCCCAACCACCGTTGGACCGTTGCAGCGCCAACAGGTCTTGCGCGGCGCGGCTGCACTCAGCGGCCGTTGCGTCAGACCAGTACAGGCCGAAGAGACGGAACGTGGAATCCTCCGTGCTGTGCGGTTCGGCAGTGAGCAGCCATGCCTTGGCGCGCGCCGAGCGGTCAACGGTTTCCTTGCCGAGCTGGGTTGGCATGTACAGATGCAGCGTTCGCACGGCCAGGGCGGTGGCAGTGAAGAGGCTGTACGACTGCGGCGGGCGGTCATCGCCGGTGGGCCAGTGACCATCCGGCCGTTGCCAACTGGCGACGCGCTGGGCATACACCCCGGTGATCAGGTTGGGTTGCACTCCCACGGCGTGGGCGGAAACAAGCGCCCACCCATCCGAGGCCGCCGGATCGATAATCATGGGGTCCTGCACGGCGTGATCAAGGGATGAAAGGTTGGGCGTGAACAGGAACGCTTTGGCGGCCGACTGGCTTGCGGCAGCTTCATCCACCACCACTCCGCGCTCCCGGGCCGTGTGCAGCATTAGCATGGGCATGGCGTGATCGTGGCAGGAGAAGCACTGCGCGACCTTGGAAAAGCCTGTCGTGCCGTGCTGAACAATGGCAACAGCGCGGGTCGCGGCAGACCGAATTTGGCCCGGTGAATCCGTATGTGCGTGCAACACCGGAACACAAAGGAGAACCAAAAGCGCTCTGTACATAGTCGCTCCCTGAGATGGATTGAAAGAGTAGCCCTAAAGAGTAGCGAACATTTTGCCCGAATTTAGTGGGAAGCACAACATTTAATTGATAGGGAATTGATAGGGATAATTGACCGGGTCGCTGCTAGGTGGCGCTTGGTTGAATGTCGTCCGGATGGACAGGCGTGAGTCCGCTAAAGCGCTTAAAGTCCTGCGGGTTCAGAGTGAGCAGATGAGTGATGTTGTTCACGATCATCATGGCGGCCAGGCGCGCATCATGAACTTGAACGCCGGAGACGCCAAACTCCATAACTAACCGGCGCCATCGGGCGTAAGTCGCTTCCGTCTCGGGCAAGAATAGAAATTGCTGTTCGATGAGCTGGAGACGCCGGTCTGTCTCGCGAAGGGACAAACCTAAACCATTTCGTTCACGAGGGCGCGTGCACACGTTCCAAAATTCTGCCGCGTTTTGAAGTGTGTAGAAAAGTGTTGCCTCTTCCGCGACGAGGCGGCCGACGGCTGACACCACAACCTCATCATAGGGTCCACCGGGAAGGGAGAGGCGGAGCAGGATGTTGGTATCGAGAAGATAAGCAGGCGGCGCCATCAATCATGGTCCTGGTAGATTGCCTCGCGCCGAAAGGTCTCGTTCGCGAGGTCGGGAACCGGTTGGGTGCCTTGGCGCAATTCCCCGAGCCAGGCGTGAAAACTCCTGGAGGTGGGAGTCTTTGCCGAGGAGATTATCTGGCGTTGGGCCATTTCGGTCAGTGCCTCTTCCACAATCTGCGCCGGCTCGCGGTCCGGTGAACGCGCCAGTTGCTGGCGAAGCGCCTGTTCGGCTTGTGGTGTAAGGGTTACCTGCATGGGTACCATTATAACTTAGGGCACCCACGCCATCAAAGAGCAATCCAGAGCCGCGGACCAGGAGCGGAAAAGCAGCGGGGCCGGAGTGCAGGTCTTTCGCGGTGGGGGGATCCGTCAGCCGACGGACCGCTCCCTGGTTCCGCATTCACCACGCGGAACGCCGGGTGGCTGGTAGCCGCGGTCAGTGCCTTCCTGACCGCGGGTTCTTCCTGGCAAAAACGTGAACTTACGGCGAGGATCAGGCGCTTCCGATTGGGGATGCACGTGTGACAAAAGCTCACAGTCAGAAATTCGCTGACTGTGGCTACGCGCTACCCCGCAGACACTAAACTTCTTCTCTTCGACCGCGATGCCCGTACTGGCCCCGGCCTTCAAATAATGTCCTTGACCACGCGTACATTATAAAGTACATTGCACTATATAAGGTGCATGATGCCGGACGACCCGCGGCCACAAAAAATCCCGCTGATCTTCTTCCGCACCGCAGCAGGCAGTGAACCCGTGCGGGAGTGGCTGAAGGAATTGCCGGAAGCCGAGCGTCAGGCGGTTGGGAAGGACCTATTGCGGGCGCAATGGCGATGGCCGGTGGGAATGCCGTTGTGCCGCCCGTTGGGTAATGGGTTGTGGGAAGTACGGACAAACTTGGCGACGAAACGCACAGCGCGCGTGCTGCTCTGTCTCCACCGCGAGCACCTTGTGGCATTGCACGGTTTTATCAAGAAGACACGGATGGCACCTCATGAGGATTTGGCATTGGCCCGGAAGCGCCAGAAGGAGTTGGAGCCATGAGCAAGAAACACATGGGTTCGAGTATTGATGATTTCCTCAAGGAGGAAGGCATCTTTGAAGAGGCGCAAGCCCAGGCGATTAAGGAAGTCGTCGCGTGGCAACTCACCCAGGCGATGAAGAACAAGAAAATATCCAAATCGCGCATGGCGACGCTGCTCAAAACAAGCCGTACACAGGTTGACCGTCTGCTTGATCCGAAAAACGACATCACGCTCTCCAGCCTGCAACGGGCAGCGGCCATGGTTGGGCGCCGGGTATCGATTGAGTTGGTGTAGAAAGCCACGAGTGTCCGCAAGGCCTTTCGCCGTAGGGGGATCCGTCAGCCGACGGACCGCCCCCCTGGTTCCGCATTCACCCTGCGGAACACCAGGTAGCCGGTAGCCGCGGTCAGCGCCTTCCTGACTGCGGGTTCTTCTTTGCAAAAACGTGAACTTCCGGTGAGGATCAGGCGCTTCGAATTGGGGATGCACGTGTGAGAAAAGCCCACAGTCAGAAATTCGCTGACTGTGGCTACGAGCTCCCCGCCTAAGGGCAGATCATACCGCTCAACGTCTTGGAGATTCACGCGCTCCCGCACGTCTTGACGAGCGAAGATGTGATGGCTCCCGCTCACCCTGGAAAGATGAAATCCGAAGGCGCGCGCCAGCGCGCAGGACTGGGCGTGATTTTCTGAAGGCGGGAGGAAGTGGGTCGCCGCGATCGAGGCAGGACTCGACGATCCTTCGCGCCAGTCCCTGGGCAATCTCCACCGCTTCCGTGACGCTGCGCCCCTCGGCGACCAAGCCGGGCACATCGGGGCTCGTTGCCACGAAGCCGCCTTCTTCCAGTGATTCAATGCGCAACCGGATCGGAACTTCGTCCACGGGTGCGACCCTTTCCTGACGTTTTCCCTTTGGCATGGTTTGGCTCCCTAGCGACGGTTGTAATTCTAACACACGTCAGCACTACCACGGGCCGACGGGGAATTGCTATCTTAACTGCAAGGGCTTTACCGCAGAGGCGCGGAGGCGCTGAGAAAAGAATACGGCGACGGGACAGTACACAGGCTCAAAACCTGCGACTCTTCACTTTTGCCTTTTGCGCTTTGCCTTTTGATTTTCTCTTGCTGCTCTGCGCCTCAGCGCCTCTGCGGTGAATAGCGCTTCCCTGCAAAAGCCACAAATTGCAAAGAGAGACGCCTGCCCTCGGGTTCGGGACCGCGAGTCGAGGGAAGTGCCGCGGACCTCAACGGCGGAGGTCCGCGCTACGGTTGCTCTTGCTTCTCAGCGCCTCCGCGCCTCTGCGGTGAAAATGAAGTAGGCTCTAGCCATGGCTTAATTCCCTTGACAAGAGTATCGATATGGTATACAGTGAAGCATCGTTTGAACGTAGGCGCCCCCCATGTCCCTGGTAAAGCCCCGCGTCATGACTCCCGCCCGCTGGACCGCCAACCACCGCAACGCCCGGAAATCCACCGCCCCCCTGAGTTTGCGAAGCTCATTGATGTTCACTTCAAGATGGAGATGGAAGACCGCGCTTATACTCAGCGAGAGTGGCGACGGTGTGTCCAGCAAGCCTTGCGCGAGCCCGAGCGAAGCCTAGAAGCTATTGAAAACAATGGGTCAAGCCAAAGCCAAAATATCGTAAAGCTGACAACTTGTTGAAATTACATAACTTACCTGTATTTCCCCTAATGTTATAGAAAATAAATATAGTTAGTCAACGCACGGACGCAAGGGTGAATTCAAAATTCAAAATTCAAGACCTCCGACCCCACGATTTGGTCCGTCTTTCCCCATCCTCTGACGTGAATCCCCCCAATTTTCTGCAAGTGTTTGAAAGTAAATGCGCTACAGGGCTTGCCAGGAGTTGCCCGGGGTGCGCTTCAGGGTCCGAAGTTCGGAAGGGGAGATTCAGGATTGCAAATCGAATTTGAGATTTCAGACCGGCAAATCACCCAATGAACCGACGAGCCAATGGCGGGACCCTCCAACGGTGAGATGGCAATACGACCCGATAGCTGATCGCCCACCTGTTCGGGTTTTTGTGATATCCTGCCGGATTCGTTTCAGCCGCACTTCTTGCGGTGTGGGCGCCCCTCTGGAAGGGGAAACGATTGTTGATGTTTCACGCCAGTTCCAACCACACTGGCTGCGTCATTGCGCCCTATGCGCAGCCTGCAAATCTTAATTGAATCGCCTTCAGCTCTTTGCGGTTCATCTGGAGACATAGAATGCCTGATTATCGCTATCTTCTTTCCGAACGGGATATTCCCAAAACCTGGTACAACGTCGTGCCTGACCTACCGTCGCCCATGGCTCCGCCCTTGCATCCCGGCACAATGCAACCGGCGGGCCCGCAGGATTTGGCCGCCATCTTCCCCAATGCCCTGATTGAGCAGGAAATGACGGCGGCACAGAACATTCCCATTCCTGACCCGGTTCTTGACATCCTGCGGCTGTGGCGGCCCACCCCGCTGCATCGCGCGATTCGGTTGGAGAAGGCGCTGGGAACTCCCGCCAAGATCTTCTTCAAGAACGAAGGAGTCTCACCCGCCGGAAGCCACAAGCCCAACACGGCGATCGCGCAGGCCTATTACAACAAGGCCGCGGGCGTCAAACGCCTGACCACGGAGACCGGCGCCGGACAGTGGGGCAGTGCGCTTGCGCTTGCGTGCAGCGTGTTCGGCATGGAGTGCATGGTCTACATGGTGAAGTGCAGCTTCTACCAGAAACCGCATCGCCGCACGATGATGGAATGCTGGGGTGCGAGGTGCGTTCCTTCTCCCAGCGACCTGACGCAAGCCGGACGGAGGGTCCTTGCCGAAGACCCGGAAACGCCCGGCAGCCTCGGAATCGCCATCAGCGAAGCGGTGGAAGACGCCGCCGGCCGCAAGGACACCAACTATTCGCTGGGCAGCGTGCTGAACCATGTGATGCTGCACCAAACCGTGATTGGGCAGGAAGCCATTGCGCAGATGAAACTCGCCGGAGCTTCCCCCGACATCGTCATTGGCTGCTGCGGGGGCGGAAGTAATTTCGCGGGCCTGGCATTCCCGTTTGTGCCGGTAAAGGCCGCGGGTAAGGACATCCGCCTGATCGGCGTGGAGCCGGCTGCGTGCCCCACGATGACCAAGGGCATTTACGCTTACGACTTCGGCGATAAGAGCGGCATGACTCCCATGCTGAAGATGGATACGCTGGGGCACGACTTCGTTCCACCGGGAATCCACGCGGGCGGCCTGCGCTACCACGGTATGTCTCCCCTGGTAAGCCTGCTGCATCGTGAGGGCATTGTGGAGGCGGCAAGCTATCCGCAATTGAAGTGCTTTGAAGCTG
>Ga0181520_10009836_pt1 | contig 13061 bp, 7 predicted proteins | sample PEATcosm2014_Bin_29_FD_132451 | JGI IMG/M metagenome (GOLD analysis project Ga0181520, IMG submission 132451) | Peatland microbial communities from MTU Mesocosm Facility, Houghton, MI, USA - PEATcosm2014_Bin02_30_metaG | ecosystem: Environmental > Terrestrial > Soil > Wetlands > Peat | place...
ATCGACCCGCGGATGAATCGCTCGACTATAGTCGAGCGATTCATCCCCTCAACCAACCTACATCAACAGATGGAAACCATCTCCAGAGACAACCTGTAAACCTTGTCCTGGAACTTGACACCCTCGCGTTCGGGGACCGGGGGCACCCGCCTTTGGGGAAATGCACAGTTTGTTCCAATGAGACCAGGGGCAACCCACCTTTGTGGAGAGGTCAGAGGGTCTGCGTCGCGGAATCGACAGTGATGGACAAGACGGCGCGCGCCCAGCCGAACTTGGATTTCATGGCGTCGTACTCTGCTCCGTCCTTCACAAACGCAGCCTTTCCTTTGATCAGGAAGCCTGTACCGGGGCCGTTCAGGCCCTGCACCTTGCTGCTTCCCAAGGTCACCAGAACCTGAGGATTGACGGCAATGTTGGCCTCTGTCTTGTGAAAGTATCCAGCCGGGACCAACAAGCGGCCATCTTCCGTGGCCTGCACGTAGCTGTTCCAGGTATTCACCATATGCGGCCCATCCGCACCCAGGGTGGCGATGGCGACCACACCATCTTTCTTCAGCACCTCAAGTAAAGTTTCCGGGATTGTCACTGCATCTGCCTCCATAAAACGGTTTTGTTGAGGTGCCCCCGGTCTCGTCTCTGAGACCGGGGAAGATGACCCAGCGCAATTGTTACCGAGCCTTTACCAATGCGCGCACAAACTCGGGATTCGATCCGCAGCAGGCACCGACAAACGACGCACCCGCATCGCGCAATTGCGCAAAGTGCGTAGCGAAGAAATCCGCAGACGTGTGGTAGTGGATGGCGCCAGCTTCGACCGTGGGCAGGCCTGCATTGGGCTTGATCCAAATGGGCAAATCGCAGGCTTCATGCAGGCGCGCGCAGATGAGAATCGATAGCTCCACTCCCACGCCGCAATTCGCGCCCACGGCGTCGGCACCGGCCTCCACCATGGCCTCCGCCACGGCCTCGGGTGTTGCGCCCATCAGGGTGCGGTCTTTGTTCTTGCCGGTATCAAAGGCAAACGACGCGATCACCGGCAGGCCGGTTTCCTTGGCGGCGGCAACGGCAAGGCGGGCCTCGTCGATCTCGCTCATGGTTTCGATCAAGAGCGCGTCGGCACCAGCCGCGGCCAGCGAACGCGCCTGCGCCGCAAAGGCCACACGCACGGCGTCGGGGTCCACTTCACCGCCAACCAGCAGCTTGCCGGTGGGACCGATGGAGGCCACCACGCGAGCCCGATCGCCCGCGGCCTTCTTGGAGATGGCCACACCGGCGCGATTGATCGCGTCCAGCTCCGCGGCCGTCTTCTCGTGCATGGTGATGATGTTGGCGCGGAAGGTGTTGGTGAGCACAATCTGGCTGCCTGCGGCCACGTAGGCCGCGGCCACCTGCTCCACGCGGTCCGGATGGGTCAGGTTCCAGGTGTCGGGCACGGAGCCCACTTCAAGCCCCAGCGCCTGGAGCTCCGTGCCCCATGCGCCATCGGTGATCAAGATACCGTTCGAAAGCCAATCGCGGAGGGTACTCATAGAGACACCTCCGCATTGTCGTTGGTCATCCCACCCTTCCTCACAAAGGACGTGAGAATGGATGGGGCACCCAGACAAGTCGATGAGATGGAAACCTGTGGCATCGCAAACTCTCCCGGCAAAAATCTAGCTACGGGTAGAGCTTGGCCGGCACAATCTCCGGTTCCGGCTCACCCGATGCAACAATCAGTTTTTTCAACTCACCGCGCAAATGATTCGCCACCTCGCGATACTCCTTGCGACCGGCCAGGTTCACCAGCTCATGCGGATCGTTGCGCTGATCGTAAAGCTGGTACTCATGATAAACGCTGGCATGAGACTCCGTGGTCGAGCCGGAGAGATCGGCTACACAATAGGTCCAATCTTTGGTCCGGATGGAGCGCGCGGTCATGGATTCCGAGATCTGCACCAGCTCCACGCTCGGCCACTCGGCACGGGCCTTGGCACTGTGCACCAGCGGCAGAAAGCTCTTGCCGCGCATGGTGGCGGGCACGGCCACGTCCGCGGCCTCCAGCAGCGTGGGCGCAATCTCCACAATACTGACCACCTCTTCAATCTGCCGTGCCGTCTCAAAGCCCGGCCCATGCACGACGAGAGGAATCCGCAGCGAGCTGTTGTGGGTGCTGCGCTTGTACTCCTGATTGCGGGTCATGAAGTGGCAGCCGTGATCGCTCATGAACACGAAGATGGTGTTCTCCGCCTGGCCCTCTTCTTCCAGCACCTTGCGCAGGCGGCCCACGGAGGCATCAATCGCCTCGCAGGATGCGTAGTAGTCCGGCAGTTGCTGATACCAGTCGCCCGGATGGGCTTGCAGGTCAGCGGGCACAAAGGGGTTCTTGAAGCGCTCCGCGCCACCCTTGGGGCCCACCATGCGCGACATGTCGTTTTGCTGATGCGGCTCCAGCTGCGAGATCACCAGCAGGAAAGGCTTTTCTTGGTGTTGGCGCAGGAAGCGCTCGGCGCGATCGGTGAGAAAATCCACGCGATACTCATCCTTGAAGGGGATGGGCTTGTCGTCGGTGTCCCAGATGCTTCCTTCATAGGGATGGCTGGTGTGCTCCAGGGCGTTGGCCGCCTCCCACAGATCCAGAAAGCCACCACGGTGCTCACGCGAAACCGCGCCCGGGCCGCCTCCAGCGCCCTCCAGCGCAAGATGCCACTTGCCGATGTAGTTGGCCGTGTAACCGACGCTGCGCAACTCCGTGGCCAGGGTGGGAAGATCCTGGCGCATCTGCAATCCGTTGTGCCAAACGCCGGTCTCGCTGGCGTAACAGCCCGTAAGCAACACCGAACGGGAAGGGCTGCAAACCGGTTGATTGGTAATGGCGTGGTTGAAGTTGGTGCCTTCGGCGGCCAGCCGGTCCAGATGCGGCGTGCGGGTGGTGGAGTTCAACCCGTTGGCTCCGAGAAAGTCCCAACGGAACTGGTCAGAGTGGTAGATGACGATGTTGGGCCGGCGCGCTTTGCCTGTGGACTCAGCCGCCGCGCCCGTTGCTGGCTCGGCTGAAGCGGGCAGCGCCGCCGCCACTCCAGCGGCGGCGGCGGCAGTGCCCAGTAGGAAGTTTCGTCTGTTGACGCTCAAATGGATCTCCTCAGTTGCTGGCGGTATTTCAACGCGTCGGACTTAAAAGTAGTATTTCAGACTCAACTGGATCTCGCACGGGTGGTTTGGAGTGTCGCGCGTGGCGCTGAGGAAGGCAAAGGTGTTGGGGGTCGTGAAGTTCAGGCTTCCCGGCTGGCCGAAGTTGGCTTTGAAAGAAATATCCCATCCCTTCGTCACTCAAGTGTGCGGGGTTATGCGCAGAGCCAGAATATTGGCCACTTCCATCTTGATATTTTCGCGCGAAAGGCGAAACTGCGAAATGCCCAGATAGTGCATGCCTCACGGCACTGGAGCCGATTCAAAGACCGCATCGGTATAACCGAGCAGCGCCAGATCGTGAGCGCAGGTAAGCCCGCGGACGCTGGCTCACCCAACCGCGACCTTCTTGCCACCGACAATTCCCCTAGTGCCTTGCTGAACAAAGCGGCCGCGCTGTGCGTGGCAACGTCTGCGGACGAACAACGAGATGGCACAGCGGTGAAGCCCTGCGTTCTGGGGACCTGTGGAGCAAAACCGCCGTTCAAAACTGGTTCTTTAGATAGGAACAGGGCGCGGCGCAGACCATATCGCCAAATCATCTTTTCGCGTGCAGAAGTGCGGCGGACCATCCATAGGCTCCGGCGCTCATACCGAACCCTGCCTATTGCGCCACAGTCTGCTAGAGAAAGAACCGTGGGCAGGTTTCTCCAGCGTATCGCTTGAGAAGCCTGCCCACGGTGGCGTGGCTCAGAGCTTAAAGCTGCCTGAGCCGGATGCATGTAGATCTCCTAGAACTTGTAAGAGACGCCGAGCTGGGGAACTGGGCGGCTCCGCAAGCCGTTGTTATTTAGCTGGGTAAGCAGGTTGGCGCTGAAGACGATATCCCTGGTGGGATTCCATTTAACGCCGGTGCTGAGCTTGTTGATGGTGAAGCTCTTGGTGTCGTAGGTGGTGCTGGTGCAGGTGAGGGTGGGCACCGCTGTGGTGCCTGAGGCGGCACAACCACCAGCCCCGGCAAGAACACTGCTCAACTGAATGGTGGCCTGGCTGACAGAGAGCACGGTCGAGTTCAGATACTGGTTCCCCATCAGGTCAACGGCAACCGTAAGCTTCTTCTTGGCGGCCCAATCGGCGCCGATATCGTAGAGCATCCCGCCCGGCATTGCCTGGTTAGGCCCGGCAGACTGGTTGATGGTGACGCCAGAAGTGCCGATGGTGGTGGTGGTGACGATGGACGGATTCAGCTCCGTGGCGCCGTTCCACTGGTAGCCGATTTTGGCGTGCGGAGAGATCTTGGCCACATAGGATGCAACCAAGTAGGGATTAATTCCGAAGGCACCGGAACCGAGCAGGTTGAGATCGTCGCCGAAGGGTTCCCGGAAGTTCATGCCGACCGAAGCAGAAGTTCTGCCTGGACGAGATGCGCCTTCGGGATCGTTGGCGGGTTTGGACTTGAAGGATCCGTTCCACACCATGTACTTGAGGTTGAAGATCACGTCGCCCACGCCCGAAGCCGAGCCATGGGTATAGGGCAGCGTGGTGAGGTAAGGGCCAAAGCTGTTGGTGCCAGAGACGACCCAGTTGTCTATCTCAGACGCGCTGGCGCCGATCGAAATGCGCTCAATCGGCACGATCACCGATGCGTCCAGGCGATCCGTAAGGCCGTAGGTGGCGATGATGAGGAACTGATTCAAGCGGAAGGCGAGCTTGGTTTGTTCCGTGGTGAAGGTGGTGGAACCGTTGGCCGCGGTGCGCGCGTAGGCAAACTGCAGCGATCCGAGCGACTGTCCATCGATGGAATTGAAGACATACTGGCTAGCCGAAGCGCCCAGAAAGACGTGATTCCGGCCAACCGTTTGCGGTCTGTCCGTCAGGATGGGCCCCTGGTTGTTGAAGGTCTTGTAAGCGCCATTCTCATAGAGCAGGATGGTGCCAGCTGTGGCCGTGGAGACGGGCAGCTGGCTAACCTGGGTTGCGATGGCGCTATTGAAGATGGTGGCCATAACCGCGGCTTTGGGCGTGGTTGTGCTGGTGGCGCCCAAGGCGGTCGCATTGTTATAGAGTCCCACCGAGAAGGGGAACTGGCACACAAGTTTCTGAGCGATGGCGCCGCTCGAGTTCGTGCAACCATCAAAAAGACTGGTTGACTGACCGAAAGCGGTAGGAACCAAAGCACAAGTAAGTACCGCTAAGAGTGAAATGCGACGGTTCATGAGTTTCCCCTTACGGTTAGGAACATCCATTGCATGTAGAACCAAACGATTGCATTCGGGGACTTCGATCGCGGGGATCATAGTCCGACGTTGACCTTGAGCACGGAGTAGTAGAAATTGTTGTCGGAGCCCTTGGCCTGGACCAGCACGAAGTACTGTCCGGGCTGGGTCTGCTTGCCTGTGGATGTGGCGCCGCCGTTGGAGGTGAACGAGCCGCCGCAACCCGTGGTCTGCAGAAGGCCGAGGCCTAGCATGAGGACCAGCAAGCCACTGCAGAGGCCGGTGATCAAACCGCGCCTGCGGCGGATGCCTGCGATCAGACCGAAGCCGAGCAAGCCCGCCAGAACCACTCCGCTGCCGCGATTGAAGAAGGAAGGCGGCATGGAATTGGAACTAACCGTCGAAGTGGTTGACACCGTCACCTGGAAGGTAATGGGTTGCTGACCCAATGAAGTTGTTCCAGTTACTTGACTGGTCCCCGTGCAGGAAAGGTAGATACCGTTGGTGACATCTGGCAATAGGGTGTACCCGGTCACGCTAGGGGTCAAACCAGTTGATACGTTCTCGTAGGCCGGGCAACTCAACCCTGCTGGGAGAGTGATGGTGACGCCTGAGGGTACGTTGAACACAACCCCAGTCGGGCTACTGGTGCTGCCTGAGACCACCACCGTGCCATTCGAGACTGCAGGTTCCGAGACCACCATGACGTTGGATATGGCCCAGAAATGGGGGTTGGTCGCGAGTGTGGGGTTATTGGGATCGGTTGCCACCACCTCGACTCCGTAGAGCCCGACGGTGGTGGAACTGTTTGCCGACAGATTCAGAGTCACGGTCGAGGCGATCGTTCCTGCAGTAAGCTGCACCGAGGAAGCCGATAGCGAGCAGGTAGGAGGAACCGCTGCCTTGGAGGCGACTGCCGGGATCGTGGGTTTATTCGTGCCGTAGTAGTCGATCACCGTGCAGGTAAGGCCAACCGTGCCGGTATACCCTGTCGCCGGGAAGGAAATTGTAATCGGTGTTCCGAGAGCGACCGGGAAACCAGTGGGCGTTGCCTGCACCTGAATCCACGGTGTAGCAAAGTTGGTGGTACTGGAGGTGAGCGGCGTCGCCGTCAGGGAGAAGTCCTGAACCGAGTAGGTGCCAACCGTACTAGTCGCTGTCGAGAAGTTGGTGTCCCCGGCATATTTTGCAGAGTAGCCATAGGAACCTTGAGGCACCGTACCGATCTGTGGGCAGCTGACCGAATTGCCCGTCCACGAGCTGCTGCTGCATAGCACAGTGGTTCCGTAGTAGAAAGTGACAGTACCGGTGGGCGCGATGGGCGAATTCGGCGTCAATCCGGAAATCAAATTGCTCTGTGTAACTGTTGCCGTGAGCACCGGCAGCTGTCCAAAGTAGGTTGCCGTCGGAGCAACGGCACTGACCGCAACGCTCCCTTGCTGAATGGTCACGCCGACTGCGTTCGATGCCGCAGGGATCTGCAAGAGATGATCGCCGCTGTACTTGGCAGTCACGTTGCTATGTGTACCAAATGCGAGGGACGTGGAGCCCACATTATTGACAGTGCAACTTGCAACGCCGGCAGCGGTGACGGGAACCGCCGTCGTAGCGGTGTTGCCAACCGTGTTGCAGACCAGCACGGTTGCGCCGTCGTAGAAGGTCACTATGCCGCTCAAGGTAATCGTTGTGGGCTGGCCTGTGATGGTTGCCGTAAATGTCACCGGCCCGTTGGTGACGGCTGTCGTAGCTCCCACATTAAGCCCCAGCGTAGCGGTGTTCGGGTTCACCGTGAAGGAGACAGTGGGGTTGGTGGTTGCGAAGTTTGGATCGGCGCTGAACTGAGCTGTGATGGTATGCGTCGCCACGGAGAGCGAGGACGTGGTGCAGTTGGCCGTGACAGTGATCACGCCAGCGCTGGTGACGGGATTCCCCAAGGGCAAGTTGCAACCGGGGATGACGGAACCGGTGACGCTATCGATGAAGGTGACGGTACTGGCTGGCAGCAAGCCGCCAGGCGCGTACGCCAGGGTTGCAGCGAAGGTCACGGATTGGTTGTAATTGGACGACGTTGGCGAAGCACTAAGGTTAACCACAACCGGCTGAGCGGTGACGGTTTGGCTTGCGGCCGCGCTGGTGCTGCCGCCAAAGTTGGTGTCGCCGCTATAGATGGCCTCGATGCTGTGGGTTGTTGCCGTGAGCGCGCTGGTGGGGCAAATGGCGGTGGCGGTGAACGCCCACGGTGTGGAGCCGCTGGTTGCCTGCGAACCGGCTACGACGGCGGAGCATCCGGAGATATCCGCGCCGATGGTCATATCCTTGAACTCAAACGTTCCGGTGAGCGGCACGCTGCCAGCAGCTGCCGCACCGGCTATGGTTGCCTTGGCGGTGGCGGTGAAGGTAACCGTCTGGTTCACGATGGAGCCCGTGGGCAAAGACGAAACGATGGTAGTGGTGGTGGTGTTCTGGGTAACAGCCTGGACAACCGATCCATTGCTTGATGCAAAGTTGGTGCTGGTGGATGGATCGGTGTAGGTGGCCTTGATGGCGTGGGAAGCAAGAGCCAGCGAATTGGTAGTGCAGGTGGCCGTGTAAGTGGTGCCAGAACCGGAGACCGCAACCGCCGCGCAGTTGGCAATGGTGGCGGCGCCATCCTGGAACTGCACGCTGCCAGCCGGAGTGAAGGGTCCGGAGTTGGCAAAGGTCAAGGTGGCGGTGAAGGTAACGCTCTGGTCAACCGTGGAGCCGGCCGGAACCGAGGAGGCAACGGCCAGATTGGTGCCTTGCGTGGCCACGGTGATGGCGGCGGTCCCGCTGCCGGGCTGGTTGTTGGGATCGCCGGAGTAGATGGCGGTGAGGGTGTGCGCACCCTGGGTGAGCGACTGCGTGGTGCAGGTGGCAACGCCGGTGGCCTTGACGAAGCTGATGGTGCAACCGGGCACTGGGTTCGCCCCATCGTTGAAGACGATGGTGCTGCCCGGATCCAGAGGCGTACCGGCATTGAAGGGCACGGTGGCCTGGATGGTGACCTGCTGGTTCAAGGTGGAGTTTGTAGTCGGCGTAGTGATAAGCGCAATGGTTCCGGAGGTGGAGGGCGCGACGTAAGAGTTGACCAAGCCCGTCCCTACACCGATGTAGTTGCTGGTGTCGCCGTTATAAACAGCCGAGATGGCGTGGGAGGTAGCGGTCAGGTTGGTGATGGTGCAAACCGCAGTACCAATTGCGGAGCCAACCGTGGAAGTGAGGTTGACCACACCACCAGTGCCGCAGGCAGCCGCTAGGCCGTTGTCCTGGAAGGCGACCGTACCGGCCATGGTGACGCCATTGCCGGGCGCAGTGAGAGTGGCGGTGTAGGTGACCGGGGTGTTAAGCGCGAGCTTGGAGGCCGAGGTTGAAGTTGGGTTGGCAACCAGAGAGGTGAAGCTCGGGGTAGCCTTGGCCATGGAAACCGTTGCCGCCGCGGTCGTGCTGCTGGTCTGGTAGTTGTTGTCGCCGCTGAAGCTGGCGTTGATGCTGTGGCTGCCAGCGGCCAGAGCTGTTGTGGAGCAGCTTGCCGTGGCCGTTCCGGCTGCGGGGATCACGGTAATCGGACCGCCGCAGAGGACGTTGGCACCATCGGTAAAGGTGACCGTTCCAGCCGCGCCAAAGGACGTCAGGGGCGTTGCCACCGGGGCTGAGGGAGCCACCGTCATGGCTGCGGTGAGGGTGACGGCGTTATCAACCGTGGAGCTGGTGGGGTTGGCAAGAATGGCCGTTGAGGTGGCAAGCTTGGCCACGCTGAGGGAGAAGTTAGCACTGGTGTTACCGCTGTAGTTGGGGTCGACGTTACCCGCGCCTCCGAAGACGGCCACGATGCTGCTGTACGTGCCCGCGGCCAGACCTGCCGGGATAGTGCAGGTGGCGTTGCCGGTGGTGGTGTTCACCGTCTGGCTGGTGCAACCGGAGATGGGCGTGCCGTTGTTGGAGAAGCTCACCTTTCCAGCAAAGCCAACCACCGTGGTGGCCGAAGCCGCTGCCGAGACTTGCGCGGTAATGGTGATCTGCTGGTCGACCGTGGGAGCTGCCGGGGCGGCCGTGGTGATTACGATGGTAGAACTCGCCTTGTTCACGTTCGGGCTGGGGTCTGAGCCGGTGCTAGAAGAGAAGTTGCTTTCACCGGAAACGTAGGAAGCAGAGACGGAATGGCTGCCAGCCAGCAAGGTGCTGATCGTGCACGCTGCACTCACCGTACCGTCATGATTGTCAGTAACCGTAACCGCGTTGGCGCCGCTGCAGGCGGGGATCAAGGTCGAATCCGCCGAGAAGTTCACCTGTCCACTGGGCACAACGTAATTGACTGGGTTGATGGTTCCGCCCGGTGTGACCTTAGCCGTCAAGGTTACGGATTGGCCCAACGTGCTCGGATTGGGAGACGAGTTGATCGCCGTGGTGGTGGTGTCTGTGCCAATAGAGAGAACAGAAATGCTGCTAACCGGGGAGGCATTGAAATTCATGTCGCCTGCGTTGTAGGCGGCCGTAATGTTGTAGGCGCCCTTGAGGAGCATCGTCGGCATGGCGCAGGTAGCTACCCAAACAACCATGGGCCGCGCTGTGCAGCCACTGATCGGATTTCCGCCCAGGAAGAACGTCATGGTGCTGGTAGGTGTAGCCAACGAACCGCCGGAAGCAGGAATCAACGTGGCAGACAGGGTGATCGCCTGGTCCACCACCGGAGACGCCGGGCTGGGGGTGTTGACTTGCACCGTGGTGTTGGCCGGGCTCACCGTCAGCGTCCCAGGACTCGACGTAGACGCCGCGTTGTAGTTGCTATCCGAAGCAATGGAGGCGTTAATGTTGTGGCCACCCACCGACAAACCGCCCGTCGCATAGCTCACCGTGCAGCTCAGCGGCGAAGAAGATCCCGTGCACGCCGCGGTCAGCGCCGCACCGCTATCCACCTGGATCGTCACTACGCCGGTCGGCGCCACGGACTCCGTATAGGCGATTTGCGCCGTCAGCGTCGTCGGCGTGACGCCGAAGACTGAGGACGCAGCCTGCGCCGTGACCGTAGGCGTGCCCAGGGATGAGGCCCCGCTCAGAGCAATCAACTGGGTCGCGTACGTCGGAGTGGTCGTGTTCAGCGTGTCGTCGGTCAGCGTCACCCCGCCGCCGGATATGGAACTGCTCACATCCACCGGAGCAAAGTCGATGACAATATTGCACCATGTGCCCGGCAGCAGAGTCTGGGATGCCCCGCCGCTCGACGCCTGGTTGCAGCTCGAAGTCGAATCCCACGCGAAGTTCCTGCTCACGGTCGGGTTCAGACTGCTGGTGAGCCCAGGGAAGGTCAGCGTGCTGTTTCCGTTGTTCGCTATGGTTGCTGTAAATGGAGTGGCATCGGTCGTGTTCACGGTCGTGGTGCCCGCAAAGGCGTACGACGGAACCGAGCCCAGAGCCAGCCCATACACCGAAGTCAAAGACTGGGACCCGAGGAAGAGATTGCCGCTCCCGTCCATCGCCAGGCCTGAAGTCCCCGAACCTCCGCTTCCCACAGACCGAACCGTGGACGCGGACGAAACCTGACCGTTCACCGCCACGATCTCAGACACCGTCCCTGCACCCAATTCCGAGACGAAGACGTCGCCGCTTGCATCTACCACCATGCCATAAACACCGTTGAAGGAGCTGCCTACCTGCTGGACCGTGGACGTGGACGAGACCTGACCGTTCACCGCTTCGATCTCATACACTTTGCTCGTACTCTGGTCCGCGACAAAGACATTGCCGCTCCCGTCCACGGCCACACGAGTAGGGGTAGTGAAAGTGCCGCCTACCTGCTTAACCCACGACGAGGACGAGACCTGACCGTTCACCGCCACAATCTCCCACACCTTGTGGTCATTCGCAGCCGCGACGAAGACATCGCCGCTCCCGTCCACCGCTACGCCAAATGGACTGGCGAAGGAGCCGCCAACCTGCTGGACCGTCGACGAGGACGAGACCTGACCGTTCACCGCCACGATCTCCCACACCGTTCCAAAACTGGAGTCCGCGACGAAAACATTGCCACTCCCGTCCACCGCCACGTCATAAGGATTGTGGATCCCGCTGCCCACCGGCTGAACCACGGACGAGGACGAGACCTGGCCGCCGGCCGCCACGATCTCCCACACCCCAACGTGGGTGGAATCGTAGTCCGCGACAAATACATCCCCGCTCCCATCCACCGCAACGGCCATAGGTTCACTGAAGCCGCCTATTATGGTGTTCAACGTATTGTTGCTGGGGAAGAAAATCTGCGGACCCGAGCCGCTGCCCTTCAGCAGCGCGGTGGCAATCGCCTTGCCGCCTGTAACCAACTGCACCGAGCCCATCCGCTGTCCCGGATGCAAGGGTGAGAACTTCACCGCCACCGAGCAGGTATTGCCAGTGCTGTAGGTGTGGGAAGTGAGGCAGGTGGTGCTGCCAGCCACCTCGACAAAGTCCTTGTTCGCGGCGCCCTGCGTCAGCACGTTCCAGGTGATCGTTCCACCGACAGTGAAGGTGAACGGGACGAGCACCGTCGCGCTCGAACTGCTCACATTCACCGAGCCCAGGTTCGTGATCCCGAGCGAATACTCCTTCACCGCCGGGGCTCCGTAGTCCGCGATAAACAGATTGCCGCCCGCGTCCGTCGCAATGCCGACGGTTTCGACGAACCCGTTGCCCACCAGTACGACCGAGGACCCGGCCGAGACCAAGCCGTTCGACGCTACGATCTCATCGAGAGAGCTGTTGCCGTAGATCGAAACATAGATATTGCCGCCCGCGCCTACCGCTACGCCGATCGCGCCCATGAAGTTGGTCGAAGTAGCCAATTTCGTGGCCGTGTTGGCGCCCGGCGCGATCTCGAACACGTTATCGTCCGCGACAAAGACATTGCCGCTCGCGTCCACCGTCACGCCGGTGGGTTGGTTGAAGGCCGTTCCTGGAGCCAACTGCGTTCCCGTCCCCACGGTCGGGTACTGGCCGCCCGACGGCGTCAGCTCAGACACCATCGCACTGCCTTGATCCGCAACATAAACATTGCCGCTCGCATCCACCGCCACGCCAAAGGGCATACTGAAACCCGAGCCCAACTGCGTGCCCGTCCCCGCGGACGGGTAGTGGCCGCTCGACCGCTTCAGCTCGAACACCCCTTGGCCGATCCCGCCGTTCCCCTGGTCCGCGACAAAAACGTTGCCGCTGGAATCCACAGCTACACCTGACGGTTGGGCAAAACCACTGCCCAGCTCGGTGACCACGGACGAGGATGAGACCTGGCCGTTGACCGCCACAATCTCATACACCCCGACGTGCCCCGCACCGCTATCCGCGACAAAGACATCGCCGCTCGCGTCCACCGCCACGCTCATGGGCGTCACGAACCCGCTGCCCAGCGCGCCAATCGTGCCATGGTAAGCGGCGGTAGCGATCGCGCCCGCCTCCACCGGCCATCCCAACAAGACGGCGAACAGAAGGGCAAAAGCAAGCGCCTGCAGGCGCAAGCGGCGAGTGAGGCTAGAGAGCAGTGAAGAGACTTCATTCAACCCCGTCGAGTAGCAGTGAGACATGGTCCTTATCTCCCGTAAAACTGTTGTGCGTCGAGTGTATGGGCTAGGCGGTTTCAAGTTGGAAGTGCAACGGTAGTGTCGAGATTATAGGCTAGGCGGGCAAGCCATGGAAAAGTGGAAAGCGAAACAGCCCGCTTCCCCCTTTCCCACAGCTACGGCTGCGACGAGA
>Ga0181520_10009837_pt1 | contig 13059 bp, 7 predicted proteins | sample PEATcosm2014_Bin_29_FD_132451 | JGI IMG/M metagenome (GOLD analysis project Ga0181520, IMG submission 132451) | Peatland microbial communities from MTU Mesocosm Facility, Houghton, MI, USA - PEATcosm2014_Bin02_30_metaG | ecosystem: Environmental > Terrestrial > Soil > Wetlands > Peat | place...
AAGGGTACGAGCTTTAGCTCGTACGTTAAGTTCCATTCTTTCAACACGGGGCTTTAGCCCCCGAGGGAATAGGAACTCACAATCCGAGAGAAATGGAGTTTTTCCGCAGCCTGTTTAGACCCTGAGGGAATGCAGGGTTACGCGGTAATCGGGAATGCAGCAACGAAAACAGAGCGTCGTTTGACTGGTCAGAAGTTTGCCGAAGAATAACCACAGATCCTTCGACTCACCACCCCCAAACTGAAGGCATTGCAGGCCGCAGGCGTTTGTGGGCCCCGTTCCCTCGGGATGACAGCTTCATTGGACTGCTTGCTGCTTGTTGTGGACGTTAGATTCAAGACGCTAGGAATCTCGCTCGTGGTGGGGCAGCAGGGAGTCGAGCACCAGCAGGCATGCGCCGGTCACGATGGCGGAGTCGGCAATATTGAAGTCGGGCCAGTGATAGATGAAGATGTGGACCTCAATGAAGTCCACCACCGCGCCGTAGACGATGCGGTCGTGCAGGTTGCCCAGCGCCCCGCCCAGAATCAGCGCCAACGCCACCGTGGCCAGCCGGAAGCGCGAGCCCCAGCGGATCAACAGGGCGAGTACGGCCAGAGCCGCTATCGCGGTGAAGGCCACCAGACCCCAGCGCACCTTGGCGGGCGAGGTGGAGTCGGCAAACATGGAGAAGGCCGCGCCGTCGTTGGTCCAGTGGGTGAAGCGCAGCACCCGCGGGATGACCGGGATGGCGCCGCCCAGTTCGATGTGGTGGCTGACCCAGATCTTGGAGAGCCGGTCGGCTGCATAAACAGCAGCCGAGACGACCGTCAACCATGGCAGGCGGCGTGGATTCTGAAAGCTCATAGGGCAGCCTCCGGGCGGGCAATGCCCCTCTCTTCCAGAGCCGAGGTGCAACGCGGGCAGACGTTCTCCCATGCGCCGTAGCTGGCAACTGAGGGCATGAAGTTCCAGCAGCGAGCGCATTTTTGGCCGCTGGCAGGAAGCACAGTGACCATTACATAATGCGGTTTCCCTGCAATAGAGATCAACGTTGCGTTCTGATCGGGTCCATATGTTGGATCAAAATCGGCGGTCCTAACCATTGAGACATTGAAGAATTCCTTCAAATCATCTGGACTTAGGTCCTGAAACGGCGATATGTTCTCGCCCCAAGTCACGATCTCCAATTTGGCATCAAGACCCTTTCCGATTCGGTTCGCCTTTCGTTCGACTTCAAGTTCGCCAAGTGCGATATCTCGGATAGAGAAAGCCAGATCCCATTGACTAATTGTTGCAGCCGGATCTTCCGAGAAAATCTCTTCTGGTTTCGGGAACAGCGCCAGATGCACGCTCGGCTCCCGGCCTTCAACCACAGGCAGGTAGCCCCAGACCTCATCCGAAGTAAAGCTCATGATGGGCGCCAGCAACCGCACCAGCGCCTCAGCAATCTGCCACAGCACGGTCTGCGCGGAGCGGCGGGCAACGCTCGTGGGCGCAAAGGTGTACATGCGGTCCTTGAGCGCGTCCAGATAAAACGCGCTCAGGTCGGCAATGGCAAATTCGTTCACCGCGTGATAGATGCGGTGGAACTCAAAGGCGTCGTACCAGGCCAGGATCTTCTCCGTCAGCTCGCGGGTGCGGGCCAGCATGTACCGATCCAAAGGCAAGAGCTCGGCCTCCGCTACACGGTCCTTTGCGGGATCGAAGCCAGACAGATTACCGAGCAGAAAACGGAAGGTGTTGCGCAGCTTTTTGTAGATCTCCGCGCAACGGGCCATCAGGTTTTCGCTGGCGGCCATGTCTTCACGGAAGTCAACCGAAGCTACCCACATGCGCACAATCTCGCCGCCCATGCGGTTGGCAATGTCCACCGGATCCACGCCGTTGCCCATGCTCTTCGACATGGCGCGACCCTGTTCATCGAGGGTCCAGCCGGCAGTGGCTACGTTGGTGTAGGGCGCCTTGCCGCGCAGAGCCACAGAGGTGAGCAAGGAGGAGTGGAACCAGCCACGATGCTGATCGCCGCCTTCAAGGTAGAGGACCTTGGTGCCGTCCCCGTTCTGGAATCCCTTGTAAAGATAAGAGAGTTCGGGATCGGACTCGCAGACGGCCATCCAACTGACGCCGGAGTCGAACCAGACGTCGAGGATGTCCTTCTCTTTGTGGAAGGCTGTGCCGCCGCAGTGGGTACACTTGGCCTCGGCGGGCTGCAGGGCGTCGGCCGCGGGCGAGTGCCAGGCCTCAATGCCTTCGCGTTCAAACAGGTCAACGATCTTCTTGTTCAGCGCGGCATCCAGGATGGGCTGGTTGCAACCATCGCAAAGGAAGACGGCGATGGGCACGCCCCAGATGCGCTGGCGGCTGATGCACCAATCGGGGCGGGTGGCGATCATGTTGGTGATACGCTCTTTGCCCCAGCTAGGGTCCCAGATCACCTTGTCGATTTCTTCGATGGCTACTTGGCGATAAGTCTTATCAGCTCCGCCGCACGCAGTGCTATCCAATTTAATGAACCACTGCTCGGTAGCGCGGTAGATCACTGGATGATGGCAGCGCCAGCAGTGCGGGTAGCTGTGCTCCAGCGGTGCGCCACCCAGCAGCGCCCCACGCTCTTCCAGCAGGGCTACGACGATGGGGTTGGCCTCCCACACCCGCTTGCTGTCAAAGGCCGGGGGCGTGGCCATGTTCCAGGCCGCCTCGTCCACGTGGATGTGGCCGCCGGCATCCACGCGGCAGGTGGGATCGAGGCCGTAGCGAACGCCGGTAAAGAAGTCGTCCGCGCCATGCGCGGGAGCGGTGTGGACGGCGCCGGTACCGGTGTCGGCGGTAACGTAATCGGCCGTGACACCCAGGATGGAGCGGTCCAGAAAGGGATGCTGGAAGGTGGCGTGCTCCAACTGCGAGCCCTTGAAGCGGGCAACCTCTTCTGTCTTGGACCAGTTGCAGGCGGCAGCCACTTGCGCAACCAGCGACTCGGCCACGATGTAGAGCTCGCTCGATGGGGAGCAAGAGTCGCACCCGGTGGTGGCCAGGGCCACGTACTCAAAATCGGGATGGAAGGCCACGGCCAGCGACGCTGGAAGCGTCCAGGGCGTGGTGGTCCAGATGATCGTGGAGACGGGACGGCCGGCCAGGTCGGCGTGGATCTTGGCCGGGTCGCTGGTCAAGCGGTAGCGGACGTAGACCGAGGGGCTGGTGTGCTGGGCGTACTCCACCTCGGCTTCAGCCAGCGCGGTGCGGTCGTGGATACACCAATAGACCGGCTTCAGGCCGCGATAGACGTAGCCCTTTTCGAGGAAGCCGTAGAAGGCTTCCAGGGTCTTGGCTTCGTAGTCGCGGGAGAGGGTGCGGTAGGGCTGGTCCCAGCGGCCCAGGCAGCCGATGCGCTCAAACTGCGTGGTTTGCAGGTCAATATACTTCTGCGCGTAGTCACGGCAGGCAGAAAGAACGGCGGGAACAGGCAGCTCCAGCTTTTTACGGCCCAGCTTTTCGTCCACCTTGATCTCAATGGGCAGACCGTGGCAATCAAAGCCCGGCACATAGGGGGCGTCGTAGCCGGCCATGGTTTTGGACTTCACAACGAAGTCTTTCAGGCCCTTGTTGAGGGCGTGACCCAGGTGAATGGGACCATTGGCGTAGGGAGGTCCGTCGTGCAGCAGATAGCCGGGCTGGCCCTTACGGGCCTTGCGAATCTCCTCATAGAGCCGCATCTCGGTCCATCGAGCCAGCCGAAGCGGTTCATTCTGCGGGAGATTGGCCTTCATCGGGAAGGCAGTTTGCGGCAGCGTAAGGGTCGCCTTTAGTTCCGGCGCTGAAGACATTTGGACTCCCTGGAGTTCTACGATCTGGTGCAACTAACAGTGTAAATGGAAGAAGATTGTTTTTTGGGTAACAAAGGCAGGGGGGGCTCCGTCTATTCTTTATGGAAGCACTCGACAAGACGATCTATGAAATTGTGGATGCTGATCCTGCGGCACATCAGAGTTCAGGACCCGAGACAAGTTCATGCGTGTTCGAGGATAATGTTCTAATCAAGAGAGAAGAACATTGGCTCCCCAGAGCATTTGAGGCCGGGCGGCCCACGGTGTTGAAGCCCGTACCAACTATGGCAGAAGATCAGATCCAAATAGACCCGGAAACAGAAGCCGTTGCTGCGTCCTCAGCCGACGACGCGCTCGTGAACGCATTGATGGGGAACACCTTTGAGGAGAAGTCGCTTTGGGCTGAACTCTGGGGCAACCTGATGGACGTCTTCTTTCCGCCCAAGCTTCCACCGTTGGAGCTGACCTCAACGCCGATTCCGGTTCCTGACCGGATGGCGACCAAGACCAGCCCGGTAGCGGTCGGCATCTCCACCACCATCAACGTCTCTCTTCTGCTGGTTGTCCTGTTCTTCGGTGTCCGCAAGGTCCTCCAGGAAGTGCAGAAGGACAAGCTGAACGCGACCGATGTGACCGTGAGCGAGTTCCAGGGCCTGAAGCAGCAGAACCGGGCCGGCGGCGGTGGCGGCGGCGGCGATCACAGCCCCGTTGACGCCAGCAAGGGCAAGCTGCCCAAGCTCGAAAAGAACCCCATCACGCCTCCCATGGTGCCGGTGGTGGAGCATCCCAAGATCGAGATGGAGCCGGCGATCAACGTCCAGGCCGAGCTGAAGTTGCCGGACAATCCGCTGATGTCCAATATCGGCATCAAGAACAGCGCCAACGTGCGGCTGGCCTCGAACGGTCAGGGTTCCGGCGCGGGCATGGGCAACGGTCAGGGCGGCGGTCTGGGCTCAGGCAACGGCAATGGTTACGGGCCCGGCACAGGCAGCAATGCCGGCGGTGGCGCGTTCCGGCTGGGCAGCGGCGATACGCCTCCCTCGCTGATCTACAGCCCCGATCCGGAGTTCAGCGACGAAGCGCGCCGTAGCAAGTATCAGGGCATCTGCCTGATCTCGGTGATTGTGGACGTGCAGGGCAATCCGCAGAATCCGCGTGTGGTGCGGGCGCTGGGCATGGGACTGGATGAAAAGGCGCTGGAAGCGGTGCGCAAGTACAAGTTCAAGCCCGCCATGCGGGGCCGTACGGCCATCCCGGTACAGCTCACCATTGAGGTCAACTTCAGGCTGTATTGACGGCAGTTTTGGTTGCAATCAAGGGCGGAGCGCAGGACGCTCCGCCCTTTTTTCCCCTGGTTACCGTTTCTCAGGCCGTTTGAATTTGTCCAACGTTGGGTGCCCCAGGTCTCGATTTTGAGACCTGGGAAGCCGAGATTCCAAGGTGCAAACTCCGCCGGTCAGAGCCCTGGCAATCCCTGTTCCAGGGAAATCCTTTGAAAGGGCAGGCCTTCACCCGTGCCGCAAGCCGCGTATAACCAACGCTGGACTTCACAGGCTGCGAAAGAACCCCATAAGGCGGGGCTTTGTAAGGGCACGACTGTAAATATCCCCTGCAGATTCATGGCTTTTCGGGTCAGATACCCCTCAAAGGGGCCTAACCGGAAATCTCACCCCGCAAGCTCAACTGCTCACGCCATCCTGAACCCCGCGCCGTAGACGCAGTACCAGCCCCACCTTCAACGTGGGGAAAGCGTCCAAAACATGCCCCGGAGTCCCGTGGGACGCTGCGAATAGCCTCAGAATGCCGTTGGAAAAACGCGAAGCGGACTGCTGCATGCAATGCCTGCCCCACTGCAGGTGGCCGCACGCAGGTGCCCTATTTTCAAAACCATAGAGGAATAGTTCACAGGTCGAAATATCGCTCCCATCGCGGTGGATTTCATTTCCCCCAATCCCCAAAAAGTCCAAAAAATGCGCTTCTACATGTGGGACGGCGGCGCGTACCGTGGGAGAAGCGGGAACCCAGCAAAGATGCGGGTTCGAGCGCGCCAGGCACCAACAGCCTGCCCTGATTGAGGTTGCGCATGAATCTACTTTCAGTGGTTGAAGCGCGCCGGCTGGTTGTGATTGCAATCACGCCACACCCCATTGCGCGGGTGTTAGAGTTCCGGTGACAATTTCCCTTGATCAAATTCGAGGTCGCGTTCAATAGCCGTGCGTCCTACGGCTTCAAACCATAGTTGGGAGGATCTGTGACTGTACTGAATTGGGTGGGAACCTTTCTTAAGCGCCGTTCCACAATCATTGCTGCCCTCGTGGCCCTACTGCTTCCGGCATTTGCCCACGCGGAAGAAGCGGGCGGCGAAGCCAGCCTCAAGTTGCCTGACCTGTCGGTCGTGAATCATTTCGGCTTCTCAGGACCTGCTCTGCTGATGATCGGATTGCTCTTCTGCGTCGGCGGCCTGCTGTTTGGCATGACCATCTTCGTGCAGTTGAAGAACCTTCCGGTTCATAAATCCATGCGCGAAATGTCCGAGCTGATCTATGAGACCTGTAAGACCTATCTGGTCACGCAGGGCAAGTTCATCATGGTGCTCTGGGTCTTCATCGCGGTCATCATCTCGCTCTACTTTGGCGTTCTGGCGCCGGTGGGCAATGTAGCGGTTACGCTCCCCATCATTCTGTTGTTCAGCCTGGTCGGCATTGCCGGCAGCTACGGCGTGGCGTGGTTCGGCATTCGCGTGAACACCTTCGCCAACTCCCGCGTGGCCTTTGCGGGCTTGAAGGGCAAGCCGTATCCGCTCTTTGCGATTCCGCTGAAGGCCGGCATGAGCGTCGGCATGATGCTGATCTCGGTTGAGCTGCTCATCATGCTCTTCATCCTTCTCTTTGTACCCGCCGCTTATGCAGGCCCCTGCTTTATCGGCTTCGCCATTGGCGAATCCCTTGGCGCGGCTGCCCTGCGTATTGCCGGCGGCATCTTCACCAAGATCGCCGACATCGGCTCCGATCTGATGAAGATCGTCTTCAAGATCAAGGAAGACGACGCCCGCAACCCTGGCGTCATCGCCGACTGCACGGGCGACAACGCGGGCGACTCCGTTGGACCCTCGGCCGACGGCTTTGAGACCTACGGCGTCACCGGCGTGGCTCTGATCACCTTTATCCTGCTGGCCGTCAAGAGCCCTATCACGCAGGCGGAACTGCTGGTCTGGATCTTCGTCATGCGCGTGGCCATGCTCATCTCCAGCTCGGCTGCTTACTTCCTCAATGGCTTTATCGCCAAGGTGAAGTACGCCCACTCCGACGAGATGGACTTTGAGGCTCCGTTGACCTCCCTGGTCTGGATCACCTCCATCGTCTCCATCGCCCTGTCTTACGTTGTCTCTTACCTGATGATCCCGAACCTGGCCAATGACCCGACGTTGTGGTGGAAGCTGGCTTCCATCATCTCCTGCGGAACTCTGGCGGGCGCGTTGATCCCTGAGCTGGTCAAGGTCTTCACCTCCACCAACTCGGCTCACGTGCAGGAAGTGGTCACCTCCGCCAAGGAAGGCGGCGCTTCTCTGGGAATTCTTTCCGGCCTCGTCGCCGGCAATATGTCCGCCTACTGGCTGGGTCTGAGCATGGTCGCCCTCATGGGACTCGGCTACTACTTCAGCATGATCGGCGGCTCCATGGACCTGATCATGCTCGCTCCTGCCGTCTTCGCCTTTGGCCTGGTGGCCTTCGGCTTCCTGGGCATGGGACCGGTCACCATCGCAGTCGATTCTTACGGCCCGGTGACCGACAATGCGCAGTCCGTCTTTGAGCTGTCGCTGATCGAAACCATTCCCGGCATCGAAGCTGAGTTGAAGAAGGACTTCGGCATCGACGCCAAGTTCGAGCGCGCCAAGTATCTGCTCGAAGCCAACGATGGCGCCGGCAACACCTTCAAGGCCACGGCCAAGCCGGTGCTGATTGGTACCGCTGTGGTGGGCGCAACCACCATGACCTTCTCCATCATCATGGCCCTCACCCACGGACTCACCCAGGACGTGAACAAGCTCTCGCTGCTCCACGCTCCCTTCATGCTTGGATTGATCTGCGGCGGCGCCATTATCTTCTGGTTCGCCGGCGCTTCCATGCAGGCTGTCACCACCGGCGCTTACCGCGCGGTGGAGTTCATCAAGGCCAACATCAAGCTGGAAAACGTCGAGAAGGCTTCGGTGGAAGACAGCAAGAAGGTGGTCGAGATCTGCACCAAGTACGCGCAGAAGGGCATGTTCAACATCTTCCTCGCGGTCTTCTTCGCAACCCTCTCCTTCGCGTTCATGGAGCCGTTCCTGTTCGTCGGCTACCTGTTCTCGATCGCCATCTTCGGCTTGTACCAGGCCATCTTCATGGCCAACGCCGGCGGCGCATGGGACAACGCCAAGAAGGTTGTGGAAGTTGATTTGAAGATGAAGGGCACCCCGCTGCACGATGCCACTGTCATCGGCGACACCGTCGGCGATCCCTTCAAGGACACCTCCTCGGTGGCCATGAACCCCATCATCAAGTTCACCACCCTGTTCGGCTTGCTGGCTGTCGAGCTGGCCGTGAAGATGACGGCCACCAACGCCATGCTGGTCCACGTGCTGACGGTCGTGTTCTTCCTGGTCTCCATGTTCTTCGTGCACCGGTCGTTCTACGGCATGCGGATCGAAACCAAGCCGACTGAGTAGTTCAGCTCCGGGGCAGCTCTGCTGTTCCTCGTAACGCAAAGGTCCTGTCTCCGCACCTCGGGAGACAGGACCTTTGCATTTGTGGAGAGGTCCTGGTGACGGAGGACGCGAAGCGCCTTGGCCCCACCGCAGGCATTGCATGCAGCCACTCGCTTCGCGCACTTCGCGGAAAGCTCTATCCACAGAGGGGCCGCAGGCGGATGACCTCACCGCAGGCAATGCATGCAGCAGACGCCTTCTGCACTTTGCGTAGAGAGCTTCCCACGGGGGACGCGAAGCGCCATGGCCCCACCGCAGGTGGCCGGGTGCCCCATCCTTGGCCGCGTTTTTTGCGGGCAAGGGTGGGAACGGAAGGAGCAGGGGTCTTTACAGGCAGCGGAAAAACTCAATTCGAGCCAAGCTTTGTACCAGGGCACGACTTCAGTCGTGCCGCAAACTGCCTAGAATCAACGAGGGCTTTAGCCCCTGCGGCATCTTTCCTGGGTCGTCATCCCGAAGCACCGAGTTTTTCCGCAGCCTGCGAAGGCGGATGGCCCCACCGCAGGCACTGCGTGCAGCAGAGCGCTTTCCGCGCTCTATGGAAGGCTCTATCCACAGAGGGGCCGAAGGCGGATGGTCACACCGCAGGTGCTGGCAAAGATTGCCAACTTGGCGCTATCCTGAACCCAGAGAGGTGTCCCATGCCAACCCGCAACGTGAATCTGACCGAGGAGCTGGACCGCTTTGTAGCCGCGCGCGTCCAGAGTGGAAGGTACGCCAACGCCAGCGAGGTGGTTCGAGCCGCCCTACGTGCCCTGGAGCGCGACGAACAGGTATTTGAGGAGAAGATGGCGGTCCTCCGCAAGGCTCTCGAAAAGGGCTTGGCGAGTGGCGTTGCCGAGCCGGGTGTCTTTGAGCGGATTCGCGCCAAGTATGGCCTGGCGTCCCGTGAGGTCTGACCATGCGGACGGTGATCTTTTCGCGAGAGGCCGAGGCGGACATCGATCAGATAGCCGCCTACACGCTGGAGGCTTGGGGCGTCACCCAGACCGATGCATATCTGGCAAAGCTCGAGGATAGCTTCGACCTCCTGGCCAGCAACCCGCAGATGGGCCGCGCCGCGGACGAGATTCGTCCTCGACTGCGGCGCTTTGAAATCGAGCGCCATATCGTCTTTTACGAAAACCGCGAGGATGCTGTGTTCATCGTCAGGGTTTTGCATCAAGCGATGCTTGCCGCTCCAGTCCGCTTCGAACTCTAATGTTCCCCGTCGTGCTCGGTGTGCCAACGTTTGATCTTTTCGTCCAATTCGGCTTTCTGTGCAGGGCTGAGCGATGCGGCGGCGCTGTCGCGAATTTGAATCGTCACCTTCAGGGCTTTGTCCTTGAGATGGGGAGCGACAAGACTGAGCCAGAAGTAAGTTTCGGACTTGTCTGGCTCGTTGTAGATCTGCATCGCAAGATTGAATTGAGCGGGGATGCTACCCTGTTCAGCGGCCTTGCGCAGCCAGCGGATGGCAGTTTCCTTGTCCTGCTTGAGGCCATGGCTGCCATCCAGGTAGTCCATGCCGACCTGTAGCTGCGCGTCTTCAGCACCGGCATCTGCGGCCTTTATGAACCAACCTTCAGCCTTTGCCTCGTCCTTGGGAACGCCCTGCCCCATGGCGTAGAGTAATGCCAGATTGTCCATGGCACCGGTGTTTCCCTGCTCGGCGGCCTTGCTGTACCAGCCGATGCCCTGCGCGTAATCCTGAGGCACACCCCAGCCGTGCACGTAGGCAAGGCCCAGCGCAAACTGCGAAGGTGCATAGTCCTGATCGGCCGCCTTGCGGTAGAGTTGGGCCGACATGGCCTGGTCCTTGGGGACGCCGTTGCCGTGCTCGTACATTACGCCCAAACTGTGCTGAGCGCTGGCAAGGCCTTGGTCGGCCGCCTTGCGATACCAGGCAGCGGCCTGAGCCTTGTCCTGGGGGAAGTAGTGGCCGCTGTCGTAGGCGCGACCCAGCTCAAACTGCGCGTAGGGCTCGCTGCCATTGGCTGCGGCGGTGAGCAGAGCGTAGGCCTGACGCTCATCTTTGGGAACACCGCGACCGGTGGCGTAAAAGATGCCAAGATGGCGTTGCGCATCGGCCTGGCCATGTTCTGCGGCCTTCGCGTACCAGGCGGCGGCCTGCTGGTCGTCTTGCGGAACGCCTTGACCGAGCTCATAGCAGAAGCCCAGGTTGTACTGGGCGTTGGGAATGCCGTGCTCGGCCGCCTTGCGCAACCAGGCCGCGGCAAGCACCTGATCCTTGGGCACGCCCAGGCCTTTGCGGTAGATGACTGAAACCTCGAACTCGGCCGCCGGATCGTCCAGCTTTGCCCGGTTGAGCAGGGCGGGGTCGATGCCGGTCTGGGGTGGGAGCGACGGGGCTTGGGCAAGGCTCGGAAGGGCGGCAAGTGCTACGGCGAGGGCAAACAGGGGCAGGGCCAACCGGACAGAGAGGTCTTTCATAGGGACTCCAGAGGTTGGCAACACCATACCAGATGGCGGGTGGGCAGTGGGGGTCGGAGGGGAGGGAATCGCCCCCCGTCCCACCCCCACCCATTGTGTCCCCGCTTATCCACCGGCCACCCGGTTTTCCATCCCAATTGCACCGTTTCTGTGCCTTGCGGCCAATCCAACAAGGCCCTACGCTAGTAGAGGCGGAGTTGCAGGGAGCCGCACGAACGCTCCTGCACCGGCAATGGTGCACCCCGGATTGTTAATTCCCGCTAAAAATCAGCCTCCCCGGAGCTTTCCACAGCCAAACGCTGGGGTTTTCGCTTTGGGGGCCGGGAACGCACTCAAAACACTAGATGTAGTGGTTTTTGGTTGACTTCTACCATAGACAGCGGTACTTTTTCATCTGCGGCTGTAAGAAGACTTTCATCCAACGACAGTGTGACACCTTGTCGGGAGGCCGCTTCAGAGCATTGGCTCGCGGTACTTTCCGGACCCCACCGTCTTTTGCGTTGCGTTTGGCAACAAAGGGCTCGATTCGTCTCCAGGCACACTGAGCCGTGGAGCGCGCGCCCCTCTAACTTTATCGATTGAGAGGATTTTAATGAACGAGGCTTCTTTGCAGAGTTCCCCGATGGTCCCCCAGGCCTCCTACAGCCAGCGAGGGCTGAGCTTCACGCGCCGTTTCTCGCGCCAGGGCGTCTCGCCCTACGACGAAGTGCACTGGGAAAAGCGCACCGCGTCCATCACCGACACCAAGGGCAACACCATCTTTGAGCAGCGCGACGTGGAGACTCCGTCCGACTGGTCCATGACGGCCACCAACATCGTTGCTTCCAAGTACTTGCACGGCCTGCAGGGCACCACCGGCCGGGAATCCGGCGTTCGCCAGCTGGTTTCGCGCGTGGCCGAGACCATTCGCAGCTGGGGCGAGACCGGCGGTTACTTTGCCAGCCCTGCCGATGCCGCCGTCTTCCACGACGAACTGGTGCACATGCTGCTCACCCAGAAGGCGGCCTTCAACTCGCCCGTCTGGTTCAACGTGGGCTGCGACAAGCTGGAGCCCGAGGCCGACGGCCAGAACTGGCACTGGGACCCCCAGACCGGCGGCGTGCAATATTCCGCCACCGGCTACAAGAACCCGCAGTGCTCGGCCTGCTTCATCAACGCCGTGGACGACTCGCTCGACTCCATTCTGACCCTCGCCAAGACCGAGGGCATGCTCTTCAAGTGGGGTTCGGGCACGGGCACCAACCTGTCCTCCATCCGCGGCTCCATGGAGAACCTTTCGGGCGGCGGCCAGGCCTCCGGCCCGCTCAGCTTCATGCGCGGCTTTGACGCCTTTGCCGGAGTCATCAAGAGCGGCGGCAAAACCCGTCGCGCGGCCAAGATGGTGATCCTCAACGTGGAGCACCCGGACATCATGGAGTTCATCGAGTGCAAGGCCAAGGAAGAAGCCAAGGCCTTCAGCCTGATCCGCGCCGGCTACGACGGCTCCGGCCCCGACTCCGAGGCGTACTCCTCGATCTTCTTCCAGAACGCCAATAACTCCGTCCGCGTCTCCGACGAGTTCATGCGCGCCTACGAGGCCGATGGCGAGTTCACCACCTACACCGTGCATAGCCACGAGCCCGTCAAGACCTACAAGGCCCGCGACATCATGCAGAAGATTGCCGAAGCCACCTGGCTGTGCGGCGATCCGGGTATGCAGTTCGATACCACCATCAACAAGTGGCACACTAGCAAGAATTCGGCTCGCATCAATGCTTCGAATCCCTGCTCGGAGTACATGTTCCTGGATAACTCGGCCTGCAACCTGGCCAGCTTCAACCTGCTCAAGTTTGTAACTCCGGCAGGGATGTTTGATATCCCGGCTTATCGCCACGCCATCTCCGTGCTGATCACCGCCATGGACATTCTGGTGGATAACTCCGGTTACCCCACCGAGGCCATTGCCAAGAACTCGCACGACTATCGTCCGCTGGGTCTGGGCTATGCCAACCTGGGCGCGCTGCTCATGGCCTTTGGCCTGCCCTATGACTCCGAGGCCGGACGCGATCTGGCCGCCGCGCTGACGGCCATCATGTGCGG
>Ga0181520_10009838_pt1 | contig 13058 bp, 13 predicted proteins | sample PEATcosm2014_Bin_29_FD_132451 | JGI IMG/M metagenome (GOLD analysis project Ga0181520, IMG submission 132451) | Peatland microbial communities from MTU Mesocosm Facility, Houghton, MI, USA - PEATcosm2014_Bin02_30_metaG | ecosystem: Environmental > Terrestrial > Soil > Wetlands > Peat | place...
TGACAAACCAGTCCCGGAACGTGGCAAGTGCGCGGGCACGGTGGGAGATGGCGCTCTTCTCTTCAAGCGGGATCTCTGCAAGCGTCTGTCCGCCGACCTCGAAGATCGGATCATACCCGAATCCCCCGGTGCCCCGGGGCGCTGTTATGATCCTGCCATCAATCGTTCCGGTGAAAACTTCAATACCGGTTTCATCAGCAAATGCGATCGCGGTGGTGAACCGGGCCTTCCGGTCCACAACACCCTCCATCAGCCTGAGGATGCCGGTGTTGCCAATCGATCGGAGCACGTATGCCGCGTATGGCCCCGGGAACCCGTTGAGAGCATCAATGGAGAAGGCTGTGTCATCAACGATGAGCGGCTCATTAAGGTGATTGAATGCGTACCGCGCTTTCTCCCGTGCGATCTCTCTTACGTCATCGGAGCGAAGTTCAGGAATATCGAATGCCACATGCCTGACCGTGAGGGTTCCGCCAAAAAATGCTGCGACCTCTTGTGCTTTGTGCGCATTGCTGGTGACAATGGCGAGGATCCGGCTCACAGGTACCTCCCCCGGAGTTCGATCTCCTGCTCCCGGGCCAGCACCTCTTCTGCGCCGGCAAACGTCTCCGCGTATCCCCGGGCAAATGCCGTACTGAACACGCCGGCCTCTTTTGGGTTGGTGCTTTTGAGCGTCTGGAACATGACGTGGAGATCAACGCCTCTCTGCTCGATCTCTGCGGTCACCTGGGATAAGCCGAAATCGATCAGGACACACCTGCCATCACCGTCGCGCAGGATCATATTACTGGTGGTGAGATCCCCGTGCATGATGCCGGCCGTGTGCAGCCGGCCGACCATCCGTCCGGCTTCCGTGCAGTGTGCCTCAGTGAGTGCTCCTGTAAGAAGCGTGCCGGTTACCTGCTCCATGACAATGGAGTCGTGGGTGACATCTCGTATGACCGGTGTGGGGACGCCTCCTTTCCGTGCCATGTGGATGAGACGGGCCTCAGCCCGGGTCCGTTCCGCGATCAGTTTTTTATCGAGAGCGGGCACCCGGTACCGTTTGGATATCCTTTGCTTGATCGCGGTCCCGTCCCTGAAACAGACAAGGGCCTCTGCCCCCCGTTTCTGCCCGGTGCTGCCATATTGTCCGTGATCCGGCGCGTGCGTGACTTCGTGTTTCCAGGTGACCTCAACCTCATCCGAGCGGAATGACGGGTTGACCTGCGAATGTTCGATGGCAAGCGACTGGCCGCTCTCGAGCATCAGTTTTCCTGTATAGGCGATCATCGCACCGTTATCCCCAAGATATTTTCTCTCGGGCACAAAGAACCGTGCCCCCCGCTCCTCGCACATGATCCGGAGCATCTCCTGCAGTCTGCCGTTAACTCCTACGCCGCCGACAAGAAGCACCTCATCTTTTCCGGTAAGTGAGAGCGCCCGTTCGGTTACTTCGACGCACATCGCAAATGCCGTCTCCTGCAGGCTGCAGCAGACATCGGGCAGCGGTTCTTTTGCCTCCTTTGCTGCGGAGACCAGTCCCGAGAATGCGAGATCCATGCCCTTGACCGTGTAGGGGAGTTCAAAATAATGTCCGGCTTTTGCCTGCGCTTCGATCAGGGGCCCCCCGGGGTGCGGGAGATCTTTTGCCCGGGCAAACTTGTCAAGCGCGTTTCCTATGCCGATGTCCAGCGTCTCGCCAAAGATGCGGTACCGCCCGTTGAGATACCCGATCACCTGCGTGTTTGCCCCGCTCGCGTACAGCACGACCGGGTCCCGGCAGCCGGTTGCCCAGCACCCTATTTCCACGTGGGCAACGCAGTGGTTTACCCCGACAAGCGGGACGTCAAGAGCGAGTGCAAGAGATCGCGCTGCGGTCGCCACCGTCCGCAGGCACGGCCCCAGTCCCGGCCCCTGCGAGAAGGCAATCCCGGTGACCTTCTCCGGTTCTAAAAGAGCCGTAGAAATGACTTCTCTTATCATCGATGAATGGTGTTGTGCCGCCTCTCGCGGGTGAATACCTCCATGGGCGGGAGAGTACGGGCGCGAACACAGTGAGATAAGATCCCGGTCAAAAAGAGCAGCACTGAGGTTCCAGGCTGTTCCCTCAATGCCAAGTATCTGCCCAAATGCAGGCATCAGTGTTTATTTCTTGAATTCGGTGTATCCGCACTTTCCGCAGGCAACACGATCCTTGTGGTCGGCCATCATGACACCGGGGCCACAGCGGGGGCAGTACTTCTTCGCCGTGGTGACCTTTTCACCTTCGACTTTGAAGAATGCACTGCGTGAAGGCCCTTTCGCCGCTGCTTTCTTTGCCGCTGCCGCCATGCTTATGCCGCTCCTTCCTCTTTGGGCTTGGGCATGCCGCGTGCTGACAGGTACGGGCGTTCAGTCTTCTTCTTTGCGTCTTCAGTATCGTACACGCGTGCTTTTCCGGTGACTACGGTCTTGCCGAAATTGCTTTTCAGACTATCAAGTACAACCTGTGGCTCTTTTGCATTGAGCAGTGCGCACAGTTTGCCGATAATCTGCATGCGGGAGGGTGTAGCACCATCGTATGTGAGAGTAAACTGAATCTCTCTCCGTGATAAAAGTTCATTCCTTTTATCGCTCTCGATTTCAAAGTCCATCGATATCCTGTAATTATTGGGAACCGTGTTATTTAAAACCAGAACCCTGTGTGAGAAAACAGCAGAATAAATCTCAAAAACCAAATAAAGGCAAAATATTCTGTTGTTTATTGTTATGCGCCGACCCGGACAAACTGCCTGAGAAGTTCTTTTGCGGCGGCTTTTGCTCCGGCATCGATCGTACGAAGCACAACTCCTTTGTGCGGCTGGCCATAGAGTACGACGGATCCATCCGGTGCGGCGATTACGAGCGGGATCACGGCAAGGTCTTCCTCTCCGTTTACCATGATGGTAACGGGGGGATGGTCAACCGCGTAGCTGAGCGCTTTGACCAGATCATCGGTGATGGTGCCGGGCGGATTGTCCACACGGATACATTCGCCGGAGAGCTCCGGCATACGGCTACACGGCGAACGCATGGTCTGGCCGTCTACCACGGCGATTGCGGGGGTGATCCCGTTTTTCTGGAGGTTGTGGGTAACGACAACCCCCACCGAATAGACCGTACGCCCGGCGAGTTCCGGGAGTAACGTGCTGAAATCCCGGTGGAGTATTCCGAAAGGGTCCTTGAAGAGTTTGCGCGACTCTTTGGGGAGCACGAGCATTCTAGCGGACCTTCAGCGCGTACCGTCCGGGAAGCTTGATATTCATCCGTTTTGCCACGTCAGAATTTTCCGGGTCGATGATGACAAGATAGCCCGACCAGTCATCGCTTAAATTTGCCGTTCCGCAGATCACGCAGTTCTCGCCTTCAACCACCCGGTGGCAGTCCCGGCAGACCTTGCCCTGTTTTTTCTTATTCATCGGCGGCATGTTCTTTCCTCTTGCCTTTGGCCTTCTCCGGCTTATCCTTCGGGGCGCCTGTAACACCGGCCGCCGCTCGTTCTTTCTCTTTCTCGATCTCCTCTTCGAGCCAGAGCGCTGTGCCGAGGCCGGCCTGTCGCATGGTGAGACCGATCTTGCTGTCCCGCGGCTCGCGCTCGTTTAAGGAGAGTGTCACTACGCGGACCCTGACCGTGTCGCCAACACCGATAAAGCGTTTGGATTCCTGGCAGATGAGGCGGGCGTTCTTCTCATCGAAATTGATATACTCGTCCGAGATCTGGCTCACGTGCAGCATGGCGTCGATCGGCCCAAGGCTCACAAATGCCCCGAAACTTGTGGTCTCCACAACGAGACCCTCGATGACTTCCTGCAGGGCAAGCCGAAGGACGAGCCCCTCAAACTTGACATCGTAATACACACCGCCATCGCCGGGCACGATCTCTCCCTCGCCGACGTGTTCGACCTTGGTTACAGCAATGAAAATTCCGAGTTCCTTATCGATGCTTCCTTCGAGTTGCTCCTGAAGGACATCTAAAAGGACCTTGTCCAGTTTCTCACCAAGCCGGGTTGGGGGGACCCTGACTTTGTCTTCCAGCATCATCTTGTAATACATAACCCACCTACCTTCGCAATATCTCTAGTTTTTTCTGTTTTCTCATGGATATAACTCCGATACCCTTCATGAGCAGCGCATCCCTGACCCGGCGATCATTGGTCGCCACCAGGCAGTGGTTTGCTGAAGCCCAGGCAATAACCTGGTCGTCAACCGGAACGGATGCCCCGGTGCCTTCTGCAACCGTGCACTGCCCGGCAAGCACAAGGCCGAGCCGTGCTGCGGCCCCGTCATTGCCTTTTGCCCGGGACAGCCCGGCGAGTTCCTGCACCACGCCGGGAAGAACCACCGGTTCAAAGCTGCCGAGCAGTTCACGGATCTCACTGAAGAGATCGATTTTAAACTGTGCCGGCATCATGAGTGCGTTTGCGTCGAGCAGAACTTTCACTCGCTCAGGATACCCATCCCGATTAACCGCCAGCGTGCTCCCACCTGCCGGCTGATAGCGATCCGGGCTCCCTGCTCTGCGCAGACCGGACGCTTCAGCTGCACTTCGACTGCCTCTTTCTTGGTGCTTGTAACCACACCCACGGTTACCGCGGTACCAACGGAGAGCATGAGCGGCTCATTGAATTTCAGGGGTTCGATGACAAGTTCGCTCGTTGCTCCCACGACCCGTTCCATAAGGGTAACTTGGCATTTGATCTTATCCCATACCGGAGGCAGTTTGCCAACATGGCCGACGACCTGACCGGCCAGAGCATCGCTCTTGGTGAGCGCCGGGTCAAGTTTTGTTCCGACGCCAAGAAGCCCGCCCGGCGTTGCTTCTTGTACGGTTTCTGCACCGGCGTTAATTGAGGTAACCTCAGTGGTGATTGGTATCCACTTGATCCGGTTCTCGACCTGTGTCTGCCTGCCAGGCCGGATCTCGATAACGTCGCCTTCGCGGAGGATGCCCCGGATAAGAGACCCTCCGACAACACCGCCTTTTACCTCTTTCCAGTTGCAGCCGGGTTTGTTGATATCAAATGAACGTGCGACAAGCATCACCGGTTCGGCAGCGGGATCGCGTACCGGCTCAGGAATTGTCTGGTCCAGTGCCTGCACCAGTGCTCCCATATTGATCCCTTTCTGGGCTGATACCGGGATGATAGGGGCGTTCTCGGCTACGGTTCCTTTCACGAACGCCTTGATCTGCTGGTAGTTGTCCATCGCCTCTTTCTGGGAGACAACATCGATCTTGTTCTGGACGATTACGATCTTTTTGATACCGACAAGCCCCAGTGCCATGAGGTGCTCTTTCGTCTGCGGCTGCGGGCATTTCTCTGTGGTGGAGATGACAAGCATCGCCCCGTCCATCAGCGCTGAACCTGACAGCATCGTCGCCATCAGCGTTTCGTGTCCTGGAGCATCCACAAAAGAGATGGACCGGAACGGTGTTCCGGTTCCGCCGCAGACCGGGCAGACCGGCTTTGTTGAGTAAGCGTCTGGGCCTTCGCAGTGTCCGCACTTGTAGAATGTTGCATCCGCATAGCCCAGCCGGATGGAGATACCCCGCCGCACCTCTTCGCTGTGCCGGTCCGTCCAGGTACCGGTGAGCGCATTAACAAGCGTGGTTTTCCCGTGGTCCACATGGCCCACAACCCCGATATTCACACTGGGTATTGTCACATCATGCAAATGAAATCGAACCTCCTTATCCTATAAATATTCTAGAAGACCAGCACACTTATTTTGAATTAATGCCTTTCTTGATTCATGCACCCGGATATCAAACGAGACATAGACCAGAAGGTACGTGATGGTTTGCTATCTACTAAGGACTCCCGATTATTATTAAAGTATCTGGCAGAATGGCACACCCTACGGGGATTTGAATCAAGATCCCTTCTGTCTGACTATCAGTGCCTGATACCGTGGCTGCATTTCTGAAATTCTCGGGTGCGATTATAGAAGGATAGTTATCAGGTAAAAGTCGCGATGGACGGCAAAGGGCACAAACAGAACACCCTCCGACACTATTATTCAGAGGTTAAAGCGGTTTTATGAATTGATGCGTGAAAAAAAGCCCTGTAACCGATGATAAAAAGTATCCGGGGGGTTAGCCCCCACCTTCGCAGCTCTGGTCGATATTTTTCAGGGCCTCCTGGAGTCCAGTTCCCCCGGCAAATTCCCGTTCACGCCGGATCACTTCTTTTGCGTCTTCTGTTATGGAGGTAGCTGAATCTTTTATGTGTTCTGCAGGGATCAACTGGTCGATGCGATAGAGGAGGTGCGTACTGTCCAGTTCGGCAAACCGGTTTCCCCTTATCTGTTCAAGCCGGACCACGGCACCGGTGGTTCCGGTACGCGGGTACCGCACCCTCATTTCAAGGGCAATCTCTTCAGTAAGCATACATGAGAATGAGTCTGTTACTAGTATAGATAGATTATGTCCGTCATGGCGTCCAGGGTGGTGATGCCTTCGCCGTCCCCGAACCGTGAGTCTGCAAGGAATTTTTTATTGGATTACACGTTTGGGGTTACACAAAATCAGAGATGACTCACCTACTACTTTTTCCTGACCGTGGGGCACTCTCAAAAAAGATTAATTAATGGTCAGGCCCTGCATGACTGCGGATTCGGACACGTCAAACGTCGTCCCGGTTCCAACAATCTGGTATTTCCCGGTGGCCTGCACATCGTAGGAATTACCGGTTGTGGAATAGGGTACGACAAATTCCCCGTTCACGCTCTGCTGGCTGTAGGTAAAGTTCCTGCCGGTGTTTGTAACCAACGGGACCTCAATGATACCGGATCCTTTTATGCGGGCACCTTTGACGTATTCAAAGATCTTCACGTACTTCACATCGATCTTATCTGAATTGAACACATTTGTCGAGGATTCATGGACAAGACGATAATGCTGCAGGGCAGGAACATCCGTGATCGGCAGCACGATGGAAGTACTGAGTACTTCCGCATGGTATCCGGCCGGGGCATTCTGATTGTACTGTGCTGCCCGGGTTGCGGCAGCAGATACATTCATCGCCGCAGCATTGGTGAGAACCGGGTACGAGGCATGCGTGACACTCTGGTCTGCATACTCGACATAGTATGCCGAGCTTGCCGTTGCCATGGATCCATCGAAATTATGGAGCCGTGAAACCATCGTATCGTAGTAGGGCTGTTCGTTTAAGAGAGCGGATTGATAGTTGCTGGAATCCGTCTGGTCAGGGACGAGGAATGTCATCTGGTATGGTGAAGCCGCTGCGGTGGAATTAAACCATGTTGCCATTGCCCAGAATTTTCCGGTGTCCATCTCGATATCGGTGATCACGTACCGGGTTCCGTCATGATCAAGGATCGTGTTGGCAGTTGATTCGTTTGTCGCCATGAAATACGCAGCAGCGCCGTTGGGACCGCTCACTCCCTCCTGGAACGGGTTGGCGTTGGGGATTCGCTGGGCGATGTACGTGATCATATGGCCGTAGTCCCACCACGACATAACCCCATAGGAAGAATTGGGATATGTGAAACTATTTTTGTCATAAATCGTGTAATAATTGACCCCGGTTGCCGGTGTATTGTTTTGCATCCATACAAGGGAATCCCTCCAGTCCTGGTTCATTGAGAGGGGATTTCCGGATGCACTGACATAACTGTACGATGCGGATGTATACACAAACAGGACGCCAAGACCGGCGGTAATCATTATGAGTGCAATAAGGAAATAATTCGTGGCAAATGGAGCCGTGTTTTTCTTCTGTGTTTTTTTCTGTTTTTTACCTTTTGGTTCCTTATCGTCAGCACTTTCTCTGGGCTTTTCTGGTGCGATGCCTTGTGCGAGACGGACAAGATCGTTCCATCCCTGCTCGAATGCAAAACTGATACAGATCGCTGAAAGCAGCGCGACATTAACCGCCAGATAATACTCATACCGGATGTGCTGACAGGTTGAGTAGAATATGACTGCCGTCCATACCAGCGCAAAGATGTCGTGGGGGCGGTCATCTCGGATGGTATTATAGAGGATGACCAGTATGCCGCCAAACAGGAGGATAAGGCCGTAGTTGAACGTGGTCCACGCGGCTGCCATGGACCAGCCCCGGGCCTCCTCAACCGTATCGGTCACCGGTGCCTGCCCGAAAAACTCGACTGTAGCACTGATGAGCTGGTTAAAGAACTGTGGGCTTACTACAGACAGGATTGCCGCACCAATAATTGCCAGACAGAGAAGTGATAATGGGTAATAATAGTGTGCCTTTCCCTTGAGGTACCGGGCGAGCAGGTACAGGACCGCTGTTCCTATAATTACTGCAATATAGGCATAAATATGCCCGAGGGAATACATGGAGAGGCCAATGCCCGGGCTTTTAAACCCGAAAAGGAGAAGTCCGATGATCGCGATGGCAAAAATAATGGTATTTGCCACGAGCAGGTATTCACCTGATTTGTCGCGGTAAACGATGATAACAAACTGGATAACGGTGAACAGCACGACGATCAGGGCAAACACGATCATCGTCGGCATCAACAGCAGGCCAAGCACATATGCAATTCCGGCAAGGATTGACAACAGCGCAGTCCTTTTCCAGGTCGCAATATTTTTCAGATCGATTTTAGCCTCTCTTTCTGAATAGAGGATGTAAATGTAGAACAGACAGAACAGCGTCGAGAAGAGTACTTCGCCGATATGATGATCAAAATACCCGAACAGTGACCGGTAAAAGTACTGTCCTGATACAACCGCTGTAAAACCGGATGCCAGAATGCCGGTCTTCCAGTCCCCACAGAATTTCCCGACATAGTACATGAGCACGACCGTTACGGCCGCCATAATCGGTGGGACGAGAAGACAGATACCGATAATCTCGGGACGTGTTGTTGCACCAGCAATAAAACAGGCAAATCCGGAGATATAGATAAAAAGCGGCCCCCAATACACTGTTGAACCCACTGGATACTGGGTCATCGGGTCAAACCAGGTATACGTGAAATGATTGGCGAGGAGCTGCTCGACCTGACGCAGGTTGTAGAGCGGGTCACCGCTGCCAACCATCAGAAGGATGTCGGTGTGATTCCCCGAAAGGAGCAGGGGAATCAGGCGGATCCAGGTGGAAAAAATGACGAAGAACGCCACTATGCCGGCAATATACAGATTACGGCGATTCATAAAATCCAGTTGTACCATATCCCTAACCTTTCCTGCCTACTACGTCAATTTTGGGAGCATTAATAAATTTGTATGAAACAAAAATTATTGCAAATTCCCCAGCAAATTCTCGAACTGCCGGGCTTTCTCTTTCCAACTGTATTTTTCAAGGTTGATTTGGAATGTTGCCGGGTTATCCATCAGGGTTTTGACCTGTGCAACAAATTCGTCCCGTGTCCTGTAAACAAAAAGATTCGGGCCCCCGATGCGGGCAACATCAGGTATCGGGCGCATGACAATCGGCTTTCCGCAGGCAGAGTATTCAAAGAACTTGTTGGGCAGGGCGATATCCCCCCACTGGGGCGGGGCAAGCGGGATCGTGCAGATGTCCATACACGCGATGTACCGTGGGAGTTCCGCATATGGTTTTGTGCCGGTAAACATTACGTGATCGGCTACCCCCAAATTCCCGGCAAGGCCCCGGAGTTCCTGTTCATAATCCGTAAACAGCGAGCCGCCCACGACTAAAAGATGCGTGTTTTTCCGGTACCGGATCAGGTCGGGGAGTGCACGGATCATTTCATCGATTGCATACCAGCGCTCAATACTCCCCGAAAAACCAATAACAAAATCGTCCGTCCCGATACCCAGTTCCCGCCGCGTTTCTAAACCGTCCTGCGGTACGAAAAGTTCTGTATTAACACCGTTTGTGATCAGATCTGCAGTGAATCCCAATCTTTTGAGTTTATCCACAAGTGAGGGGGAGACGGTTGTGATCCTGTCGCTCCTGGCAAGATTTCTCCGGGTGATCTCCCACACTCCTTTCCTGATACACTGCGCAATGAAACGGTTTTTGAAGTAGGCCGCCGCAGAATCCGGGAACCAGTCCTTGAGATCGAAAACAACCGGCACGTGGTATTTCTTTGCCGCAGAAATGACTGCGGACCCGGCAAGGACATGGGCAGCAACGACAACGTCAATCTGGTTGTCCCGGATGATCTTGTTGAAAATATAATAATGATACGGCGTGTTGAGCGTATAGTGGAGGAGGGGGTTTTTTACTTGGAACTCTGTCGCCTCTTCCACAATAAGCCGGGTAGGACGGGTCTCACCCCTGCTGACATGGAAATGCGCCACATGCACCTCGTGGCGCCGGGCAAGTTCCTCAAAGATATAGTGGTGCCGTGAGGGAATCGGATGGTGAATATAGTCCTGTGTTGAGACAAGGAGAATCTTCATTGTTACCTCATGTTTGCCGGGTCGGATAGTAAAAGAATTTTATATCTCGCTGTTTCGTCAACGGGGCCTCCTTGTAGAGAGAACCGACGGTAGATCCTGTATCTTCGCTGGTGCACCCACCGCAAGTCTGTATGCCGGTACATCCCGGGTCACAATCGCACCTGCCGCTACCAGCGCCCCCTCCCCAATATGAATGCCGGGGAGGATGGTGGCATTGGCACCTATGGCTGTGTGATTTTCGATCACCGGACCCACAAGCCCGCCAATTCCTGATGGAGGATACCGGTCGTTGGTCAACACTGCATTCGGGCCGATAAAGACATGATCCCCAATCGTGGTATTGGTGGGAATGTAAACCATGCTCTGGATACTGATGTCGCTGCCCATCCGGGTGTTCCCTTCAATAACTGCCGAAGTGCCGACAGAGACACGGTCCCCGATCCTGGTTTTTTCGCGTATCATGACATTGTGCCCGGACTGGAACTGATCTCCGATGATCACATTGCAGTAGATGATGGTGCCTGACCTGAGTACTGCATCCTTTCCAATAGTTGTACCGGCAAATCCGGTTTTTCCGATATTTTCCCGGGAGGGAAACCCCAGTGTCACCGGTTCAAATGCCCGAAAGCCTTCTCCGGTTTTGTTGATCCCGTATTCAATCATTCTACCGTCACGCTCTTTGCAAGGTTTCTTGGTTTGTCAATGTCCCTCTCCAGTGCCACTGCAGTCCGGTAAGCAAGAATCTGGAGGACCACGAGGCTCGTGAGTACCTGGACAAAGGGGGGTGTCTTTGGCAGGGGGATAAACCTGTCGACGATATCTGGTAATTCCTGGTCTCCTTCGCACCCGACTGCGATGACCGGCGCTCCCCGGGCTTTAATCTCCTTGATATTGGAGACCATCACACCGTAAGTCTCTCCGGGCATGCAGATGGCAATGACCGGTGTTTCCGGTGAAAGGAGGGCAAAGGGTCCGTGTTTTAACTCGCCTGCCGCATACCCTTCTGCATGAATGTAGGAGATCTCTTTCATCTTGAGGGCACCTTCCAGTGCGATGGGATAAAACGGCCCCCTTCCGATGTAAAAAATACTCTGTGCACCCCTGCACAACTCAACAGCATCTGTCAGGTCCATGAGGAGTACCGCTTCGATCGCCTGGTGCGCGTGCAGAAGAATATCCTCGTACCTGCCATCTGAACGGACATCAATGATCTGCATGAGAACTGCCAGTTGGGCGATAAACGATTTGGTGGCTGCGACACTGATCTCGGGGCCTGCACGCATAAAGAGCGTGGCATCGGCAATCCTGCTGGCAGAACTGCCAAGTACATTCGTTATAGTCAGGGTCCGGCAGTTGTGAATCCGTGCTTCCCTGAGGGCAGTCAGCGTATCGGCGGTCTCTCCCGACTGGGTGATCCCGATCACGAGACCGTCCACGGGTGGGGGGAAATACCTGAACTCCGAAGCAAAATCTATGCGTGCAGGTATCCCACAGGACTCTTCGAGAAGATATTTGAAGATAAGCCCGGCATGGTACGATGAACCGCAGGCAACAATTGTTACAGATGAGGAATGACAGACAAATTCAGGGAGATCGTTTTTGTTGACTGCCCGCAGGGTGTTGAAGAAGGCCTGCGGCTGTTCGTAGATCTCCTTGAGCATATAATGGGTAAACCCGCCTTTCCTGACTTCTTCCGGTGACCAGTCAATCAGTTCAACAGCGCGGTTTACCGGTTTGGCATCCTGGTAAATGTCCACGTGGTCTCTTTTCAGGCAGGCAATATCCCCGTCTTCGAGGAAGATGGCACGCTCCGTATACTCGATTACGGGGGTCATGTCCGATGCGGCGAAATACTCCTTGTCGCCGATTCCAAGCACCAGCGGACTGCCTTTCCGTGCCGCGATCAGGCAGTCTGCTCCGGATGCAATAACCAGCAGCGCATATGATCCTGCAAGGTGCGGGAGTGCACTCTGGACTGCGGACAGCAGATCCGCTGTTTTTGCAAATTCTTCCTCTATAAGGTGAACCACGACTTCCGTGTCGGTTTCGGACCGGAAGACGTGTCCCCTTGCAACCAGCTCTTTTTTTAATTCCGTAAAATTTTCGATGATCCCATTGTGGACCAAGGCGATCCGGTTGTTGCAGTCTGTATGCGGGTGGGCATTTACATCATTTGGGATCCCGTGAGTTGCCCACCGTGTGTGACCGATGCCGATGGTACCGTGCAACCGGATCCTGCCGGAGTATTCGGAGATACGACCTTTGTGCTTGTCAATTTCAATGTGGCTTCCCAGTGTTGCAATCCCAAACGAGTCATACCCCCGGTACTCAAGTTTTTTCAAACCCTCGAGGATCAGAGGCGCAGCCTGTTGCCTGCCAATGTAACCGACAATTCCGCACACGTCATATCACCAGGGAACCGTCAGGGATTATACGGGAGATCACAGTCCGGTTTCCTTCCAGCGTGGCATTGTTCCCGATTATGCAGTTCTGGAATCGGGAAAATGAACCACTTTTTACATTGTCTCCAAGAATGGCGCCGAACTCCGAGCGTGTTGGTGCCCCTTCAATGTCCAGGATGCCCCCTGCAGTACCCGTTGAGGTATGATCGGCCAGCATGCAGCGTTCACCAATGACTGAGTCCACAATGCGGGAGTGCGATGAGACCGTGGTGTCATCCATCACGATCGCA
>Ga0181520_10009841_pt1 | contig 13057 bp, 11 predicted proteins | sample PEATcosm2014_Bin_29_FD_132451 | JGI IMG/M metagenome (GOLD analysis project Ga0181520, IMG submission 132451) | Peatland microbial communities from MTU Mesocosm Facility, Houghton, MI, USA - PEATcosm2014_Bin02_30_metaG | ecosystem: Environmental > Terrestrial > Soil > Wetlands > Peat | place...
CGGCGCGGCTGACAGCGCGGGTGTCGCCGCCGCTCTCCGCCTTCACCAGACTGGCCAGCAGGTCCACGTCCAGGTTGTAATCATGACCGGCCCTATTCAGTATCTCGCCCAAGTCCGCTTGAGATAACTTACCGCCAGCCTTGGTCTTTGAGAGAGTTTGGGAAGACGCGGGCGGCGTGGGTTCCGTAGATGCTGGCGGGTCGGGAATTATCTCGATGCTGACAATATCTTCTGGAACTCGGTCTATGTAACTGTCCTCGTCATGGCTAAGGTAGATCCTGACGATACCCACTACTGAAGCGTGATGGTCGCAGTCAATATAGAATCCGTTGCGCAGGGTGATGCGCTCGGCTGCATAGGCGGATGGAATTAGAGTTGCGAGAGCCGCCATGATCCCTGTCGTGATAAAGAAACTTCTGCGCATGATTGATCCCGCTCTCGAATTCGTCCGCAATCCCTCAAACTCCGGCGGCGGCGCGCTTGGCGATGGCGGCTTCCAGCACCACGGCCACGCCGTCCTGGTCGTTCGGCGGAGCCTGCTTCCAGCCGCGCGTCTTGGCCATGGTCCGCAATTCTTGCGCCGCATTGCCCATCATCACTCCCTGCCCTGCCCACTCCAGCATATCCACATCGTTCCAGTTGTCGCCGATGGCCATGGTCTCTTTGCGCTCCACTCCCAACAGGTTTGCGAGCTTCTGGAGCGCCGAAGCCTTGGAGACTCCCGGCGGCAGCAGGTCCAGGATGGAGATGTCGCGCGCTGGATACTCGGTCTTGACACATTCGCAGGAGCCGGCCCACTCACTGGCATTGAGCGCCTGCTCAGCCTGACGCATCGCATTCACTCCGCCACAAACCATGCCTTGAATGGGATCTTCGCCGTCCAGGAGCGCATCTTCCAAAGGTTTGACTATCTCGATGGCATTGCGATTGGCCTCGACCCATAAGGCGATGCGTCCGTTTGCCTGTTCCAAGTCCTCGAGCACCAACTCGCCGCGACCCGGACGATCAAATGTAAAAACCAGTGCACCGAATGGCCGGAGCAACTTGCAGAGTCCGCGCGCGGTTTCGCACGGAAGTTGGCAGCGAGCCAGAGAGTCTCCGCCCAGCGTGCGGATCGCTGCTCCATTGGACGTGATGAGGGGCGTATCCGCTCTGAGGCCGAGTCCTTCTAGCAACGGAGTGGTGTAAGCTGTGCGGCGGCCTGTGGCGATGGCTATAGTGATGCTTGCCTGCTGTGCGGCCTTGAGCGCGCGGGCCGTGCGCGGGCTAATGACCTGCGCTAGGGTGGGCAGCAGCGTGCCGTCCATGTCAATGGCCACCAGACGAACGGGAGGGTGCATGGTACCAGTGTAGCTTGTGCGAAGAAGCGGCTGAATCCGGTAGTCTTAGAGGCATGGAACGGATTTGCAGTCAGTGCCGGGCAGTGCTCGGTGAAAATACCGTGGCGGATTGGTGTCCGGCCTGCGGAGGGGCGTTGATCGAGCGAGCCACTCTTCCCGTCGAAGATCATCCAACGTTGGCCCCACCGCAGGTGATCGATCATCGCGGCATCGTGCTGCCCCGGCGTCATGCGTTGGGCGGGATTATTACGCCGCAGTGAGGATTGCCCGCACGCGGTTGTATAGTCGGCAGAATCAGGCGCTCATATCGAGTCCGACCGCCTCCGCCAAGCGGGACTGGCGCTCATCGAACGTCCAGAAGCGTTGCGCCTTCAACTCCAACGCGCAGGCAACATGAAGTGAATCGAGCATGCGAACTCCGAGGGTGGGGCCAAAGCGGAGGGCGAGGTTGGCGCAGGTTTCCCAGGCGCGATGGGGGAATTCAATACAGTCCCAGATTCCATGGCGACAATCTTCCTCGAAGCTTTCCCAAGCCTGTTGTGCAGAGGCAGTGGAAAGCCTCTTTAGAAACACCTGTCGGTAAATGGCATTAGCCAATTCGCTGCGGTTGAAAGGTGTCAGACAGACATGAGGTTTCAGTGACATCCTGTGGGCTACCTCAGCAGAATGCAGATCGATGACATAGGCAGCCACTTGCATGCTGGAATCGATGTACACCATCAGTAACGGCTGTCCTCTCGATCGGCAATCAAATCGGCGACTGGGGTTAGTATCCGATCGCCGTACATGCGCTTGAGTCGTGCCGCGAAGTCGGGCCATTCGACGACGCTCGGCTTCGGCGGAGTTCGCGGCAGCAGGTCACCTAACACCTCGTTCCGCTCGCGGACTTCAATATGCACACCGGCCCTGAGCCAGGCTTTGACCTGACGAGTGTCACGAAGTTGTCGAAGAGTAATACTTTGCATAATTTAAATGTGACACGTAATGTGACACGATGTCAAGCGAATAGCAGTGAATTCGCCTGAGCGGGGCTGTAGTTCAGCGCCTTTTCCTACGCCTATTGATTTGTCCCGGCCATCGACTCCCCAAAAAATGCGTGTCTTGCGAGTTTGCCGGAGGCCTGCCAGATTTTCACTGTTTCATAGACTATCGTGGTCCCATAGGTAACAGCCATCCACACGAAGACCGCCTCAATTGGCAATCCCGTCCAGGCGCCTATGAATAAGCCCATCATCTCCTTCTGCTGGTAGCCCCACCAGCCATAGGGCACAGCCAGCGTTGCCTCCCAGAACATGCTGATCAGCAGGATCATGAAGATGGTCAGGCTGAAGGCCCGCCAGTTGATAAATCGCCTTGCAGCAGGAAAGAAGCTGGCCGAAGGAACCAGTCCGCCAATCACCAGCACAGTGAAGTAACCTGGGAAACCCTCAGGTTGAGGAGAACACAACTTCTTGTACAGAATTGCCACCCCGATCAAGGCTAGTCCGGCCAGCAGAGAATCAGGGTGAAACTTGAGCAAGCGGCGGATCTGTTTTGCTTCGCTGGGATAATCTGGCACGTTGTACGCGGGCAACCAGTATTCACTCAGCCAGATATAGTTCAGAAGGACTGCGAGAAACCCCGTGAAATAAAAGACATATTCCTCAAGTGGGACATTGCCTCCTATCGCTGGAGCACCAATCCCTATCGTTGCTCCAGCGTTTGGATAGATGAAAAAGCGATTGGCGAAGAAGAAATCTAGCCCAAACCCAATCGGCACCAGAATCGCAATCGTCCGCCAAAAAGCACGCTGCGGAATCCGTATCCCTTCACTGGGCAGAAACCAGCCTCCGATCACCACAATCGGGACCACAAATAACAGCAGGCTCCAACTGTAGCCAAAAGGCGTAGGGTTCTGACTTGGGATCTGCGCAATTGCCGGAACATGTACGGTGTGAAGCGTAATGCCCGCCGGAACCGCGATCATGGCAAGCATGGCCAGCACAATCCATGCACTCAGCCTCGGGTTTGGGGAATCTCCTGGCATACTTTGGAAGCGACATGGCTTCGCTTCTATTTGGGAGATTATATTCTTTCTACCGATCTCGTTGCGGATCAGAGGTGGTATGCCAGCTTCGGATTTGCAGCAATTCGGAAACCGGGCAACGCTCATTGCGAACTGTTACTCGTACCGCAGCGCCTCAGCCGGCAAGATGCGCGAGGCGGCCGACGACGGATACAGCGTGGCCAGCAGCGAAATTCCTATGGAGACAACGGAGACAATGATGCCGTCGAGGGGGCGAGGAGCGAAGGGCAGCGTGTCAATCGAATAGACCTCGGCGGATAAGTGGATGAAGTGGTAATGTCCGCCGGCCCATGCGGTGAGGTAGCCGAGCAGCAATCCAACAGCCGTGCCGAGGATGCTGATGAGGAAGCCTTGCAGCAAAAAGATACGGCGAACTTGAGAGGGCTGCACGCCGAAGCTCATCATGACGGCGATGTCACGGGTTTTTTCCATCACCATCATGGTGAGCGCGATGAGGATGTTGAGTGCGGCGACGATGACGATCAGCGCGATGATGATGAAGGTGACCACCTGCTCCAGTTTGAGGGCGCGGAAGAGCTCGCGGTTCTGCTCCATCCAGTTGGAGGTCATGAAGCCGCGTCCGGCCTCGTGCTCGATGGCGCGGCCGATGGCGGGAGCGCGGTCAAGATCGTCGACCTTGAAGCTGATGACGGAGAGCAGGTCAGGCTCGCTGAAGAGGCGCTGGGCTTCAGAGAGGCGCATAAAGGCCATGCCCGAGTCGTACTGATAAAAACCAGACTGAAAGATGGCGGCGACGCGGAAGCGCTGGTATTTGGGCGCGAGGCCGAGCGGGGTCAACTCGCCCTGCGGACTGGTGACGAGGACGCTGTCGCCCACTTGCGCGCCGATGGTTTCAGCCAGATTTTTGCCCAGCACAAGAGCTGGGTAAGGAGCGTTGATCCAGGCTTCGCCGGGAACGGTTTGCGCTAGCTTGTTGCGCGCCTCCGGTTCAAGATCCTTTGCCGAGCCGGAGACGATGGTGCCGAGCAAGCTGCTGACCGTGCGCTCCTGGTCGGGAATGATGCCTTTGATAAGCGCAAAGCCGGCGCGGGGGCCGCGCGAGACCAGCACCTGTCCGTAGATTCCCCGCGCGGCAGCGGTGACGTGAGGAACGCGGCGCAGGCGAGCGAGCAGAGGCTGCCAGTCGCGAATGCCGTCGGCCTCAACGCGCATCAGGTCCACGTGCGCGGAGACGCCGAGCAGACGCACCTGGAGGTCTTGCCTCATGCCGTTGGTGATGGCCAGGGCGATGATGAGCGCAGCTACGCCCGCGGCCACGCCGGCGATGGAGATAATGGTGACCACGCCAACCACAGCTTGCCGCCGCTTGGCCTTCAGATACCGGGTTGCTATGTACAGCTCAAACAGCATTGAATCTATTCTACTTGCGCGGCTGCATGCCCTGTTTATTTCTCTTCGGTGGCAATTACTGTCTTGGCCACGCCCACATTGTCGTGCCGGTCGTAGACGCGAACAGTGATCAGGTGCTCGCTGATCTTTCCCGCCAAAACATCCAGAAAGATCCGCAGTTCGTAGTGCTCGCGCTTTGAGTCGGAGATGCGGCCGACCGGCTCAATGTATTGCCAGGGACCGGCGTCAAGCGAATACTCGGCACGAGCGATGGGCGAGAAGGCATCTTCGGCATCGAAGACTACATGGAAGGGCCGAGGACAGTGACTGCCTTCGCAGTCCACGGGTTCTCCAGATGCCTTGAACGCGGAGATGACCGGCGGCGTTGTGTCTACTTCGAAGCGGTCACTAATTTTGTCTCCGGAAAGCGCGTCTCCGGGGGTGTGCGAGGGCACGTCGGAGGCAACGACCTTGATCTGATAGCCGCCGTCGGGAATCAGCGTGGCGTCAAAGCTGTAGGCCTTGTCTGTGAGTTTGTCCTTGAGCAGACGCCAGACGGTTTCGCCGTCTCCGCGCAGGAATAGAGAGTAGGTCAGCTCGTCGCCGTTGTCGTCATGCGCTGCCCAGCGGACGGTGATGGCGGTACGATCTTTGGCGGCCTGCAAGGGCGCGTTGACGCCGGTGTCGAAGCTGGTTCCGGCGATCTGGCCGGAGGAGGGAAAAGCGATGTTGACCGTGGCCGGCTGACCGGCGAGTTGATTCTGGCCGCTCCAGCGCGCTCCGGGAACGACCACCAGATCATCGACTACAGGAGCGGCGTTGACGGGTAGGTAATTGACGCCCACGCTTCCCAACGAGCCATTCGAGCGGAGCACGGCCTTCCATTGCAGGAAGCGGCCGGCGGGCGAGGCTACCGTTCCGTCTTTAAGCGGCTGCCAATCGGACCAGCCCCAGTCACTGCGGCTTTCACCATTGCGGCCACGGGCAGGCTGCTCCACATTGCCGGTGCGGGTCAGCAACTCGTAGTTGGCCGAACCGGGCTGGACCTCGACACGGCCAAAGCGAGCCAGCGCGCCTGCATCCAGCACGTCGCTAGCGTATTCGTGCTTGTCGGCGATTGCGGCAAGGCGGAAGAGTTTGCCGGTGTTGCCTGTGGCGATGAGAAGGCTGTCCGGTTGACCTTTTGCGCTTGGTGCAACTGCCAAACTCAGCCCTTGCTGCGCGCCGATGTGGGCGATGTCTGCGTAGCTGCCGTCTTCCTTGATGCGGAAGACGCGGCCACGGTTGCCGGTGAGAACGAGCAGGCCGTCGGGGCGCGCCGCCAGTGCGTAGACGATCTCATCCTTGCCGGACCATAGCTTGCGCGGTGCCTGACCTTCAGCCAGAGCGTAAATCTCACTGCCCTCGGGCAATGAAGCGCTGGTGTTGGCCGCCTGCATCGAGCCGGGTTGAATGATGGTAATGCCGCCCATTCCGGGCCCCTGCACGTTCAGCGGCGGCAGTGGATTATGGCTCTTGTCGCCTACGCTGGCCGCGTAGATGGTTCCATTGGCGGAGACAGCAACCGCGGTGATTTCGCGACGAGGCGCCTCAAATAAGACGTAGCCTTTGCCCTGCGGGCTGATGCGATAGATGAGGCCAGAGCCGTCCGTACCTGCGATCAGGTTGCCTTGCGCGTCCCATGCAAGCGAACGAATGTGCTGCTCGTCGCTCTTGAAGAAGACTTCCGGCTTTGCGCCGGGCTTGGAGACATCGATGCGATAAATGGCTCCCGGGCCGCCAGTGGCGATGTAAAGCCGCCCGGTGGAATCGAAGGTCAGATCCCAGATGTAGTGGGATTTTGCTCCGGGTTTTTCCGGGGCCGGGACTTTGTCGGCTGTTGGCTTGGCGTCACTGGCTTTACTGTCGCTTACTTTGCCTGACTCCTTGCCGTCGCCAGCCGTTGCGTCATCATATTTTGTCAAATCAAAAATGAGTTCGGCGCTGGACTCATCTTGCTTGGCTGTCGCGTCTGTCTTGAGCCGATAGACTTTGCCGCTGGGCAGCGTGGCGACGTAGAGCGCGCCATCGGGGCCGAGGCGAACGACCTGGACTGACAAGTCTTTCGACTCGAAGAGTGTGAACGCCATGCCATCTGACGCGATGCGCAGAACGGTGGCCAGAGAGGCGGTTCCCACGAAGGCTGTGCCGGATTTGTCCACAGCGACCGACCAGACGTAGGTCGAGGGCGTAGTAGCCAGCTCAGTCAAGCTCGGCCCTTCGCGCAGATGGCCGTCGCTGGTGAGCGCGACCCCTTGCGGAGTGCCTTTTTCAAACTCTTCCAGCCGCGACTGGGTCCACAGGTGCGTGCCTTGGGCTGTCGCGTGCAGCGAGGCAAGGGCCATCACAGCCACGGCCAGCGCAGAAAGACGAAATGCAGAATGGGAGCGGCGAGTCGTACGGAAGGAAAGTAACATTCTGCCGTTGAGTCTACTAAAGTTGGGTGAAAAGACGCATATTACTGGTGGGGGTAACGAGTGGTGCGCGCCGCGCTGAGAATCTGTCTAAGAAGTGGGCATCACAGGCTGCGAATCAACACATTTTGGGTTATCGCACATGTGCATCAAAGCGCGCGTCACGGACGGGGTACCCCCACCGGTATTTTGGCTGCAAAATCTTTGTTTTCTTGATGTTACAGACAGAGGTGCGCTGCAAAATATAGAAAACAAAGAAGTTCCCTGCAAAATATTCCAGGATAAAGAGTTACAGGAGTTTACGGCCTCTGTTGGCAGCTTCCGGCTGAAAGGCGGCGCAAAGAAGACGTACCGGGACAATGTTTGAAGGAAGACTTCTGAAGATCATTGTGCGACAAAGTAGGGAAATAATCTGCAAGGACTGGCCGTCGAGGCGAACGGCGCTTGCGCGCCATGGAGCTTGCGCGCCATGGAGCTTGTGCTATCCCAAGTTCCCAAATGCATGTAAGCTAGGGCACACGGCAAAGATGTTGTACCCAGCCCTTATTGCGCCGTTTCAAGGCAGGCTTCATGCCATATGCCTGGAATACCCTCCAGCACATATAACGAATCACCGCCGTGATAGAAACCCACACTTTTCACTGTCGATTGAGTCCCCGCATATTCCATCTGTTCAGGTTGAAGTTTATGGTGGTATTTCCAAGTCCGAGCAAAGTCTTCCAGCTTTGATTTTGAAACAATTCGAACTTTTGTACCCACCTGAAATACTTCCTGATAATTCGGGCTCACATATCCTCCACGGTTATTTCATTAGCTCTCAATGCCTGAAATGTCGCATGCCGGTAAAGACCATGACCATGCCGAGCTTGTCGGCGGCGGCGATCACCTCTTCGTCGTGGATTGAGCCTCCGGGCTGGATGACGGCTGTCGCGCCGGCAGCGGCTACGGCTTCAAGGCCGTCGGGGAAGGGGAAAAAGGCGTCGGAGGCGGCGACGCATCCCTTGAGCGGCAAGATGGCTTTCATGGCGCCGAAGCGGGCGGCGTCCACGCGGCTCATCTGGCCGGCGCCGACGCCGAGGGTCTGGCCGTCTCGCGCATAGACGATGGCGTTGGACTTGACGTGTTTGCAGACGCGCCAGGCGAAGAGCAGGCTGCGCAACTCCTCGGCGGTGGGCGGACGCCAGGTGACAATCTTCAGGCCGGGGTCGAGAGCCGTCGCATTGATGCGGCCGGTGTCGGCGTCTTGCAGGAGCAATCCACCCGACACATGCTTGACGACGGGGCGCGGCGGAGCGGCCTTCACTTCAATGAGGCGTAGGTTCTTTTTGGCGGCGAAGCGCTCGCGGGCCTCGACGGTGAAGCTGGGCGCTGCGATGGCCTCGACGAAGAGCTTGGCGATCTCCGCGGCTGCATCGCCGTCCACCGCGCGGTTGATACCGATGACTCCACCGTAGGCCGAAACCGGATCGCAGGCCAGCGCCTTGAGATAGGCTTCGAGGATGGTGGAGCCGGTGGCCGCGCCGCAGGGGTTGGTGTGCTTGACGATGATGACGGCAGGCTCGTCAAACTCCTGCGCCAACTCCCAACAAGCGTCGAGATCGACGAGGTTGTTGAAGCTGAGTTCCTTGCCCTGAAGCTGGCGAGCGCCGGCAATTCCCTGCCCTGAGCCGTCGGTGTAAAGCGCGGCGCGCTGATGGGGATTTTCGCCGTAGCGCAAGGACTGCGCCAGCGCGAGGTTGATGCGCAGGGTGGCTGGCAGACTGGATGTGTCCAGCGCGGCGGGCGCTGAAGGCTCTGGGGCATCGGCAATCTGATCCAGCGTGTTGGCAATGGCCGTGTCGTAGGCCGCGGTCAGCGCGAAGGCCTGACGCGCCAGCCGCCAGCGCGTCTCCCGGCTCAGAGCACCGTCGTTGGCCTTTAGTTCGGCAGCCAGCGCGGGATAATCGGCGACGCGGGTCACAATGGCCACGTCTTCAAAGTTCTTGGCGGCGGAGCGGACCATCGACGGACCGCCGATGTCGATGTTCTCGATGAGGTGGCCGAAGGCGACGCCGGGCTGGGCTGCCGTTTTTTCGAATGCATAGAGATTCACCATTACCATGTCGATGGGCTGGATGCCGTGCGCGGCGACGGCGGCCTCGTGCTCTTTGTTACCGCGGATGTAGAGCAGGCCGCCATGGACCTTGGGATGCAGGGTTTTGACGCGGCCGTCGAGCATCTCCGGAAAGCCGGTCAGTTCGCTGATGTCCTTGACGGCGAGGCCGGCTTCGCGCAACGCTCGCGCAGTACCGCCGGTGGAGATCAGTTCCACGCCAAAGCCGGCCAGAGCCTGGGCAAACTCCACCAGGCCGGTCTTGTCCGTCACGCTCAGCAACGCCCGCCGAATCCGTTTTTCTGCACTCACAGTTCAACTCCTGTTTGAGGTTTCGCCAAGCTCCAGAGTACAAGATTCACCTGGAAGAGGAGTGGGATCCATGATGATGCAGCGGCTGCTGTTACTTGAGTGGCGAGAATTCGTCTGTGAGTTTGTTGGAAATGCTAAAGTTGAGATATGGGTAGTTCCCCTCCCAATCCTCTTAACCCGCAGATCATGCGTCCGGAGCCGGGTTTCAATCCGTCTCCGCCGCCCCCGGTTCGACGGCGGCGTTCCTCATGGTCTTACGCGCCTGCTACCTATGCGTTGGTCGGCCTGAACTGCCTGGTTTTTCTGGTGATGACGCTGCGCGGGGCCAGCATCTGGAGCCCCACCCTCGATCAACTGATGTACTGGGGCGCGGATAACGCCGGCTCTGTGCTCATCAAAGGCGAGTGGTGGCGTATCGTCACCGCCATGTTCGTGCATGTGGGTTGGATTCACCTGCTGGTAAACATGTGGTGCCTGTGGAGCCTTGGATTGCTGGCAGAGCCTCTGATGGGTTCGGCAGGCATGCTTGCGGTGTACATCCTTACCGGCGCGGCAGGCAACCTTCTTTCCACCCTTTACAACTGGTGGATGAACTACCACGGGTGGATGATTACCCACAGCATCACCGTATTTCCAGCCGGAGCCGGCGCGTCCGGCGCGGTCTTCGGCATTGCCGGAGCATTGATTATTCTGCTCAAGTCGCAGCGGCTGCCTATACCTCCCCGGGAGCTGTACAAGCTGCATAGATCGGTAATCCTGTTTGCCACCATCAATCTGGGAATCGGCTTCACCATCAGCCTGGGCGTGGTGGCGAGGCATACCGGAATTCTGATCGACAATTCAGCCCACCTGGGCGGAGTTCTCTGCGGCTTGCTCTTCGCGGCCCCCATGGTGCCCCGCATTGGCGCGCCCCGCGATCTGTTTCTCTTCCGCCTCCGCGTGACCATCGCGATGGTGGTGGGAATATTAGTGCTGTTCGGTTTCTATCTGGCCCAGCTGCCGCGGTAAGGCAGTTTCACCATATTCTGAATATGGTTTCCCGCACTTCGAGCTAATAATTCACGAAGGCTGGAGCACACAAACAAGCTGGGAGTTAACGCGTCGCCGTGGCGGCGAACTTTTTTACCATGGCCAGCAGCAGTTTGCGGTCGCTCTCGTTCAGGTTGGTGGAGTAGCGGCGGATCTGGTTGAGAAAGCGCAGCTCTTCGTCGGAGAGTTTTTGCAGGTTCGGCTGCTTGCCCTGCGAATCGTCAGAGAAAAAATCGGTGATGGGCAGGTCGAGGGCGCGCGCAATCTTCGACAGCGTGTCCAGCGAAGGAACTGTATGGCCATTCTCCACGCGCGAGAGATAGCATCGCAACAGACCCGTTTTCTTTTCTATGTCTCCCTGGGAAAGCCCTTTTTGGAGGCGGAAAGCGCGGATGGATGTGCCGATTTTCAACATGGATATTTCCTGTTCCGATGCCGCCGGGGTTACTATCACGGTAGCAATCAATAGATTATTGTCATAATAGTTAACATGGGCCGAGCATGAATGCAAGCAAATTATTCGTAAGGTTTGAACAGCAAGTAACTTGAGCGCCTAAGGCCTGATATTTTGGACCGGTTACAGGATCATAGACGCTTCACGAGGTAAGCGAGTTCTTCCACAGGATTGTCGTTGTATGGCGCGCAAGGCTCAAATCCTATTTGCAGATAGAGGCGATACGCGGCATCCATGGCAGCGGGGACAGTGTCGAGGAATACTGCTGTGCATCCCGCGGCGGCAGCGCGGTCGAGGACGGCTTGGGTCAAGGCACGACCGAGTCCCAGGCCGCGACCACTGGGGCGCACCCAGAGGCGCTTCAGTTCCCAGGCATGGGGCGCAACCGATGCAGGCAGTGTACGCCAGGCAACGAATCCGGCTGGTTTTTCGAAGGCCAGAGCCAACAGGCAGCCGCCCCCTTGTTCGTGGAAGCTGAGGGGCAGGCGAGCGGCTTCCTTTTCTAGGGAACCATAGCAAAAGCGCGCGCTTGCCGGCTGCGCAATCACAAAGCGGCCATATTCGAGCAGCAATTCCCGCGCTTGCGCGATTGTGGCCGGAGAGGAGGTGGTGGTGATTTCATCCAGTTGAAATGGCCGGGATTCGGCCTCACAAGTGGCCATAACAAAGTTTACGATGAGTTGTTGTCGTTTCGCTATCGTAAACCTTCATGGCGCGTAGTCCGTCTGAAAGAGTAAGAGCGCGAAAGGTCAGGGAGCATGAATGCGGCAAGATGCCATGCGTTGGACCGTTGTGGCGGGAATCTTTGTGGCAGGCGGCCTTGCCGCCCTGGCCCAGTCGCCGGCCACGGCAGCGGTCCAGCCCGTTATGCCCGTCAGCACGCCTGGCGCAGGTGAGCCGGCTGTGCAAAGTCCATCCACACCGGTGATCACGGGTGGAAAACTGCACGGCATAGTCAAAAGCGGGAACATTCCCCTGCCCGGCGTGACCGTAACCGCCCAGAACACGCTTACCGGCAAGCGCTATTCCACCACCACCGATATTACAGGCGCATGGGTTCTAAACATTCCTCAGAATGGACGCTATGTGCTTCGCACCCAGTTCGCGGGATTTGCGCCCGGCTCGCAGGAGACGGTGCTCAACGCCGCCAGCCGCGACCAGACGGTGAGCTTTGAACTGGTGCTGGCCTCGCGAGCGGCCAAACAGCAGGAGAGCGAGGCGGCTAATCAGCAAGCTATCCGGTCGACCATTCAGCAACTCACAACCAACGGCGCACAGAGCCTGAGCCTGATGAGCGCGCTCACGAGCGACAACGAGAGCCAGGCTGGGACTTCCGGTGTGACCGGCGCGGCGCTGCCCTCGATTACGGGTAACTCCGACTTTGGAGACGAATCCGTGGCTATCAGCGGCCAGACTGGTGCGGTGAGTCCGCTGGCCGGCCTGGATATGGACCGCGTCCGCGATGCGGTGGAAACGCTGCGCGCGCAGGGAGTTCTGCCAAGCGGGCAAGACGTCGGGAACTTCGGCGGCGGAGGCGGTCTCTTTGGCGGAGGCGGCGGATCAGGTGGTGGTTTTGGCGGACCGGGTGGGTTTGGCGGCGGAGGCGGACGCGGCAACTTCCGCGGCTTCAACCTCAACCAGCCGCACGGCGCGATCTTTTGGATCGGTAGCAACTCGGCACTCAACGCGGAGCCCTTCAGCCTGCGTGGACAGCCGCAGCAGCAGCCACCCTCCGGCACCAACCGCTTCGGTATTACCTTTATGAGCGCGCCTTATCTGCCGCATCTCACCAAGCCCAGCGGCAAAGACATGATGTTCCTGACGCTCAGCGGGCAGCGCAGTTCCAATCCGCTGGACCAATATGCGACAGTGCCTACGGATGGCAATCCCACTTTTGGCACGGTCGATGAGCGAACAGGCTACTTCAACACAGCTAGCCTGCCGACGATTTACGATCCAACG
>Ga0181520_10009842_pt1 | contig 13057 bp, 11 predicted proteins | sample PEATcosm2014_Bin_29_FD_132451 | JGI IMG/M metagenome (GOLD analysis project Ga0181520, IMG submission 132451) | Peatland microbial communities from MTU Mesocosm Facility, Houghton, MI, USA - PEATcosm2014_Bin02_30_metaG | ecosystem: Environmental > Terrestrial > Soil > Wetlands > Peat | place...
AGCCATCGCCCCCACGGCGAGGCCGCCAAACACATTCCTCAGCATCCCAGTACTCCTCTATTCCGATTATAGCGAAGGCGGCCAGCCATGGCCTGCCTTGCCATGTGGGGCCAAGCCTTCGGGCTTGCCGCCGGCCTTCCGGCCGGCGTTTTTCGGGCCTTCACAAGACGCCGGCCGGAAGGCCGGCGGCAAGCCCGAAGGCTTGGCCCCACATTGAATCCGCGGCGGCGTGTTGCTACCATTTGCGCCAGGAAGGGATTCCTGTTGGTCATCTTATGCAGATCATGAGAACTGTCTTGGATGGGAAAGTGAACCGCCGCGATTTCCTGGCGGCGTCCGCCGCAACCGTGGCGTCGGCGGCGATCCCCGCCGCCTTGGCTGCGCCGGCGCCCGCCGAGGAGTGGAAGAACCGGCGCCCGAACATGACCTACCGGCGCCTGGGCCGCACCGGCTATATGGTCTCATCCATAGGCATGGGGGGCGACGACGTCGGCCCGGACAACATCGACCAGGTGTTGTGGTCCATCGACCAGGGGTTGAATTACTTCGATACGGCGCCGGGCTACAACCGCGGGCAAAGCCAGAAGGGCTACGCGCTGGTACACAAACAGCGCGGGCGCCAGAACTTCTTCCAGTCCACCAAGGTGAACGTCTTCCCCAACCGGACCATGACCTATTCGCGGCTCTTCCGGACGCTGCCGGACGATGAGCAGGCGAAAATCTCGGCCCAGGCCGACGAACAGATCAAGAGCGGGAAACTCAACGAGCCTGACTATCTGGGTCCCTACTTCAACGGCCAGGAAGGCGGCATGCGCTCCGCCATCATCTCCAATATCCTCTCGCAGAAGTATGCGGATAAAGTGGACGCGCAGACGGTCTACAAGCAATACATCATCGATTCGGTGGAAGGCAGCCTCAAGGAGCTCGAAACCGACCACCTGGATTGCTGCCTGATGCGCGGCGTCGAAACGCCCTACGAGGTCACCCACACCACCGAGGTTTTCGAAGCCTTCGAGATCTTGAAGAAGGCGGGCAAAGCCAGGTTCCTGGGCTTTTCGGCGCACTCCGATCCGGCCGGCGTCCTCGATGCGGCCATCGAGACCGGCCAGTATTCGGTGGGGCTGGTGGCGTACCACTTCATGAACGCCAAGCGGCTGGACCCGGTGATCGAAAAGGCCAAGAAGGCCGATTTCGGGGTCCTCTGCATGAAGGCCAGCCGCGTGCTTCAGAACCCCTATAATCGCCGGGAGATGATTCCCGAACGTGTGGCCATCCTCAACAAGCTGGTTCCGGGCGACAAGATGACCCTGTTTCAGAAGGGGTTCTATTATGCGCTGCAAAACAAGAACCTGAGCGCCGTGGTGATCGGAACCACCACTCTCGAACAGGCCAAGGAGAACCTTCCGCTGGCGATGACGGTGGGGTAAGCAGGTGGGGCGGGCCTCCCGGCCTGCCTAGCAGCCAGGCAGGCCAGGAGGCTCGCCCCACTGAAGAATTCCTTCTGAACATGCCTGAACTGATTCCGTTCCGATGGCCGGCGTCATGGAGCGACCCCTCGAAACTCGATCTGCTCCAGGGGACGCCCGTCAACTGCCTGGTGGGCGAAGCGCCGCCGCCTTTCCCCCTGGGAAATTTGCAGTTCGTCAAGCTGGATAATGACCGTCCGCCGGAGGGCATCGCGCTGCGCGAGGGCGTGTGGCCCCGCGTGCTGCCCGCCACCAGGAAAGACACCGCCGGCGGCGGCGCCACCGGCAGCGCCTGGGTGGACAACAATGCCTGGGTGGTGCGCCTGGCTCGCGCGACCGAGCCGGGCAAGATGGTATGGCTTACCTACACTCCTCCGGGCGGTAATGAGGTTGTGCCGCTCGACGCGTTCGTGCGACCTATTGCGGAGGCCGAAGCCTTTGGCGGGCGCTGGGTGGTCGCCCTCGATAAGTTCTTCACCGAGCAACTCGACAGGCGCGACCAGAAGGCCCTGGCGCAATGGAAGCGCATGACCGCGGCCATGCGCTTCTTCGAAACCCGCCGCGAGTGGCGGGACTGGGAGCCGCTTGCGCCGCTGGCGGTGGTTTCCACTTTCGCAGGAGACGACAAGCTCCTCAGCCAGGAATTTCTGAACCTGGCTCCGCGGCGGCATCTGGCCTACCGCGCCCTCACCGTCCAGGACGTCGCCGAGGCATCCTTCGAGAAACAGAAGGCGGTGCTCTATCTGGAGACCACGCCGCCCCAGCCGGAGGTGCGGGCGAAGCTGCTGGAATTCGCGCAGGAGGGGGGATTGCTGATCGTTCCGCAAGGGACGGTGGATGCGCCGCCGGAGGAACGCAAGGCCGAGCACACGCTCAGACGCGTGGGCAAGGGCCGCGTGGCCATGCCGCTCCAGAAATGGGAGGACCCATTCACCCTGGTGGACCAGGTACACGTCCTGGTGAGCCACCGCGAAGACCCCGTGCAGGTGTGGAACGACAGCGACATGGATACTTTCTACGTGGCCAATCCCGCCCAAGACCACGCCGTGGTGCACCTGATTCCGTACGCCTCCGGCCCCTCGCTGCCCATCACCCTGGGCTTGCGAAAAGCCTACCGCAGGGCTCGCTTACTCACCCTTTCTTCGGAAATGGCAGTGCGCCCGGCCAGGGGTCCGCTGGGGTTTGAGATTCCGGTGCGCGAGTTCACCGATTATGCCGTCGTGGAGCTGGAGGCCTGACGTGCGCCAACGACCAAGCTCATGGACAAGGCGCGAGTGGCTGGCGGCGGCGGCCGCGGCGGGGCTGGCCAGCCGGGGGCGCGCCGCGGCGCCTTCTTCCACCGTGGCCGTGGCGCGCTGTACATCTTACGACCACGGCGTTCCGGAAGCCCTGAAAACCCTGTTCGACCAAATCGGCGGCATCGGAAAACTGGTTTCCGGGAAAACCGTGGCGATCAAGATCAACATGACCGGCTCGCTGCGGGCCCGCACCGGCTACCGCTCCGCCTGGTTCACGCGCTGGACCCATCCGGAGGTGATCGGCGCGGCCGTGCGGCTGATCGGCGAAGCCGGCGCGACGCGTATACGCGTCTTGGAAGGCTCTTCGGAAGACGACCACCCGCTCGAGGAGGATTTCCTCATCGGCGGCTGGGACCCGAACACCATCCTGAACGCGGCCAAGAACGTGGAGATGGAAAACACCGGGTCGCTCGGACTCGGCAAGGAATACAAGCGTCTGGACGTGCCTGGCGGCGGCCTGATTTACCCGGCTTTCGACTGCAACCACTCCTACGCCGAATGCGACGTGATGGTCTCCATCGCCAAGCTCAAGGAGCACGACAAGGCCGGTCTTTCGCTCAGCCTGAAGAATATGGTGGGAGCGCCGCCAGGCACGATTTATGGCGATTCGGCGGGTTACGACGAGCCCGCCGCGCGGCCTTACGGCGCGCGCACCATGTTCCACATCGGCAACCGGCAGCCTCCCGAGGGAACGCCCAAGGAAAAGGACGAAAAGTCGCCGCGCGATTTCGGCTACCGCGTGCCGCGCATCACGGTGGATATCGTGCGCGCCCGGCCGGTTCACCTGGCCATCATCGACGGCATTGAAACGCAGACAGCGGGCGCGGACGCCGCTCTGGAGCCGGATTCCAGACGCAAGTTGGTCCTGGTGAAGCCAGGCGTTCTGGCAGCCAGTCTAAACCCCGTCTGCGCGGACGCCGTGGCCGCCGCATTGATGGGCTTCAGCCCCACCGCCGCGCGCGGCGCCGCGCCCTTCGAGAACTGCGACAATACTCTCGCGCTGGCCGAGCAGGCGGGCATCGGCGCCGCCGACCTCGACCGGATCGAAGTGGCGGGAACCCCGATAGCTAAGCTGCGGCTGCCCTTCCGCGAGCAGCGGTAGGAGAGAGACCGCCGGCGCTGCCGAACTTCCTTACCTCCGCCCGAAGCGCCGCCCCGCCCCGCTGGGCATGTGGAAGGAGCGCGGCGCCGGCGCGGGGTGGAAAGAGGGCATCGCCGGGCGCGGGTTGCTTCCGGAGCTTCGTGGTGCGCTGCCTCCCGGCTGGCGGCTCGACGGCGTGGCGTAGGGCGAATCGCGGAACGAGCCCGGCTTGCTGGCGAACGGGGAATTTCTGAACCCGCCGCCCTTAGCATACGAGCTGCCGGAGTAGGTCTGTTGGGTGGTTGAGCCCTGGGTTCCGTACCTCTGGCCGGCCCACGCTCCAGGGGGCGGGTTCTCCGCAGGACGGATGTGTGTTCCGGGCTCGGGCGAAGTTGCGGAACGAAGCCAACCGGGGCTCGGGCGAAACTGCGGAAACGAAGCCAATTGGAGCTTGGGCGAAGTTGCGGAACGAAGCCAATTGGGGCTCGGGAGAAGTTGCGGAACGAAGCCAATTTGGCGAAGCGGGTCTGTGGGGATGGGGGGTCATATCGGTTTTCTTTGACGGCTTTTGGCGGTTGGGTCTTGCGGGGCTGGGAGGAACGGGCCTCTTTCTCCTCTGTGGGAGGAGAACAAGCCATCACGGCAGCCTAACGAACGTAGCGTCACGCATGAATCCGACTTTGATGCCGCCGCGCGGTATTGGGCGCCGGACGTGGTTCCGAAACGAGCTGCTTCCCGGCGAGCGGGCAGCACTTTTTCAATTTCAGACTAGCAGGCGGGGTGGGAGGGTTTTGGGGATGGGGCGGGCAAGTGATTGAAAAGGCTGAGTAGATTTTGTGCCCGGGGCTGTGACTGAAAAAGGTCTGCCGACCAGTTTCCCGGTTTCCCGGACCGGTTTTCGGGTTCAATGGGAGAAAATCGCGCAGTTCAGGCTGACCGGTTATCGGCGACCCAGTGCTGACCGGTTATCGACCGGTTATCGAACCGGCGAAAGCGTTGCAGACAGGCCGAGTGGACGCCCGGCCGCCGACCACGTAAACTGGACATATGGCGGCCTGGCAAGAGTTCCTCAGTAGTAACCCACAGGTCTGTGGCGGCGAGATCTGTGCCACGGGGACCCGAATTCCAGTCACGGTGATCCTCGATAATCTTGCCGAGGGCGCCACCAAGGATGAGATCCTGGCCAGCTATCCCTCCCTGCGCGTCCGTCACATCGATGCCGCTCTGGCCTATGCGGCGGAATTGGCGCACGAGGAACGTCTCGTGCCGATCCGGACAATGTGAAGCTCAAGCTTGACGTGAATCTCCCGGTTGAACTGGTGAGGGATCTTCGCGTCTTGGGCCACGATGCCGATAGCGTCACCGTCGAAGGACTTGGCGGCGCCGCGGACCCGGCGGTTATGGATGCCGCCTTCGCCGCCGACCGGATCTTGTTCACGCTCGACAAGGGTATCGCCAATCTCCAACGCTACCCGACCCACCGACATGCGGGCATAGTCCTTGAGCGGCGGGACACCGCGCCCCCGGCCGGACCCACTTGAGGGCAAGATCTGGTATTGTTAGCAGGCATGGAGCTCTTTCGGACCGTCGCTCAGATTTGGACGAACAGATACCCAGAGGCGCGCCCGCGGCGCCACTCGTTGATTGAGAAGCTCCTGTACACGCCGGTCATCCTTTGCCGGGTCTTCTCCATCGGCAACCTGAAGGCCTTTGTCGGAGAGCCATTTGGGCACGTCTTCATGGACGTTTATGTGCTGGTGTTCGCCGGAACTCTGACAGCTGTGCTTTTCGCGCCTGGGTGCCTCGGGCGGTTCGGAGCGCTGGTCGCGGCCTATCGCATTGCTGACATTGTGACCTACCGGGTATACTTCATGCTGGTCAAGAGCCAGGCTCGTCCCTGGGCTAGCGATACCTTGAGAAGGAGCCTGGTCATCGCTGGGCTCAATGTCCACGAAACTGCCGTTGGCTACGCGATCCTTTATCTCACCGTCGGGACGGTGATCGCTGCTTCGTCTGCGGCCCCGCGGTTGACGACGCCGGTCTCTTCGCTGTACTACAGCGTTGTCACGATGACCACCCTCGGATACGGTGACTACGTTCCCGGAGATGAGCTTACACGCATGCTGGTCTTGGCCCAGATGTTCAGCGCTGTCTTGTTTCTAATGTTCCTGATTCCAACACTGATTTCCCTCTTTTCAGGAAGTTCGACTCGCAGTTAGGACCTGCTCAATTATGTCTTTTAACGAAGGCGCAATCTATGTCGACACGTGAGTTCGGGTGTTTCTTCTGCTCCGGGAAATCCAGTGACGAGAACGCCGCCTGTCCGGATTGTGGCCGGCCGATCGACGTGGCGGACCAGATTAGCGCGCAGGAGATCGAAGGCTTTCGGGTTGCCTCCGTCCTGGGCCGGGGCTTTTCTGGGTGGACCGTAAAGGTAGAAGATTCAGATCGCCTGCCATTTGCGCTTAAGCTCATCCCCGTGAATCGCCCTAGGCGTACAGTACTGACCGACAATGAAGCGAGGGCGTTGGTCGCATGCTCACCTCATCGGAACATTGCGCGATTTTGGCGGAAGCTCAAAACGTCAGTCACCTTGTTTGGCCAGGAGGTCGACGTAGTTGGCCTGCTTTTCGAATTCATCCCAGATGCCCAACCGTTGAGTCGCGTCTTGGCGGAGGACGGACTTCCATTTAGCAGGAAGGATGTCTGCGACATCCTGGCCGGCATTTCGAGTGGTCTGGCGCGGATGCACGCAAGGGGAATATGGCATGACGACCTTCACGACGACAACGTTCTGGTTCGCCGCGTGGGCGACGATGAAAACCTTGCGGAGCGATATGAGCCGAAGCTCATTGACTTCGGATCTACTAAGCCCCTCCGCGATTATGAGCAGGAACACGGCGAGCGAGGCGACTACTATTACTTGTCGAAGCATATCTATGCTCTCACGAGTCGGTTTGAGAGCGGAGTTCGCAATTCCTTGACGCCCGTTGATCGTACATTTGCGGGACGGCTGCGGAGGCTGGCTCAGAGGATCGGGGATCCCAACGTATCACGCCGGAGCACGACACCTCATGATCTCACAGCCGAACTGAGACGCGCCTATGACGAATCCGCGAAGGGCTATGAGTTTCCAACGTTCGCCGAAATGCTCCTCCAACATGCGGTGTCCCTGACGGAACCGCTGGAGAACACTAATGCCCTCAACCTCACGGCCCAGGATATTGCCCTTCTGTTTCGGGATTCGCTGGGATGGCAGGCTCGTCTCGAGAAGTCGGAGCCGGTGATAGTGGTTGGCCCGCGTGGGTGCGGGAAGACCATGCTTCTGCGGTTCCTGTCGACCGAAAGCCAGGCTCGACCGCTAAGAACCGAGTCGAAGCCCGAGGAGGTGCGACACCGCATCGGGGCGCATCGCCATGTCGGATTTCTCGTCAGCGTAGGCCAGGTGCGGACGCCGTTTCTTAGATCGTCGTACAAAAGGCTCGAGAAGACGGACGCGGCGCGTGCGGAGGACTTCTGCAGGGAGTTCATCAGCTCATACTTTGTCCTGGAGGTTCTGCGGACTGTGAGCTGGCTCAAAGCCGAGGGGCTTGCGGAGATATCCGAGGACGACCTTGGCATTCTCTATTCAGCTTCGGCGGAACTACTCACTGAGGCGGACGATGCGCTCTCACATCGTTCTAGGCCCGGCAGACTCGAGGACTTGACCGAGGCCATCGAACGCCGGATTCGGCATCTCTCCAGTCTTCGGTCGCCGGAAGGCTACGTGCCTACAAGGCTTTCGAGAGACGACGTCCTCGAATCCCTCGGGCGCGCACTTAAAGCGAGCTCATGGGTAGGCGCGAGACAAGTGTGGTTCTTGCTGGACGATTACAGCGTGACGATGCTGCCGTCATTCGTCGAGCGCTCCTACAATCCAGTTCTGTTCAAGCTGCCGAGCACCTTTCGGTTAAAACTGAGCAGCGAGGGAGACGGGCCGTTTCTGGAGGATCACCTTGGCCGCAAGTACAAAGAGGGACGGGAGTTATCGAAAGTTAACTTAGGGGAGGTCTACTTCTCGGCTACTGAGCAGGAGGGCAGGAGCTTCTTCGAGCAAATACTGGACGCCCGGTTTAAGGAAGTCGGAAAAGGCAGCTTGGCCGAACTTCGGCACCTGCTGGGCGAGCATCCGGATGAGGACGGCTTCGGCGAGTACATATGTAGGCAGGCTCGCCCTGGCGACACGCGCTTTCACGGCTTTGGGCTTCTGTGCAAACTCTGTTCGGGCGACGTGAGCTTCATAATCGAGCTGCTTCATTCTCTGACGCAAGGGAGCTGGGGCCAACGAAACAAGCTCACTCCGCTGCAGCAAGATGAGATCGTGAAGCGGTTCGCGCAGCGCCAACTTGCGGACCTCAGGCGCATCTCAGACCACGGTGCCGTACTGTACCAATTCGCCGAGCGGGTCGGCGGATTACTCAAGCAGTACTTACTTTCCTCACGCGGGAAAAAGGACGCAGATGAGCGCCTCCGAATCGAGATCGAGGGCGCCGAGGACCTGGTTGTTGAGGCTCAGCGGACCCACGATGCATTGCTTAGGCACAGTGTTTTGATCGATGGAGGCGTCGGCAAGAGCCGAAAAGGTCTGCCTACTCGGAAGTTGTTCTTTAGGCGATTGTTTGCGCCGTGTTTTCCGTTCAGCCCGGCGCGGAAGGGAACGATCGCACTAACCGTACAACAGTATGAGAGGTGGTTGCTAGATCCGGGACGCATTCCATCACAACCGGACATCCTTGAGGACGGAGGCACCCTGTTTTGAGAAACCACCGCGCGCCGCGCACCATCGAGCGCCAACTGTGCGAGACGTATTTGCAGATGTCTCATGATGAGCGACCGCTGGCTGAGTCGCTCAATGAGTTTCGTGATTCTACCATCATCGTGGCGGAAGGGTTTGAGGAGCGTTCGCTCGGTGTTCTTGAGGCGTTCGCTCGAGCCGGTGCGAGGGCGCGTGGGATAGTGATTGGTCGGTACGAGACCGGCGATGACCTGAACGGGTTGTATCGCGACCGCTTCGAACAATTGGCCCAGTTGGTCGCGCCTGGCAGTTGGGAGGTTCTGCCCAACTACAATGACGGGGAGTGGGTTCGCGCCGCCTTGGCCGGCTCTGACGATGTGGTCCTAGTGGACATCACTGGCGTATCAAATCGGGCACTGTTCCCGACTCTTGATGCCCTCTCCGCTTCTGGCAGGAAGGTCAGCATTGTGTACACCGAGGCGGCGGAATATTGGCCCAAGCATGCTGATTGGAAACGCCTACGGCACCAACTCACGACGCATGAGAGCCTGGCCGAGCTCGTTGACAAACAGCCGTGGCTGTTTAGCTATGAGCATCGGGTGGAAATCGTGGCTGGGCACGAGGGATATGACGCGTCCGGCTCGGGTCGTGCCCTCGTGGCCTTCCTTCACTACAAATGCGCGCGACTGGCCGCTGTGCTGGCAATCGAAGACTACTCTGACATGATGTTCATTGCCGGCCGCCCTCGATCCTCGGAGCTGGCGTGGCGAGTCGGCGCATTGAAGCAGATTAATGAGTCACTGACAAAAGGATGGCCTGTTGTGGAGATGAAGACTTTTGGATACCGCAACACTCTTCGGCGGCTTATGAACTTACTCATTCGAGAGGATTCCTTGCTTTGGAGGTACGACGTACATTTTGCCGCACTGGGCTCAAAGCTACAGACGGTTGGCTCGTGGGTCTTTAGCGGCATTGTGCCGTCCATTACGGTGATTACCAGTGTTCCTAGCAGGTACTTTCGTGAGGCATTCAGTGAAGGGATTGGCAGATCGTGGGTGCTTGAGCTAGTGCCGCCAGACGCTGGAACCTACAGTCGTGATGAAATCTAAGCCTGAGTCCGCTGAAGAGGGTTTGATACGCGCGTTCGAGCGTAGGCTTCGACGGAAGATTCGCGCGCACGTGCGGGGGATAGGGTTGTCCCTCGATGGCGGTTGGGGGATGCAGGGCGTGCAAGCATCCAAGGAGGCAGTGAGGGCCTTTCACGCTCGTCAACGACGCGAGCGGCTGGCAGGTGCCAAGGGCTTCCTCGATAGTCAGCTGGATCGCCGTTTGGTTCATTTTGCGGCGGGCCATGAGGTCCAAGTTGCGAGAATACAACCGCGGCTGGAACTTGTGGAGTCTGACACTCTGGGAGGCGACCTCTTTCGTATCGCGAGTCTTACGTGGAGCGTGCCCGTATCACAGGGGTATGGCCGAAGGATGCGGTTTCTTGTGTGGGATGAGTGGGTCGGTAAGCTAATCGGGATTATTGCGCTAGGTGACCCTGTGTTCAATTTGCGCGTCCGGGATGAGTTCGTAGGGTGGGACGCGAGCGACCGGAGTCAACGGCTCGTTGACGTAATGGATGGGTACGTGCTAGGCGCGGTTCCGCCGTATAGCATGCTGCTAGGGGGTAAACTGGTGGCAGCGCTTCTACGAACAAGGGACATCCGCGATGCCTTTTGGGCTCGCTACAGGGAGTCACGCGGTGTGATTTCGGGCGAGAGGAAGGGCGCAGCGTTGGTGATGGTTACGACAAGCTCGGCGCTAGGTCGATCCTCGATATACAATCGGGTTTCTCTTGGTGGACTACATTATCTGAAGGCGGTGGGGTTCACGGCAGGCTACGGACATTTTCACGTGGACGGTGATTTATTTGCGGACATCCGGGAGTATTTGGTGCTGCGCAAGCATTCGTACGCCAGCGACTATCGATTTGGGAAGGGACCGAATTGGAAATTTCGCGCTATTCGGGCCGCGTTCGAGCTTATGGGCATTGATCGTGACGTTTTACTGCACGGGGTGAAGCGGGAGGTGTTCGTCTGTCGGCTCGCGAGGAATGCCGAGAGGGTTCTTCGCGGAGAAGATCCGGCCCCGGACTATGGGGACCTGCTTTCGGTCTCTGAAGTCGGCGAACTAGCTTTGGACCGATGGATTCGGCCTCGCGCCCTGAGGTGCCCGGACTTTTCGTCCTGGAAGCGCGAGGACCTGCGGGGTCTTCTTGAGTCTAGTTGCGCTGGGGAGTGAGGGGTGCCGGGCGGCGGCCTCGGCGGGCGGGTTTGTTGGGGAAACCGGTCGGGGAAAACGCGGAACTGTGCGATTTCCTTGCGCGAGATCGGGCCTTCCGCTGTGTTCTCCTTTCCCCCCGGGCTCGGTTTATGCCGCCGTCCGGGGCAGCACTTCCATTTCAATCCGCGGCCGGATCTCCTGGCTCGCGACCTCCAGATCGTATGCGACCTGCAGATTCAGCCAGTACTGTGGCGACGTGCCGAAATACCGCGCCAGACGCATCGCGGTGTCCACCGTGATGGCCCGCTTGCCGTTGACGATCTCGCTGATCCGGTTCATCGGAACCCGGAGTGCGCGCGCCAGTTCGTTCAGGCTGATGCCAATCTCATCGAGTTCGTCCCGGAGCAGTTCGCCCGGGTGGATGGGCGGCAATTTCCTTCGCTGCGCCATGGTTCTCCTTCCTAAAAACGCCGGCGGCAAAGACCGCCGGCGCTACCGAGCTTTAATGCCGCCCAAACCGCCGCCCCGCCCCGCTCGGCATGTGGAAGGAGCGCGGCGCGGGCGTTGGGTGGAAAGAGGGCATCGCGGGGCGGGGGTTGCTTCCGAAGCTGCGCGGCGCGCTGCCTCCCGGCTGGCGGCTCGAGGGCGTGGCGTAGGGCGAATCGCGGAAGGAGCCCGGCTTGCTGGCGAACGGGGAACTTTTGAACCCGCCGCCCTTGGCATAGGAGCTGCCGGAGTATGTCTGTTGGGTGGTGGAACCCTGGGTTCCGTATCTCTGGCCGGCGCCGCCGTCGTTCCCATAGTAGGTCTGGCCGCGCGTCTGCGAGCCGCGATAGCCTTCCCAATCGCCGCGGTCGATAGGGCGATAGTTATGGTTGAACAGCAGGTCGCGCATGAGCGCGTACTGCCCGTAGAAGACCCAGAAATCATGGCCTCCACTGTGCTGCCAGTAGCCGTACTGATTGGATCCCTGCGCCAGCGGGGCCATGTATGCGAAGCCTGCGGGTTGGGCTACGCGGTCGGCTTCGGAATCGTACTTGCCGGCGGGCTTGTGCTCCACGGCCATGCCCAGGTCGTTGCGCATGGCATCATACGTGGAGGGGGAAACCTGCACCCAGTTCTCGTCGGAGGTGGTGGCGCCGGTCTTGGCGTTGGCGTCGGCGAGCTGCGTCCTTACCGTGCGGATCTTCTGCTGGTATTCCCTGGACCCGCTTCCGCGGCGCTCCATATCCACCAGCAGCTTGTCCCAGGAGTAATACAATTGGGCGCTCAGGGCCTTCAGTTCGGCGGCCTTCGCGGGCAGATCGGCGGCGGCGGATTTCAACTGGTCCGCGGCCCCGAACAGGGCCCCGAAATCGAGCCCGGCATAGTTCCCGGACGCCGCCTGGCGGCGGGCTTCGGCGCTCGCTTGCCACGCGCGCTCGCTCTGGGCGGCCAAGTCGCTTTCAGCGGCCAGGCGCGCATCGAGATCGGCCTTCTTTTCGGGCCAGTCCATGGCCGCCTTGCGCGCTGTGGCCGTTGGCGGGGCGAGGTCGAAATCGTGCACCGTGCGGTAATCGCGCTCCATTTCTGAAAGCGCGTTGGGCAGGTGCTGCTTGAGGTCCACCCAGTGGTCGGCTTCCTGGCGCACCCCGGATGCCTCGGTGGTCGCGTTCGTGCGCTCGGTGCGCTCCCCGGCGAGCAGCGTTTCCACGCGCTGGCGGTCCTGGCGGCGGTTCTGCTTCTCGAGCAGCGACAGCTCGTCCATGTCGCGCCCGGCCGAGGCCAGCAGCGTGCTTGCCATCTCGAAGCGCTCGGGGTACTGGCGGCTGGAAGGGATGCCGGAGAACAGCGCGGATTCCGACTGCGACTCGCGGCCGACTTCATCCCGGTCGGCGCCGACCGCGCTCCGCGCCGCCGCCAATTGGCCACGCTCGGCGTCGATCTGCTTGCGCAGGTCGCGCGGCAGGTTGTCGAACCCGGCCGCAATCACGACCACGATCAGAATCGAGAGAACGAGTGCCAGAACTTTCAGACTGGATCTGCTCATGCTAATTCCTTTTCGGTCGGGAGGCCGGCGAGCGGGCTCCCAGATCTTTTACCGCCCGATTCACTCGTCGCGCCTCGGGCCGGGCATGCCCGGCCCCTACATGGTTTGGAGCCATGCTGCATGCTACTTTCCGCCGCGGTA
>Ga0181520_10009843_pt1 | contig 13055 bp, 9 predicted proteins | sample PEATcosm2014_Bin_29_FD_132451 | JGI IMG/M metagenome (GOLD analysis project Ga0181520, IMG submission 132451) | Peatland microbial communities from MTU Mesocosm Facility, Houghton, MI, USA - PEATcosm2014_Bin02_30_metaG | ecosystem: Environmental > Terrestrial > Soil > Wetlands > Peat | place...
AGGCCGGTACCGGCCTTCAGCATGTAGGAGTAGCTCTTGGTCAAATCATGGCCGATGGCGTCCTCATCCAGCACCCGCATCTGCGACACGGTCACTATGGGAATCATGCACTCCTCCTTGAGGCTTTTTTCGGGCGATTGCCGATGATTTATTAATATAGTTACCGCATCGGGGCAAGGTGCAGGGAGGCGGTGAATCGAGCTATATTGAGAAAAGAGAGGAGTACCCCATGCCACGACTGTTTGTCGCCGTCGATCTTCCGGAACGGATTAAGGACGACATCACGGCGACCTACATCGCCCTGCCGGGCGCGCGCTGGATCGACGAACCCCAGCTCCACCTGACGCTGCGATTTATCGGCGAAGTTCCGGGCGACAAGGCCGACCGCATCACGGCGGCGCTCCGGCAGGCGGGCGGAAGCGGCTTCCCGTTGCAGGTCCAGGGGGTCGGCTTCTTTCCGCCGCGCCGGGACCCGCGGAGTCTCTGGGTCGGGCTCTCCGAAAGCGAGGAGCTTCTGCGCCTGCATACGCGTATCGAGCGCAGCATCGTGTCGCTTGGTTTCGCAGCCGAAGGCCGGAAGTTCCACGCCCACGTCACCGTCGCCCGGCTCGACGCGACACCGCCGAATAAAGTAGCGGACTGGGTGACACAGCACAGCCTCTTCCGCACCGAGCCGTTCGCGGTATCGGCATTTCATCTGTATTCGAGCATTCTGAAGCGGGAAGGGGCGATACACGAGAAGTTGACGAGCTACGGCTTAGAGGGGTAAGAATTGCCGTAAATTGATCCAAAGTAAAGTCACCTTCTTTTCCGGGCACCCTTTCAATTGAGCTTTCGCTCTCGATTCCGACGCTCCATGCTTCGCCTGCCGCGATGGGTAGCCGAGCCGGCAGGTACAGCCCCGCTGACGCGACGTCAAAAAAACGGGTCATTGAAACTCTCCGCAGCCTTGCGATTTATATCCGTGCTAGCCTTTTTAAAAGTCTCTCCTAACATGCCCCAAACTCCCGAAGTCGATATTAGGTAATAAGAATAACCGGGAGAATGATCATGCGCTACGAAACGCTGCCATCTGCCCTATCTATAGAACAGAAGTCCGGCAAGAGCGGGTTGCCGTCGTCCCACCATCACCCGAAGGCCCGCTACCTGCTCATCATGGATGACGAGGAGCGCATAAGGGAGGTCGTCGGCATGTTCCTGCGGGCGATGGGGTACGCCGTTCTTGAGGCAAAAATCGGCGAAACGAATGTTCCTGAACACTGATTGGAAATGAGGATAAGACATGACGGCAAAGAATTGCTGGGAAGCGACGAGCTGCGGACGCGAGCCGGGCGGGCGAAAAGTCGGCGAGCTCGGGATATGCCCCGCGAGCCTGGAAAAATCCGTTAACGGATGCAACGGGGGCACGAACGGCGGCCGCGCCTGCTGGGCGATTCCGGGAACGTTCTGCGGCGGCGAGATCCAGCACTTTGAAACTCAGAAATGGGGAAGCTGCCGGCGATGTTCCTTCTTCTGGCAAGTCCAGCGGGAGGAGGGCCCGAACTATACGGGCGTCGGGCTGATCATGGAGCGGCTGTTGCATGCCCGGGCGCCCGCATCGGGGAGAAAAGCCGCCGCAATCGCGCAGTAGCGCAAGGCGTCAGGGATGACCCGGCGGCGGCACTCTCTTCCGGGCGGAAACGAAGTTACTCCCGCGGATAACCCTTCGTGAAAGGAGGCTTTTGTGAAAAAAGCCGATCTGCATGTCCACTCCATGTTTTCGGCGCATCCTTCCGAATGGTTTCTCCAGCGCCTGGGAACCAGGGAGTCGTATACCGGCCCCGAACAGGTGTATGCCTCGGCAAAAAGCAAGGGGATGGATTTCGTCACCATTACCGATCACAACCAGATCGATGGGGTTCTGGCCCTGAAGGAACGGCATCCCGACGACGTTTTCACCGGCGCGGAAATTACCGCCTACTTCCCGGAGGACCGCTGCAAAATCCATGTCCTCGTGTACGGTTTCACCCCCGATCAATTCCGCGAAATAGACCTGCTCCGCAGTGACATCTATCTGCTCCGCGATTTTATTCACCGGCAGAATCTTGCCCATTCGGTAGCCCATGCGACCTTCAACATCAACAAGAAGCTGGACATCAGCCATATCGAACGGCTGCTGCTCCTGTTTAATTTCTTCGAGGGATTCAACGGTGCGAGAACCCGGAGGGCCAACACGGAATTTGTAAAAATCCTTCAAGCCCTTGAAGCCTCCCACATCGGCGATCTGTATCGGAAATACCGTATCGAACCTATCGGTGCCGATCCCTGGATAAAGGGACTCACCGGCGGATCGGACGATCACGCCGGAATGTTCATCGGCGAAACCTTTACCTGCCTCCCGAGTGCCTGCACCTCCGGCGACTTTCTGACGAAACTGCGGGAGAAACAGTCGCAGCCCGGAGGTCGGCACAACAGCTTCCAGGGACTGGCTCTTTCAATTTACAAGATAGCGTATGACTTTTCCAGGAATAAAAGCAACGGCCTGCCCCGCTCTTTTCTGGGCATGCTCAACGGCTTGCTCTTCGACGGGGACCAGCTCGGATTGAAAAGCCGCCTTGCCCTGAATATGGCAAAAAGGGATCGGCCGAACAGGGAAATCGACTTCAAGCGCAGAATCGCCGATCTGGTGGTGGAATTTGACAGAATAAAACACCGATCATCGGCCGTAAAAGTCGACACGGTCTATAACCGCGTCGCGGAACTGACCGACGACCTGCTCATGAGTTTTTTGCAGGGAATAGGAAAGAACCTGCTCGCGGCGGATATCAACGAACTGGTACGCAACGTCTCCGGCCTTATTCCGGTCGTCTTTCTTTCGCTCCCCTATCTTACCACCTTCAGCCTGTTGAACGAATCGCGGACGCTGCAAAACCGCCTTGACGACGCCTTTGACCGCAGGAAGAACGGCACGAACAAGAAAATCCTGTGGTTTACCGACACACTCGCCGATCTCAACGGACCGTCCGAAACCATCCAGCACCTTGCGTGGATGAGCCACGGCAACGGTCTGCATCTGATACCGGTTACCTGCCTGCTTCCCGAAGAATTGAAGGTAAAGCTCCCACCGCAGGTGCTCAACCTCCCCACCCTGTGGACCTGGAACCCTTCCGAATTTTCACTGTATACGCTCAGGTTTCCGTCACTACTCACGTCGCTCCAGCTCGTCAACGAACAGGAACCCGATGAAATCGTCATTTCGACCCCCGGCCCGATCGGTCTCCTGGGAATTCTTGCGGCAAAATTGCTGCATGTAAGGTGCCGGGCGGTATTTCACACCGATTTTGCCGAGCAGGCCATCCATATCCTCGGTGATGAATCGGTGCACGGAATGATCGACGACTACCAGCGATGGTTCTACTCTCTCTGCGACGATATAAAGGTTCCGACGAAGGAGTACATTTCCATATTGTCCCGTAGAGGGTTCGATCCGGGAAAAATGTCGGTATTCCTGCGGGGGATCGAGCAGGATGTTTTCAAGCCCGTCGATAACGCACGGGCGCGCCTCGCGGCCGCACGGGGCATCCCGGGCGACGGCTTCACCATGGTGTATGCCGGAAGGATCAGCAGGGAAAAGCATGCGGATTTTATCGCCGAGCTCTACGAGGCATTCGCCGAAACTGTTCCCGATGCCAGGCTTCTCTTCTGCGGAAACGGACCGGAACCCTATTATTCCGAATTCAGGCAACGAATGGCCCGATACGACAATGTCCATTTCCTGGGCAGGTTGAAACGACACGACCTGCCGCTGATGTTTTCCGCCTCGGACCTCTTCCTGTTCCCGAGCACCACCGATACCTTCGGCATGGCGGTCATGGAGGCGCAGGCATGCGGACTCCCGGCCATCGTTTCCGATGTCGGCGGCCCGAAGGAAATCATCAGGAACGGCACAACCGGTTTTGTCGTCAGGGCCGGCAATCGGGAAGAGTGGCTGGATAAAATCGAGGAGGTTCGTCTCTCCCAGGCGGCCTGCCCGGAACAATACCGCGCCATGCGTATGGCGGCGCGCCACCATATCATCAGCGTTTTCAGTTGGGACAGAGTGCTTGCCGACCTCTTTGAGCTCCCGGCCGACAGTGTTTTCATCAACCAGGGTATCGGGAACGACCGGGAGGCCGCCCTGCACACCGCGTGACGGTTCCCCGACCTTCCCCCTCGTAGGCCTTCGGCAAGCGGTCATCGAATGACCCCTTCCCATGGAAACCGTTGCTGTCCAGAAGGCTGTCTCGTATTTTGGAGAGCGGATAGTTCTCAACCGGACACCGGAGGGAAGGCGTGCACATGAAGAAAATCATCGGGCAGGTAAAGATCGGATCGGGGCTCCTGATCGTACTTTTTCAAATAGCAACCGCCCAGTGGGTGCAGACCAACGGGCCGATGGAAGGCGTCGTCAGCGCACTTGCCGTGAAGGGGAGCAACCTCTTCGCCGGAACCGGCGGCGGCGGGGTCTGGTACCGGCCGATATCACAAATGGGAGTCATCAACCCCGGCACCCATAGTTCGAGGCTCCCCCGGAATGATTTCGAAATATCCACTCCGGGCCGGGGCAACCCGATTGCAACCGTTTCCTTCACGCTCCCCCATTCCGACCACGTGGCGATAACCGTTTACGATCTCTCCGGTCACGCCGTCGCCTCACCTGTCGACCGGAACCTCGATCCGGGCCTTCCACAGCTTCGCCTGGAATACCCGGAACCTGGCGCCCGGGCGTTATACGGTGCGGCTCAGGACGGGATCGGATGCCTATGTCAAAAGCATGTCGATTGTCCGGTAGGGTGGATTAACATTTTTTTGGATGGCCAGGCCGGATTCTAATAGCAGCGGTAACCTCAGGTGGGGACACTGCTTCACAGTTTCCCCACCATAAAAGCCACCTATCCGGAAACTATTTTTTAATCAAGACACCTCATACTTTCCAAGGATTTACCTACATGTTAGAAGCCGACCTCCACGTCCACTCCCTGTTCTCCGCCTGCGGCCTCCACACCATCCTCGAACTGCTCGAACGGGCCCGCACGGTCGGACTCAAGGCCATGGCCATCACCGATCACGGTCCCGGCGTGGGAGAGGGGCGGCTCACGAGTGTCTTCTTCGAGCGGTTCAGATCACCGTTCCCGGATATCAGGCTCTACAAGGGTCTCGAACTCAACGTTCTGCCCGAGAGAGGAAATATCGATGTAGTCTGGCAGTACATGCCTTTCATCGATATCCTGCTCCTCGGCGTCCACCCGAACCTCAAAACCGGGCAGTCGAAGGCGTTCTACACCGACCTTCTGGTCGCAGCGCTGGAGAACAATCCGTTTGTCGATATCCTGACCCATCCTAACGACCCCTCCTACCCCCTCGATTACCGCACGGTTGCCCGGACCGCGAAGCGTTTGGGCATGGCAGTCGAGCTCAACAACTCCAAGGTGCTCTATCGTCGAAGCAGTGAGGAGGAGGCCCTGACGCTCATCCGCGCCTGCGGCGAGGAGGGGTGTCTCATGTCGGTTGATAGCGATACCCACGCGATCCTCGAACTCGGGGGGGACGAAGCGGTGCGGCCTCTTCTCGAAAGGGCGGGCTTCCCGATCGAGCGGGTGGTGAACCGAACCGCGGAGGCGGCGGAGGAATTCATTGAGTCGCGGCGGGAGCTGAAGCGGGCGGCGGTGCGGGAGAGGAAGAAGTAGGATTTTAAGAGCACTATCAAGTGCTTTTGGATGGCCGAGCCGGCATCCAAGAATAAAGGCAAATTCAAATGCTTTTGGATGGCCGAGCCGGGTCACCCCCGCGTAGGGGGAGTGCTTCATAACAAGCCTCTGCGGGGGGGACCCACGGGTCCTCTGCGAAAAAAATATAAAAAAAGTCATGAATTTGCCTGTAGGGACACAGCGTGCTGTGCCCTGTTTGCCCTCAAGCGAAAGTACCTTTCCGGCAAAAGGGCATAACCGAATTGAGGGGTGAGGCAAAAGGGCGACCGCGGGTCGCCCCGACGATTGATGAACCTGCACACAGAACAGAGGGCTACGAACTCAAGCAATCTTTGATATTTTTTCTACCCTATGGGAGCGTTGCGGGGGTGGGCGAGCGCTTGCCAGAGGCAAGCATCGCCGCCCACCTCCGCAGGAAGGGGTGCGTTGGAGACGCGGCTTTGCGCGGCTCCAACCAGGGGAAACCCGCGAAGCGAGGTTCCCCCACCACCAGAACTAAGCCTCATTCTATATTCTTAGACCCTGAAATATCCGCCACAAAGTATTTTTTCCATCTTACATTTTCCGCTCACCGAGAGCACGCTTATTCCTTTACGCAAACCAATTGCAGGCAGGACCTATGAACCCCACGGGCAATCATTCAAAGATCAATGCACTGATGGCATCCCTCGTTTTCGGGATCTCGTTTATCGTCTATTACCTGACCATGTCTCCCTCGGTCTGCCTCTGGGACTGCGGCGAGTACCTCGCCTCGTCGGCGGATCTCGGTATTCCGCACCCGCCGGGTACCCCGATGCTTGTGCTCATCGGAAGGGCGTGGCTCGTCCTCTTTTCGTTCATCAAGGATATCGGTTTCAGGTACAACTTCTGCGCCGTGGTCACGAGCGCCATTACCGTCGTATTCATCTACCTTATCATCATCCGCGGCCTGCGCATGGTGCTCGGCGAGCCCGATACCCTGTGGAAGCGGCTCTCCTTTTACTGCGCCGGGTTTGTCGGCAGCCTTTTCTGCGCCTTCAGCACCACCTTCTGGTTCGAATCACTGGAGGCGTCCGAGCAGGCGAATATCACCAACCTGCCGGTGGCTATCTCGATCTGGCTCGCGCTGGTCTGGGCCCAGTCAAAGGCGCAGAATCGCGACCGCCTGCTGCTCTTCATCGCCTACATAGCGTTCCTCGGCGTCGGCATCCACATGATCTCCATGATCACCATGCCGGCGATTTTTCTCTTCGTCATGTTGCAGGATAAGGAAAAACGGAAGGACTGGCGGCTCTGGATCACCTGTATGCTGCTCGGCCTGGTCATGTACAACCTGTCATGGTTCCTCCACATCGCGCCGATTGCGGCCGGGGTCTCCCTGATCATGCTCTGGGTAAGCAAAAAATATCGGCGCAACTGGCGCTTCTGCTTCTGGTTCCTGTTTCTCGCGCTCCTCGGTTTTTCGAACCATATCTATCTGCCCATCCGCGCCGCGCTGCATCCGATGATCGACGAGGGACATCCGGTCATCCTCAGAACCGCCGAATTTCCGTATTTCGATGCCTCGCCGCTCTTTGAGGTGCTCGATAGAAAGCAGTACGGCTCAGAGTCCATGGTCTCCCGCTCGATGTGGCGCCGGGGTTCCTTCGAGCATCAGTTCGGGATCGACGGACACATGGGGTACGGCGGCTTCCACATCACGCAATTCTTCCGGCTGGGCGACAATCAGCCCGGCGACAAGCACCCCAACTGGGCCATGAGGGATGCGGAGAAGAACTTTGTCGACGGCTCCCTGCTTGGATGGGGCAAGTTGATCATCTACCTGCTGCCGACCTTCTTCGCCCTGCTCGGCTGGTATCTCATGGGCAAGAAAAATCGTAACGTCGCGATCTTCTTCATTGCCATCACTCTCCTGACCACGCTCTGCATGGTCTGGTACATGAACTTTTCCGACGGCACCCGCTGCGACAACCGGCTCGAATATCACCGGTGGGAACAGTCGGGCGAACAGGGGCCCATGCCGACCATCTACCGGGAGGTACGCGTCCGCGATTACTTCTTCAGCGCGGGATTCATGTTTTTCTCCATGTGGATGGGACTCTCCTGCGGGCTGGTGCTCTACCGCCTTTTTTCGGACAAGAACAGGACGGTCGGTACGCTCCTGGCACCGCTCGCACTGGTGCTTTTCTTCGTTTCGCCCGCCCTGCCCCTGTCGCAGAACTACCACCTCCGCGACCGGTCCAAGAACTGGCTTCCCTTCGAATATGCCTATAACCTGCTGATGTCGTGCGCACCGAACAGCGTTCTCTTCACCAACGGCGACAACGACACCTTCCCGGTATGGGCGGTGCAGGAGGCGTACGGCATACGGCCCGATGTACGACTTGTAAATTTAAGCCTCGTGAACACCGACTGGTACATCAAGCAGCTCAAGAACGTCGAGCCGAAGGTGCCGATCACCTACTCCGACCGCGAGATCGAGGAGATGCAGCCGGAGTATAACCCCTTCGAGAACAAGACTCCTGTCAAACTCCCGAATTCAGGGCTTCGTATCGTGCTCCCCGGCCGCGCGGAGCAGCAGGTGCTCCGGGTGCAGGATAAAATGGTGCTCAACATCGCCGATGCCACCAACTTCAGCAAACCGGTCTATTTTGCCTGCTCGGTCTCACCCGATAACTTCATGGGACTGGGCCCCTACCTCCAGATGCAGGGTATGGTCTACCGCATGATGCCGCAGCAGATGCCGGAAAAGGACCAGATCGATGTCGCGAAGATGGCCTATTGCCTCGACAGCGTGTATAAACTGCGTTCCATGCCAAACGAAGTTACCCAGCGCGACGAACCCTACGCAGGCATCTCCAACGATTACTCCATCTGCTTCCTCTGGCTCGGGTATAACCTTCAGGAGCGGCTCTCCGCACTCGAAGGGGAGATCAATGCCGCGGAAGGGTCGGACACCGCCGTAGCTTCCGGCAGGAAAGCTGCGCCGCAGCGGGATACCACGGGTCTGGGCGAGAAACGACTCGCCTTCAAGACCTACTTCGATGAGGCGATCAGGGAGCTCGACCGCTGCGTATCGCTCATGCCCTGGAGCATGCAGCCGATCATGTTGCGCCAGCAGATCCTCCTGAAGTTCCACCAGCCGAAAATGGCGGAAGAGCGCCTGCGTCCCCTTCTCGGGGTGAACCCGAAGGAGATGCAGATCCGCGAACTTCTCGGCCAGGCGCTCGAAGCGCAGGGGAAACGGGCGGAGGCAGAGAGCCTGTACCAGAGCTTTGCGCCGCAGTCGGGAAGTTAAGGTAAGTCAAACCATTTGGCGGGGAACCATTGTACGGTGGTTCCCTCTGGTCGGAGCCGCGCAAAGCCGCGTCTCCGACGCACTCCCACAACGCTCACCTTAGGTAGAAAAAACATAAAGGATTTTGTAAACCAAGTGCGACGACCGAAGGTAGGTCTTTTGAAATCCTCAACCGAATGTTCTCATTTTTAAAACGGGCACGGCACGCCGTGCCCCTACGGCGGCAATGATCGGTTGAATGGATTAATATTCATATTTCTTGGAGGTCAAACCCCGCCCCCCTACAAATGTTTTTTTCCGACTTCTTCTTTTACTTTGTCACTCTATCACGTCTTTCTTACCACTTAACCTCCGGGTGAATCGCCCTCGCCATCTGTTCGAGCAGGAGGACAAACCGCGGGCCGGGGATCTCGGCGAAATCCTGCCGGAAGAGGTAGACCCGCCCGTTTTTCACCGCATCGATCCGCCCGATCTTCTTCCACTCGGCAAGAACCGCCTCGTTGCTCGCACCCTTCGCCTCGCCCTCGGGGACCAGGTCGATGACGACCGCCGGGTTGATGCGGCAGACTCCTTCGAGAGTCACCTGCGGGAAGGCGATCCCCTTCTTCGTAAAGGCATTTCGACCGCCGGCGCAATCGATGAGCTCATCGTAGTAGGTCCCGGACCCGGCAACACAGAGGTCGCCGATGCTCCCCATGGAGCGACCCACCGAAACCAGGACGCGCGGGCGGGGAAGCGGCGCGGTTTTGCCACGTATCCGTTCCATAACCCCTCCGATGGAGGCAACGATACTGTCGGCCGAACGCGCCGATCCGCAGGCCGCGCCGATGATCCTGATCGACGCCACGATATCATCGATGGAATAGTGCTTCACCTGCAATACGTTGATATGGAAATTCCCAAGGTACCGTTTCGCCGCGTCGTGCTCGGCGAGCATGATCACGAGGTCGGGCTTGAGCCGCAGGATCGCCTCGTAATCGGGATCGTAGTAGCCGCCGACCTTTGCCTTGGTCAATGCAGCGGCGGGCCAGGTGCAGTAACGGGTGACGCCGACGACACGGTCGCCCAGGCCGAGTGAAAAGAGAATCTCGGTGATGCTCGGGGCAAGGGAGACGATACGGCAGGGTTGCGCATGCGGAGCGACAGTCGCCGCTCCGGCATGGACAAAGACCCCCGACGAAATGACAAAAAAGAATACGAATGAAACGGCTGTTTTTTTCATGACTCGATCCTGCTGCCGAAACAGAGGCATGGTGCCCTCTCCGCAGGCGGAGAGGGGAGTAAGGGTGGGGCGAAAGTACAACTATTGAACATTCAGGTAGGCCAGGGAGTATGGCGGCAGATCAAGAGCGGCCGTCTTGCCCACCTTTGTATTGGAAGTCATATCCACCGCAACGATGCCCGGAGCGGTGCTGCTCTCGTCCGCCACATAAAGTGTACCGTTGCTGCAGACCAGAGCACCCAGCACTCCCGATGCATCGCCGATTCCGGCAATCGGGGCCCCGAGTGTTTTCGACGTCGGATTGAACGAATACACGGCGTTTACGTAATTTGCGCCGCTTTCCGATCCCACGGTAATATAGCCGCTTGTCTGACTGCCTATGGCAATGGCCCCGAGATCGCCGTTGACCTGGCTCTCCGTAATCACGGTGCCGGTATTCGTCTGGGAGGCAAGATCGATGCATTCGATGTCACCGTCGGTGTAAATGCCGTAATTGCCCGGACACACGACATAGAGCTTGCCTCCCGCGGTATCCATCGCAATGGGATTTTTATCAACCAGCATTATCATTTTAACAATCGAATCGTTGCTCGTTGAAATCACTGCCACGCAGCTTGAATCTGCCGGCTCGGGGTAGCCGCCGACCAGCTTGAGCCGCTCGCACCCCACATAGAGGTAGTTACCCGCGACCATCGCCGGCGACATATACGGGATCGCAACCGCGCTGTCCGTTCCGGCATAGGCATAGAAGCGACTGAGATCCACCGTTCCGGTTGTTTTCCCGGTCGAAGGATTGAAAATCAGCATGTTTTGACTGTTATTCTGGGTGATGTACGCCTTGGTACTACTGACAAACGCAATCTGCTGCGGATTAATGCCCGCCCCGATGTTTACCTCGTAGGCCACCGTTGCGCCGCTCGCCGTGACGGCACCGAGCTTTATCACATTGCCCAGCCCGCGCTCAAGAATATAACTATCGTTGCCGAAGGTTGAGACAAGGTCATCGGTTCCAAGTGTCAACAACTTGCCGGTAACATTGCCGCTGCCGATGCTCATGACGTCAAAATTACCTTCAGCGAAATTTGTTGAAGTTGCAATAATAACCGGACCCTGAAGAAGCGACTGTCCGCTTGTCGGGCCAGTGGCCTTGGAACAGCCGGAAAAGAGAACTGCTCCGGAGATACACGCTGTAAAGATAGCCTGTCGGGATTTCATAAACATGCTCCTTTCAATACTGATAGGTAAGGTTGAAGGAAAAAGATCTTCCGGGTTGAATAAAGTCGATTTCGTAATTATTTTCGTAGTCAAGATTATAGTTCTGCCGGTTGAGGTAGTTGTCGATCCGTCCCGTAAGGGTCAATTGTCGGAAAACCGTCCAGGTCACCCGCACATTCGCGAGCAGCGGCGAATCCTGATCCGCCAGGTTGGCCGAGCTCACATAATAGGGCGCGGCGTAGAGCAGGGAGTGTTCAAATTCCACGGATCGAGTAGAGAACATGAGCAAACATTCATCTTTGACCGGCGACAGGTACGGTACCTGTTTGCCGTTGAGCTGAGGATCGGGCAGGTTCTGAAAGGTATTATCGATAGCGGTGAAGCTATTGGCGACGCTAAAGCCCCGGAACAGTTTCAATTTTTCGTAAAGCTCTATGCCGATGGTCGAAACACACGCATAGTTTTCGGGACGGAACACTCCCTGTGAATTCGGGATCGCGATTATCCTGTTGAAGGTCTTTCCCGCGAACAAAGAACCCCGGCTCAGAAGGCCGGAAAATAGCGCATCGATGCCGACCGAGCCGTTGCAGCGGGTCTCGGGAAGGAGGTTGCTGTTCCCGATATATGACCCGCTCTCCCCGAATTTTTCCTGGAAAGTCGGATTCCGGGAGTGATAGCCCGCATCGGCGTCGAATGACAGCGCCGAAGACTCCCTCCAGCGGAGGTCGGCCTCCAGGTGCGGCAACTGCCGGGCATCATAGAGGTTGTCTGGCGTAAATTTGCTGAGCGGCGAAGGGAAGTCGCCGTTCGCGTGATCGATTTCTATACGGTGGAGGTAGCGTACTGAAATGCTTTTGCCCCCTGACCACTCGTCGGACAGGCCGATGCCGCCTTCGATAAGTTCCCGGTAGTCATGGGGCGCAATCGAATAATCGAAATCCTGGTAGTTCTGAAGGAGCTCCGCCTCATAGCCGCCGCCGAGGAGACCTTCGCCATGGATGCCATGAGCGGGCGAAAATTCGAGAACGCCATGCGCATCCATGCTCGGCGACAAGTCCTCGATCCGCTTCGTATAGTAGCCGAACAATCCATTGGTATCGGACAGGTCGTTGCGCCGGATAATGCCGGATGCCGACAGGCTCAGCGTGCAGAGCGGCGATAAGATTTGCGCATCATGCAAGGAAGCCATGCCCATGGTTCCATTCTGGCGTCCATCCTGCGCCGAATCGGGAAAAGCAAAGTTGTGCAATCCCTTGCTGAAGTCGACAAAAGTCGCCAGTGCCGAGAGTTCCGAACCGTTCCTGAATTTAAAGGTCTCCTTTACCATCCCCGATCGTTCGGTAAAGTCGTCATTGGTCATGATGTCGTGATAGTCGTCCGCCGTATTGTCGGGTGTATTATTATTATTCGTGTAGGGAAAGTCGTTGCGAATCGTGGAAAAATCTGCGGCCGCGACCAATTGCTGCGAGTGGGTCGGGAGTGAAACAAAGACGTTCGCCTCTTCGCCGCCGAAGCTGCCGACCCCGACCTGCCCGGAAATATGCTCTTCAGTGGTATTGGTCGAGAGGTTGATGGCGCTGCCGAGTCCCTCGCCCATGAGGGCGAGCGGGATGCC
>Ga0181520_10009844_pt1 | contig 13053 bp, 5 predicted proteins | sample PEATcosm2014_Bin_29_FD_132451 | JGI IMG/M metagenome (GOLD analysis project Ga0181520, IMG submission 132451) | Peatland microbial communities from MTU Mesocosm Facility, Houghton, MI, USA - PEATcosm2014_Bin02_30_metaG | ecosystem: Environmental > Terrestrial > Soil > Wetlands > Peat | place...
CCGTTGGTGGTGTCCACCAGGTTGGCATACAAACAGCCGTTGCTGCTGAGAATCCCCTGCCCCGTGGCGGGCGAATTGGTGACGGACACCCACAGTTGCACGCCGTTGGTGGGGATGGTGTCGAGTTCCGCCACACCGTAGGCCCCGTGCTGGTTGAGAATCGTGCAGGTGTTTCCATTGTTGTCCTGCATGCGCCAGAGGCCCGGCAACGAGTTGGTGGGGCCGAGAATGACCGTATAATCGCTGCCGCAGGCATTGGTCGGCTGCCCGGCCTCCCAGTTGGAGTACGTCACATTGGTCTCGCCGCTGCTCCAGACATTGGAGCCCGGGTGGGCCGCATCATTCAGGCCGATCCACAAATTGCGGTTGGTCCCGGCGTAGTCCGCAAACGCATCATACACCCAGTTTTGCAGGTCGGCGGTGCTGACGGTCACCAGGTGGCCACCCATGTTGGTGGCCCACTGCTCCGAAGTGGTCCAATTCGTTTCGCCCAGCAGATAATAGTAGTGCCCCGTGCCGCGGTACAGGAACGGCCCCGCCAGGATCTCGATGTTCGTCACCGCCGTGTTGGTGGGCATGTGCGCCAGCCATTCGACCAGCGGCTCCTGCGTGAACAGATTCGTCGGGTTGATCCAGCCCTCCACCGTGAACCCGCTGCCCGTGCCCACATCCAGGCCGGGCGCCTGCGGCACCTGCACATAATTATTCGTGCCGGCAAAATCATACAGCTCGCCCTGCGCCGCCATCTCGAAAGCCTGGCCCACCTCGCCCGCGGGGAACGTGAACCGGCCGATCAGCAGCCCGTTGTTCCCGTTCGTCTCCGGATCCGAACTGTCCGTGGCGTTCCCCTCGCCGCGCCACCAGCCGGCGATGCCCGGGCCCCGGTACGAATACTCCACCGAGTACTGCCGGTTCGGCTCCGTCGGGATCATCCGCGTGATCGTCCCCGTGGCGAGCGCCAGGAAATTGCTTCCGTTATACGAATTGGCCGGGTCCGTGATCACGCTCACCTCGTTGTTCGTGAGGACGATAATGTTCGTAAGCAGCACCGCCGAGTTGGTGCTGCTGACCGTGACGTTCGTCTGCAGGCCGTACAGGTTCCAACCGCCGCGCGGGTCGTAAATGTTCGTGGGCGCCACATAATCCCCGTTCGTCGTCGGTTCGAAATCGCTCAGCGTGTAGTTCGTGCCCAGGTCCGTCAGGTCAAACGGCGGAATGGCGAACTTGATCGGCACCGGCGCCAGGTTCGTGTCGCTCGAGAACGTCAGGTACGTGGCGTTCTCCGACACCACGAACGGCGTGTAGGTCCACTCATCCGACGGGGTCGGATTATTCCCCGGATTCATGATGATGGTGAGGTTCGTCGAAGTGCCCGGGCCGTAGGGAATCGCAAATTCCCCGGTGAGGCTCACCTCGCCCGAATCGAAAATTTCCACCCCGTCATAATAAACCACCAGATCGTCCGGCACGGTGTACATGTTGTAATCCACCAGCAGCGTCCCCTGCGTCGGCACCGGACCGAAGCTGTTCGTATTCGCCAGAGGACCGCCCGACTGGACGTTGCCAAATGAGTTCGTGGTGATGTTCAAATGCCCCAGGTTGGTCGCATAATCCCCGCCGCGCTGCTCGAACAGCACATACCGGGCCCGGGTCGGACTCACCAGCGTCAGCGTCAGGTCCGACACCCGCGGGCTGTCCACCACCACCCCCACCGCCGCCGAGAAGATCGTCTCCGTGTTCGTGATCGTGATCGAGTTGGTCATCACCGCGTCCGAAGGCAGCGCCGCCGGCACCGTGGCCGAGGTGAACACCGCCCCGCCGGACACCGCCGCATATTGGAACGTGGTAATTATGTATACATTAGTCGCCGGACTGCCGCTCGGGTTGTAAATCTCGTAGTAATACCGCCCCGGCTGAATCGGCGGAATGGACGACGGCCCCACGGACAACGTGCAGCCCGGCGGGGTGCCGTTGGTGCAGGTGCCCGTTTCATCATAGATCGTCGGGTTCGGCTCCGGACTGGGGTCCGCGCCAAACCGGAGGAACACTTCCAGCTCCGGCACGGTCACCGGCACGGTCTCGTTCGTCACGCTCAGCGTCATGTTCGTCACCCCGGCCGGCACGTCGATATAATCATAATACGCCGATTTCCCGGCAATATACACATGCAACCCCTTGTTGGCCGGATTGTGCGGATAAATCCGCAGGCCGAAGACCATGTTGCTACCCGCTTGGACATATGCGTTGGCCACCTCCGCCAGAATCCAGGGACCGATGGCCGACTGGGTGCGATAACTTATCAAACTGCCCGGGCCGTCCGAAGGTTGCGCCGTGGTGGGAACATTGACCTAACCGATCGGAGTATTAATAGGATTAGCCGGGGCATCGTAATACAGAAAGTTGCTGTTCACAATGCCGTAGGCGTCATGGTTGTTCAGCACGTCTGTGATGTTATCGTGGGACAATTGACCAAATAAATTCCCGAAATTTGTATGAATAATTCCATTGGTTACAATCACCTCATCAATCGTTAACGGATAGAGGGCCAAGGCAAAAATGAGCGCTGTCTGAGGATGTACCGGAGAACCTGCCGGAATAGGAACCGGCAAGGTGAGTCCATTCACGGACTCGCTACCGTCCGAATTCATCTGGCTGAACGGATACGCGCTGAACACCGGCAGGAAGCCGTAAACCGTTCCCAAATGATCCTCCGATTTGATCCCGACGTAATACACCTGGCCCGGCGACGAGTTCGAATAGGCCACAAATTCCGTGCCGCCCGGCCCAGCCGACACCGCATCATTAAACGTATTCCCGACGTTCACCCCGTTGACGCAGTTCGAAATCACCACCGGATCCAGATTCGTCAGGCCCGACTCGCTGGAGACATATAGATCAATATCCCCTTCCGGGCGTGTGGCATCGGCCACCGTGTCCGCCAGCGTGCCCATGGTCGGCAGGGCCATCGTCAGCGGGTTGAACGTGATGAACGCCGCGTTCGTATAATTCTGGCCAAAATTGTTCCTCACCACATAGAAATGCCATTGGTTCGTCTGGCCGATGGTCACCACGCCGTTGGTGGCCAGCGGGGAATTGGTTCCCACCGCCACGGTGTTCGTCCCCAGCAGCGGTGAATTCTCCCCGGCAATTTGGTTCAGCAGCGGCTGGTTTGTCGTTATTACAAACGTGATGTCCTGGTCCCCCGTCGGGTTCGTCACCGTCGGACTGGCCACCACGTTCACCCCGTTGCTCACCGTGCCGTCGCCCGCCGAGATGACCAGCGCAAAATCCTGAACGACATTGTTGCTTTGCGCCGTCACCGCGTTCATGTTCACGCTGCGCCCCACCACCGTCACTGTGTAATTCGTCGCCAGCGGCTCCTGCAGATAGATGTTCCGCACATTGTTCACCACGTCAAGATTTGGCGTCGCATTCGTGGCCACCGGGTAGCTGTAGTTTTGATTGCCAGAAGACGAAAAATTATTGCCGTAATAAACGTCCCCGCTCGCCACATTCGTCACCACAATATCCAGATTGTTCACCAGCTTAAACGCCGCCGCCGGATCCCCGGGCGGATCCGTCCACACCAGCGTCACCCGCATCGGCAGCGCCACCGCCCCCGGCGACACCGTCACCTGGAACGTCTGGCTGTCGCCCGTCGCCAGCGCGTTTGCCGGACTCTGATCCTGGAAAAACATCGGCGTATTCGTTGGATGGCTCAACAGATTCGTCAGTCCCGATGGAATCGAGCCGGGCAGATTGACCAAACCCCACCCCTGACTGTTTGGAGGATTGGTTACAGCGATTTGGTAATTACCCACTGACTGCGCACCATTAATTAGCATCGCCTTCAGCAGCGCCGGGCTCGGCACCTGGCCCAGTCGGTTCGTGAAAAAGTCCTGCATCAACGCCAGGACCCCCGACGCCGACGCCGCCGACATGCTCGTCCCCGATTCATACCGGTAGTAAGGGGCAAGTGTATCGTTTAAATTGCTGAGCACTTGAAAAAGGGTGCCATTGTTATTTGTGACAATCACGGTCAGTGTGAGATCGTAATTAATCGGGATATCATTGGTGTTCCCAACCGCAAAATATACCCCATTGTTCAGAAGGCTTTGCAGATAAGCCGAACCGGTGTCCTGCGGAATGTTTAACGTGCCATTATAAGTGGCAAAATCAACAATTTCGGGGTTCAACTCGGCATAAATCGGCAGGTTCGTTGGAAAGGGCGTGGCGGATTGGCTGTTGGCATAAACTTGAATAACAACGCCAACAGCATTGCCTGGCACAGTGATATTGTAATAATTGAGTCCGTTGGTTGGCACCACCTGATCAGGGTATGTGGCCGAATCAAAATTTGTCGGAGTGTAATATGCATATTGGTCCCATGTGCTCGTACGAGTGGAAACAACAAACGTTCCGGGGGCCACCACATCCGGTTTGAACCGCCCGAAATCGCCTTCCACACCAACGCCCACATTGCCGCGTGCAGAATAGCTGGTTACTTGGTTGTCGGAATCCGTCCAAGGCTGCCAGTAAGGGTCGTTGGTATTGCCGTCGGCATCCGTGATTGTGTTGGTGATGTCCCGGAATTGTTCCAAGGCCCCCACCGTAATCACGTTTTTCGCCGTCCCTGGGGATTCAATCGTATCAGGGTTCCCGCCGGAGCCATCATCATTGCCGCCACCTCCATTGCCGGCGGCAAACACAAACAGCACCGGCTGCGACCCCGTCACCATCGGCAGCGCGTCCCGCACCGCCGCATCATAACTCGCCGCCGCCAGATCGTAATCGTTGTCCCCGCCATAAGTCCAACTGTTGTTTGAAATCAGTGCGTTGGTCTGCGCCGGTATCGTTTGCAAATAATAATCCGAGACGTCATAGATGTCGGGCGTTGAACTGGCTGTAGCCAAACCGTAAAATAGATCATTACCACCCTCCCAATCGCCGTTATTATAGCCTGGGCCAGGACCTGCAGCCCCAAGACCAGCCACAGAGTACATAAAACCTACGGAATACAAACTGGCCAGTGGTGCTTTACCCCGAAAATCCGCGTTGGTCACCGAGCCACTGGGAATGTTGGTAAGGGTGTAACTTTCAGCACCGTTCCCCGCAATAATGCCTGCCACATGCGTTCCATGGCCATTGGCATCCGTCAAACTACCCGCCGAATCCCCCAAGACACGGGTGGGTCCGCTTGGTCCATTGGCCGCTGTGCCGCCCAGAGTGAAATCAGGATGCGTAGAATCAATCCCTGAATCATTAACCTCCACCATCACATTGGAACCATAGAGATTGAGGTAATTCACATTCGTCACCGTGTCCACCGAAACCCCCAACGCCACCCTCGCCAGATCGTTAGCCGTTCGTCGCTGCTGCACGGCCTCCACCCTCTGCACCCCGGGCAACTGCGCCAGCGCCGTCCAGTTCGTCGGCGCATACACCCGCAAAATCGGGCCGAACGGGGAACGATCCTCCGCCAGCACCGGCACATCCAGACTTTCCAACTGCGCCTCCACCGCCGGGGCCGCACTCGCAAACACCCCCAGATTCAGCACCTGCCCCGCCGGCAGCGCCTGACCCGCCGTCGCCGCCGCCAGCAAACCCGACGACACCTTGTAGTACGGCTCATACGGCAGCACCGCCGCCGCCAGACCGCTGCTCGCCATCGCCGACGCCTGCCCCGCATTGCCCTCCACCAGATACGCGGCGTTCGGAATGTAAGAAACAATCTGCACCCCGTCCGCCGCCAGCATCGCGCGAAAGCGGGCGTCAATCGGCCCGTCCGCCTGCACAATGTACGCCCCCGGATCCCCCTCTGACTGCAAACTCTTCGGGATCGTCAAATCCAGCGTCGCCCGGGTGTCAATCAACGCATTCTCCAGCAGGATCGCACGGCTGTCATGCGACAATTCGCCCAGCGATTTGTGCGTGTTCGTCAGCCGGTAGGGAAACTTGTTCGTCACCGCCGCCACCAAATTCGAGCCCGCCCCCGGCACCGGCATCGCCGGAGCGGACAGCCCCGCCCCCGGCTTCACCGCCGCCGGTTTGGCCTGGACCACCCCCGGCGCAATGGCCGGCCGCACCACCTGGCGCCGCGACGGCGGCCAGAACAGCCACACCCCCAGCACCGCCGGCAACAGCACCCACCACCATCTGATTGAACGTGCATTCATAAAAAAATATTATTTATTTAACCACAAAAAGGAAAAAATTTAACCACAAAGAACGCAAAGAGGAAGCAGCGAGAAAACCTCTCCGCCAGTCCGGCTTTCCCATCCGCCAGATCATCATTTGGTTTAATGCCTGTTGTTTTCAAGTCTTTCTCTGTGTTCTCGGCGTTCTTTGCGGTTAAATAGGTTTTGTTTTTCCGGTTCCTTGCGGTCAAATCATCTGGCGGCAAACAGCGCGGCCAAACCAACGGTCAGGAACCCCATGAAACCGGGTATTCCCGGCGCGCTTTGCGACCGCTTTTCCGTCCAGGCGAACTTTCGAATTTCAAACTTGTAAGAGCCGAAGTTGATCAACAACCCGTTCTCCAGCCGCGCGGATTTCAGGTAGCCAAGCACCTGCGCCTCATGCTCCTGAGCGAGCGCCTTAGCCGTCTTCAACTCAACAATCAAAACGTCGTCCACCAACAAATCCGCCAGATAATCCCCAATCGGCGTCCCGTCCTCGTCATAGACGTTGATGGGATGCTGCTGCTTCACCTCCAACCCCATTTTCTGCAATCGGTGCGCCAGCGCATTCTCATACACCTTCTCCAAATGCCCGTGCCCGTGGTACACATGAATATCATACGCCACCTGCCGAACCGTATCGCTCAACGTCTTGATGTCTTTCATGCCATTTCCTTCGTTTAATTATTTAACCACAAAGAACACAGTGAACTCAAAGATAAGGGAACCGCAAATGCCCTAATCCCCTCGCCCTGCCTGACCACTCAATGCCTTGATGTCCTTCATGCGCTTTTCTCTGTGTTCTCTGTGTTCTTTGCGGTCAAATCCCGTTCATTTCACGTCTTTTTCTCTGCGTTCTCTGCGTTCTTTGCGGTTAAATATTTCCGTCTTTTCCGTCCCGGCAACTTCAACTCCGGTTAAATTCCATTCATTTCACGGCTTTTCTTTGTGTTCTCTGCGTTCTTTGCGGTTAAATATTTCCGTCTTTTCCGTCCCGGCAACTTCAATTCCGGTTAAATTCCGTTCATTTCACGTCTTTTCTTTGTGTTCTCTGCGTTCTTTGCGGTTAAATATTTCCGTCTTTTCCGTCCCGGCAACTTCAACTCCGGTTAAATCCCGTTCATTTCACGACTTTTCTTTGTGTTCTCTGCGTTCTTTGCGGTTAAATATTTCCGTCTTTTCCGTCCCGGCAACTTCAACTCCGGTCAAATCCCGTTCATTTCACGGCTTTTCTTTGTGTTCTCTGCGTTCTTTGCGGTTAAATATTTCCGTCTTTTCCGTCCCGGCAACTCCAACTCCGGTCAAATCCCGTTCATTTCACGTCTTTTCTCTGTGTTCTCTGCGTTCTTTGCGGTTAAATATTTCCGTCTTTTCCGTCCCGGCAACTCCAACTCCGGTTAAATCCCGTTCATTTCACGTCTTTTCTCTGCGTTCTTTGCGGTTAAATATTTTCCTCTGCGGTTCACTGATCCGGCGGCAGCGGATTCAAATTCTTCAAAATGATGCTCGGATTATTCGACGTCACATTCTGCACCTGCACCACCGCCCGCGTCGCGCTCTCCGACACCACCTGATAATTCGTACACATCCCCGCATACGTCCCGCCCGTCACAAAGCCCCCCGGCGCCGGCTTCAACGCCTGTCCGTAACAATACACCACATACCGCGGCGTCCCCAGCGTCATCAGCGACAGCGTCTGCTGCGGCAGCCATTCATACTCAGCATCGCTAATGGGGGTGCCCGCTGAACGAGCCCCCTGGAGGAAAGGCGAGTTGTCCGACAAGGCCGGCGTGGCCAGCACATCGCCCACATGTTGAAAGGATTGACTGGGGAACAGAGCCCGGATCTGCTGGATGTTATTCCAAATGGTGCCCAAGGGATTGGTGGGGCCGCCCCCAAAACCATTTGTGAAATACGGTCCAGCGGGCGGGAAAATGGTATAATACGACTGCGACGGGTTGCTGATCGTGGCATTGGTATAAACCACCAACCCGCTGAACAAGGCCGACCAGGCGGCAAAACCCGTCTGGTTGACTGAAAGTTTGCCCACCGTGGCATTCTCATCCGGTTCCGTCGTGAACAGATCAAACAGCCACCGGTCATAAACCGGCGCATTATTTTCAGCATCGACAACATTGGTTGCGTTCATGATCCCCGCCCAATTCGTCCAAGTCCTCAACCCATTCGCGATCGAATTATTAAGATAAAGCAGATTGGTTGATTTAAGGAAAACCGTCTGCCAGGGCGTGCCACGATGAACCCGGCCCAGCCAGCCGACATTCGGAAAAGGATTCGTCGGAAAATTCCAATAGTCCGATTTCGAAACCAATGGATCCTTGTACGCCAAATTATACGCGTTTGTATCCACCATTCCCATTCCCGATCCCATCATCTGATTTACTATGGACCAAGGCTGGTAACGATCATTTAACGCAAAGTAATTCGGTTGCGCCGGAGTCGACAAGTCACCGTAGAGGACACTTACACCAGCAATTGGGCCGTTATTACCACCCTCTGCACCATTGAAACTCAAATCACTTAATAAGTAATGCACCAACGGGTCGTTTGCCTGATAAGAAAAATAAATAGGAATTACGACCTGCGACTCATAGGGAACTTGAGCAGCTAAGCTGGCCGCTTCAGCATTGTTTAACTGAGCGTTGGCAGACAACGGAAATGGTTCGCTAAGCCCCATAAAAGTGGCAAATCCATCCATTTCACCGTAAACTTCGCTGGGAGTATAATATGCGTCCTTCCAATATTTCGTACGATTATTTGGATCTGTATCACTGTCCGAAACCTGAATCTGACTGACGATTCCCCATGGCACACCATTGGCATTGACGTTTGTGTTCCACATGTTTGCAAATGAAGCACCCGTCTGTTTGTTCACCATTAAAGAATTGATATTCTGGCCACCGTCGGGTCCATTCAGTTGCACATAATCTATAATATGATTGCCATCAAGCATGATTAATCGCAACCGATTCGTGGTTAACAAGCCGAAGTTTGGAAATGGGAAAGTATGCAAGCTTGTTTCCCACCCATAACTATCAGGCCAGAATCCCGTCAGACCCGGGACAGATGTCCCAAAATAGAAAACACTATTTGTAAGCAGTTGAAGGTTTATTGATAATGGCATCTGAAAAGAGTTTGTATTTACGGTGTTATTAAAGGCGCTCAGCCCTGTGCCCGCCCAGTTGTTGACGGTCAGATGATACTTCAATGGATAATTGTAAAAAGCCACATCCGGGGCTCCAAAATCGTTGGTCATCCTCATCGTACTGCTGTAGTCCACATAAATATCCACTGGATTGGAATAGGCATTGGCGTACGAATTCCAACATTGCACACCAATTGAACTGCCGACGTTGAAGATATACTGCTGATTGGTCCAGCCAAAAACGAACCGCTCGGTGTTGGGGCGGACTATTTGCAGATGGCGATTGATTTGAACCATCTCTTGAACCCCATATTTATTGAAATTTGGAAAACCCTTCTTCGCCCCAATGATCCATGGCACACCATAGATATTCAGATTATCGGCTAACACCCTTCCGGCGGCAAAATCCGCCGCATTAGTCGGCATCGAAAATCGGATATCCGTATAACCAGCGACGTTTGTCACATACTCATACCCATTGATAAAAACATTCCCGTTGGCTTGATAAAACGTCGGACGGAAGACGGATGGATAGAAATTCGTCGTGGTGGCGTCATAAATATTCGCCGCCAGTTGGAGCAACCGCTGCACCGACGGAGTATAGACAAATCGACCGTTCACCAAAACCGGAATGTTCGTGATCCCAAACGGCGCAACACCAAACACCACCCCATTTGAACTGTAATTTCCGAAAGCATTCGTGAAGGACACCTGGTTGGCATTATACCAGTTGGCCGTGTACGCATGCAGCAGCCGGTCAGCGGCGTTGACAAAAAAATCCGGCGCGGTCCAGGGATAGCAATTGGTTTCCATGCCGGGCACCACCGCCCCCAGATTGACGGCGGCGTTCAAATAACCGTTCTCGGCCGGGGAATTGGTGTTCAGCATGACATTCCGATAATTGATGTTCAGCTTGCCGTAATCCGGCGTGGTGTCCGTCCCAAGCTGCGCCAGCATCCGGTAGAACGTGTACCGGTCGTAGGTGGGCACCTGCGTCAAATTAGCGGAGGCATGGTGATTGGTGCCGGCGTGCATCAGTCGGTCCGGGAACACCAGCGTATTGGACAGGATGTTATAGCCTTGGGGGCGAAAGATGTTCTCGTTGTAAAAATCCGCCAGCGCAAAGAAATGATTGGTATTGTCCGCCCCGGACCAGGGCATGTTATAATAATTGGCCGGTGGGGGCAAAAAGTTGGTGGTCATCAGCGTCCCCACACTGTAGCTGTCAACGATATTCTGAAAACCGCTGGCAGTCCCAAAAATTTGGTCAGCCGTCAATTGATTGTAAAGGTTGTCATTATAGCGATAGCGCAAGATCGAAAGGGCGTCGTCGAACGCGTGTCCGTTGTTGTGCGCCTGATCAATCGCCTCCTCATAATCATAAGGCAACTGATTCGGATTATCCCACTCGTTCGTGTTGAGATCCGTCAGAAACGCCGCCAGGTTCAGCTCCCAAGTCCCCACGCCTTCATTGCGCAGAAATCCGTCATACCCCGGCTTCATGTTGAGGGTGGTAAATGAAGAACCCATATCCGCCAGCGTGGCGTCATTATAAATCCCATTCACATCCAGCGTGTTCCCCACCGGCACCGCCAGGAAGGCGTACCGCGCAATGAACCGGTTCAGCGGCCCGTGCGGCGCATCCGGATGCTCCAGCACCCCGATCCATTGCGGATCCCCCTGGACCGCCGCCAGGCCGTTGGTCACATAGATCCCGTTCACAAACATCGTGTTCGGCACCAGGCCGCTGTCATCAAACTGGCCGTTGCGGTTCAAATCCAGGTAAAACCGGAAATCATAACCGCTGCCGTTGTTCGTCGGCACAAACACCGGAACGCGCGGCAGATAATGCAGGTTCGCGATGGCTTGCTGAAGGTCCGCCGCGCTCAAAAACGTCCCCGGCGCATAACCGCCATTCGTCGAGTAATAATAATCCACATTCGTCGGGTTGGCGCCCAGCTTGGGCAGGTACCCGTAGGAATTGATGAAATTCGTGGACACCAGCATGCCGAAATTATAGACGTTCGTGCTGGCCAGCATCGAAGCCATCATCTGCGCCTCGGCATGCGCCAGGGCGGCATCGGCGGCCAGCCGCGCATGCGCCGCATCCGTGGTCGTGCTCACCGACCCGCGCTCCCGCGTGCTGATGGCCAGAAACGCCACCGCCATCACCAGCGTCACCGCCAGCATGATCAGCGTAATCACCAGGGCAATCCCCGCCCTGCCTGCTCTTTGCAATCTAATTTTCATTCAAAAAACCTGGTAGGGCGGCACTGCCGCGCCGCCCTGATCTTGTCCCACTGTAGGCCCGGTGCCCTCACCGGGCGCTCCCAACATTGCCCCCCTTGTAGGCCCGGTGCCCCCACCGGGCGTCCCAATTGCCCCCCTTGTAGGCCCGCTGCCCTAACCCTGTTTTCCGCTTTCCGCTTTCTGCTTTCACAATGTTCGTCCGCGTTTTCATTGATAAGCCGTCGGATCACAGTTGGGGATCGTCACCCGCTGACGAAACACATGCACCTTGCCCGCCAACTGGGAAACATAATTGCTGAACCCCACATTCGAACTGTTGTAGGCCTCCCCGCTCGTCACAAACGACGCCGCCCGGCTCAGCGACCGGTCCTCCAGCACCCCCATCTGGATTTCCACCGCCGCCGGCAGCGTGTTGCTCCACATCAGCATGCTCACCTCCGTGTTGGTCTGCGGATAAAACGTCGCATGGTTCGCCACCGGCATCGCCTGACCGTAAGTGTAGCCATTGGTCAGCAACACCCCGTTGGTGTCATACGCCCGCACATTCAAATGCAGCACCCCGTCCAGAATGTGATGGATGTTCGGATTTGTATCCAAAGCCGGGGTGGGGATTGTGGTCGCCGTCGGGAGGTTGGCCAGAAAATTCGAAAAGATGTTCATCGGACCCCACCGGTTGGTCAGGGTGAAATACGTCGAATCATAGCGGTACAATGGATAAATATAATTTGTGGAAACCGTGTCCACAAAATAACCCACGCCCTTCCACACCTGATTCTCGTAACTCAGAATGAAAAACGTCTCCACCTGGTTGGTGCGCGTTTGCGGCGGCGTGGTCGTCGTGGCAATCAGCGACTGTTGAATCGTGGGGGCGGGCTGGCTCAGCCAAAAGTTCACCGAACTCACCGGCAGCGTCGGGCCCACCCACGACGGCTCCCACAGTTGCCCCGGGGCCCGGATGTATGTGTACGTGGCATTCGACCCGCCGGACGGATACATCTGCCGAAAATCCGCCGTCAGCAGATCCATCGTGGCCCGCCCCCCCTGCAGAATATCCGTCTGCGTGACACTCGCCCGGAACGCCGTCTGCGTCGCGTTGAACACCGCCATCAGCGCCAGCATGATCAGCGAGAGCAGCACCACCACCAGCATGATCTCAATCAACGAAAACCCCGCATCCCTCTGGCAGGGCGTCACTGCCGTGCCGCCCTGACCTTGTTCCCACTGTAGGCCCGGTGCCCCCACCGGGCGCTCCCAACATTGCCCCCACTGTAGGCCCGGTGCCCTCACCGGGCGTTCCCAACATTGTCCCGATTGTAGGCCCGGTGCCCTCACCGGGCGCTCCCAACATTGCCCCGATTGTAGGCCCGGTGCCCCCACCAGGCGTTCCCAACATTGTCCCGATTGTAGGCCCGGTGCCCCCACCGGGCGCTCCCAACATTGTCCCGATTGTAGGCCCGGTGC
>Ga0181520_10009845_pt1 | contig 13052 bp, 11 predicted proteins | sample PEATcosm2014_Bin_29_FD_132451 | JGI IMG/M metagenome (GOLD analysis project Ga0181520, IMG submission 132451) | Peatland microbial communities from MTU Mesocosm Facility, Houghton, MI, USA - PEATcosm2014_Bin02_30_metaG | ecosystem: Environmental > Terrestrial > Soil > Wetlands > Peat | place...
ACTACATGCGAAACAGCGTCAAGGCGGTGGTGGATGCATACGACGGGACGACTACGCTTTACGTCTTCGACAATCAGGACCCGATTCTGACGGCATATCGCGCGATTTTTCCGAACCTTTTCAAGGATGCGTCGGCCATGCCAGCCGGGCTGCGCAAGCATGTGCGTTACCCGGAACTGTTGCTCAAGTTACAGGCCGAAGTTTACGGGCTCTATCACATGACCAATCCACAAGTCTTTTATAACCGTGAAGACTTGTGGAATGTCGCCACGGAAGTGGGAACGGATCAGAGCGGAGCTCAGGCAGCACAGCCGATGGAACCGAACTTTGTATTGATGAAACTGCCGGGGGAAACCGGCGCGGAGTTTGTGGAGATTTTGCCATTTACGCCTGCCAACCGCAACAATTTGATCGGCTGGATCGCCGGGCGCAGCGACGGGGAGCATTATGGCACCTCGATTGTTTACGACTTTCCGAAGACCAAACAGATCGACGGACCGTTGCAGATTGAGGCGCGCATTGATCAAAATGCGCAGCTTTCAGGGCAATTATCGCTGTGGAATCAGCAAGGCTCGCACGTGCGGCGCGGAACGTTGCTGGTGATTCCGTCGGGCAAGGCGCTGCTGTACGCCGAGCCGATCTATCTGCAGGCCGACCGCAGCCCCATGCCGGAGTTACGCCTGGTGGTGCTGGCGCTGCAAGACCGTCTCGCCTACGCACCAACATTCGAAGCAGCTCTGTCGTCGTTGTTTGGTGGAGGCATTTCGTCGCTGAGCGGATCCGAATCTTCCACAACGCCGGCAGCGGCAAATCAGGCTGCTGGATCGCCGGTAGCAGCGCCCCAAGCAAAGGAAGACCTCAACGCGCTGGTTAAAGAGGCAGGCAGGGATTTTGACGAATATCAGCGATTGACCGCATCGGGGAAACTTGCCGAGGCCGGGCAAAAGCTCGAAGCGTTGAAGCAGGTGATCGGGAAGCTGAACGAGCACGCCAAGTAACTAGAACCTGTTTTTTAACCGGTTCCAATAGGTCCCTCAGGGGCTAAAGCCCGTTGTTTTAGGGCTTTTTTCGGCACGACTGAAGTCGTGCCCTGACACAAACCAGGTTATGAAACAGCTTCTAGCTGGCGGAGCTGGACTTTAGCTCCGCCAGAATTTTCTCTATTGCCTCGTCGGCGGCTTTTAGAGCTCCTTCTGATAGCTCCAGTGAGATGGGCTGTTGCGGATCGATAGTGATTGCGTAGAGCACCACGTCGGGACCTCCGCCCTGGATGTAGAAAACATCCAGGAGATCTTTGACGCCGATGTCGTGCGCCGTGAGCGTGGGCGGGTAGTCGCGCGAAAAGCGAGGCGTGGTGCGGGTGACGGTGCCCAGAGAATTGCCGTCGGCTGCGGCGTCGATGAGAATGATGCGATCGGCGCTCTGCAGCGGCTCGAGCAGAACGAATCCGCCCGTGCCACCGTCGAGACACTCCACACCTGCGGGCAATGCATGTTTCTCCAGCGCCCGCACAACGTGTACGCCGATGCCCTCATCGCTCATTAGGACGTTGCCAAGCCCAAGCACCAGCGTCTTTTTCTGTTTCGTCGCTTCCGGGTTACTTATCACCCTTTTTCACCCTGTCAAACTTCCATCCGCCTATGATCGAGGATACAGTGCCACGGCCCTCAATGTAGTCATGATAGAACGCAAGATAGATGTGGATGATGACAAATGTGACGAAGAACCATAGGAATAGATGGTGCCAGAAACGCACGGCGAATTCTCCGCCCATTAGAGGCACGACCCAGACAAACATCCGCGGCATCCACGATGTGCTCATGCTTGAGTACAGCGCGAAGCCGGTTATGGTTTGAAAGACGAAGACGAGGAACGTGCCGAAGTAAATCAAGCCCGCCAGCGCGTTGTGGCCAGTGGAGATAGGCCCGTGCATCTTCACTTCGAGCACGTCGGCTTTAATTACATCGACAATCTCTTGCTGCTGTGACCGCTTGAATGGAAAGAAAGCGGTCCACTTGGCGTACTTCTTGCCGACGAAGCCCCAGTAGAGCCTTGCGAGAAAGTTGAAGACGTAAACGAACGCGGCAACAAAGTGAATGAACCGCACCCACGCGAATGAGTACTGTTGAAAGGCCTCCGGCACGTAGGACGAACGGACGGGTGAGCCGATCAGGTAGCCGGTTACGCACAAGGCTACCAGGGCGATTGCGTTGATCCAATGGTAAGCGCGAACCGGCAGTTCCCACACGTAGATCCGCCGATACTCGACCAGTTGGTGGCCATTGGCCGAAGATCCGTTGGTTGCGGCAATTCCCGCAGCGGTGCTTGGATTACTCATGGCCGTCACTCGAAGGAAACCTGGTGAAGGTGCCGTCCCTGCGGATCGTACAGATGCACGGCGCAGGCCAGGCACGGGTCAAAGGAATGGATGGTGCGCAGAATCTCGACCGGCTCAGAGATCTTTGCCACCGGCGTGCCAATCAGAGCCTGTTCAAAGGATGAGCGCTGCCCCTTGGCGTCGCGCGGAGAGCCGTTCCAGGTGGTCGGAACCACGAGCTGATAGTTTTCGATGGCGCCATCGTGGATCTTGATGTAGTGAGCAAGGGCGCCGCGAGGTGCCTCTGTCAGACCAACGCCTTCGGCGTCCTTGGGCCATGTCTTCGGGTCCCAGTGATCGCCGTTGAAAGTGGAGACCTCGTTGATCTTCACCTGGTTCATCAACTGGGCGAAGTACTCCTTCAGCCAAGTCATGGCGAGGGCCGCATCCAGCCCGCGCGCCGCTGTCCGGCCCAGGGTGGAGAAGAGCGCGGCCACAGGCACATTGAGCTTGCCGAGCGTGTCCTTCACCAAATCCTGCACATCTGTACGTCCCGAGGCATAGGCTACCAGCAATCTTGCAAGCGGGCCCACCTCCATCGCATCATCCTTCCAGCGCGGAGTCTTCAGGAACGAATACTTTTCGTGTCCTTCGAGGGTATCAAAAGGCGGCTTGGGTCCGGTGTAGTTGAGCTTGGTTTCGCCGGCCCAGGGATGGATGCCGACATTGTCTCCACCTTCGTAGCTGTACCAGGAGTGAGCGATGTACTCCTTGATTTCCTGGGAGTCGCGAGCGTTGACCGGATGCACATGGCTGAGGTCGCGACCGAGCACAACGCCGCGCGGATACTTGAATGATTCCGGCTGGCTGTAGCCCTTGGTGGGGAACTCGCCATAGCTGAGATAGTTGGTCAGTCCGCCTCCCCAACTGGCCCAATCTTTGTAGAAAGAGGCTACGGCAAGCAGGTCAGGAATGTAGACTTCGTTGACGAACTCATCCGCCTGACTAATGAGCTGCGAGACCAGGTTGAGCCGCTCGGAATTGATGGCGGCCACTTCGTTCACATTGATGGAGCAGGGAACTCCGCCGACAAGATAATTTGGGTGAGGATTCTTGCCGCCAAAAACGGCGTGAATCTTGACGATTTCCTTTTGCCAGGACAGCGCGTCGAGATAATGAGCCACGGCGATCAGGTTCACCTCGGGCGGCAGTTTGTAAGACGGATGGCCCCAATAGCCGTTAGCGAAGATGCCGAGGCCGCTGGCAGCAAAAGCCTTGATCTTGTTTTGCACGTCAGTGAAATAGGCCGGAGTGTTTTTGTCCCACTTGGAGAATGACTGCGCCAGTTCCGCGGCTTTCTTCGGATCGGCCTTGAGCGCGTTGACGATATCTACCCAGTCCAGAGCGTGCAAATGATAGAAGTGAACCACGTGATCTTGCACATATTGCGTGGTCATCATGATGTTGCGGATGATCTCTGCAGTTGGAGGTACAGTGATGCCGAGTGCATCTTCAACTGCACGCACGCTGGTGAGGGCATGGACGGTGGTGCAGACGCCGCAGACGCGTTCGGTGATGGCCCAGGCGTCGCGGGGGTCGCGGCCGATGAGAATCTTCTCCAGGCCGCGCACCATGGTGCCTGCGCTGAATGCGTCGGTGATGACGCCGTTCTCCACCACTGCCTCAATGCGCAGGTGGCCTTCAATTCGAGTGATCGGGTCAACGACGATGCGTGTCATAGGCTCTTAGGACTCCTTCTCATCTTCAGCGTGGACTTCAGCAATCACGCTGCGCTTGCGTATGTTGGTCACCACTGCGTGAGCCGCAACTCCAGCCACCGTGGCCACCGCCAACACCGTGCCAACCGTGTCTGCCGTGCTCTCGACGCCAAAACCGGGGAAAGAGGGCAGATGGGTATAGAGCGGGCCATTATCCCAGAAGCCTTCTTCGCTGCAACCGATGCAGCCGTGGCCTGATTGGATGGGATAGCTGGTGCCCTCGTTCCACTTGACCACCGAGCAGGCGTTGTAAGTGACAGGCCCCTTGCAGCCCATTTTGTAAAGGCAATAGCCCTTGCGCGCGCCGTCGTCGTCCCACGACTCGACAAAAAGGCCGGCGTCGTAGTTGGCGCGGCGGTAGCAGGTGTCGTGAACGCGGCGTCCGTAGAACTCCTTGGGCCGGCCCTGACTGTCGAGCGCAGGAAGCTGCCCCGTCACGAGCAGGTGAGTAACCACGCCCATCATCACGTCGGCGATTGGCGGGCAGCCGGGAACGTTGATTACGGGCTTGTCTACGAGCTTGTGAATCGGGGTGGCTCCAGTTGGATTGGGCTTGGCCGCCTGAACGCATCCGTTAGAGGCGCAACTGCCCCATGCCACGACAGCGGCCGCATCCTTGGCCACGGTCTGGAGGATCGATTCGGCTGTTTTGCCGCCGATCATGCAGTAGACGCCATCCTCTTTTGTGGGGACCGCGCCCTCGACCAGAACAATGTATTTGCCCTTGTTCGCCTCGATGGTGTCTGTCAGGCACTTCTCGGCCTGGAAACCAGAGGCTGCCATCAATGTCTCTGTGTAGTTGAGTGACAGCACGTCGAGCAGCACGTCGAGCACGACGGGGTGTGAAGCCCTGATAAAGGACTCGCTGCAGCAGGTGCACTCCTGGAAATGGAGCCAAACCACAGCCGGTTTATCTTTCTTCTCGAATGCCGAGACAACCTGTGCGACGCCGGATTGACCGAAGCCCGCCACTGTTGCTGCCGCAGCGCAGAACTGCATAAAATCTCTGCGGCTGTAGCCCTTCTGCTGCATCGAATTCCAAATTGATTGACCCATGCCTACCTCGCTCGCGTGCAGGAACCGCTAGACCTCGGCGGCGATGGAAGGCTTTTGGAGGCCGCCATCGGCTCCTGATGGATTAATCGGAAGGTACGCAGAGCAAATAACGACTCGCTGTGAGCCTCGTCACATGTGTTGCAAATCACTCTTATGTTAATGCGGTACGGTCAGAGGGTGAGCTAAATCACCTGACCAACCGTGCGGCTGTGGAGTCAAGGCGGCACTGGATTGTTCGATGGAGGGCCTTTGGGGCACTCGGTGGCGTGCATATAAATACATTGAATTCGGAGATAATTGAGGCAAAAGCGCACAAAATGAGCGGTATTTCGGGCGAAATGGCAGCCTTCAGGGGCAGTTCTGCGCCTTTTGACGGCGCAATTTTGCAAGAGTAAGAACAGGCTACAACTTATTTGAATTGAATAGTGTGCGCGGTGAAAACGCACACAAATGCGGCAAGGAAGGCAAAATGGAGCAAGAAACACGGGAACGGACGCTGGAACGGTTGGACGAGGCTGCGCTTGGGTACCGGCTGGGACGGACGGCGGCGGGAGAGATGACGGGCTGGGTGAGATCGCTGAGGCAGATGCTGGAGGTTCCGGTGACCGAATTTGCGGAGCGGCTGGGAGTGAGCCGGCGGGAGATTTTCAGGCTGGAGAAGTCCGAGGAGGAGTCGCGCATTCAATTGGGCACGCTGCGGCGGGCGGCGGAGGCGCTGGATTGCGAGTTGATTTACGCGCTGACGCCAAAGCGGGGAACGCTGGGCGAGATGGCGAGGGCGCGAGGAGTGGCGCGGGAGGCGGCGCGCAAACAGGCTCGGGAGGACGCGGATGAACGGAGGGTTGCTGAAGGAAAGCCACGCAAGGGGCGGGATCCGCAACTGGCCGCGATCAAATCGCTGCTGAAGATGGCGGGGATTAAGTGCTGATCAGGGGTCAGTGAACAGTCAACTGTGGTCAGTGCTTAGAGGATCGAAAGCAGGGAATAGGGAATAGAGGACGTCCCGGCTCCTGGGGTAGCGCCGGACTTCATGCTGCCCAGGGTTTATGGGGATCATTCGGTCAGTGGTTGCAAAGGCGTTTTTCATTCCTAATTCGATGAAAGCCAAGAAATGCGGTAACGACTCTACAACCGCGAATTATCGCTCTTGATGCGAGGAGTCAGTCCAGTCTCGGCGTTCCTAAAGGAGCCCGAGGCGGACATATTCACGGTGAACGACCGTGTAACACTCACAGGCAGCGCCCTCAAGAGCTTGACGATCTTTGATCGTCAAGCGCCCACGAGAGTGTTCAATCAGGCCGACGCTACGCAGAAGATTTGCAGTTTGAGTCACGGTGGTGCGTCCTGTGCCAAGCATCACGGCCAGGAACTCGTGGGTAATGTGCACCTCGTCACTCTGCTTCCTGTCGTGGCACATCAACAACCATCTTGCCAATCGCTCTTCCAGCCCATGCACACGGTTACAAGCTGCGGTCTGAGCTGTCTGGGCGAGCAGCGCATGCACGCTTCGGTTCATCGATCTGCGGACCTTTTCGGGGTAAGGGGAAGATGGGTCCAGCAAAACCTTCGCCGGGATGCTAAAGCCTCGCCCAGGCAATTGGATCATGCTTTGGAGCAGCGAGTGACCAGTTCCCAGCAAGGCTGCCGTGCCGACGAAGCCGTCTCGTCCGATGATGCCCGCTTCAAGCATGCTTCCGTCCTTCAGTGGCGTCACCAGGGAACAGATCGCATCTTCTGGAAAATAAATGGTCTCAACGACCTGCCCCGCTTCATGCAGGATTTGGCCACTCTTAAATGTCAGGGGCAGAAGATGGGGTGCAATGCGGGCGATTTCGTCGAGTGGGAATGACGCAAGGACACGGTTCTTGTAAGGATCTCGGACAGAAGGGGATATCATTCGGCTCCTTGGGCGAGGCAGTGCGGTAAGACCGCACCCAAACGCACAAGAGAGCGGACAGCGTTGCAAATCCAGATCTATCTAAATATTACACTGTTTTAGGTCTCACCACGTGAAGGAGCAATCACGCGGTAGGACCGGGACCATTTTGGGTGCTACGCAGATCGGTTCGAGTACTGGCAGCAGCCCTGCCGTGGATCGTGCGTGGGATCCCTCGCGGCGCAAGAGCCCCATCAGGCAGCGAGGCGCCTTTCGATTTTTTGTTCCCCTGGAGGCTTGACGGCGTACACGGAACCAAGCATGAAGTCACCGACGCTGCGCAGCACTTCATTGGTGGTGTCCGGAATGCGTGTATTCGGCCGGTGCATTCTTCTGGTGGCCTTATTCACCAGTTGACACAACTGGTAGCGATTAAGAACATGAGCAACCGCCTTGAATACCAGATATGAGCGCATTGTGAATCTCCTTTGATCTCACCTGAAAAGCGAATCCATGAATCGCGCGATTTGTGGATTCCCTGAGGCCTCTTGTGCGAGACAAGTGCACACGAGACGCGAGCCAGGCCGGCACCAGCCACAAAGCATCACTCAACCTGCCGCGTCATGGATGAACGGAATCTGCTAAGACTATCGTCGCTCTGTACAGGCTTAATGCCGGCGTTGATCGAAGCGCCCAACATCACGTTCCGCAATGACTCACGAACCTCGATGTGGCCGTTGAAATCAATAAGACCACTTTTGCGGAAGCGGCGCATAAACAAGGAAACCCGCGACCTTGTTGCACCAATCATCTCGCCCAGCGCCTCCTGAGAAAGTTTGGGAATGATCCGTCCAACTTGCCCCGGCTTGCCCGACTCCGCCATCATTAATAGAGCCCTAGCCAGACGCTTTTCGGAAGAGTTGAAAAGCTGATCGGCCAGATTGGCCTGAGTAAGAATGATGCGCTCCAGAAGAAACTTCAAAAAGAAGTCGTGGAAGGCACTCTCTTCGCGCAATGCGCGAATCATTTCTTCGCGTCTTATTTTGAGCGCAGTGCAGGCAGTAACGGATGTGACAGTGACTGCACGAATTCCGCGAGCCTCCGCGAGTGCTTCTTCCCCGATGAATTGACCTTTGTAGACGATTAGCATGATTGCTCTTTTGCCCGCGGCGGAAACGACGGTGGCTATGGCACAGCCGTCCAGCAGGTAGAAGACCGAATCTGCCAAATCGCCCTGCCGAAACAGGGTCTTTGTGCGGTCCCAGCTAACAAGTTTTCGTCCAGGCCCGTTAGTTGTCAGAAATTCCTCAACATCGAATGTTGACCCGATTGCATTGACCATCGCAGGGCCCCCGCAGGGTTGCAGTCATGGCCCGGTGGTCAAAAGGGCAGGGCATGCATCTGCAACTTGCTGCCATCTTTCCTTCGGAATTGCATGGAGAATGGCTGGGCAATGGTCGACTATGCCCAAAGGCGAACACCAATTCGGTCAGATAATAAGATTATGAAAAGTTCTTGTCAGTCTTGCTCCAGACATACAGTGAAGAACGATTCAAGACTATGGGAGCAAAGGGCACGGCTGAAGCCGTGCCCTGATACAATGCGCGTCGAGTTAGGATTCACCAGACACTGCCTAAAGCCGGCGTTAGCTTTGCCGGCTTTATCCGGGGGTTGAGGCCCCGACTCCCTCCAGATGGAGGCGGAATTGGGAAAACCTTCTACAAGGGCCAACAAGAAGCTCTTCTGAGAAAATCTCACGCCGTCCCGACGGGACGGGGACTCTTGTTGGACACTGACCCAGGACTGCGCTGCGCTTGTCCTGGGCTATTATCGCCTCTCCCTCCGGGAGAAAATGCACCAACTGTTTCACCTAACCGTGGGTCGGCTATGCCGGTCGACGACTGACACAGAGCCGGTGCTATGAAGATTCCTGATCTCCCACCCTAGCCGCAAAAACAAGAACGAACACCCCACGGGCGACGGCGTGTCCGTGGGAACCCCGTTGCGGCGAGGGTGGGGCACCAGGCATGGGCGGCGCAAGTCACTCGCGCTCGTTAAGGCTGCGCTAATGCGGCTTTGGGTTCGGGTGCTGCGGCGGCTTCAGCTTCATTGCCAATCGCTTCGCCGGAGACCACAAGCTCGACGCGGCGGTTCTTCGCGCGGCCTTCAGACGTGTCGTTCGGCGCTACGGGCTGCGATTTTCCGAATCCGAGCGAGGTCACTGAAGACCTGGGAAGACCCTGTTGCACCAGGAATTCCTCGACCGTGGCGGCGCGCTGTTCGGAAAGCAACTGGTTGTACTCCGCACTGCCCACGTTGTCGGTGTAGCCATCAACTTCGAGATTCAGCCCGGGGTGCGCGAGCATGATCCCTGAGATCTTGGCCAGCTTCTCGCGGGTTTCCGCGCGGAGCGTGTATTTGCCCGTATCGAAGAGCACGTCCGACATGTTGACGATCAGTCCACGCGCAGTATCGTGTGTCTGCAAGACCGAATTGAGCTGGTCGAGCAGGCGCTTTCGTAAGTCACCCTTTTCCGCTTCCGCCTGCTGGCGCGCGCGTTCCGCGTCTTCGGCCTGCTTGTGCGCGTGCTCAGCGTCTGCCTGAGCCGCCTGCTGCTGCTGGAGCGCCTGCGCCGCGGCTAACCGCGCTTTCTCTGCCTCAGCCTGGGCTGCCTGCTGCTGCACCAAGGCGGCTGCGCTGGCCGCTTCTGCCTCGGCTTTTTCCCGAGCCGCGCGCTCAGCGGCAAGCTGTGCTTCGAGACGCGCCTTCTCCGACGCTTCGGCCTGCGCTTTGGCTTGCGCCTCCCGGTCCGCTGCCGCCTGGCGCTCCTGCGCCAAGCGCTCCTCTTCGCGCCGCTTCATGGTGATGATGCGCGCGTCCTCGGCGGTCTGGACCGCTTCCCGTGCTGCCGTGTCAATCAACTTTTTTTCGTGCTTCGCGGTCAAATCGCCCTCTGCCGTCTTCAGCAGCTCGGTGGCTTTCTGGAAACTCTCAGGGGCGTACTTTTCGCCGCCAGCTTGCGTGGCGATCTCGATTGCATTCCGCGCTTCCAAGAGACTAAGCGGAATCCTCGAGCTCGCCGCAGGCGCCTCGTATCCGGCCTGAACGGTGGTCTCGTATTGTCCGCGTTGGAGCAGGTCGAATTTGGCGTCGATTTCCTCAACGCTGCCCACAGTGTCCGGCCGCACCACGTTTTCCATCACGACCACTTCGCTGGGCTGCGAGACGGAGAAGTACGGTTCGGCGGTCACGATCAGCGCGAAGGCCTGCATCGGCTCGGTGACATCCATCTTGCTCTTCTGTCCTTCGAGAGTGAGTTCACCGAGGTTGTCCGCACGCCCTTCAGGCGAGATGGCCCACAGCACATAGGTCAGGAATCCCGCACCGAAACGCGACGCGGGCTCAAGCTTTTCAAATTGCGCCTGAATGCGGACCGCTCCCCGCTTGCTCTCCACACGGGCCTCACCGCGGGCTTGCGATTGCAGAACCGTGCCGCGGAAATCGATCTTCGTTGGACCGCTCAGGTGGCGATAGTTGATGGCCTTGGTGGTGCGAACTTCCAGCGTAACTCGCGAGAGCGAACCAGACTGCTGAGCTATCGAAGCTACCCCCATCCCGATTATTGCGAGAAACACAGATGCTAGCTTCACGTGCAACTTTCTACCCCCCGAACATTCCCGCCAATAATACACTCTGGGACTTGGTGGAGCGGAGAAAATCCGATGACCCAAATAGTGGTTAAGTTAGGTCCGAATCTCATGGGCAGAATGATACTGCGGTCTAAGCTGCGAGAAGGGAAGTCTTGTGATGATGGCCTGGGGTCGCAGCGGTTTTCTGATGCGGATAGAGGATTGGTGGATCAAACGAGGCGCGCCGGCGGTATAATCTGACCAAATCTGTGCCAAAGATGGAGATTCGAAATGGCAGATACTGTGGGTTTGGTGTTGTCATTTTTGCTTGTCGTAATCGCCTTTTTCCTGGTTGCCGCCGTATTACAGTCGTTCTACAGCGTTGGACCGACCCAAATAGGGCTGGTGCGAAAGCGGTTTGGCAAGAAGCTGCCCGGAAACAACCCCATCGCGTTTCAAGGAGAGGCCGGTTATCAGGCCGAACTTCTGATGCCGGGTGTGCGCTTCAAGTTCAAGCTGTTCTTCAATGTGACCAAACACCCCTGGGTACAGGTGCCGGCAGGACAGATTGGAGTTGTGATTGCGCAGGTTGGCAAACCGACGCCTATCGGCGCAAAGTCGGGCATCTACAATCCGGTCTTTGGCAACTTCACAGACTTCAGGACATTCGTTGAGAAGGGCGGCGAGAAAGGCGTTCAAAGGCCTGTTCTTTCTCCCGGTACTCTGGCGCCGATTCACCCAGTGGCTTTCCTCGTCATCACGAAGCCGCAGGTTTTTGGCGTACCGATTTCAGACGAGTACAGGAACCTTGCTGCGGTAAATAAGCTGAACTTCCAGGCCTTCGGTCTTGAAGCCTGGCAGCTTGATGTGACGCGCATTGCGCCCCGGCCGGCCGGCGAAAGCGGCAAGGTCCTGGACATGATCGGAGTGGTTACCGCATTAGACGGCGAACCATTACCGGCGGGCGCAATTGCCAGCAGGCTGGGCGGGTTCAAAGACGTCAGTATGTTCGAAGTAAATTCGGGCATCACTGATTTCGAGCTTATGGGGTTGATTCTCGGCAGCAAGAACGATCAGCACAATAATTATCAGGATTTCCAAAAGTTTCTGGAGGCTGGCGGCAAAATCGGCCTGCAGCATGACCCGCTGCTCTACGGCGCTTACAACCTCAATCCGTTCCTGGTTCGCGTGGAACAAGTGCCGATGCTGGTTGTGGAACAGGGTCAGGTTGCCGTTATCAAGGCTTACGTGGGCTTACCGACACAAGATACTTCCGGCGCTGACTTCAAGTTCGGCAGCCTGGTCCGTCCGGGCCACCAAGGCATTTGGCAGGAAGCTTTGCGAACCGGTAAGTACCCGATCAATCCAAGGATTTACGACGCGAAGCTCGTGCTGACGTCGATTCTCAAACTGGATTGGGCGAAGGATGTGACAGGAGCTCATGGGCTTGATGCGCGCCTTGAACCAATTATCGCCAAGAGCAATGAGGGCTTCGTGTTCAGCATTGATTTGCAAGTGCTGATTCACGTTCCGGACACAAGGGCTCCACGGGTTATATCAATGGTCGGTTCCATGGAAAACCTGGTGAATGAAGTTCTTCAGGCTGCAGTTGGCAATCTCTTCCGCGACAAGATTGGCGGCATGGAAGCGATTACATTTATCCAGACGCGCCAGAAAGTCCAGGAACAGGCTTTCAACTACATCCAGGAAAAACTCGCCGAGTACGAAATCGAGACCAGGGGAGTTTATATCCAGGATGTCGTTTATCCGGGTCAGTTGGTTAGTGTTCTGACTGAGCGCGAGGTCGCGCATCAGGAAGTGGAAACGTTCAAGATGCAGAGACAGGCCCAGGATCAGCGCATTGAGACGGAAAAGGCCCGGGGCACAGCGGATATGCAGGTGGAACTTGCCAAGGCAAAGGTCGGGGTGGATATTCAGACCAACAAGACCGAGGCCAGGATGAAGGAAGCTCAGGGCGAGGCCACGTACATCGAACAGACTGGCACCGCCAAGGGAGCCGAGGTTCGCGCAGTGGGTTTGGCCAACGCGGAGGCTTATGAGAGACAAGTTGGAGCCTTGGGCAAAGGACCCACTGCTTTCGTAAATGCTGTTAAGGCGCTCTCGGTGGGCAATATCGCTTTTGTGCCCAAGATACTGGTGGTTGGCGGCGGCGGGAGCAGTCAAGGGGTTCTCGAGAGCCTGGGAGCGATGCTGATGGACAAGCTCGATAAGAGTGCAGATGAACCTGGCTCTGACACTGTCATTACTAACAAGCCGGACCCGGATGCCAGTTAACCTGAAGCTTGACTTACAGCGGCGCCGTACTCGTGCGGAGAAGCCAGAACGAATAACTGTGTCGCTCAGAACTTGAGTGTTCAGATTTTGGTGTAGATTGA